>Ga0137389_10001293_pt1 | contig 14580 bp, 14 predicted proteins | sample 15con2h14BmetaG_FD_104645 | JGI IMG/M metagenome (GOLD analysis project Ga0137389, IMG submission 104645) | Vadose zone soil microbial communities from Angelo Coast Range Reserve, California, USA - 15con2h1.4B metaG | ecosystem: Environmental > Terrestrial > Soil > Vadose zone > Saprolite...
AGCGGACTCGACCTACAGAAGCGGATGGCGGAGGTACACCTTGAAATTCCGATTGTCTTTATTACGGGGCATGGCGACGTCCCGACCTCAGTGCGTGCAATGAAATTGGGGGCTATTGAGTTTCTCACCAAGCCTTTCCGTGACCAGGAGCTACTGGATGCGATTCAACAGGCGATACAACGCGATCGGAAGATGCGCCAGCAGCTGGCAGAATTGGCGGAGTTGCGCGGCCGGCATGAGTCACTAACGCCACGAGAAAGAGAGGTGATGAAACTGGTCGTGTCGGGACTGCCCAACAAACAAGTCGCGGCTAAGCTGGGAATCAGCGAGTTTACCGTCAAAATTCATCGCGGTCAGGTTATGGGGAAAATGCGGGCCGAGTCTTCGGCAGATCTTGTCAGAATGTCTGATAGGTTGCTGATACCTAGCGCAGAAACCCATCGGGGGAGGGCGGAGATCACCACTCCTCAGCCCGACTAGCACCAAAGTGTTATAGATTCTCCTTCCGAAACACTGCTATCTATCTTTTTCTTACTCCGGTTAACTCACCTACAGGTGCGGAGATGATTTCGGCCGATCCGGAATTCGTGCCGCACTGCTGACATTGGTTTACGCGGTAGAGGCCGCAACAGCCACCCAAGAGCCGAGAGATCCATCGCCTCCTACTCGGGAGGCACTGTCCAGTCTTGAGCAACAATGCTCGTGCGTTCTTCGACTTCGGGCGGAGGCTTCGATTTATTAAAGCTCAACGAGCGTTTGCACATTACCTGAGACTATTTGATTCACGATCAAAGGAGACATGGCAAGATGTTGCTATTTTCTAAAATTCGACGCTTCGCCCTGACTGATGATCAGGGCCGACGTGCGAAGTTAGTTGATTTCATTGTTGAACTGCCTTCCGAAGGCTACCCACCCGTCACCCACATTATCTTTCGCCATACTAGCCATTCGCTGGAGGTCTTAGCCTGGGACGCCGTGCTTACATTGGACCACACAGCTCGGCAGATCAAGGTGAAGGATATTGAAACGAGCGAGCTGGCTCCGGATGAATGGCTGAAAAGGAGAGTCCTCCTAGGCGATATTGACGACTCTCTGGTGCTTGATTTGGAACACCATCGAGCGGCCCGAGCAAACGGTCTTCTCCTTAAAGAGGAAAATGGAATGCTGGTCTTGTGCGGCGTTGATACCAGCATGAGCGCAATTCTCCGCAAGTTAACCGGCGGTCGCTTTAGTTATGTCCCAGACACCACTGTACGTGATTGGACCACCATTGAGTTTTTGCGTGGGAACCCTGGGGCGGTCAAGAGTGGTATGCCCTATCGACATCAGATTACCCATCTGCCAGCCGGCGAAATTGCACGTCTGTCTAGCCAGCTACCCTACATGCACGCAGCAGAACTGCTTACCTTGCTTCCTGACACCCTGGCGATCAACACGCTAGAGGCGATGCCTGCCCGGCGGCAACTCCAGGTGTTTGAAGAACTGGATGAAGAGCGTGCCTCGCGTTTACTGGAGATCATGGCACCAGACTTGGCGGCTGATTTGTTAGGTGCTTTGCAAACCGAAACCATGCAGGCTTATCTCGACCGCCTTCCCAAGATCCACAGTGAGCGCATTATTGATCTGCTCTGCTTCCCGGAGCACACCGTGGGCGGCATTATGACCAATGACATCGTTTTCGCGCCTATGAGGCTGACCATCGCGCAGGCGCGTGAAAAATTGCGTCAGCGTCTCAAAGAGCCTGACTTCGTTTATCTGATCTTTATTGTGAACGACGAAGTAGCAAAGAAGCAACGCGGCATAATTCCTATCCGTGATCTCCTTACGTGTGATGAGAATCAAACCTTGGGAGAGATTATGGACACGAAGGTTCCAACTCTTGACTCGCTGGAGTCCGCGGAAAAAGGGGCCTTCAAGGTTATCGAGAGCCAGCTTGCCGCCCTGCCCGTTGTGGGACCGGAGGGACAACTTCTCGGCGCCGTGACTGTTGACGCAGCGGTGCTCCAAGCAGCACCGCAGGCCTGGGGTTCACAAGCACCGAGGATTTTCTCATGAACAAAGAAGTGAACCCACAAGAGATTGAAGAACTGGAAAGTGGCGAGCCACTTGTCCTGCCGATTCGCCCCAGGGACTTGCGTAGAAGTATTCGCGTGACCATTCGCGGTCGTAGCGTCCGTCTGGCGGGAATCCGTCACATTCCCCCCGGTTTATTAGGCTGGTTATTGGTATTGGGGCCAGGACTAATTGCCACCTCCGCCGGTAATGACGCAGGCGGCATTGCTACCTACAGTTCGGCCGGAGCGAAATATGGTTACGACCTGATATGGGTCATGGTTATTATCACGGTCTCGCTGGCCGTGGTTCAGGAGATGTGCGCGCGTTTAGGCGCTGCGACTGGACGGGGATTGTTAGATCTCATTCGGGAGCAATTTGGCGCAGGCTGGGCGCTCTTTGCCGTCGGTGTCATTCTCATCGCCAATGGTGGGGTCACCATTTCCGAGTTTGTCGGCATCGGCGCCGCGATGGAGCTGATCGGAATTAGCAAGAATCTTGCGGTACCGTTGACTGCTGTTTTTCTCTGGTATCTTGTGGTCTATGGAAACTACCCCAGCGTAGAGAAGATCTTTCTCGCTATGACTATCGTGTTCTTCGCTTATCCCATTGCGGCTTTCATGGGCCATCCCAACTGGACGCAAGTGGCGCAAGGAGCTTTCATCCCCAAGCTTCGTTGGGAATCCGATTATATTTTCATCGTCGTTGGATTGATGGGCACGACCATCACGCCTTACATGCAGCTCTTTCAACAAAGCTCTTTTGTAGAGAAGGGGGGTCGCCCGTCGCCACTATGGCCCGGAGCGCGTGGATGCATACTTCGGCAGTATCTTTTCCAACCTTATGTCGATCTTTATGATCATCGCGACCGCCGCTACCCTCTATGTAGCAGGTCAACGCGAGATCGAAACCGCTGCTGACGCCGCACGTGCACTCGAGCCCGTGGTGGGAAGTGCGGCGAAGACGCTCTTTGCTATCGGCCTCTTAGGGGCTTCGCTTTTGGCTGGAGCAGTTCTGCCACTGGCCACTTCATACGCCATCTGCGAAGCTTTTGGACTGCCTAGGGGCGTCAACCTTGACTTCAGGCGAGCACGGGTCTTCTTCAATCTCTTCACCACTCTAATTATTATTGGGGCGGTTGTCGCATTAATCCCGAATGTGCCGCTGATCAAGATGCTCGTGTGGATTCAAGTACTAAATGGTGTCCTGCTCCCGATCATTTTGGTATTCATACTTCTGCTCATCAATGATCGCCGTCTCGTCGGACATCTCAAGAACACACGATTGTATAACGTGCTCGGTTGGGGTACGTTCGCAGTGATCACGACCGCGGTCGTAATCATGCTCGGTGGTCAACTCCTGGATCTCTTCGGCATTCACCTCTTTAGCAGTAGCTAAGAAACTGCCTCAAGATAACTCAAAGAATGTTGACAGCCCTGGCGGCCAGCAACACGATTATCGTCAGCGAGATTAGCGACTGGAGCATCACCAGCACTTTCGCCCAGCGTTCAAGTACCGGGACATCCGTTGGTGAAAAGGCCGTACTAGTATTGAAAGACAAGAACAGGTAGTCCACAAAGTTTGGCGACCACGCTGTTTGGTCTGCTGCATGCTTGGTTTCGGGAGTCATCGTCATCTGTGGAAAGAGAAACGCTCCCTGGGGATGGCCGAATCGGCGATCGCGTCCGTGTGGCCCACCGGCATCCAGGCGCCAGTACCATAATGCAAAGACAAGGATGTTTGTGAACCAGAGCGAAGCGGCAGAAAGCAATAGTTCTGTCGGCGATTCTTTGTGTGTTGGCAAGGCTCCGACCAGCAAGATGATTGAGGCAATCATTCCCATCGTTACCACCGCTGTAACGGTGAAGCCGAACACTCGGTCAAGCCTATGGTGACCGCTGTGATGTGAGATGATTGTTGGCGCAAGCAAGGCGACGACAATCACAAAGAACAGCCAGCGCGGACCGACCACGAGATAAACTGGTAGCGCCGTGTACAACCCGCCAACTGCGAGAATGGCGATAAACGCGGGCCAGCGCGGCTCCGGGTCCCACCGATCAGGAACAGCTTTACTTTGGTTGCCCATTTTTCTAGATCTCCTTCATTCAGACCTGAGGATGATTAGTCACCTGAGTAATCACAAGTACGCGAATCAGTAGCAGCCTAGGGATAATCCCCGACGAGCGCACCAAGGGCAATAAGAAAAGTATAGATGCCGAGAAAGATCGGAGCGTCACGGAAGGTTCTAGGTACTCCCTTTTCAAAACCGACTGCCTCGCTGATCGAATATGCAGTGGCCAGCGGCAAGACGCCTGCCGCGAGCATCGAAGCGCCAAAGAGTTCGGCGGAGATCCACACTCCTGAGCCCGACTAGCACCAAAGTGTTATTGATTTTCCTTCCGAAACACTGCTAACTAGGACCTGCCCTTCTGAGATGAAAGGCCGGTCAGGATGGCTAGTCTCCCTCATATTTCAGTTGTCGATGATGATGACGCTGTCCGGAAGTCCCTTCAGCGCTTGATTCGGTCTGCCGGATTCACGGTGGAGATGTTTGCTTCCGCCGAAGAGTTTTTGAATTCGGATCATCTTGGCGCTACGCGCTGTCTGATCCTTGATGTGCGCATGCACGGGATGAATGGGTTCGACCTTCAGCGTCAGTTGCGGCAAATCTCTTCTGAGATCCCGATTATCTTCATCACGGCACATGGAAATGAGGCGGCGCGTTCGCAGGCTCTTAAGGACGGTGCAATGGATTACTTGTGCAAGCCCTTCAGTGACGAAGCGTTGCTGAATGCGATAGCAGCGGCGCTTAGTCTCGAAGTGATTTGAGACGAAAGATATCGGAACTATCTGAAAAGGATAAGGGGAAACAAAAGGGCCAATCATTCAAGTTACGATTCAGAATCCATTCGATACGGCGGCTGCCGGTTGGCCTTGAGGATCTTCTTTGAAGCCTCAAGGCGGAGTGCGTGTGCGCCGTGTAGTGTCGGGGCCAGACCCGGTGCTGCGGCGCACGCGCGGCTCAAATGATCCCGCTTGCTGCCCGGACTTGGCGCTGGATGCTAGTCTTAGGCGGCCCCAGAGTAGCGATAACGTGGATTGAGTGGCGTGAGGACCGAGAACTAAGACTGATCATTGCGGTGGCAGGGGCGATTGCGCGGCTGACAAGACTTCGGGGCCGCCGTGTGTACGCGGCCCAGATCATGAGACGTCGAGAGTAAATCACGTCTTGGCCCTCTAAGGAACGCTCGTTTTGTATTTCAAGGGTACCGATTAAGGTAAGTTAGCGGCAAATGCTTTATCGACGGCTCTCATTCGCATTTCTTACGACCTTTTTGCTCGCGCCTTTCTGCCTGGGCGCGTTCTTCAGTGTCATCGGACAAGGAGGAGCAGCACCTCCGGTAACCGAGAGCCGGCAGCGCCAGGTCAGTGAACCGCTTCGGCAGTCCACTCCTATCCTTAAACGCACGGACCGAAAAGAGGAACCGAAGGAAGAAAGCGACGAAGTAGTAAAGATTGAAACAGACCTGGCAAATGTTCTATTTACAGCCGTCGATAAGAACCGACGATTCATAACCACAATCCAAAAGGAAGACATTCGCGTCCTCGAAGACGGGCTGGCCCAGGAGATTTTTACATTTCAACGTGAAACGGATCGCCCACTGTCATTAGCGATTCTCATTGATGTTAGTGCCTCGCAACAATTAACGTTAGAGGACGAGAAGGACGCGGCACGAACATTCGTCAACTCGGTTGTTCATCACGCAAAAGATGAAGTTGCTGTTCTTTCGTTCAGCGGCGAAGCGACGGTCGAGCAGGAACTAACAACTAAGTTAGCTGGCGTGCGGAGGGCTCTTGAACGAATCGAAATTGTCTTGCCTCGAGGATATGTCGGAGGAGGCATCACAATTAACAACCCAGGACGACCCGCGACTGGCGATGATGATCCTCGTCTAGGGACAACGGCTATTTGGGACGCCGTGTGGGCAGTAAGTGAGGAGTTGTTCTCGAACGTTCAGAAAGATAAGCGGCGGGCCATCATACTTATTACGGACGGAGTTGACACTAGCAGTCGTCTGAAAACCGATGAAGCCATCAAGCGAGCAATAACTGCAGAGGCAGCCGTCTACGCGGTAGGGATCGGTGATGATAAAAACTTTGAAGGCGTAAAGAAAAGTTCGTTGCGCAAGATAGCGGAGCATACAGGCGGCCGAGCCTACTTTCCACGAAACAACTCAGAATTGCAGGGTTCATTTTCCCAGATCGAACAAGAACTTCGCTCTCAATATCTCGTTGCGTATTCACCTGCAAACAAAAACCACGATGGTTCTTATCGCAAGGTGGAAATTGAGCTGGTTAACCCTCAGTTGCGCAAACAGAAGTTACAGCTAAATTATCGTCAAGGATATTTCGCCAGGGGTGCGACTGCTACAAACGCACTAACACCGCAATGATAATTGATTCCAGTCATTGCGTCCTAGTCCTCGCATAATGATTGCTTACAGGACTTTTGTTCGTCGTTTGCTCGGACGGCTTTCCTGGAGTGCTTTGTGGCAGTCGTTTGGGCGAAGGAAGTTCACCTTTTGGCGCGAGCCGTCCGCTTCGAGCCAGCGCGATGCGCTTGTCGTGCGATGGTGCCTCAGTCACAGCAACCTTAATGGCACGATAAGATCCGTCACGAGTCTTGTTCGTCGGATTATAAGCGAGTACGTATTGCGTTCGCAGGTCACGAACGATCTCGTTCGCGATCTGAGGCAACTCGGAAAGCGAATCTGGAAAGAAGGTGCGACCGCTGCTTTCTGTGGCCAGTTTGGTCAGCAGGTTAACGGCCTTTTCACGCGGACTCTTCCGGATAAAGCCCGTTTCTCGGTCAAGCTCTCTGACAAATCCGATGACATAAATCTGCACGTCCTCTTCACGCAGACGAGAGAAAAGCTGCTCCTGTTTGTAGAAACTGTTCCGATCTTCGCCGTCTGTAATGACGATTAACGCACGCCGCCGCCTGTCGTTCGCATCGCCCTTCTTGTACTCTGCCACGTGTTCAGCGGCAAGATACACACCGTCGATTACCGCAGTCTGCCCGCCTTCGACGTAGAGATTATCCAGACCATCCAACAGTAGTTCTTTGTCTGCCGTAAAGTCCTGTACTGTTTCGATCTTATCGCTGCTGATAAAGCGCTCAAGGAATGTTTCATCTCCGCGTTTGTTGCTGGTAATGATTGCTTTCGCCGCATCAATTACGCTCTGCAACTGAGAGCGGAGGGACCCAGATGTATCGACGGCCAGCCCATAAGTAATGGGAACTTCCTCTCTCGTGAAGAACTCAATAGGCTGCGGCTCTCCATCTTCGAATACGCGAAACTCATCTTGCCTTACATTGTTAATCGGTCGGTTATTACGATCGATTACGCGCACATTTAAGGTAACCAACTCTGTGTTGACCCTTACCACGCTCTCGGGATCGATCTCTTCATTAACCTCAGGCGTTGGGCTCGGCTTCGGCCTAAGTTTTGGTGGCGGTGGTGGTTCGCCTAAAACTGGCGCGACTTGGCCGTCTGATGTCGGCTTGGCTGCGGGAGTCGGAGTGGCTGTTGGAGTTGGTTGTTTCGGGACCGTTTGCGAATTGCTGGTCCTGGAGACCGGCGTCGTAATGTTAATCGGTGTAGGTGTGGCTGTTGGGTTCGCTACTGCACTCTGTGTACTTCGACGAGGGCGCGAGTCAGGATCCTGGGAAGGTGTGACAAGTACTGCAAAGAACGACACGAGCGCTGCAAGCACAATTGCCTGCAACCTTTTCGGATTAAGGCGCTGCCCACGATTCACCGGAATACTGTTACCCATGAAAGCCTAATACCCGCGAATCCTTTTCACGATGCACGCCTCGATCGCTCGCGCAAGAAGTTCCTCTTTGGGGGATTTTCGACGCCGCTGATCACTTCTGACCAGGTATGGCGTAATAGCCCTCCTTAGAGCGAACAAACAAACGCGGCAGGCCGCGAGGCGGAGTAACCTTCACCTTGAGCCTGCGCCATTTGCCGTCGCCTACGAAATTGACAGGCTTGTAGCCAATTGAATATTGGTGCCGCAACTCAAGGGCGATCTGCTCGAAGATATCGTCCATCTCCGCGCCAGAGCGCGGAAAAAATGCTTTGCCGCCCGAAACGCCAGACAACTCATCCAGAATCCCCTGTCCTTCCATTCCCAGTGAGCTGCCGGCATCACTGCCACTGAGTATTCCCACTCCGTACAGCGTCACATCGGACTCTTTCAATAATCGCCTGAGGTTATCAAAAGTATACCGGGAACTGTTGTCCTGCCCGTCGCTGATCACGAGCAAAGCTCTTTTTGGATGTATACCGCGCTGCACCTTTTCGACCCCCAGATATACAGCATCATAGAGGGCTGTCTGGCCGTGCGTCTCGACAAACGTGAGCTTTTCAAGCACAGCATTGCCATCGCGAGTCTTGTCCAGGAGTAACTGAGCTCTGTTATTAAATGCAATCAGGAAGTACTCGTCCGAGTTGTGGCTGGTCTGGATAAATTTAGCTAAGGCTTCTCGGGCACGCTTGATCTTATCGCCGCTCATGGAACCTGATACGTCGAAAATGACTCCCACCGAAACGGGCGCATCATCATCGCTAAAGTATCTAATCTCCTGCGGCTGCTTCTCGTCGAGAATGGTGAAAGCATTCTTGTTCAAGCCCGAGACATAGCGACCATACGTGTCCGTCACGGTGACAGTCACCGTAATCAGATCAGTGTTTACCACGACGGGACCATCGAGTTCAGTCCCGAATTTGGGTTGTGATGGAGATGCGGTGGGCTTTGCTGCTTTTTCCTCAGGCTTGTCCTGAGCGCTTGCGGTGGCAAGCGAACTAACGATGACCAGGCCGACTAGCAAGAATAAAGGCGGTGCGCTAAATGGCAGGCGTCGCGTTGAACGCATGTGTGACTCCTCGCTGGTGAGGTGAGTACTCTATTCCTCTGTAACCAGGTAGAGCCCGCCAGATAGCTCTGTGAATGTAGATGCGCCCGAAGAAACAAGTGATGCCCAGAGCCTGCTGTCAAGATCAACTTGTCTTCCGTGCGACGCGCCCACACGCAAACTGAGTTGGTGTGAGCATTTTAAGACGACCGTTGCGGGCGCGCAAGCGGGATAGTGAATGGATCACGACTTCTCACTCTTCGCCTGAATTACCACCCGACTGTCAGCTCTCTCCCTCTTAACAATAAGCTTACGTGCCTCGCGCTGAAGGATTGGCAAGGAAAAGCCGAAGCCCATCGCACCCATGATGCAGGCTACGCCCCCAGCTGCTAGCGTCCTGCGGGCGCTAAAATGCTGCGCCAGGAATCCGACTAGCAACGATCCAAACGGTGCCAGACCGCTCAACATCATGACCCAGATCGCCATTACGCGCCCTCGCAGCTCATCCGGTACGATTCTTTGCACTAGTGTGTTTGAGGCGTCCAATTGTGTCACCATCGTGAAGCCGATGAGGAGCATCGCTCCGAGTGACAGCCAGAAAGAGTGTGACCTCGATAACAGGACGAGACTTCCGCCGAAGCCCGCCGCCGCAAATCCCACCCAGTCTCCAAGCGAACGCACGTTGCCGAGTATAGCCAGGACTAACGAGCCAACGATCGCTCCGACGCCTGATGCGCCCATCAACAATCCGAATTCCCTCGGACCGCCATGTAACGTCTCTCTGGCATACACCGGCATCAAGATCTCATACCGTAGCCCCATGAAGCTTATCAGTCCGAGTAGCACTAACAGTCCGCCGACTGGGCCGGTATGCCGAACAAAATTGAAAGCCTCACTGATGCCCGCGCGAAAGTGTTGAGCTGGTTTTCGTGCGTTGGATTCCGACTTAATCAATAGCAGCCCAATGATGACAGCGATGTAGCTCAAGGCGTTGGCAAGGAAGCACCATCCTTCGCCTATTGAGGCGACCAAAAAGCCGCCGATGCCCGGTCCGATAGTGCGGGCGCTGTTGATCATTGAAGAATTCAGCGTGACCGCACTCATCAGATCTTCTTTTGTGACTAACTCGGCGACAAATGCCTGCCTGATCGGAAAGTCAAACGCATTAACTACTCCCAGCAATGCGGCGATGGTGAAGACGTGCCAGACTTGCACGCGACCGGTAAGCGTAAGCATCGCCAAGGTAAAGCTAAGCACCATCGGCGCAACCTGTGTTGCAAACAGAACATTGCGCCGCGACTTAGTGTCGGCAACAACACCACTGATCGGAGCGAGTACAAAAACTGCAATCTGGCCAGAGAAAGCCACCAATCCCAATAGGGCAGCCGAACCAGTGAGCCGGTAGACCAGCCACGCCTGCGCTACTGTTTGAACGTACGTACCGGTAAGAGAAATGAACTGCCCGCCATAGAAGAGTTTGAAATTGCGATATTTGAGAGCCTGCAAAGCCGAGGATAGCTTGCCTTCTATCGTTTTCTTTCCCGTAGCTCTCAAAGTGCTGATGGAGTCGCCCCCGCTGGCAGTGGTTTACGAAGTAGAGCGCCTTAGCATAAGCTCGCTTCACCATTCAAACAAGACATATTCACGATCGTCGAAAGCTTGAAGTTTTGCAGGCTATTATTAGCCTCAGAACTTCAAACCGATCCCGGTCCGCACCATGGTTCTGTTAGTGAAGTTTACGTGCGGATCGTAGTAGAGTTTCCAAATCCATTTCGGACGGTCGTAGTAGACGCCGATACCGACGTTGTGAATGTATTCGCCTGAATCGGTGTGCCCGGATTTGAAGAGGCCATCGAACGTGATGCCGTTGGTTGCGTTTAACTTGTGGCGCCATACGACATGGGTATTCTGTTGGCCAGTGTGCAGGCGGACATCGAAGATCGTGAACGCTGAGATTCGGTCGTAGCTACTGAGCTTTTGCGCGATTCCAAGTTGCACTGAGTCGCTCGGATCCCAAAAGAGATCGAAAAAGGCCCTCAGATTCGTCCGCGACACACCAGCAATGGCAACGGTCTTCCCGGCGCCAAGCTCCGCGTAGAGCGATCCGGACATCGCTCTAGTTGTCGAGACTTCTAAGGTCGGAACCAAGTGGAGCCAAGCCTTCTTATAATCGTATTGCCCGCCAACGCGAATGAGCTTGCTGCTGTTTGGATCGTAGAAGCCAGCGATCCAGGCCGTAAATGGTCCAAATTGATGGCGCAAGTTAAGATCGTAAGCGCGGGTGCCCGGAGTGAAGTAAATCCCCAAGGTCAATTTGGACTTGAACTCATCGGCATCCTCAATTGGATCCCTCTCCTTTCCCTTTGACTGCTCGGCCTGTTCAGACGCGGAACTATCGGGACTTGGCGAGGCCTGTGCTTTGGGTGTACTGGACTGGGCGAAAACAGTTTGAGATGAAAGGCAAACAAGAATCAAAAGTAGCGTGCAAGAAACGGGAACCCAGGATACCCTTGTGGAGATTCTTTCACGAATTATGAAAGTCGTTGCTTCTTTCACTGATGCCTACTCACCCCATGTCAAAACCAGTGCGACGGCGGCGACAAACATTACCACCGTGGTAGCCCACCCCAGTATGTTAGTCCAACGACCGTTGACTCGGTCCTTCATAACCTTCCGGTTGTTGGCAACCAGCATGATCACCACTAAGAGTGGCGGAGCCAGAAAGCCATTGATAACCGCTGCCAGGAAGAGTGCCCTGATCGGATTTATACCCACGAAATTAATTAGCATTCCGACTAGAGTGGAACCGGCAATTACTCCGTAAAAGAGTTTGGCCTGATGCGGTTTTTGACCGAAACCATATCTCCCGCCGAACGCCTGTGTGACCGCGTAGGCGCTCGATCCCGTCAGGATTGGGACTCCGAGAAAACCGGTACCAATCAAACCCACCGCAAGCAGAAGAGACGCACCCTGGCCCGCTAACGGTTTGAGAGCCTGGGCGGCATCAGTGGCTGACTGGATATCAGTCTTACCGGCCTTGAACAAGGTCGCGGCCGTCGCCAGGATAATGAAGTACATCACAACATTGGAAAAGAGCATTCCTATGCCGACATCCCAAGCGGCATATTTCATCTCGGCATCTGAAGCGCCTTTGCGTTGCGCCCGGGTGACACGACCGAAACTAATCTCTTCCTCAACCTCCTGATCCGCCTGCCAAAAAAAAAGGTAAGGTGAGATTGTAGTCCCGAGAATAGCGACCAACATCGAGAGAAAAGTCGCGTCAAAACTGAGCCTTGGAATAAACGTAGCTTTAAGCACCTGGACTAAATCTGGTTTGGCAAAGAATGCGGATCCAACATAAGCAAACAGGGCGAGCGTCAACCATTTGAAGGTCTTCGCGATCAACCGGTACGAGCCCCAGATTTGCAGCGCCACAATGAGAAGACCGATCGGCATGATCATTGCGGCAATGGGCACAGGGATCAGTAGATTGATTGCCGCTGCAACTGCGCCAATATCGGCTCCGGCGTTGATAGTGTTAGCAACGACCAGTCCGAATACCGACAGATACAGCAGGCTCCGCGAGTAATGCCGTCGCAGCACGGCAGCGAGACCCATGCCACTAACCATCCCGATTCTTGCGCAGGTAAGCTGCACCGCGACCATCAAGGGAAAGCTGAAAAGAGCGGTCCAGAGGGTCGAGAAACCAAGCGAAGCTCCAGCCACAGAGTAGGTGCCAATACCTGACGGATCGTCGTCTGAAGCACCTGTGATCAAACCAGGCCCAAGGACTTTGAAGAAACGCTTGACAGGATTCTTTTCCTGCATCATGGCCGCTTCGAGCGAGCCAGTCCCGCCAGCGGGTTCAGAGTGCGGAATAACAGGGGCATCGCCGCGACGCGGCGACTCACCCCGCCCCCCAGGAGTTATGACATTTTCCTCGGAACCTTCGTTTGTCTCCATGCTACCAGCGTCGAACAGTTATGCCAGACTCTTTCATGCACATCAGAATTGCCGCCGCATCACTACCGCCATCTCGGTAACGAAGCCGAGGTCGCTTCGTCGAACGGCGGAGGACCAGCAGCTGTTGGCGCAGGGCGAGATTCTCCGTAACGAGCACCAACCGAGGCACAAGCAGACCGCGGAGTAGTTGATAGAGCGCAGAGAAGAAAAACATTGATGTCTCGCAAGCAACCCGGAACGGGAATCGACGAACACCTGCAGAGTACTCTCAGTCGTAGCTTTAGTGAAACTATTTAAAACATCCGCGCTGTCTTGCCGAGCGCTTCGCCCTCATTCTCGGTTGATACCGATCCGGTCGAACGGCAAGTTCCCGATTGGGTACTTTTGCCAGTCCTTGTAATCGAAGTGCCACCACTCGGCTTCGTACACGGTAAAACCTTCTGACTCCATTGCGGTGCGCAGGAGATGGCGGTGCCAACGTTCCAGTGAAGTGCCGCCGGGATAATCCGGGTACGCGCGGTCGGTGGTCTCATCGTATGTGCTGACCATCTCGACCGGCTCTCCCGTCTTGAGATCGTAGAGTGTCAGGTCAACGGCGCAGCCGCGGTTGTGGCGCGATCCCTTTGACGGTTCGGCGACGAAGAGTTTCTTGTCGTCCGGCGTCGCGTCCCAGAATACCTTGGTCACATACCAGGGTCGGTAGGCATCATGAACGAGCAGCCCGTAACCCATCTGTCTCAGCTTGTGATTAACGCGGACGAGTGCCTCTGCCGCAGGGTGCTGCATGAAGGCGCGTGCTTCCGGGTAGAAAACGGTGCCGAACAAATTATTGGTGGTCGCGTAGCGGATTTCGAGTTTGATCGAGGGATCGAGTTTCGTCAGTTCGACCAAGTCCGGCGCGCGAAAAACTCCCCTCTCTTTCGGCGGCTCGGTGGTGCGCGCTTCTTTCAACAATTCGGGGACGGGGCGCAGGGGCGTGACGCGCAACTGCGTCGCGCCTTCTTCCGGTCCGACCTGCCGACGTTTGTACAGAACGTTCCCAGCTTCAACCTGCGTCGCTCGTCCATGTGCATCGCGCGTGAAGACGAGTCGCTGGCCCGCGCGTGATCCAAGTGCAGGAAACTTGAAAGTATTTTTTGAGACTTCCTCCAGCGGTTCGAGTTCGGCTCTCTTGAACAAAGCGCAAAGTCTTCCGTCCTTTTCGAGAATGTACAGAATGCCGTTGTCCAGAGCGTACTCACCGATTAATCCACCCCAACGCGCAGGGGCCGGTAAAGGCTTAGCTTGTTCGGATGAGCTTGATTGCTCGAAGGACTTTAGCGCATCAAGCTTTGAAGAATGATCCGCGGCACTCGCCGCATTTGAAGTGTGCGCCAAAGCTTCATACGCGTGAGATGGGGCCAGCGCGATGAGCGCAAGGATTACTGTTAGCCTGAGCAACATACTCCTGTATTTTTGCGGATCATCACCTGCGTGAAAGCATGTCGCGCAGACTAAATATTTCCTCTACTGCTTCGCCACACTTCTTCATCAGCCGAAGTCACTAAGCTCTTTGCCCCGACTGAGGAGATATGTTCCGAGTCGCTGCTCGCCTCGACTCTGGCGATAGAAATCCGTAACCAGATAGCCCGCAGCGATCG
>Ga0137389_10001295_pt1 | contig 14571 bp, 12 predicted proteins | sample 15con2h14BmetaG_FD_104645 | JGI IMG/M metagenome (GOLD analysis project Ga0137389, IMG submission 104645) | Vadose zone soil microbial communities from Angelo Coast Range Reserve, California, USA - 15con2h1.4B metaG | ecosystem: Environmental > Terrestrial > Soil > Vadose zone > Saprolite...
CTCTATTCTCTCGACCACGTTGGTGCCAGAGCCTTTCTGGCGCACCCTTCCTTCGTATCCTGTAACATTGAAGGTCCCCCTTTCCGATTGGGGACTCGGAAAGTCCGCATGATCAGATCCAATTTGACCAGGTGATATGAAATACAACGCCATCCTTGTGGTCTCGTTCGGCGGACCCGAGTCCAGAGATGACGTAATTCCCTTCCTCGAGAATGTGCTGCGGGGTCGCAGTGTGCCGCGCGAGCGCATGCTGACCGTGGCCGAGCACTACTACCATTTTGGCGGGAGGAGTCCGATCAACCAGCAGACGCGTGAATTGATTGCTTCTTTAGAAGCGAAACTGGCGCAGAATGGCCCGAAGTTACCGGTGTACTGGGGCAACCGCAATTGGCACCCGCTGCTGCCGGACGCTCTGCGCAAAATGAAACAAGACGGCGTTCGGCGGGCACTGGCATTCGTCACCTCGGCATACAGTTCTTATTCCGGATGCAGGCAATACCGGGAAGACATTGCTCGAGCGCAAAGCGAAATTGGGTCGGATGCCCCCGAAATTCACAAGCTGCGTGCATTCTTCAACCATCCCGGGTTCATTGAGCCCACGGTGGAGCGAGTGCAGGAAGCGTTGCAGGCTGTGCCTGCGGAATCACGCAGGAATATTCAGGTTATCTACACTGCACACAGCATTCCTCTTTCCATGGCAAACACGTGCGATTACGTGCGGCAACTCGAGGACGTGCGGCAGCTGGTTTCGATAAGGCTCGGCGTCTCCAATGATGCTCTCGTCTACCAGAGCCGCAGTGGAGCGCCCGGCCAGCCGTGGTTAGAACCAGACATCCTTGATTACTTGCGTAAGGTGAAGGCCGGAAATCTGGCGAGCGCTGTGGTGCTGGCGCCAATCGGCTTCATCTCTGATCACATGGAAGTGCTCTACGATCTGGATGTGGAAGCGCGGCAACTTTGCGACTCGCTGGCATTGCCGATGGTTCGCGCGAAAACTGTAGGTGTGCATCCAAAATTCGTCGCGATGATTCGCGAGTTGATTGAAGAGCGGGTCACTCCTGGAGCCGAGCGCCGGGCTCTCGGATCGCTGGGACCACGGGCAGATCTTTGCGTCGAGGATTGCTGTCCCGCACCGCCACGCCCGCAGGGACGCCCGGGCGCCAGATAAAGTCAAACGCGTCAGGCGAAGGCGCACGAATTCTAGCGATGAGTCGGAATTCCCGGGGGCTCGTAGTCCGTGGCTTTGGGCCGCCCCTCGACTAGATGCATTGTGTTCAGGATGGTCTCCATTACAGCCTCATTGCCGACCGCGGTGTTGAGCATAAGGTGGTACAGCGAGCGCGTGGGCCAATCCGCATTGAAATAGTGTTTGATGAAAGCGATGCGCTCGCGGTCGACGATATCGACGAGTTCCTCGGCCTCTTCAATCATGTGGCCTTCTTCGCCGAGGCGGCGAATTTTTTCAGCCCGAGGGGCGTAGAGGAAGACGTGAAATGCATCGGGACGGTTGCGTAGGAAATACGGTGCGCCGCGTCCCACCACAACAGCGTTTCCTTCCTCCGCAATCTGTTGCGTGATCCGCTCCATCATCGACATCATGCGATCGGTATCAAAGACCTGATCGCCAAGCGGAGAACTGCGTTCGTAGCTGCCGCGCCAAAAGGTCTTCGCGAGGCGGTAGAAACGGCTGTCCATACGCTCGTCGCAGCGCCTGACCGCCGAAGGATCAACGTTCGCGAGTCGTGCGATCTCTTCGGTGAGACGGTGGTCCCAGAGCTTCCAGCCGAGATGGTCGGCGAGTTGGGCGGCAATGGGGGCGCCGCCGCAGCCGTACTCGCGCTCAATCGTGATGAGCCGAAACATGGCTGGTTTAGTGTACTGCCAATCCGCCGCCGGGTCTGGATTTTTTCATCAGGAACACCGTGGGAATCATGGCCATGATCGCCACCCCCAGCAGCCAGAAGCAATCGATGTAGGCCAGCATTGTTGCCTGGCGCTGAACGGTACTTTGGATCAGAGCATAAGCCTGCTGGGTTGCCCCAGCGAGGCTGGCCCCGTGGGCACGCATGGCCTGGGTAGCTCCCCGGATCATCGACTGCAGCGCCGGATTGGCGGAACTGAGATTACGCGACAGGTCTGTCATGTGAACCTGTGTGCGCCGGTCCAGCATCGTGGTGACGAACGAAATTCCGACGCTGCCGCCCATGTTGCGGGCCAGATTCATGAGGCCCGATGCAGCGTTATTTTTGTCCCGTGGCAGAAAAGCATAGGCTGCCGTGTTGATGGGGACGAAAAGAAAAGCCATCCCGACCGCCTGGAATACGCGAGCCGTGGCCGCGGTCCGAAAATCGATTCCAAGGTCGAAGTTGGTCATGTGAAACAGCGAGGCGGAGAGTACCGTCAAACCAAAAACCAGTAGCCACCTCGGGCTGTAGCGCGACAACAAGAATCCAACCAAGGGCAGCAAGAGCATGATGGTGAATCCGCCGGGCATCAAGGCGAGGCCGGCTTGCTCTGCGGTGTAGCCCAGGAGCGTCTGCATAAAGAGAGGCAGCAAAAGAGTACTGCCCAGGAGCGCGAAGCCGAGCATGAACATCAGGAGATTCGAGACCCCGAACGTCCGGTCACGAAAAAGATGCAGATCAATGATCGGATCCTTGTGCCTCCACTCCCAGAACACGACGAAAATTAGTGATGCCGCAGCGATCAGGGAAAGAATGAGGATGAAGTGGGACTCGAACCAGTCTTCCCGTTGGCCTTTGTCGAGCACGATTTGGAGTGCTCCCAAGCCCAGAGCGACGAAGCCGAGTCCGATGTAGTCGATCGAGGTCTCACTCAGCTTCCGGCGTTTGAGATAGGGCGGATCCTGAATGAGGCGTGACGTCAGCAGGATGGAAAGAATGCCAACCGGGATGTTGATGAAGAAAATCCATCGCCAGGTGAAATTGTCGGTGATCCATCCGCCGAGCGTCGGCCCAATGGCAGGCGCCGTAACCACGGCGATGCCGTAGACTGCGAATGCCATGCCACGTTTGGCGGGAGGAAAGGTATCCGCCAATATCGCCTGCTCGCTGGGCTGTAGGCCGCCTCCACCGGCACCTTGTAGCACGCGGCAGATGATGAGCGTCGCAAGGTTTGGCGCCAGTCCACACAGAAATGAACTAACTGTGAACAGAGCGACACAGCTCATATAAAAGTTCTTGCGGCCCATGATGGAAGAGAGCCAACCGCTCAGCGGCAAGACGATCGCGTTTGAAACCAGATAGGAAGTGAGGACCCACGTGCTCTCATCCTGACCGGCGGAAAGGCTGCCGGCGATGTGGGGGAGGGCGACATTCGCGATAGAGGTGTCGAGCACCTCCATAAAAGTCGCGAGCGTCACCGCCAGCGCGATAATCCATGGATTAACTGCTGGGCTCCAGGCATCGGCGCTATCGAGCGTGGCCGCCGCCGTGCTCATTGCCGAATCCAGACCTTCGGCACTACCGACATTCCAGGCCGCAACAGATGCTCGTTGTTTTCTCCAGGATTGAGGACGATTTTGACGGGGATGCGCTGCACTACTTTCACATAGTTGCCAGTCGCATTTTCCGGAGGTAGCAGGCTGAAACGAGCGCCGCTGGCACTGGCGAAGCTATCGACTTTCCCTTTGTATTCTCGGCCTGTGGCATCGACTTTGATCGTGACGGGCTGGCCGACTTTCATCTCTCGAAGCTGAGTTTCCTTGAAGTTGGCCGTGATCCAGACATCGTCGAGCGAAATCAGCTTCATCAATTCCTGTCCGGCAGTGACATTCTGGCCGACTTCGACGGTACGGTCGCTCACGATGCCGTTCACAGGAGCGATTACTTTCGTGTACTGCAGATTCAACTGCGCCTGGTCGAGATCCGCCTTCTTACGTTGCACCTGCGCTTCGGCTGATGCGGCCCTGGCCCGTATGACCTGCGTTTGTTTGGGTGCCGTGGTGGAATTGCGCCAATTCGCCTGGGCCTGCGCGAGTTTGCCTTGGGCCTGGATCACCTGCTGCTGTGCTGCATCTGCGTTTGCACGCGCAGCCTCCACGCCAGCAGCGCCTGCGCGAGCGGCAGCTACCGCCTGGTCGTATTGCTGGTGCGAGATCTCTTGTTTGTCGACCAGTTGCTTGTAGCGGCCAACGTCGTTTTGCGCTTTGACGTTATTCGCGTCGGCCAGCTGCAGTTGCGCCTTGGCAGCTTCGAATTGCTGGCGGGCAGCCTGGATTCCGGCCCGGGCGCTTTCGACGTCCGCCTCGCTGGCGGACACCTCGCTGCTGGTGTTGACGGACGTGATGGGCACATTGACTCCGGCGGCCAACGCTGCCGCTTTCGCATCTTCAAAGTCAGCCTTGGCGTGATCGTAGGCGAGCTGGTAGTCGGCAGGATCAATTTCCACCAGAACCGTCCCGGCCTGGACAGGTTGATTGTCCTGCACGTTGAGCTTGATCACATGGCCGGAAATTCGCGGGCTGATCGAGTTGATATGACCATCGACTTGGGCATCGTCGGTCGATTCATAGCTGGTCACGTAGCGGTAGACGAAAAAACCCACCACAAGAAGAACGATGACAGCGATCACCACTCCAATGCGGAAGCCGGCGCTCTCCGTCCGGGAGGGCCGCGTGTGAAAATCTCTCTCGCTCGCGGGCAAGGGTTTAGTACTCGCCGGGGGCTTCTCCTGTTGCGCAGGTTGTACAGGCGGGCTTTGCGTGGTCTGTTCCATACGCTATTGAGTGCCTTTCAGAAATCGTTTGATGCCCTCTTCGGCAGCACCGATGGCATAGGCCAATTCGACCTTCGCCAGATTGTGAGCGTAGAGACTCTGAATGTAACTCTCGTGCGCGCTGGCCACCGCTTCCTGCGCCTGGACGACTTCGAGGTTGTCGGCCACGCCGGCACTGAAGCGATCCTGTGACTGGGTGAACGCCTGCTCCGCCAAGTCTACGGAACTGCGAGCTACCTCAACCTGTTGGGCCGATGCGTTGAGATCAAGAAGAGCCGCGCGGACATCATAGTCGATGCGGCCGCGGAGATCGCCGAGTTGAGAGCGCACCTGCTTGAGTTGGGCTTCGGCCTCCAGGACCTCACCGTGGACTTTGTTTCCCGCGAAGATCGGTATGATGAGACTCCCATTCACCTGCCAAGTTCCGTTCGAGTGGGCGGGGGTCACGCCGATATCGCCATAGTTCGCATTCATTTCGAGGGACGGATAGCGTCCCGCAGAAGCGGCACGGCGTGAAAGCTCCGCCGCCCGGACTTGTGATAGTGCCGCCTGGTAATCCGATCGCGAAGCGTAAGCCCGCTGCAAATACGTTTCTAGCGGTAAAGGTGTAAGGCTCTGGTACGGAGCTTTCTCGGTGAGCACAGATTCCTGCCCGAGAGGAAGGCCGATCACGCGCGCGAAAACGAGTTTCTGTTTGGCGAAATCATTGCGAGCCACGATCAGTTGCTGCTGCCTGGTTTGCAGCTCGACCTGGGCACGAAGCGTGTCAATCGCGGGACTTAGACCGGCTCTCTGCTGATCGACGGCCTTGTCGTAAAGAGCCTGGCTGCTCTTGACCTGCGCCTCCGTAGTCTCAATGCGGGCGGCAATGGCGATGGCTTGAAGGTAAGCGTTGCCTACTGCCAACACGACTACTTCACGCGCGTCCTTGTAGCTATGCTGAGCGGACTTCAGGCTTTCCGAGGCGGCGCGCACTTTCTCAAAGTTTTTGAAATTGAAAAGTGACTGGCTGACGGATACTCGAGCATCAAAGTAGTTGAATGCCGGGACTAACCGCGGAAGGGTGGCGGCCGTTCCCGTCGGATTGAGCAATGGGAAAAGCTTGTTGAACCCCAGTGCTGCCAGACTCTGCGTCTCCACATTTTCCTGTACGCGCGCTTCTACGTTAGGCAGAAGCTCACTTAGCGCCTTCCAGCGCTCGCCCCGCGTCGTAACGGTTTGATCGCCGGAGAGCAGCAAGCCGAGATTGTTGCGCAACCCGCGATCGATGGCTTCCTTGAAGTCGATCGGCAGCACATCCGACGTAGCCTTCCCTTCCGGTTCGCTGCCCAGGAACGGGCTTTGCGATCCAGGAAGAGAAATGGAAGGCGTCTGTCCTGAATATCCCGACCCGATTGTTTGAGAAATGAGACGAGGCGCCATCGTCTGCAGCAATATCAACACAAACAGCGTTCTAGGGATCATTCGCAGCGTGCGGTGCATTCTTGATTGTGGAAACGTCCCGACACTGGAAGGGCTGGCTCGGGACACCTTTCTCATTCATAGCATAACGTCTTGCTTTTGATTCGTTTAGACACTTTCGCGATGCAAAAAACGATTCCAACACACCAACTTCGGGGAACGGCTCAAGAAAGCCGAATCTGTCCGCAACAAGCGATACGCGAGCGCTAGTGCGAGTTCGACATTAGAAGACCCTCAGCACTCAAGTGGTTGCAATTTTGCCCAATACTTTCGCTACTCTGTTCGCGGCGACGCCACCGTTAGGCTGAAATCTGAGAGGTCCGATTCCCCCTATGCGAAAGATCTCCATTCTTTGCGTCGCCGGGATACTCGCATGGACGACGTTCCTCCGGTCGTCTGTTGCGCTGGCCCAAGTGAATTCGGAGCGAAAGGTATTGACTCGGGTCGCCGCTCGTTACCCGGAACTGGCCCAACGCATACACGTGCAGGGGACGGTGAGAATCGAAGTAGTGGTCCGTGCCAACGGTATGGTTAAATCGACTAAGGTATTGGGAGGAAGCCCAGTTCTGGTGCAATCTGCGGTCCAAGCAGCGCAGCAGTGGAAGTTTGCGGTTTCGCAAAACGAAACAACCGAAATCGTTTACCTTACATTCGTAGGCCAATGAAGTATTCTTCCAAAATTCAGCAAGGAACCGTCAGGGATGTGCGCGCAGCCCCGTAAAACCACAAACAACACCACCTCGGAGCGCCGTCGGCGACGGCACGCACGATATTACGCTCATTTTCCTGTGGGCGTGACGCTGCTCGGCGCAGACGGATACAAGCGGATCGAGGCTCACTGCAAAGACTTGTCGGAAGCCGGAATCGGCATCCTTGTTGCCGACGAACTTGTACTGGGTGAGGTCGCTTCGCTTGAGTTCTCGCTCCCTGAGGCCCCCTCACCATGGGAAGTACGGGCGGTTTTAAGGCACAGGCGCGGCTACCACTATGGCTTTGAGTTTCTCTCCCTCACGCGTCCGCAAACTGGGATGTTGATTGCCTTCCTGCTGAAGCAGGTTCGCACGGATCAATAAAGGAGACCGTTGCTGGTAAATTGCCCGGAAGACAGGTAACTTCGGTCATCTTGAAGCGGGGTAACTTTCGGCACATCCTGAAGCGAGATCCTTAGGCTAAAGCCGAAAGAAGAAGCGTTGAATGACTGACTTGAAGCCCTCAGGAACATTGGGGACCGACTGGACCCGTATCCTATCCGACCCCGACCTGGTCCGCCATGTCGGCAAACTGCTGCAGGCTTATCGGGACGCGGCACCCGAGAAGCGTGAGGAAGCGCTTATCAAGGCTATGCGCGAGATCAAAGCGCAGGCTTCGGGCGCTGACAAGACCCCGGGCTTGCGGAGAACCGAGCCGGCCCCCGCACCTCGCCCCGTGCCGACGCCCGTCTCTGCAACTCCTCCTTTTGAGCCCGATGTTTTCAGTAAGAACATTGGGGACGACCGCCGCCACCACCCTCGCATCAAGTGCTTCGTCGCAGTCGAATTGCGGGTCGACGAGTCCAATACTCCGATCTGGGGAAACCTCTGTAATACCAGCGTTGGAGGATGCCTCGTCGAGACAGCAACTGCAGTCAAAAGCGGGGCAAACGTCGAGGTTGGGCTTTGGGTCGCGAGTGGGAAAATTTGGGTTAAGGGCTTTGCACTGAGCGGGATCGTGACGCGCAGCGCCTCCACCACCGGGGTTCGCGTCCGCTTCGCTGGCATGGAACCCGCCGAGCGCGACAACCTGCGTCAATTCTTGAAATATGTGCAGGAGACCAGCCGCGTGTCTCGCAGTGAGAGCAGCTATCTCCAGCTCCTCAAATAAACGATAGCGTCTCGTGCCTTCCGAAAGCTCCGCCGCAGATTTACGCGCTTTTCAACCACCCAGACCCAGAAATTGATACACTTCTCCCCGTATTGCACCCTTTTCCTGGTGTGAAACTCTAATAAAGTCGTGGCCACCGAATCGCTCGCCGGATGAAGATAAGCTGGAGGGGAGAAGACCCGCATGGCAGTCAGCGAACAGACCTTAGTGACGGGAAAGCAACTGGACACGCTTAGTATTAACACGATTCGAACGCTGGCCATCGACGCGGTGCAGCAAGCCAATTCCGGCCATCCCGGAGCTCCGATGGCCCTAGCGCCCGTTGCCTATTGTCTATGGCAAGAGTTTCTGCGCTACGATCCGGCTGACCCCACCTGGCTTAATCGCGATCGCTTCGTCCTTTCTAACGGCCACGCTTCCATGCTGCTCTACGCGATGCTGCATCTGGCCGAGGTGCGTGAGGTCGATGAGAATCATCGAGTCTTGAAAGAACTCGCCGTGCCCATGGAAGAGATCAAGCGCTTCCGCCAACTGGGAAGCAGGACGCCGGGGCATCCCGAGTCGCACATTACTTCCGGCGTCGAAACGACCACCGGCCCACTGGGCCAGGGAGTCGGAAATAGCGTGGGAATGGCGATGGCGAGCAAGTGGCTGGCGGCGAACTTTAACCGTCCCGGGCTCGAGATCTTCAATTTCAACGTCTACGCCATGTGCAGCGACGGCGACCTGATGGAGGGAGTGGGCGGCGAAGCGGCTTCACTGGCGGGACATCTCAAGCTTTCGAATCTGTGCTGGATTTACGACCACAATTCGATCACGCTCGACGGTCCCGCGGACTGGTCCTTCAGTGAAGATGTGATGACCCGTTTCGTCGGCTACGGATGGAATGTGACGCGCGTCACTGATGCAAACGATCTGGAAATGCTGGCGCGAGCCTACAAGGTTTTCCTCAAGACCACTGACAGGCCGACCCTTATTGTGGTCGATAGCCACATTGGTTACGGATCGCCTCACAAACAGGACTCGAACGCAGCCCACGGCGAGCCTTTGGGCGAAGACGAAGTGCGGCTGGTGAAACGCTTCTACGGCTGGCCGGAAGACGCGAAGTTTCTTGTGCCGGAAGGTGTGCGTGAACACTTCCGCGGAATCGGCAAGCGTGGACGCGAACTGCACTCCGAGTGGAGCAAGACCTTCTCGCAGTACACGCAAAAATATCCAGAGCTCGCGGATCAACTGCATCGCATGCAGCGTCGCGAACTTCCCGATGGCTGGGACAAGAATCTTCCTACCTTCCCGGCCGACGCCAAGGGACTGGCTACACGCGAGAGCTCGGGCAAGGTGCTGAATGCGGTAGCGCAGAATATTCCGTGGTTGATCGGGGGTGCAGCCGACTTGGCGACATCCACGAAGACGACGTTGAAGTTTGAAGGCGCCGGAGACTTCCAGCCCGGAAGATACGCGGGACGCAACCTCCATTTCGGCGTACGTGAGCACGGGATGGGAGCCAGCGTAAATGGAATGGTGGTCTCGGGCATTCGGGCCTATGGCGCAACGTTCTTCAACTTCAGCGACTATATGCGCGCCAGCATGCGGCTGGCCGCTCTCATGGAGGCCCCTTCGATTTTCATCTTCACCCACGACTCGATTGGCCTCGGCGAAGACGGGCCCACGCACCAGCCGATCGAGCAGTTGGCATCTTTGCGCGCAATGCCAAATATGATCGTGCTGCGCCCCGGTGACGCTAATGAGGTGGTGGAGGCGTGGAAGATTATTGCGCAATTGCAACATCAGCCCGTGACGCTGGTCCTGACGCGGCAGGCGTTGCCCACGTTAGATCGGACGAAGTACGCCGCGGCTTCCGGCGTAGCGAAGGGCGCCTACGTTCTTGCCGACGCGCCCGACGGTAAACCCGACGTCATTCTCATGGGGACGGGAAGTGAAGTTTCGCTTTGCGTGGGAGCCTATGAGAGGCTGACGGGGGAGGGCATCAAGGCACGCGTGGTCAGCATGCCTTCGTGGGAAATCTTTGAGCGCCAGGACGCGACCTATAAAGAAAGTGTGCTGCCACCGGCGGTTACGGCGCGGGTTTCGGTGGAGATGGCTGCTACTTTCGGATGGGACCGCTATGTCGGCTCAAAAGGACGCAAGATCGGTATGACGCGCTTCGGGGCATCCGCGCCGCTGAAGGATTTGTTGAAGTTTTTCGGCTTTACCGCAGACAGAGTCGTTTCTGAGGCGAGGCAGGCCATCTCAGGAAATTAACGGCTTCAATCGTTCGTACACCGGTACAGCAACAAGCGCGGCACAAGTAGTTATTGGAGGTCATCATGCAGCCAACTGGGGTTTTGGAACAAAGCACAAAAGTGACGAATCCGCTGAAGGAACTGCTCAAGTATGGACAGTCGATGTGGCTCGATTACATCCGGCGCGATCTGCTTACGAGCGGAAAACTGAAGCAAATGATTGAGGACGACGGACTGCGAGGCATGACATCAAATCCGTCAATCTTTGAGAAAGCGATCGCAGAGAGCTCGCTTTACGATGACATCCTGAAGGAATTGGCCGGGCGGCAGGATCTGGACACGACTGCTCGGTACGAGCAGATTGCGATTCGAGATATTCAGGATGCCGCCGATATTCTGCGCCCGGTCTACGAAAGCTCGAACGCTCGAGACGGATACGTCAGCCTGGAAGTTTCCCCGCTCCTTGCACGCAAGACGCAAGAGACCATCCACGAAGCTCGCAGGCTGTGGAAGACGGTAAAACGCGACAACGTGATGATCAAGGTGCCCGGGACGGCCGAGGGAATCCCGGCAATCCGGCAGTTGATCGGAGAAGGCATCAACATTAACGTGACCCTGCTGTTCGCGCAGGAAATGTACGTGAAGGTTGCCGACGCTTATATCGCGGGAATGGAAGACCTGGCAGCCCGTGGCGGAAACTTGAAGAATGAAGCGGGAGTGGCGAGCTTCTTCATCAGCCGCATTGACTCTCTTGTCGACTCGCTGCTGGAAGCCAAATTAAAGACCGCCTCGGATCCAAAACAACGGGCACTTCTCGAAAGTCTGTTCGGCAAGGTCGCGATCGCCAACGGCAAGCTCACCTACCAGCGTTACCAACGGATTTTCAGCGGGCCGCGGTGGGAGGCTCTGGCCGCGAGGGGAGCACAAGCCCAGCGCGTGCTTTGGGCAAGCACGAGCACGAAGAATCCAAAGTACCGCGACGTGATGTACGTGGAAGAACTGATCGGACCCGACACAGTCGATACCATGCCGCCAGCGACGATTGACGCCTTCCGCGACCACGGACGGGTGCGGCCAAGCCTCACCGAAGACATTCCCGGCGCGCAGAAAGTGATGGACGATCTGGCCAAGGCCCGAATCTCGATGAAAGAAGTTACCGACAAACTGACTGACGATGGCGTGAAGCTGTTTGCCGATGCCTTCACGAAGCTGCTGGAGGCCGTGGCCAAGAACACGCAGCCTAAAGGAAAGTAAGCGTGAGCCGACTGAAGACTTCGCTGCCGGAGCCGTTGGCTGCCTCGGTGAAATCTGCCATCCGCGAGTGGCAAGCGGGCGGAAAAATGAAGCGCTTGTGGCAGCGCGACGCCTCGCTGTGGACAGGCGGCGACGAGAGCAAGTGGCTGGGCTGGCTTGATATCGTCGAAGAGCAGATTGCCCAGCGCGAACAGCTGCACAAGGTCGCAGAAGATGCGCAGAACGCCGGGTTCAGGCACGCTCTTCTGCTCGGCATGGGGGGATCGAGTCTTTGTCCCGAAGTCTTGCGGATGACTTTCGGCACCGTTCCCGGCTTCCCCGAATTGCACGTGCTCGACTCCACCGATCCCGCCCAGGTCAGGGCGCTTGAGAATCAGGTCGACATCCCAAAAACGCTGTTCATCGTTTCCAGTAAGAGTGGGAGCACGCTCGAACCAAACATCTTCAAGCAATATTTTTTCGAGCGTGCGAAGCAGGCGGTGGGCGCGGAGGAGGCTGGGAGTCAATTTATTGCCATCACCGATCCCGGCTCGAAGATGCAGCAGGTTGCCGAAGCTGATCATTTCCGCCACATTTTCTTCGGCCGCCCATCGATCGGTGGACGCTATTCCGCGCTTTCAAACTTTGGCATGGTGCCCGCCGCAGTCATGGGCCTCGATACCAAGAAATTCCTCGATCGCACAGCGGAGATGGTTCGCGCCTGCGGACCGGACGTGGCCGCGGAAGAAAATCCCGGCGCGGTATTGGGCATCATTCTCGGTGCTGCCGCCGTGAGCGGACGCGACAAAGTCACGATCGTTACGACTCGCGGCATCTCCGATCTGGGAGCATGGTTGGAGCAATTGATCGCGGAGTCCACGGGAAAACAGGGAAAAGGCATCATTCCTGTCGACCGTGAAGCGCTGGCTTCGCCCGAGGTCTATGGAAATGATCGAGTATTTGTCTATGTCGATCTGGAAGGCAACCCCGACGAGGACCAGCAGGCGAAGTTGACGGCGCTCGAACTGGCTGGGCACCCTGTAGTGCGCATTGTGGTCGCGGACGTTTACGACCTGGGACAGGAATTCTTCCGCTGGGAAATTGCTACCGCAGTCGCGGGATCGATCATCGGGATCAATCCCTTCGACCAGCCCGACGTTGAGGCCAGCAAAATCGCCACCCGTACTCTGACAGAAGAATACGAAAAGAGGGGATCTCTGCCCGCGGAAAAACCGCTGTTGGAAGAGGCTGGCATCAAGCTGTTTACCGATGACAAAAACGCGGCAGAGTTGAAGAAAGCGGCGGGCGGCGAGCAATCGCTTGCTGGGTATTTAAAGGCGCATACCACTCGGATCAAGTCTGGAGACTACTTCGCGTTGCTCGCTTACGTGCAGATGAATGCGGAGCACGAACGCGGCCTGCAGGAAATCCGTCACCTTATCCGTGATAAGAAGCACGTTGCTACCTGTCTTGGTTTTGGGCCGCGGTTCCTGCATTCGACCGGACAGGCATACAAAGGCGGCCCAAATTCAGGAGTCTTTCTCCAAATCACCTGCGACGATGCAATCGAACTGCAGGTCCCGGGACAGAAATATACGTTCGGCGTGGTGAAAGCTGCGCAGGCACGAGGCGACTTCCAGGTGCTGGCCGAAAGAGGAAGACGCGCCTTGCGCGTTCATCTGGGCCGCGACGTCAAGGCAGGACTTGCTGTCCTGTTGAAGATTGTCCAAAAGGTTGTTCCGTAGCTTTCGATACTGCACAAACGGTGTTCCAAGGTCGTCGGAGTCGAGAATCTGGCAAGGAGCAAGCAATGCAATTAGGCATGGTGGGGCTGGGCCGCATGGGCGCGAATATGACACGCCGCTTACTGCGCAATGGACATTCGTTGGTGGTTTCCGATCGCAGTCCTGAGCCCGTGAAACAACTCGCCAGCGAAGGAGCGACGGGATCGGCGTCGCTGGAGGATTTTGTCGGCAAGCTGAAACCACCGCGAGCGGCGTGGGTCATGGTCCCCGCCGGAGCGCCAACGGAGCAGACGGTAGTGAACCTGGCCCAGCGCATGCAACCTGGCGACACAATCATCGATGGCGGCAACTCCTATTTCAAGGATGACGTTCGTCGAGCCAATCAACTAAAGGGCCGTGGCATCCACTACGTCGATGTCGGCACCAGCGGCGGCGTCTGGGGCCTGGAGCGCGGCTACTGCATGATGATCGGTGGACCCAGGGAGGCCGTCGAACGGCTCGATCCCATCTTCAAGACACTCGCGCCGGGAAAGGGCGACATCCCGCGCACTCCCGGAAGAGAAAAGCTCGGGGGAACGGCGGAGGACGGCTACATTCACTGCGGGCCGTCGGGCTCCGGCCACTTTGTAAAGATGGTACACAACGGCATCGAATACGGACTGATGCAGGCCTACGCGGAGGGCTTCGACATTTTCAAGAATGCAGTCAGCAAAGAACTGCCGGAGGATCTGCGTTACGAGTTAAACCTGGCCGACATTGCGGAAGTTTGGCGGCGCGGCAGTGTCGTGAGTTCGTGGCTGCTGGATCTGACGGCCATGGCGCTCACAGAAAATCCCACGTTATCCGAATACGAAGGTTACGTGCAGGATTCCGGCGAAGGCCGCTGGACGATTCAGGCAGCGGTGGATGAAGCCGTCCCTGCCGACGTATTGAGCGCGGCGCTATACGTACGTTTTCGCTCGCGGCAACAACATACCTTTGCGGAGAAGATGCTCTCCGCGATGCGTCAGAAGTTTGGTGGACACGTGGAAGCCGGGACAGCCAAAGCGAAGAAAAGTGCTTAGGCTGGTTGGTCCTTTGCACCCGACCGAAGATTCACGAGGACTCGATTCATGGCTCAAATAGCGGAACAGCCCACGGCTGCCGCGCCCCGTATCGGCAAACAAGGTGATCCCTGCGTGATGGTCATCTTCGGGGCGGCTGGGGATTTGACGGCACGCAAGCTGATTCCGGCCCTATACAACCTGGCACGTGCGGGCCTGCTCTCCCGCAACTTCGCGGTCGTGGGCGTA
>Ga0137389_10001300_pt1 | contig 14547 bp, 19 predicted proteins | sample 15con2h14BmetaG_FD_104645 | JGI IMG/M metagenome (GOLD analysis project Ga0137389, IMG submission 104645) | Vadose zone soil microbial communities from Angelo Coast Range Reserve, California, USA - 15con2h1.4B metaG | ecosystem: Environmental > Terrestrial > Soil > Vadose zone > Saprolite...
CGCAGGCAGCGCAGCGCTCTCCGCAGCACGGCTACTGCCAGTTGCGGAAGCGCTCCATCAGGGCATCCATCGTGTCGTTGGGGATCGCCACGGCGGGAAGGCCCCCGAGCACGCGGACGGTCACCTTCATGTCGCGCAGGTACCTGCGGCAATGGCGGCACATGCCAAGATGGAGCTGGAAGCGGATCGCGTCCTTCCAGGAGAGCTTGCCTTCCAGGTACTCGGTGACCAGCTGGGTCACCTGTCGGCACGTCAGCATGCGTCTACTCCTCGGCGAGCAGCTTCTCCAGCGCCCGCCGGATCTTCGCGCGCCCCCGGTGCAAGAGGACGCGCTGGTTGGACTCGCTCACTTGCAGGATGTTACAGGCCTCCGCCGCCTCGACTCCCTCGACGTCGCGCAGCAGGACCACCGCGCGCTGCGCGGGCGGCAACTCGGAGAGGGTGCGCTCGATGCACGCGACCGCCTCCGTCCTCTCGAGGATCTCCTCGGGGCTGTCCGCGTGCCAGGCGCGCGGTGGATCGGCCCAGAATCCGGACGGCTTGAAACGCTCCGCCTCGACCGGAGCCTCTTCCGGAACCTCCAGCGACGAGAACGGCGTCGAACGGGCCTCGCGCTCGGCCCGCGTCAGCGCGGTATTGGTGCAGATGCGGAAAATCCAGGTGCGCAGCGACGAGCGTCCTTCGAACTGCGGCAGCGCTGCCAGCACGCGAGACCACGTCTCCTGCGCCACCTCTTCCGCGGTAGCGCGGCTGCCCACGAAGGTGAGCGCCAGCCGCACCAGCGACTCGTGCTGCGCGCGCACGAGCGAGGCGAAGGCCGACTGGTCGCGCGCCAACAGCCGCGCGACCAGCTCACGCTCGCCGGGAGATGCGCCTTCTTGCTCGAAACGGCTGCGCTCGCGCGCCGCACCCATGCGCCTGAAGGACCTCATCGGCAGGCGCCTGGATACGCCACGCGAGCTTCCGCCATCATCCCGCTGGCGCGGCGGGCTGCGACGCCTGCGCCGGCCTGCGACGGAGCACCCGGAAAAGCAGGTGATCCAGGCTGGCCTTGCCGGGCCCGGAGAAAGCGAGCCACAGGAAGGAAAGGGCGTAGAGCGGCTCGTCCAGCTCGGCGAACTCGTCCAGGCCGGAGACCTTCTTCATCCTCACCACCAGGATGGCGACCACCATGTTGATCACCATCGGGATCGAGGCGAGCCGCGTGAGGAGGCCGATGAGGACCAGAGTGCCGCCGATCAGCTCGGTGTAGCCGGAAAGGGCGGCGCTCAACGCGGGCGCCGGGATGCCCCAGCCCTCGAATCGCTCGGCCATCGCGTCGAGGTTGTGCACCTTGCCCCAGCCCGTCTCGAGGAAGAAATAGCCGACGAACAGCCGCACGAGGAGCTGCGGCACCCACTCCGCGTCTTTGAGCCTGCTCAGGACCGGCTCGATCCGTTCGACGAGTCTCATCTCTCCTCCGGGGCGGCGATCCACTCCTCCGCGAACCAGCTGGCGACGGCGGACAGCGCGGCTTGTACCGCGTCGGGCCGCTCCGCGAACGCCTCGCACACCTCGCCGAGGGGCGCGCCGGACATCGCACGCCGGAGCGCGACTGCCTCGTCCGGCGCGATCCCCGCATGGAACACGACGAATCCTTTCCGCCACACCGCCACGGCGGTCGGTTCCGCTCGCGGCGCCGACGGCGGCGCGCCGTCCTCCAGCTCTTTCCACAGCGGCACGATCTCGTGGCGCAGCGAGAGCAGCCGCAGCGCCGGGACGGTGCGCAGCATGATCCGCGCCGGAACCGGTCCAGTCACCAGGTCCGCAGCCGCAGCGCGCGCGTGCGCCTCCTCGAAGACCTCGCAGCGAGCCCATTCCAGCGCCGCCAGATCGGCGAGGTCCGGGCGCTGGCCGGGCGTCTCGGCCAGGAACGAGGTGAACTGGCGGCCCAGCTGCCCGAGCGACGGGTGCGTGGAGGGGTGCACGCGCAGGTACTTCTCCGCCGTGGCGTAGAAGCCCTCGTCGCCGAGCAGCTGGGCCAGCTTGGGAAAGTCCTCGCGCAGCGCATCGATCTGCCGCCACACGAACATGTTCGCGTAGATCTCCAGCCTTTCGTCCGCGGAGAGCTGCGGCGTGCTCACGAAACAGTCCGCGGCGGAGCGAGCCTCGGGCGCGCGCGTCACCCGCTCCCAGAAGCGCTGCTGCAGCTCGGCGAGCTTCATGACGCGAGGACCTCCCGCTCGATGGCGGTCGCCTTGCGGCTCTCCGCCACCAACACCTCGAGCGGCGGGATGTGGTCGTCCCACTCGACGAGCGTCGGCACGCGGCCGAATCGCCTGAGCGCCTTGCGGTAGAGCTGCCAGACCGGCTCGGGCACCGAGGCGTCGTGCGAATCGAGCAACCAGGTCCCCTTGTCGGAGTAGCCCGCCAGATGGAATTGGACGACGCGATCGCGCGGGATGCCGGCGAGGTACGCCGAGGGGTCGAAGCCGTGGTTCCGGCTGCTCACGTAGGCGTTGTTCACGTCGAGCAGGATGCCGCAGTCGGCGCGCTCGGCGACCCCGGCGAGGAACTCCCACTCGGCCATCGTGGAATCCCGGTACGTCACGTAAGACGAGACGTTCTCCAGCGCGATCTGCCTCCCGAGCAGGTCCTGCACGCGCGCCACACGCGCGGCGACGTGCGCGAGAGCCTCTTCGGTGTAGGGCAGCGGCCACAGGTCGTGCGCGTAGCGGCCGCCGTGGCTGCCCCAGCAGAGGTGATCGGTGACGAGCGCAGGCTGGAACCGGTCGACGAGGGACCGCAGCTCACGCAGGTACCGCGGATTCAGCTCGTCGATCGAGCCGATGGAGAGGGACACGCCATGCAGCACGACCGGCAGGTCGCGGCGGATCTTCTCCAGCACCGCGAGCGGCCGTCCGCCGCGCGCCATGTAATTCTCGCTGGTCGCCTCGACCCAGTCGACGGGCAAGCGCTGGTCCAACGCCTCCGAAAAGTGCTTCGGTCGCAGGCCGACTCCGTGGCCAAGATCGGGTCGCGTGATCGCCATGGAATCCAGGAGAAAAGGGGCCGGCGTCGGCCGGCCCCGGGTCCTCACATCTTCTTGTCGGCGTCCTTGTCCGACTTCTTCTCGGCCTTCGCGACGGTCCCGCCTTTCGCGGTGCAGTCCTTCGCGCTCTTCTCCCTGGTGAAGCTCTGGCCCTTGCAGTTGTTTTGGCCCTTGCAGTCGTGCGAGGAGCCCTTGCAGTTGCCCTTCCCCTTGCAGTCATTCGTGCCGTTACATTCGACCTTCTTGCCTTGGCCGCTCTTCCCGGCGAATGCGACGGCCGGCGCGAGCAGCGTCGCCAGTGCTCCGGCGATCGCGACGCCCTTCATTCCGGTTTTCATGGTTGTTTCCTCCAGTCTCCCGATGGGCAGTACGGGGTCGTCCGGACCATGGCGGTCGGGACGCAACGTTGGACCGGCGTCTCTGTCGCGCGTTACAGCCCCGGTAGTCAGCTCCGGACAGGCAAGGGCCCGCACGGCCCAACGGACCTGATCGGCACCTTGAGGACAGGGCCATCCCTCGACGCCGCACTGATCGCTGCTTAGTCCTGTCCGGAAAGAGGTGAAGCATGGCAACGGCTCCGGCGGCAGTCGTGTTCGACATCTTCGGCACGCTGTTCTCCCTGGACCGGCTGGGAGAACGGCTGGAGGCTGCCGGCCTCGCGAAATCCTCGCTCCAACTCCTCTTCGCGGGCACGCTGCGAGATGCGTTCGCGATGGAGGTCGCGGGCGATTACCGTCCCTTCAGGGAAGTGATGGCGGGCAACCTCGAGGTACTTTTCGCCACCTCGGGGCGTCAGGCTGAAAGCGCTGCGATCGAGCGCGTGCTGGACGGGTTCAAGGAACTCGAAGTCTTCCCGGACGTCCGCTCCGCCTTCGAGTTGCTACGCGACCGCGGCATCCGCGTCGCCACGCTGGGAAACGGCAGTGCCAGCACGGTGCGCCTCTTGCTCGAGCGGGCGGGGCTGGCTCCGCTCGTGCAGGCTGTGCTCTCGGTCGAGGACGTCAAGCACTGGAAGCCGCATCGAGCGGCCTACCAGCATGCCGAGCGCCAACTCGGCCTGCGGGCGGACCAACTGGCCCTGGTTGCGGCGCACGCGTGGGACGTTCAAGGCGCGAAGCGCGCAGGATGGCGCGCCGCTTGGGTTAGTAGGGCGGACAAGCGCTTCCATCCAGCGATGCATCGCGCCGACGCGACCGGGGACACGGTGGACGAAGCCGTGCGCGCGTTGCTCCGCGCGTGATGGGAACGCGTCCGAGCGCGCCGATCTGAAGCATCCAGGGGCAGACAGCAAAGGACTGAAGATATGGCGAGAGCGACCTGGGAAGGCACCGTCATGGCGGAGAGCGACGACAGTTGATTGCGGCGTGCTGGATCGTCGCGGCGGCCGCTTCTGCCCGCGGCACACTTCGGGAACGTGGCCCTTCCAATCGAAGCGGCGGTCGTGATCGTCGCCTCGATCTTCGCCTGGCGGCTGGTGCGCACCCGCGCCGGGCGTGGGCTGCTCCTCGGAGCTGATGTGCTCTACGCTGGGGGTGGCGGCTCTCGCCTTCCTGCACCTCGCACAGGGCGGCTTGTAGCGTGGCATTCAGCGGCCCGGCTGTTTCGCCTCGGCAGCTTTGCCGAGCGGCTGCACCTTCCGGATCTGGCCGGCGAAGACGCGTGGGTCGGTCGTGGGCAGCTCGCAGACCTGTTTCTCGCAGACGTATGCTGTCGCCTGGCCCTTGCGGACGACCTTGCCCTCGACCAGCGGAACGACCTTGGCCTGCGCCGCGAGGTCCCTGCCCTCGGTGACCACGCTCAGCACGCGGTTCGGGAGGAAAGTTGCGCGCAGCTCGGCAAGGAGCGGCTCCGCCACGGCGCGCGAGCGCGGCGTCACGATGACGATCTCCTTCGGCACGTCGAGCTGGAAATCAACCGCGAGGAGAAGTTCGGAGAGCGAGGCCGGTGCGCGGGCGAGGCGGTCCTTGAAGGCGCGCAGCGCACGCTCGGCGCGCCGCCGGTAGCGGTCCTCGGTGGTCAGCTCGTGCAGCCGCAGGAGGTTCAGCGCCTGGACCGAGTTGCCCGACGGTTCGGCCCCGTCATAGCTCGGCTTCTGCCGCGCGAGCAGGGTCTCGTGGTCGTCAGGAGTGAGGAAGAAGCCGCCGTTCTTGTCCTCGTAGTGGCTCTCCAGGACGGCGTCGAGGGCGATCGCATCCTTCAGCCAGCGCGGCTCGTCGGTCGCCTCGAAGAGGTCGATCAGCCCGGCGGCCAGAAAGGCATAGTCCTCGAGCACTGCCTCGTTCCGGGCCTGGCCGTCCTTGTAGCTGCGCCGGAGCCGCCCATTCTTGAGCATCTTCCCGAGCACGAATTCGGCCGCGCTGGCGGCGCGGTCCGCGTACGAGGCGTCACCCAGCACGAGCGCGGCTCGGGCGTAGGCGGAGATCATCAGGCCGTTCCAGGCGGCGAGGATCTTCTCGTCGCGCAGCGGCGGGGGCCGGAGGGCGCGGGCCGTGTAGAGCGCTTGCCGCGCCTCCTCGACCTGCTTGTGCAGCTTCTCGGGTGGCTCGTTCAGCTCCTGCGCGATCTCCGCGAGCGGCCGCGCGGCGTGCAGGATGTTCCGGCCCTCGAAGTTTCCGGCGGCCGTGACAGCGTAGAACGCCTCCACTGCCCGCGCCCGCTCCTTGCCGAGCGCCGCCTCGATCTCCTGCGACGTCCAGGTGAAGAAGTACCCCTCCTCCCGGCGGCCGCTCGGCGTGAGGCTGTCCGCGTCTGTGGCCGAGTAGAATGCGCCTTCCGGCGAGGTCATGTCGCGCTCGACGTAGCGTAGGATCTCGCGCGCGACGCCGGCGAAGTCCTTCCGGCCGGTCGCCTGGTACGCCTCGAGGTAGTCGAACGCGAGCAGGGCGTTGTCGTAGAGCATCTTCTCGAAGTGCGGCACGAGCCACCGCGCGTCGGTCGAGTAGCGGTGGAACCCGCCGCCGACGTGGTCGTACATTCCGCCCGCCGCCATCTTCTCCAAGGTCAAGGTCGCCATCTGGAGCGCTTGCGCATCCCCCGTGCGGCGGTGGTAGCGGAGGAGGAAGCGGACCGGGAGGCTGCTCGGGAACTTGGGTGCCCCGCCCAGGCCGCCGTTGGCCCAGTCGAAGCTGTCGCGGTAGTGGCGGAACGCCTCTTTCAGCACGGTGGCGTCGGGGAGCTTGTCACCGGCCGGTCCGGCGGAGAGCCCGTCGCGGACCGCCTGGACGATCTCGCCGCTCGCTTTGGAGACACGGTCTGGTTGCTGGTCGTAGGCCTCCCGCAGCTTGCCAAGGAGCGTGAGGAAGCCGACGCGCGCCCCGCGGTCGCCATCGCGCGCGGGGAAGTAGGTGCCGCCGTAGAACGGCTTGCGGTCCGGTGTGAGCCACACCGTCATGGGCCAGCCGCCGCTGCCAGTAAGGAGCTGGACCGCCGTCATGTAGATCGCGTCGACGTCGGGGCGTTCCTCGCGGTCGACCTTGATGGCGACGTAGCTCTCGTTGAGCGTACGCGCGATCTCCTCGTCCTCGAACGACTCCTCCTCCATCACGTGGCACCAGTGGCAGGTGGAATAGCCGACCGAGAGCAGGACTGGCCGCCCGAGCTTCTTCGCCGTCTCGAACGCCTCGTTGCCCCATGGATACCAGTTGGTCGGGTTGTGGGCGTGCTGGAGCAGGTAGGGGCTCGACTCGAGGAAGAGACGGTTCGTGTATTTCGGCGAGCCGTCCGGCCGCAGGTGGCGCGTGCGCGGCTTGTAGGCGAGGTTGCGTGCCGCCCACTTCGCCGAGAGCTTCTTCACCAATGACTCGTCGAACGCCGTCGCTCCGGGGAGCGGCCCGCCGAAGCTCCAATTGGGTTGTGGCTGCGCGCCCGCCTCCGGACCCGGAAGGCTCGCCGCGGCTTCCCGCTGGCGCAGATGCGCGGCGCGGGCGCGCGCGTCAAGCGGAAGGGCGAGCGCGACGCCGAGCACAGGCCAGTTCCGATAGGTCCGCTGCCGATCGAGGAACGCCTCCACGCCTTCCTCGATCACTTCGCGCTCCCTGCCGAACGACGCGTGCCGGACCGCGAGTCCCTGCGGCGTTTTCACGACGAGTGCCATGTGGCTGACTCGCACGACGCGTTCGGGGTCGGCGGCGCGTACGATGAGCAGCACCGATCCGGGCGCAAACTGCGCCGCGAGCTTTCGCGCATCGTCGAGCGGCAGATAGCGAATCGAGAACTCTCCTTCGGGGATGTTTGCGGTGGCGAGCCGCTCCAGCCCCTTGACCGCGCTCCATCGCTCCCGGTGCAGAACCAGCGTTGCCGAGGGCGATTGCGGGTCGAGCTGCGTCGTCTCCTCTTGCAAGTAGCCCTTCGCCTCGTTCGCGGGAAGCCATTGTGCCTCGGCAAAGTGGTTGCGAGTGGCAAACGAGATCGGCATAGAGCCGTACCGGATGTCGTCGAGCAGTGCCTTCGCTTCGGCGAGGCTCCGGGCGTTCGCCATCGCCAGGACCGTCTCGACGTAGGTCTGGCAGTCGAGCATGTCGGCGCGCCACCGCGGTTGGGGCTCGACGCCGCTCCCCTCGCCCAGCGGGAACTGGCCGTAGGGTGTGCCGAGGAAGAGGCGGCTCAGCCGCTCGATCCGGTCGGCGATGGCCGGACTGCGCTGCGCCTCCTGGATGGCCCGCTCGAGCTTGCGTTCTGTCAAGCGCGGTCCGGCCGACGCCAGGGCCGCAATGGCGATCGCCACGGCGCGCATTGCTTGCGGACTTGCGCCGGCCGATGTCATCGCGATGACGACGCGGCCGAGATCGCATCGAGCGCCTGCAGGATCTGCGCAGGAGCTGCGCGCACCTTATACGTCTGCGCGACGGAGCGCCACGCGACCTTGCCGTCGCGATCGACGACGAAGATCGATGGCCAGGAGACGCCGTTCTCTGCGTCCTCGACGCCGTAGACGCGGGCCACCGCGCGCTGCTCATCGGAGAGGAGGGGGAACGTCACCCCCAGCTTCTTCGCCAGCTCCGCCGAGGTGGGCGGCGGGTCGACCGAGATCGCCACCAGCGCCGCCCCGCGGCGCCGGATCTCCTCCAGGTTCTTCTGCAGCTCACCGAGCTGCCCGCGGCAGAACGGTCACCAATGCCCGCGGTAGAAGACGATGGCGACCGGTCCCCCGCGCAGGTGCTCGCGCAGCGACCATCGGGCGCCGTCGCTCTGAGGGAGATCGATCTCCGGCGCTTCGCGGCCGACGGCGACCGCCTTCGTCTGGATGTCCGGGGGCGGGCTCTCACGTTTCGGGTTCGGTGGGATGCCGCCGGCTACGGCGCCGAGCAGCACGGCCGCCACCGCGAACAGCAGAAGGGAAGTCATTGCGCGCTCCTTCGGGAGCAAGACCGGCGAGGCGGCTGCACGTTACATCTGTTCGCGCGTAGGCGCAGGCGGCCAGGACGGACCCCGGGCCGGCGTGCAAGGGCCGGCGACCGAGCCGGCGCTGCGGCGACGCCCAGGACGAAGAGAAGCAAGCTGGCGAGCCGCATCGGGCGTTTCATGCAACCCTCTTGAAGTCCACCAAATCGAAGGCCGTGTGGACATGAAGCAGTTGAGCGAATACTAATACGACCAATAGCTTAGGGCCAGCCGGAGGCTCCTGCATGAAGTGCGTCGGTCCGACTCTCACGCCCAAGAACATCGCGCAGATGCGCGAGCTGCTGAAGTTCACGCCGGAGCTGGACGAGCTGGCGGCACGGCTGGCGATCGCCGGGAACCCGACGCGCCTGCGGATCATCTACCTGCTCGCCGAGCTGAAGGAGGTCTGCGTCTGCGACATCGCGGACATCCTCGGGGTCACGATGTCGGCGGTCTCGCAGCACCTGGCGAAGTTCAAGGCGTATGGGCTCGTCAAGACGCGCCGCGAGGCGCAGACCCTCTACTATTCGCTCACCGACCACTCGTTCAACGAGACCCTGAAACGCTCGCTCCTGGCGGGAGTCGAGATCTAGACCGGCGTGGACCGCTTGCGCGCGCCCGGCTAGCACGTTAGATTAGTAGTTGCTAAACTGCACGTACAGGAGGAACGCCAGTGAAGCTCGCCGCCACCATCTCTGCAGCGCTCGCCCTCGGTGCTTCCAGTCTCGCGTTGGCCGCCCGGGACGCTGCGCCATCGGCGCTCTCGCAGCCGCCCGCGGCGGACGCGAAGTTGACAGTCTCCGTCGAGGGGGTCAGCTGCGCCTCCTGCACCCTGAGCATCCGGCGCGCGCTGAGGAAGCTCGATGGCGTGAAGAAGGTAGAGGCGGGCAGCGAGAGCAACCAGGCCGTCGTCACGTATGACGCCGCCAAGGTCAGGCCGGAGCAGATCGTCCAGACCATCAACGATCTCGGCTTCAAGGCCGGGACTCCGATCAAGGGCTGAGTGCCGCCCGCAGTATGGCGCGGTCGCTGGAACGGAGGGATGCAGTGAGCACGGCCCCGCAGATGGTTCCTTCACCCCCTTCGGATAGATGGTCGGTCGCATCGATCGCGAGCGCCGTCGCCGCGTCGTTCCTCGCCTCCCTCTGCTGCATCGGGCCGCTGCTGTTCGCCGCGTTCGGCATTGGTGGAGCGGGCGCGCTGGTGAAGCTCGAGCGCTACCGAACGCACTTCACGATCGCGACGCTGGCGGCGCTCGGCGCGGGCTTCTACTTCACCTACCGCAAGCCGAAGCCGGCGCAGGGCGATGCCTGCGGATGCGAGCTGCCGCGGAGCCGGCGGGTCGGCAGGATGCTGCTCTGGATCGCAACCGTCCTTGTGATCGGGGTCTGGAGCTTCCCGTACCTGGCGGAGCGGCTCTTCGGGTGAAGGGAAATGGACTGCTGCAGGCGAAAGAGCGCAGGTGGACGGGAGGCTTGCTCCGCTTGCAAGCAGGTGGGGCGGCCCGTCGCGGACGTGACCATCCGCGCGATGCTCGATCCGCAGTTCGCGGCGCCGCTCCTCTCCGTCGAGCGGCGCTTCTGCCGGACCCCGAGCTGCGAAGTCCTGTACTACGGTCCGGATGGCCGGTTCGCACGCAAGCAGGATGCGCGCGTGCGCGTCGGTCTCAAGGAGACGGAGGACCCGATCCCACTCTGCTACTGCTTCGGTTTCAGCCGCGCCGACGTGGAGCGCGAGATCGCGCAGACCCGGAGCTGCACCATCCCGGACCAAATCGCGGCAGAGATCCGCGCAGGCCGCTGCGCCTGCGAGATCATGAACCCCTCCGGCGCATGCTGCCTCGGCGAGGTGCGCACCTCCGTGCGCGAGGCACTGCGGCGCGCCGCCGCGCCTGTCGTGCGGGACCCGGCGGCGTAATGCTTCAGTAGCCGAGGGAAGGCCGAAAGCGGAGCTTCCCGCGATTCGGGGCCAGGGCGGTGGCCTTCTCGAGGACGCGGAAGGCGCCCTCGGCCGTCGCCGCGTACGTTATGTGGCCGACCAGCCCACGGACGTGCGCGTCGATCGGCCACGCCTTCGGCGGTGCGGTGAGTCCCAGGACCTGGGTCATCACCTCGTCCCCGATCAGGGCGAACAGCACGCCGAACGGTAATCCCAGGCCCTTGCGCAGGACCGGCAATCGCCTGCGCAGCGCTGCGTAGAGGACCCCCCAGCCCATTCCGTAAGCCCAGTGGAGGACCGTTGCGAGCCGTTGCTTGCGCTCTTCGGTCGGCTCCGCGCCGACCAGCTCGATCAGCCGGGCTGCGAGCGTCGCCAGCGGCGAGTATTGCTTGCGTAGCTCCTCCTCGCGCTTCTTGTGCTGGTCGTCCTCATCCGCGTAGAGGAACTCGGTCACTGGCTCCATCGCGATCGTGGCGAGCGCGCCGGCCAAGACCCCGTACGCGACCGTCGTCCAGGGGCTCTCCACCACTCTCTCAGCCAAGCTCTTGCGGAACAGCATGTCGCTCTCCCCGGTTGCGGTCGTGCAAACCTAGTCAGCGAGGCACAGGGCAACTCGACCCGGCTGCGCGTAGCCAGGGCATCGCAGAGGCTCGCCGCGACCGGCGACTCAGCCTGGCAGCGAGCCCATAGGCGCAGCGACCGACTCGACCGGCTTCAGGCTGGTGACTGCGGACTTGACGCCCTCCGAGAGCGTCGGGTGCACGCAGATGCAGGCGGTCAGGGGGACGATCGTCCGGTCCGCCGTGTGCAACATCAGGATGCCCTGCGGCAGCAAGTCCGCGCCCATGTGCGCCAGGACGTGCATCCCGAGCAGCTCGTCGGTCTGCGCGTCGACCACGAACTTGACGAAACCCGCCGTCTCGCCCATCGCACGCGCCCTGCCGACTCCCTTGAATGCCTGCTTGCCGACCTTCACCTTCCGGCCGCGCCGGATCGCTTCCTCTTCCGTGAGGCCGACGCTGGCCACCTCCGGATCGGTGAACACCGCGCCGGGAACGCGTCCGATGTCGTAATGCCGCTCCTCGTTCTTCAGCGCGTTCGCGACGGCGATGCCGGCCGTGTACGTGGCGAAATGCGTGTACTGGACGCGGCCGATGACGTCGCCGATCGCCCAGACTCCGCTGGCGGTGGTGCGCAGCGTCGCGTCCGTCGTGATGCCGCGCGCGGGATCGCCGTCGATTCCTGCGCGGGCGAGCTCCATCTCCCTCAACTCGTGCGGACGGCGACCGGCGGCCACCAGGACCTTGTCGCACTCGAACCGCTCGGTGCGCCCTTTGACCTGCGCGAGCACGGCGATCGTTCCATCCTGGCGGCGCTCGACGCGCTCGGGATTCGCGCCGGTCCGGATGTCGATACCCTCTGCGCGGAGGATGCCCTCCAGCTCTCGCGAGATTTCCTCGTCCTCCCTGGGCAGCACGCGGTCCCTCCGCTGCAGGACGGTCACGCGTACCCCGAAGCGATGGAACATCTGGGAGAACTCCATCCCCTCGGGGCCACCGCCGATCACGACCATCGAGCGCGGCAGGCTCTCGAGATCCATCACCGTTTCGTTCGTCTCGAAACCTGCTTCCGCAAGCCCGGGGATTTCGGGAACGACGGGCGCCACGCCCGATGCGACGATGATGCGCTCAGCCTCGAGGTCCTGGCCGTCGACGGAGAGCCGCTTGCCGCCGGCGAAGCGTGCGCTTCCGCGCAGGAGCTGGATGCGCGGATTCTGCTGGAGCGAGCGCTCGAGATTGGAAACGATCGAGGAGACGAGCGCATCCTTGCGTGCGCGGATGCGCGGCCAGTCCACCTCGATTCGAGAGGCGCGGAAGCCGAACTCCTCACCGCGCCGGGCGGTGTGGATTGCCTTCGCCGACCCGACCTGGGTCTTCGTGGGGATGCACCCCACGTTGATTCACGTGCCGCCCAGCTTGCCGCGCTCGATGAGCGCCACGCGCGCGCCGAGCTTCGCCGCCTCGGTCGCGGCCCTCACACCGCCCATCCCAGCGCCGATCACGGCCAGATCGTAGGGCGCGGCCATACGCGTCCTCCGCGGTTGAACCACCAGGATGTGCTACCGGCCGGCCAAAAGATCAAGTACTTTCGCGACAACGAAAATACTCGCGCAGCGGTTCGCTCCGCCGCTGCGCCAGCGGGATGGCGATGCCTCAGCTGGCCGGGAACCGTATCGGCGGCGTGTAATCGTCTGCGCTCATACGTCCGCGCGACGGATCCAGACCATCTCCAGGTTCACGCCGGCGTCCGAGAGAAGGTTGTAGACGGGGCAGCGCCGCTCCGTCTCTTCGACCACACGCCGCAAGCGGTCCTCACTCTCGGCGGTTCGCACGGTAGCCTGCACCCGCACAGTCTGGAAGTGCGGCCGCACTCCGGCAACTCCCATGCGGCCGCGGATGTCGATTGTGAAAGCGCCCTCGAACTCGATGCCGGCGTACTCGAACCCCGACTCCGCGGCGGTGCGGCGGAAGGTGACCGCTTCGCACCCGCAGAGCGCACCTAGGACCACCTGCAGGGGTGACGGACCTTCCCCCGTCCCGCCCTGCGGCACCGGCTCGTCGGTGACGAAATGGCCGAACTCGCCGCAGTCGACCACTGTTTTCATCCCGGCGTCGTTCCGCGCCGAGACCGACTTCTTGCGGATCAGCGGCTGATCGGGATTCTCGGAGCGGACTTGCGTCGCCATGCGATTCTCCGCGCAATCAGATTGCAACGAGCAACAGTGCAGCGAGCAACACTGATAGACCGCCGGCACCCTCTCAGCAAGGAGCTCTTACTTGGAGTATCGCCCTTTCTTTGCGCGCCAAGCTCGCTCGTCACTTTTGCACGGGAGCGCGAGCCGCCTCGTCGACCATCGAGCCGACCTGCGAGAGCACGAAGCCTTTGGCGCGCAGACCGGCGATGATCTCAGGCAGCGCCTCGGCGGTGTGCCAGCCCCGCCGGTTCATGTGCATCACCACGATCGAGCCTGGTCGGGCCTTCGCCAGGACCCACGCGACCAGCCGCTCGCGAGTGATGCGGCGATCGGGATCGCCGGAGGGGAAATCAAACTCTACGGTTCGCAGTCCGCTCTGCGCCGCCTGCTGCGCCAGCTCCGCATCGACCTCGCCATACGGCGGCCGGAAAAAACGCGGCAACGTTCCAGTCAGCGAAAACAAGATCTGCTGCGTCCAGAGCAACTCCTCCCGCTGCCGCTCGGGGGGCACCTCCGTCATGTGCGGGTGGGCGAACGAGTGGTTCGCGATCTCGAAGAGAGAGTTCTGGGCGAGGACGCGCATCTGCCGGAGGTGCGTCTCGGCCCAGCGGCCGCTGATGAAGAGTGTGGCCGGCGTCTGCGTCTGGAGGAGCACTCGCGTCACGCGGTCGTCGTAGAAGCTGCGGTCGAGCGTGGAACAGGCGTCGAACGTGAGGGCCACGCGCCGGCCGGCGCCTTCGGGCCGCGAGATCGCTTCCGGCGTGACCGGCTGGAAGGGCGGGAGCGGCCTCAGCACCGGTGGACCAGCAGGATGAGGTCCCTGGGGTTCGAGCGGCGGCTCCGGCGCGGGCGGCAGATCGACGAGGAGTTCCTCGGCGCCGCTGGGCGGCTCGACGAGCTCGACCCACGTCACGCGTGGCTGGGCCGCGATGGCCCGCGCCTGCGAGAGCCCGAAGGAGAAGTCGGCAAGCGCGCGATCGATCGCGTCCTGCGTCGCGGCAGGCGGCTTCGCCGGCGGGAGCAGCGGCCTCACGCCGGACTGCTTGACCGCCACGCCTACCCAGAGCGGCAGGCCGCGCAAACGTTCCGGCCGGCGCCAGAGGAGAAGGCGAAGGCGCTCGTCGATTCGCGCGCCTGCGTGCTCCAGCTCCAGGTCGGGGACCCGGCCGCCGAGGAGCACGGGGACTTCGGGATGAGCCGGCGTCGCGGCGGCGTCGCGCGGCGTCCAGGAACGATGCAGGAGGGTCGCCAGGATGGTGCGCTCCTCCGACGATACCAGCAGGTTGACAGGCAGCGCGACGTCCGCGGCCTCCGCTGCCGCCGGCAGGGCCAGCGGCTTTCCGTCGACGACGAAGGTCCGCTCCTTGCCTGGGACCGGAGCAGCCACGAGCGTGATCAAGAGCGCGAGCATGGCCACATCCTGATCAGGCGCGCGCGGCTGATC
>Ga0137389_10001303_pt1 | contig 14533 bp, 15 predicted proteins | sample 15con2h14BmetaG_FD_104645 | JGI IMG/M metagenome (GOLD analysis project Ga0137389, IMG submission 104645) | Vadose zone soil microbial communities from Angelo Coast Range Reserve, California, USA - 15con2h1.4B metaG | ecosystem: Environmental > Terrestrial > Soil > Vadose zone > Saprolite...
AACCCCTTACGTGCCTGTCGTCCACTAGACCTCGAAAGGCATTCTCTGTGCCCCGCTTGCTGGTTCGCGCTTTAGCCTGAAACTCCCCGTCCAGGCCATGGCAGCATGACGCCGCAGTATCATGGAAGCGTACCGGCATGCTTCCCTTTAAACTCATTTACAGCGACAATTATTACCTTCCCATCGGCGCACACGTCTTCCCTGCGGAAAAATATCGCCGAGTTCACGACCGCCTGCTGCAAACGGCTGTCGCCAGTGCCGAGGACTTCCTCCTTCCCCAACCAGCTTCCGATCAGGACATCCTGCTGGTCCACGCCCCGGAGTATGTTCGCAAGCTGAAGACCGGCACGCTCAGCCCGCAGGAAGAGATGCAACTCGAAGTTCCTTTTTCCCCCGAACTCGTCCAGGCATTCTGGCTGGCGGCAGGCGGATCGATTCTGTCCGCGCGCCAGGCTTTGACCGATCGCATCGCCATTAACATTGGCGGCGGCTTCCACCATGCGTTTCCCGACCACGGCGAGGGATTCTGCATGATTAACGATGTTGCCGTCGCCATCCGTCGTATGCAGCGCGACGACAAGATTCACACTGCCATGACTGTCGATTGCGACGTTCATCACGGCAACGGCACCGCGGCAATCTTTGCCGCCACGCGGACGGCTAGTGAGCCGTTGCCGTCGGCCTCCAGGTCCACACTAGCTCAAGCGCGGCCGGCTAAGATGCATGGAGCACACGCGGGTGACGTCTTCACGATTTCGCTGCATCAGCACAACAACTACCCCATGTGGAAACCGCCCTCTTCCATCGACGTAGACCTGCCGGATGGCGTCGGAGACGACGACTATCTGGCCTGGCTCGACAACGCACTCAGCTCCGGACTGCGCCAGTTCGAGCCCGACCTGCTGTGCTACATCGCGGGCGCCGATGCGTACCGTGAAGATCAACTGGGTGGCCTGTCTCTAACGATTGAAGGATTGAAGAAGCGCGACGAGTTAGTGTTTCGCGTGTCGAGAGCGCGAGACATTCCTGTGATGGTCACCTTCGCCGGCGGCTACGCCCGCAATGTGGATGACACGGTGACGATCCACTGCGACACGGTGATGGCTGCGAGGGAAGTGTTTGCGCCGTAACCACAGCTCCGGTCGTCCCAACATTCTTCAAAAATACTTCTTCTGCCTGGCGACCGCTGCCGGGGTATTCAGACTCGATCCCTAGCCAAACAGGGGCAGCCCCGCTCTTTCGAGTCGGACCGGGTCCGGCAAAGACACATAAAAAATCCGCTGCCGATTCCTCGATCCTCCCGTCTCCGTAGCAATCAGTGGGATGGCAGAATTGATCGCGAGTCTCGCACGTGACTCGAGCAGTCCCCTCTTTCTCTCCTGCAATCAATCAGACGGGATCTTGTGTTCAGGCATCCTCGGGACCGATGATTCTTAACCGAGCGCTGGTAATATACACTCTGGAAAGGCCATGTTCGAGAATCTTCAAGAAAAACTGCAGCGAGCGTTCAAGAGCCTTCGCGGACAAGCCAAGCTCTCCGAAGAGAACATTGCGGAGGCGCTGCGCGAGATTCGGCTGGCGCTGCTTGAAGCCGACGTCAACTTCAAAGTCGTCAAGGAGCTGATCGACCGCATCCAGGCCAAAGCTGTCGGCCAGGAAGTTCTCACAGCTCTGTCGCCCGGCGAGCAGGTCATCAAGATCGTCCGCGACGAACTGGTCGAGACCCTCGGACACGACACCGCGCGGATGAAATTTGCCTCGCAGCCGCCTACCGTGATCCTGATGGCCGGACTCCAGGGTTCCGGCAAGACCACAACCTCGGGCAAGCTGGCGCACTGGCTGAAGAATGGCGGACATCGTCCGCTGCTGGTTTCAGTGGATGTGTACCGTCCCGCTGCACGCGAACAACTGAAAATTGTGGCGCAGGCCGTCAAATCAAACATCTACGAAGGTGAGGCCGCTGAAGCGAACACGGCGACGGTGGAGCGGCTGGTCAAAGAAGCGCGCCGTGAGGCAGTGGTTTCCGGATGCGACGTGCTCATCGTCGACACCGCCGGCCGCCTCCACATCGACGATCAACTCATGGACGAGATGCAGTCGCTGAAGAAGCTGCTGAATCCGTCAGAAATTTTGTTCGTCGCCGACGCCATGACCGGCCAGGACGCGGTCCGCTCTGCCGACGAGTTCCACAAGAAGCTCTCACTCACCGGCGTGGTGCTCACCAAGATGGACGGCGACGCCCGCGGTGGTGCGGCCCTTTCCATTCGCCAGGTGACCGGGCAGCCCATCAAGTTCATTGGCGTGGGCGAAAAGTACGACGCGCTGGAGCCCTTCCATCCCGACCGTATCGTCTCGCGCATTCTCGGCATGGGCGACATTCTTTCACTCATTGAGCGCTCGGAGCAGCAGATCGACAAGAAAAAAGCCGAGGAGATGGCTACCAAGGCCCTCACCGGCGATGGTTTCTCACTTGAAGATTTCCGCGACCAGCTTCGCCAGGTTAAGAAGATGGGATCGATGAAGAGCCTGATCGGTATGCTTCCCAGCATCGGACCATTTTCAGGCTTGCAGAAAGCCGCTGACAACGTCGACGAAAAACAAATCAACCGTGTCGAGGCCATGATCGGTTCGATGACCATGCACGAGCGCAATCACCACGAAGTAATCAACGGCAGCCGCCGCAAGCGCATCGCCCGCGGCTCCGGCACCAGCGTTCAGGAAGTAAACAATCTTCTTCGTCAGTATGCCCAAATGAAGAAGATGTTCAAGCAGATGGGCAAACCCAGCTTCGCACGCCGTCTCGCTGGGATGAAGCTGCCAGGAATGTAGAATGCGTGAGCAAAGGCAATTCGTAGTTCGTCGTGAAGCGTGGTTCGTCCTGGAAGGACGATTGAAAGTAGCCCGCCACTTCAGTGGCGGGTAATCCCACAAATTGGTAGACCGTGTGGGAGGCACGGCTGAATCCTTCTCCCGTGCTCTGCCGTGCTCTGTCCATCATGATGAAATGGCGCTCCGTTGAAGAATCCGCTCTAGGCACGAACCCGCGGCCACTCCGCGACATTCTCGCGGAGCGCAAGGAACTGATTGCGAAATACGTTCTGCCGGAAACGCGGGCCATTCACGATCGAGCTACGGCAGAATTAAAAGAGCGTCGTCTTGCCGACAACATCCTGCGCATCGGGGAAAAGGCAGCGGAATTCGAACTCCCAGATCACAACGGCAAGATCGTCTCTTCGGCTAACTTGCTCGCCAAAGGACGTCTTGTTATCTCCTTCATCCGCGGACGTTGGTGCCCCTTCTGCGTCGGACAAATGGAAGCCATGAATATTGCGCTGGCGCAGATGGCGCGATGTGGAGCCTCGTTTGTAGCCATCTCGCCGCAAACGGTCAAGCAATCTTTCTTCATGCACGACCAATACAAACTGTGTTTTTCTCTGCTCTCGGATTCAGGCAACAAAGTCGCGCGCCAGTTCGGCCTGACCCACCAGGTAAATGACGAACAACAAGCGGTTTATCGCCGCAGCTTCGTCAACCTTCCGTTTGCCAATGGCGATGAAACTTGGGAACTGCCGATCCCGGCAACTTACATCCTCGACCACGACAGAACCGTACTCTACGCCTCCGCGAATGAGGATTACACTGAGCGTCCCGAGCCCGACGAAATTGTGGACATTCTGGAGCGTCAATCCCGCTGAACGTATCTCTTCCTCACCTTTCGGTACACTGAATATTCCATGCATTACATCTACGGAATCAACGCTGTCTCCGAAGCTCTCAAGGCCCGCGGACGCGCTTTCGAGTGGGTTGGCATGGCCAAGGAGCGTCACGACCTGCGCCTGCAGCGTCTAATCGAAGACTGCCGCCGACTCGCTGTGCCCGTGCGCTTCCTGCAACGAACTGAGTTGGACCGCATGGCCGGCAATGCCGCACATCAAGGCGTCGTAGCGGTCACATCCGCGAAGCAATACAGTGATCTCGATGACGTCGTCGGAGCCAAGCGAGGACAACACTCCCTCGTCGTGGTACTCGACGGCGTCGAAGACCCGCACAACCTGGGAGCAATCCTCCGCACCGCAGATGCAGCCGGCGCGGACGGCATCGTTATCCCAGAGCGCCGCGCGGCAAGCGTCACGGGAACCGTCACCAAAGCGTCGGCAGGTGCAAGCGAACATCTGCCGATTGCGAAAGTAACCAACATCGCCCGCACGGTGGAAGAGTTGAAGGAGCGCAACATCTGGACTGTCGGTCTCGACGAGCGCGGTTCTCAGACCTATGACGCGCTCGATTACAACATGGATTGTGCGCTGGTTCTGGGCGCGGAAGGCAAAGGGCTGCATGATTTGGTGAAGAGGAAGTGCGATTTCCTGGTTTCGATTCCCATGCTCGGCAAAGTATCGTCTCTGAATGTCTCCGTAGCCGCAGCCGTAGTGCTGTATGAAATCGTGAGGCAAAGGCGCGCCCGCGAAAGTTCCTCGGGTGAGAAATGAATTCTCGAGTCGTGCACTTTTGCTTCCTCGGTGCCCTCTGTGTCTCTGTGGCGAACGCTTTCTCCCTGGACCGCGAGGCCTTTGCGTTCGCCAACTACGATCTCAACGTTCAAGTTGAACCGGAGCAGCATCGGCTTGCGGTCCGCGGCAAAGTCACGCTGCGGAACGATTCCAACCAGCCGCAGAAAACCGCAGTCCTGCAGATTTCTTCTTCACTTGACTGGCGTTCTGTCAAGGCCGGAGAAAAGCCGCTCCAGTTTGTGTCGCAAATCTATACTTCCGACATTGATCACACCGGAGCGTTGTCAGAAGCGATTGTGAGCTTGCCGCAGGTCGTCGTGCCCAAGGACACACTTGAGTTGGAGATCGCCTATGAAGGCGTCGTCCCGCTCGATACCACAAGGCTCACGCGCATCGGCACCCCCGAAGCCGCAGCCAACACAACGGACTGGGATCAGATCAGCTCCAAATTCACCTCAGTGCGCGGTGCGGGATACGTGGCCTGGTATCCAATAGCCACAGAAGCCGCGGATCTCTCGGACGGCAACAGCATGTTCGATACGCTTGGACGGTGGAAGCGTCGCGAAGCCGACTCTCAGATGCAATTGCACCTAAGCGCGCTAAACGAGGGTGCCGGAGCGCCACCGGAAATCATTCTTAACACGGCGGGCTGTAGAAGAATTTCTCCGCCGGAACGGCAAGGCCAGTTGGTCGCCGAGTGTGAATTCCAACCGCTGGGCCAAACCATCCCAGCTTTTGTCATTGCAAGCTATTCGCTACTGAACCGCGGGATAGTTAGCATTCATTGCTTGACTGAGCACAAATCGGCCGCCGAGAGCTATGCCGAAGCAACAGACAAAGTTGTTCCTCTCATTACCAACTGGTTCGGTCCCCCGCGAGCCAAAGCCGAAGTGGTCGAGCTACCCGACAGCGCAGCAGTTCCGTTCGAGAGCGGCAATCTGCTGCTGACACCTCTGGGAGACGATCTTAAGCGGGCGCAGATTTCGCTGCTGCATGCTCTGACTCACTCCGCGTTTACCTCGCCGCGTCCGTGGATCCACGAAGGCCTCGCGCATTTCATGCAAGCTCTTTATTTGGAACAGACAGGTGGGCGGCAGGCCGCGCTTGACTACATGGGTCTACACCGCTCGGCATTCTTGGACGCCGACAGAGCGGATTTCGCTCCGAGGTCTGAAGATGCAATAGATCATTCGCTGCTCAATACCGCGAGTGAAGAGTTGTACCGTGGTAAGGCTATGTACGTCTGGTGGATGCTTCGGGATATGGTCGGGGAACCGGCGCTCAAGAAAGCATTGGCCGGATATCATCCAGTGCAGGACAGAGAGCCTTCTTACTTGCCTCGATTGATTGCGGCGCAGACCCAGCGTGATCTGGAATGGTTTTTCGATGATTGGGTCTATCGCGATCGTGGCTTGCCTGACTTTCGCGTCGCGTCGGCTTTCCTCCGAAAAATGCTGACCGAAGGCTACATGGTCACCGTCACGGTGGAAAATTGGGGAGGTGCAGGAGCCGAAGTGCCAGTCACGGTAAGATTCGACGGTGGCGAAGTCACCAAACGGCTGGAGGTGCGTGGCAAGAACAAGGGCGTGATCCGAATGGAAGTTCCGACGGCACCTCGGGAAGTTGTTGTCAACGACAGCAGCGTCCCGGAAAGCGATACTGCGAATAATACTTTCAAAATTCAGGCGGACGATTCGAAGTAATCTTCAATCGTGGTTCTTAGAGCTCGCCATCGCTACCGCTGCAATGCGTGTTTGACAAATTTTATTTGAGTTAGGAGGATTCGTTGGCCTACATCCAATTCCTCGGCGCTGCCGGCACGGTTACCGGATCGAAGCATCTCATCAACACCTCAGCAGAGCATTCCAGTACGAGCGGCTTGCAGGTACTCGTCGACTGTGGCCTTTTTCAGGGGCAGAAAGAATGGCGCGAGCGCAACTGGCGGGACCTGCCGGTCCCGGCCAAAGAGATTGACGCCGTCATTCTTACCCATGCACACCTCGACCATTGTGGCTGGATTCCGCGCCTGGTGAAGGCAGGTTTTCGCGGGCCCATCTACGCTACGCCGCCGACGATTGATTTATGCGGCATCATTCTGCCCGACTCCGGCCACCTGCAGGAAGAAGATGCTGCGTTCTACAACAAGACGAACAAATCGAAACATTACCCAGCACTCCCGCTCTATACGCTCGAGGAAGCGCAAGACTCGCTTAGAAACTTCAAGCCGGTGAATGTCGAGCAGACGGTGCAAGTCTCACCCGAGCTTTCTTTCCGCTTTGTTCGCGCCGCGCACATTCTGGGTTCATGCATGGCTGAAATCACGCTCCAAACGGCTGGTCAGACCCGCAGGCTGCTGTTCACTGGTGACATTGGCCGCGTCCGCAACCAAACCATCGCGCCCGGAAAAGTCGTGCACTCCGGCCCAATGGAAGGTGAAACGGCAGACGTCTTGGTGATGGAGTCAACTTACGGAAATCGGCTTCATCCCAAGCAAGATCCGCTGCCGGAACTGGCTGCCCTGATTACGGCCGCAGCCAAGCGTGGCGGAAGTGTTATCGTGCCCGCGTTCGCTATTGAGCGTACGCAGAAATTCCTTTTCATCCTCAAGCACCTTATGGAGTCGGGCCAGATGCTGCGATTGCCCGTCTTCTGCGATAGTCCCATGGCCATCAAAGCAGTCCAGATTTTCTTGAAGCACACTGAAGAATACAGCGATGACACTCGCAATTTGATTCAGCAACATGGATCCCCGCTGAATTGGCCAGGCTTCACTTTCGCGTCAACTCCCGAAGAGTCGAAGAAGATCAACGAAGTTGCATCTCCTTCGATCATCATTTCTTCCAGCGGAATGGTCACCGGAGGCCGCATCATGCACCACCTGGCACAGCGCCTGCCCGATCCCAGGAATCTGATTCTGTTCATCGGCTTTCAAGCTCCCGGCACCCGGGGATTCACCATCAAGAGCAAAGCGCCAGAAGTGAAGCTGTTCGGTGATTCTGTTCCTATTCGGGCACAGGTCGCAGCGCTGGAGCAGTTCAGCGACCACGCCGATCCGCCGGAACTGTTGGAGTGGTTGCACACTTTCCGCAACCCGCCCGGCGTCACATATCTGGTGCACGGCGAGCCAGACGCTTCCGGTCAACTGCGTGACGTGATGAAAAAGGATTTGGGATGGAACGTGCACGTGGCGCAGTACTTGGCGAAGGTGGAAGTGAAGTAGATCTCCGCAGGTTGTTCACCCTCAACAAAAAAAATCGCTCCCCATTTGGTCATCCTGAGCGCAAACCAAGGACCTGTGTACTCCCATCCCGCCGGCCTTTCTTCCCAGACGCGAACTGGCTGATCGCCGGCTTTGCCCGAATACTGAAGAGACCCCATGGGAAACTGGGCATCGCCATCGGGCGAGAAATTGCATAGTCGTTCGCTTCGCTCAGGATGACAGCTGTATCACTTATCCTGGCGCATTGGTAAATCTTGCCAGCACATCCAACTTCTTCGTGGCTGCGCCCGAATCAATCGAGTGCGTGGCTAGCGGCACGGCTTCGGCTATGTGGTCTGCTCTTCCCGCCGCCACCAGTGCCGCCGCGCAGTTGAGCAAAACAACATCACGGTGGGCTGATTTCTTGCCTCTTAACACCGCACGAATAATCTCTGCATTTTCCGGTGCATCGCCGCCGCGAATATCTGCCAGAGGGGCACATTGGAATCCAAACTCTTCCGGCGTGACCTCATAGGTTCGCACGATACCTTCGCGAACTTCGGCCACGCGCGTGGGTCCAGTTATGGTGATCTCATCCAAACCGTCGAGCCCGTGTACAACCAGTGCGCGACGCAGCCCCAGCATGCTCAGCGCCTCGGCTAGCTTCTCAACCAGATCGATCGAATAGACCCCCACCACTTGCCCCGAAGCTCGGGCTGGATTGGTGAGAGGTCCCAGCAAGTTAAACATGGTCCGCATGCGCAATTCCCGGCGCACGGTTTGGACCTGTTTCATGGCTGGATGCAAATCTGGCGCGTACAGAAAGCAGATTCCAACTTCGTGCAAGCACTGGACGGCGCGCTCAGGCGAAAGCTGAATTTTCACTCCCAGGGCTTCCATGACATCGGCCGACCCGCATTTTGAGCTGATGCTGCGATTGCCGTGCTTGGCCACTCGCACGCCTGCTCCAGCAGTTACGAACGCCGTGGCGGTTGAGATATTGAATGTCCCACTGGCATCGCCGCCTGTCCCGCTGGTGTCGACCAAAGATGAGTCGACCAGCGCGTCGCGTCCGGTACCGCTGACGTCTAGGGCAACAGTTTCAGAATCCTTTTCGCCCGCCCGACTCGTGAACCGCAAAGACGCGGCCGCTGCGCGAATTGCCTCGGCGAAGCCGACAATTTCCTCTACCGTCTCGCCCTTCATGTGGAGTGCCGCGAGCAGCGCGGCGATCTGCGCATCGGAGCACTTGCCCGCGAGCACCTCCGCCATGACGTTGCAGGCCTCAGCGCGAGCGAGCGATTCACCGTGATTGGCGATGCGATGGAGTACGTCGAGTATCATGCTTGTCGGAATTGTAAGGTAAGCAAGGTCTGTTTGCCCTAATCCGTCCCCCTTCTATAAAATCAAGAGTTTGCTGCCCGCTGCTCTAAGCTGCAAGCGCGTTCCTGCCGATTAAGCAGAAGAGAAAGCAATCATGAAAATTCATGAGTACCAAGGCAAGGGGATTCTTAAGAAATATGGCGTGACCGTGCCCCGCGGCGGCATGGCCGAATCCCGCGACGAAGCCGAAGCGGTCGCCAGAGAGTTGCTGAGCTCGGGCGCGACCGGAGTGGTGGTCAAAGCCCAAATCCATGCCGGTGGACGTGGCAAGGGCGGCGGCGTGAAGATCGCAAAATCCGTTCCTGAAGCCGGCGATCTCGCCGAGAAGATGCTGGGTATGAAACTGGTTACGCACCAGACCGGCCCCGAAGGCCGCATTGTGCGCCGCTTGTTAATTGAAGAAAAGCTGCCGATAGAAACGGAACTTTATCTCGGGGTTCTTGTAGATCGTGCCGCGGGCAAGCCGGTTTTCATGGCCTCTGCCGCTGGAGGCATGGACATTGAGCAAGTCGCGGAAGAAAATCCCGATGCCATATGGAAGGAGTATATCGATCCCGGCATGGGCCTGGAAGCCTTTCAGGCGCGCAAAATAGCCTTCAAACTCGGCCTGAAGCCGCAGCAGATCAATCCCGCAGTACAATTTCTTACTAATCTCTACAAGTGTTTTCTCGACAGCGACGCCTCCTTGCTTGAGATCAATCCCTTTATCACCACTACCGACGGCCGACTCTTCGCTCTCGACGCCAAGATCACTTTCGATGACAACGCTCTGTTCCGTCACCCCGATCTTCGCGAACTGCGCGACATTACTGAAGAAGACCCGCTCGAGGTGGAGGCTTCGAAGTACAGTCTGAACTACATCAAGCTCGACGGAAGCGTGGGGTGCATGGTCAATGGCGCGGGCCTGGCCATGGCCACGATGGACATCATCAAGTATGCCGGTGGCATGCCCGCAAACTTCCTCGATGTCGGCGGGGGCGCTAACGCCGAGCAGGTCGCGCATGCATTCGAGATCCTGCTGAGCGACAAGAATGTGAGAGCCGTGCTGATCAATATTTTCGGCGGCATCCTGCGCGTGGACACCTTAGCCACAGGAGTGGTTGAGGCTGCGAGAAAAACAAACATCAAGCTGCCTGTCGTACTCCGGCTCGAAGGCACGAACGTGAACGAAGGCAAGAAAATCCTGATGGAGTCAGGCTTCAACTTCGTGGTAGCCGAAACGATGAAAGACGCCGCGGATAAAGTCGTTGCGGCGGCGAAAGGCGTTGCAGCCAGCGCTGAGTGGCGTTAGAAGCAGGGGGCGGAACTATTTATGGCAATTTTGGTTGATAAGAACACACGCGTGCTGGTGCAGGGCTTGACCGGACGCGAAGGCGCCTTTCACGCCAAGGCCTCTGCCACTTATGGCACGCAGATTGTCGGCGGCGTCACCCCAGGAAAAGGCGGCACTAAACACGAAGGCTGGCTCATTTTCAACACCGTGCGAGAGGCCGTCGAAAAAACTGGCGCCAATGCAACCGTGATCTTTGTGCCACCGCCATTCGCTGCTGACGCAATTATGGAAGCAGCCGACGCTGAACTTGACCTCATCGTCTGCATCACGGAAGGCATCCCCACCCTCGACATGGTTAAAGCCTGGGAGTTTCTGCAGAACCGCCGCTCACGGTTAATCGGGCCCAACTGTCCGGGCATTATTTCGCCGGGGAAGTGCAAGATTGGAATCATGCCCGCGTCGATTCACCGGGAAGGTTCGGTGGGCATCGTGTCGCGCTCGGGCACGCTCACATATGAAGCAGTTCACCAACTCACGCAGCGCGGCATCGGGCAGTCGACAGCCATTGGCATAGGCGGCGATCCTATTATTGGAACAACTTTTGTGGATGCACTGGACCTGTTCAATCGTGACCCTCAGACCGAGGCAGTGATCATGATCGGCGAGATTGGCGGCAGTGCCGAAGAAACTGCTGCCGACTTCGTGAAAAAACATATGAAGAAACCGGTCGTCGGCTTCATCGCCGGCCAGACAGCACCTCCAGGACGCCGCATGGGGCACGCTGGAGCAATCATCTCCGGCGGCAAGGGCACAGCCGCGGCGAAAATTACAGCTCTGGAAGCTGCCGGCATTCGGGTAGCGAAATCGCCCGCGGCGATTGGCGAAACGCTCGCCGCAGTGCTGGCAACATTCGCCAAAGCTTAGATGCGCAAAACCACGATTATCAAGGACCCACAACAGAACTATGAAAACTCTGCAACGCACTCTCGCCATCATAAAACCCGACGCGGTTCGCAAAAAGGGTATTGGCGACATCATTGAACAATTCGAAAAACAGGGTTTCCAAATCCTTTGCTTGAAGATGCTGGAAATCTCCAAACACCAGGCTGAACAGTTTTACGCGGTGCATGCCGGCAAGCCGTTTTACAACTCGCTAACTACCTTCATGTCGAGCGGCCCGATCGTAGCTCTGGCTCTGGAAAAGGAGAACGCTATCGCCGACCTGCGCAAGCTGATGGGCGCCACCAATCCGGCCAATGCCGAGGAAGGCACCATTCGCAAGAAGTGGGCCACCAACATCGAAAACAATGCCATTCACGGTTCCGACGCCGAGGACACGGCCCGTTTCGAGCTTAGCTTTTTCTTCGCCGGATACGAACTGGCACAGTAAGTTCCTCACTTTGCGGTTGTGGGCGACGCGAACTGAGTGGCGTTTTGTGAGAAAGAAAAGCGAGAACAGAGAACTGACGATGCCTTTAGTTCAGATCACGATGCTGCAAGGCCGCACGGCCAAACAGAAACGCAAGCTAGCCAAACGGATCACAGATGCCATCCTTGAAGATGCTGGCGCGCGGCGCGAGGCCATCGTTGTGGCCTTTCACGAAGTATCCAAAGAAAGTTATGCCACGGGCGGCGAGTTGATGATTGATAAGGTCAAGTAGAAGCGAACGGACCGCTGCCCTTCATCCCAGAGGCTCGAAGAGATTCCCTTCCAAGCGCTCCGCAACCTTGGGAAGTTCCTTGCGCGCATACTGCAAAAAATGCGGAGCCGTTCGATGGGCTTCCAGCGCAGCATCGTCCTTATACTGTTCGTAAATGAAGAAGCGCCGTGGCTCGGTCTTGTGCCGGTGCACTTGATACATGACGCAGCCCGGCTCCTTGCGCGATTCCTCGGTAAGTTTCGAAAACACCGTGGCAACTTCGGTTTCGTGACCTGCTTTCGCCATCCACGTAACCACCAGAACCACCATCATCCTCTCCTTATCGCGTACAAGCCTCGGTTGACTAAAGTCAGCCCCTTCCCGGCACAGCTGTTTTCAATGTCCCAACAAACTCTTCCATGAGAATGGTATGGTCCCGGTCCGGTCCAGTTGAAACCATTCCAATCTTCGCGCCGGCTTCTTTCTCCAGAAATGCCAGGTAGTCACTCGCCGGCTTGGGCAATTTGTCAAACCTCGTGATGCCCTCAGTCGAAGTTTTCCAGCCCGGCAGCCTCTGATAAATGCATTCGATCTTCTCGTATCCGCTGGCCTGCGCCGGAATCTCCATGGTTTTCTTACCATCGATCTTGTAGCCGACACAGACTGGAATCTCCGCCAGTTCGTCCAGCACATCCAACTTCGTAACTACCAGCCAGGAGATTCCGTTAATCATGCCAGCGTAACGCAACAGGGGCAAGTCGAGCCAGCCCGTGCGCCGTGGACGCCCCGTCACCGCGCCATATTCATTTCCACGCGCCCGCAGCCGCTCTCCGGCTTCATTTTTCTCTTCGCTGGGAAACGGTCCCTCGCCAACCCGCGTGCAGTACGCCTTGGTGATTCCAATGACAGAATCAATCGCATTGGGAGCCACGCCCGTACCGATCACCGCGCCCCCGGAAGTGGCGCTGGAAGAGGTCACGAAAGGATAAGTCCCGTGATCAATGTCGAGCATTGTCCCCTGCGCTCCTTCAAACAGGATTGCTTCGCCCTTGCGAAGAGCCTGGTTCAATAGGACCGCTGTGTCGCACACGAAGGGAGCAACCTTCTCTGCCGCCTGCGCATATTCGGTATACATCTTGTCGGCATCGAGCGGCTCGGAGTTAAAGAGCGCATGCGCGATCATGTTCTTCTCGTGCACGGCATTCTCGATGTGCTTCCTGAGGAGTTGGAGATCGAGTAGGTCGGCCACGCGCAGTCCACGGCGGCCCATCTTGTCTTCGTAGGCCGGACCAATGCCGCGCGATGTCGTACCGATCTTTACCCGGCCCGGCGCATTTTCCGCTGCCAGTTCAATCATGCGGTGGTACGGCAGGATCACCTGGGCGCGGTTTGAGACGAAGATGTTGCCGTCAACCTGCACACCCGCGTCGCGCAACGCCCCCACCTCTTTCAGGAAGGCCATGGGGTCGAGCACCACGCCATTGCCGATCACGCTGCGGCAGCCGCTTCGCAACACGCCGCAGGGAACAAGCTGCAAAATAAACTTCTTACTGTTGATGATGACGGTGTGTCCGGCATTATGCCCCCCGGCGTAGCGGGCGACGACGGAGAAGTTCTCCGAGAGTACGTCGACGATTTTGCCCTTACCCTCGTCGCCCCATTGCGCGCCGACGATCACCGCAGCCTTGCCGTTCTTCAATTTCAGCTCCGTGAGGAAGATTCGCGCAGACGCGTGCCAGCGCGCGGCAGCCCAGGGGTCGCACACACCCTTGCCCGCAAAAATACAGCGCCAGATTAATTACTAGGGATATAGGCGAAGAAGCTGTGTACATGCTATCTTAGCGTGCCGGGGATGCCGATGGCAACGCACCATCGACACACATCGACACACAGATGTGGTAGGCGCGGCAGGAATCGAACCTGCAACCACCGGATTAGAAATCCGGTGCTCTATCCGTTTGAGCTACGCGCCCGTGCTTGCGCCAGTTGATCCTAACATCCTTAGTTGGGTGCACTTGCGAGATTCACCGGCAAGTAAGCCGCCGCCCCACTCTTGTGCATTTTATCGAAATTCTGCCCGTTTTCTGCCCAAACTTGTTTCCCGGCTTCAATCTTTCGGGCAGCATCTGCGAGATCCGCTTCGCTCGTTACGTTGTAGCGGTCGAAGACGGCCCGCGTCTTGTGGCCGCTGATCTTCATGGCCACGGTTTGGGGAACGCTTCGCCGTACCATGTTACGGACGGCGGAGCGCGCAGATCATGGAAGAGTAGGCCAGACAATCCCGCAAGGGTTGTTAGGTTCTCCCAGCGCTTGCGGAAGCCAACCACAGGTTGGCCATCGGCTCTAGTGAATACGAAATCATCCTCAGCCTTGTCAGCTGCGCACGCTTGCAACAGAATGAAACGTCCGGGGTCAACTCCGCACGGCAATTGAGACAACGCCAGCGAATGCGCTTAGTAACCTTGTGGATGGCGGAAATAATCATGCTCTTTAAGCTTCCCTTAATCCTTGCCGGAATCTATTTGCGTGG
>Ga0137389_10001304_pt1 | contig 14532 bp, 9 predicted proteins | sample 15con2h14BmetaG_FD_104645 | JGI IMG/M metagenome (GOLD analysis project Ga0137389, IMG submission 104645) | Vadose zone soil microbial communities from Angelo Coast Range Reserve, California, USA - 15con2h1.4B metaG | ecosystem: Environmental > Terrestrial > Soil > Vadose zone > Saprolite...
GCCTCTCCGGCCACTACGAAGCCGAACGGCTGAAACAAGAATTAGCCGAAGTCTGATATCGGAGAAGTCCACTGGTTCATATATGCGTCGCGGGTACCCGGCCTAGCTTTAGCTACCGGAAATCAGAGGCGGGAGTATGGCGAGGAAAAGGCAGTTTGCGATTTGGTGCTTCTCATTGGAGTCAACGGTTTTGTGGATGACGAACAGATCCAGGTTTTTCGCGATGCACATCCAGCGGAGACGTTGCCGTTTGCACCACGAAAGACCCACGCCCTACCTTTCCGGGTATGCTCTCGACAGACATTGTGACCAATCCAGCGCCGCCATCACACGCTCCTTCGAGTTATCGTACACCAGACAAGATAACGGCCAGAACGAGCTTTCCGCTGAGGAAGGGATGCTTGTGGAGTTCGGTGAGCAGTTCGCGCAGGCGCAGGACTTTCTCGAGACTGTCGGCGGGAAATCCCGTCTCTCGCGCGAGCTTCGTAATTTGCGCGGCGTCGAATTTCATGTGCGCACCGAGCCTTCGTTAGAAGGCAAAAGGGTTTCGGGCACCATGAGTTTCCAGGTGGGAACCCAATGGTTCCCGGGACGCTTGTCGGCGAGATAAACGACGCCGCGCGGAAGTTTCCGGAGGAATCGGTCGCGAATTTTGCCGCGGAAGAAAAGTTTGTCGGCGTGACGGTCGAGCAAGAATCCAAGGCGCGCATAGAGCCACGGCCGGCGAAGAAGCTTGAGATAAGCGAGAGCCGCTTCGAAATCGAACGAGGGAAACATGGCTAGGGACTTGTCGAGCTCTTCGACGCCCCCGCCGTAGTCGAGGAAGAGCAGGCAGTCGACGAAAGATCGCTCGCGGCCCGTGGCGAGAATATTGTCGGCGACAAGTTCGGTTTGGAAGAGGCGATGCGATGCGATAGCTAGAGCACGGGGGAAAGCGACGCGGTGGTAAGTGACGTGGTCGAAGACGACATCTTTGCGTGCGCCAGCGGAGAAATAGTAGACGGTTTGGAAGACTTGGTTGGCGACGCCGTACAGTTCGAGGGCGGAGTGGAGGGCGACGACGGCGTCGTCGCGGAGGGCGCGCGGGACGCGGTAGCGGTTGGGCGGGGCGGCGGCGAGGGCGCCGGCATAGACGCCGTTCGCAAGGAACCGCACGCGCCCTTGGGTTTTCAGGCGATGAAGCAGGTTGGGGAGGGAGCGGCTATGCATGTCGTACCCGTAGCGCTCGCGGGCTTCCCGGACCGTGAACAGAGGAGTGTATTGGGCGTATTGGGTGAACGGAACTTTAGACTTCATTAAATTCTCATCTGAACATAGAATAACACACTATTAGTGTGTAAATCTAGATGTATGTGAGAATCAAACAGGAAGATATTCTCAACAAAAAAGAATGATACACACTAATAGTGTGTAAAACTAGCTCTATATAAGAACGAACTTGAGATCGCAATGAACTAGGGTGCTCAACGTGACAATCAAACCGAGATTCCTCGCTGCGCCTGCCTGCAGGCGGGCTCGGAATGACGGCTTTTTATTACTGCAATCCACGCCTCCTTTAAAAACGTCGTCATTCCGAACGGAGTAGCACGGAGTGAGGAATCTCTCTTCGTCTTTTTTCCGGCACCCTCATCAATGTGGCGAAATGCGCATGCGCCGCGAATCCAGCAAGCCACACCAGTTTGCCAGCCAAGTCTTCACCTCTGCGGACTCCGCGTCTATGCGCTATCCTTATCTGCTCTGACGCATGGACATCCGCACCGCACTCAAACAAGGCCTAGCGCGACTCCGCGCCGCAAATATTTCATCGCATACGCTGGCCGCTGAACTTCTGCTCCTCCACGCCACCGCTCGCACACGCACATCGCTCTACTCTCATCCCGAAGATCAACTCACTGAATCCGAATCGCAAAATTATCTTTCGCTGATCGAACGCCGCGCCGCAGGCGTCCCAACACAACATCTCACCGGCAAGCAGGAATTCTGGGGCCTCGAGTTCGAAGTCACGCCCGACGTCCTGATCCCCCGCCCGGAAACCGAACACGTCATCGAAGTCGCCCTCGATCGTCTCGCTCTTCGCAATCTTCGCGCCGAGAAATCTCAAATCATGTCCGGCGAAGGCCTGCTCGTCGCCGACGTAGGAACCGGCTCCGGCTGCATCGCCATCGCTCTCGCAAAAGAACTTCCCGCCGCAAAAATTTATGCTCTGGATATTTCTCCCGCCGCACTGACGGTCGCCCAACGCAACGCCAATCGTCTAGGCTTCGCGAATCGCATCACCTTCCTTGAATCGAACCTGTTCGAAAGACTTTCCCTTGTAGGGGCGCAGCATGCTGCACCCCAGCTTGGCAACCACCGCTCTTCCAAACCCGGCGAGTCAGCAATCACCAGTCACCAGTCACCGCTCTTCGATCTAATCGTCAGCAATCCTCCGTACATCGCGCGACGCGAAGCGGCAACTCTTGCGAACGAGGTACGCGACCACGAACCCGCAATCGCTCTCTTCGGCGGCGAAGAAGGCTACGAATTCTACGCCGACCTCCTCACGCAATCCGCCGCCCATCTCAAGCCCGGCGGCATCCTGGTCCTCGAACTCGGCCACGACTCTCTCCTCGCCGTACAACCGCTACTCGACACGGCAACATGGACAGCCACCGGCGTAACCAACGACCTAGCCGGCATCCCCCGCGTCCTCTCCGCCGAACATACCGCGACTTAATGCATCACGCGCTTTGCGTAAGTCAGCAAAATGAATTTTCCTTTGTGCTGAAGACTCAACCGCTCCGCCGCGTGGGAATCAGGGAAGCTGTGCAACTTTGCCGGCAAGAAGACGAATCGTTATCTTGCGCCCGTCCTCGACCTGGAACGAGAGGTACTCAGTTACTCCGTCGGAACCAACCACGGAAAAACGCGACGTAGGCTTTCCCAGCGAGCGCAGCACGTCCTCCCGTGACATTCCGATTTTCACACTGGCAAGCGCCGCGGCGGTAATAGCAGATATCGGCTCGGGAGGAGCAGGCGGTGCCCCGCCAGCTGCCGACAGCGGAACCTCAATGATGCTAGCTTGCTGAGAATGGGAAGAATGTCCCACGCGAGAAGCTGGCACGTTCGAAGAATTTGTGCTCCCCGCTCGCCGCGCCGCATCATTCTTTTTCGTCGCGCGCTCGGCCATGACTTCGTAGATGCTTCGGCCGTCAAGCTCCTGTTTGACCGAATCCACCGGCCAGGTCTTCGCTCCCTTGTCGTAGTCGGCCTCACCGAGCACTCCGCTCATGAAGCGGACGCGCAAAGCAGTTCCGTCCGCGCCGTAGTAATACCAAAATCCCTGCCCGCGCGGGCCGAATTCGCGATTTGGCTCGCCCAACATCTGCTCTACGTCGTCGGGACTCATCCATAAGTGCAACCATGAGACGTGCGTCAAGTCGAAGGGCCTGTGACGGTGAAAGAGACATGTGTCTGGCTTGGAATCGACTTCCCAAAACACTCCTTTTTTGCCCGGGGCATACACTTCGCGATTGTCGTCGGTCCACCACCGTCCGTTGATTTTGCGCAAAAGGACTTTGCCTCTGTGATGGCCGGTCCAGTCGTCCACCCAGATCGTAGCAGTCACCACGGACTCCTGAGCGAACGCGGGAAGAGCGAGCAGAAAAGCGAGAAGGCCGAGGGGAACCGTTCTCATACGCATGGGCAGATTCTAAGATAGTTTCGTAGGAGGAGTAGCATCAAGTTTAACTGTTTCAGAGTCCCAACTGTTGCCACTGAGCATGCGCCGGATCAACTACAAAACCTAATTCTTGACGACACGTTTCAAAACACTTGGGACAAAGCCAATCCAACTGGAACCCGCGGAGTTTAGGAGAAGGAACCAGGGTTTTCCCAGCCGCACGCCATTTTGAGACGAGCTCTTCCTCTGTCTGGCCAGTGTTCGCGACAGGCCACAGAGTTACCCAGCCTTCGGTGTGAACGGGGTCTGCCCATTCATCAGGCCGCTCGGCAAACCGAGCCGAACAACCCTTGCGATGATCATGATTCCAATTCGACGAAAGGGTCCTGTAGCGCTGCCATCGAAATACGAAGCCTCTATAGCAGCTCAGGAATCTTACACGAAACTCTCTGCTGAGGTCGGTCCGCATGTAGGCTTACTTTTATCGTACGCCTTGATGCCGTTGCTATCATGAAAAAACGGTCCTTCCACCTCAGCCACATAGCCCCCTTAACTTACGCAACGGTTTCTATTAACCAACTTTCGCCTATTGTTCGATAGGTGGGGTGGGCGTAGGCTTTGGGCATGCCTGAGTTGGCACGATTTCGAGCGAAGCATGATGATACGGCGGTACTGCCTGCCGAAACTACTATTTTGCATGTGGATATGGATGCGTTTTTTGTTTCCGTGGAGTTGCTGGAGCGGCCAGAATTGCGTGGCAAACCTGTTGTAGTTGGCGGAAGGCCGGACCAGCGCGGCGTGGTTTCGGCCGCGAGTTACGAAGCGCGGAAATTTGGAATTCAGTCCGCGATGCCGCTTCGAACTGCGGGCAAACTTTGTCCACACGCGATTTTCCTGGATGGGCATCACGCGAAGTACGGCGAGTGGAGCGATCGCGTCGCTTCAATTCTGGCGAAATTTTCTCCGGTTGTGGAGATGGTTTCGATCGATGAAGCATATCTGGATTTGGCGGGAACCGAACGTCTGCACGGGCCGTCGTTCGCGGCCGCACACAAATTGTTGCGCACTATCACGACTACAACGGGCCTGCCGTGCTCCGCGGGGCTCGCGTCCACGCGACTGGTAGCGAAAATAGCTAGCGAGCAGGCGAAACCGCGCGGCTTGCTGTGGATACCGGTGGGGCAGGAACCGCGATTCCTGGCGCAGTTGCCGGTACGAAAAATTCCCGGCATTGGCGAAGTTACGGAACGCGCACTGCGCGCGCTGGGCATCGAATACGTTCACCAGCTGGCGGATTACCCGCAAGAAAAACTGGAACAAATATTTGGGCAGTGGGGCACGGCGCTTTACCGTAAAGCGCGCGGCGGCGATTCCTATGAATTTGTTCTGGATGCCGAGCCAAAATCGATTTCTCAAAATCATACTTTTGGCGAAGACACCGGCGATGTAGCCGCGATGGAATCGATGTTGAGCCATCTTTCGCAAAAAGCCTGCAAACGGTTGCGCGAGGCCGGGCTTTCGTCACGCACGTTGACGATCACCATTCGCTACACAGGTTTCGATACCTATACGCGATCGAAGACTCTGGGTGATCCGGTTGAGTTCGACGCCGACGCTTTTGCGGTTTTTCTTTCATTGTTTCGCGAGCATCGCAATCCTAAGCGTAAGGTTCGCTTGATTGGAGTTGCCTTGAGCGGACTGACGCACGGAAACGAACAGCTGGATCTGCTCGATCCGGAGCGGCGGGCAAAGCTGGACAAACTGACACGCGCCGCCGATTCTCTGCGTGATCGATTTGGCTTTGCAAAGATTCAGTTTGGCAGCTCGCTGCTCACAGAGAAACCAGAACGCGAGAACGAGAGAGGAGAAATTCCGCGTTTCCCTCGAAACAAGGAATAGCAGCAAGCCGCACCCTTCCTTAGTAACGGGCCTGCCTTATACTCTTGGAATGAGCACTGCGCCGCCTCCTCCAGTCAATTCAAAAACGACAAGCAAAGGTCCCGGCACGTGGAATCAGATCAGCGAAGGCCGTGAATGGGACGATCTGCTGAAGCAATTCACCGCGGATGCCCGCGCGAGTTACGGTTTTTACGGCAAAGACGTCGATTGGGAAGAGATCAAACGGCTGCCGCGCTGGCGGCGCCCATTTCGAATTGCCAAGGGATTTTTCTGGGCGCTGGTAATGAAGCTGAGTCCGGCGCGCCGCGTGATGTTGTTTGCCGCGCTAGTCATGCTGGTCATTTCCAGCCCGAAATTTCCGGTCACGCGAAATTTTGCATTCGATGTGAACCTTGACACGGTCGCGGCGCTGCTGTTTCTCCTGCTACTTTCGCTGGAACTTGCGGACAAAGTGACTATGAAGCGCGATCTGGAGATTGCGCGCGAAATTCAGAGTTGGCTGGTGCCGTCGAAACCGCCGGTGGTAGCGGGGGCCAATATCGCCTTTCATACACGGCCGCAAAATTCGGTAGCCGGCGACTACTACGACGCGTTTTATCCGTTGAACGACGCAGCAGAGGGCGGAAAATTGTTTTTGGTGATTGCGGACGTGGCCGGAAAGAGCGTTCCGGCAGCGTTGTTGATGGCGACGTTCCAGGCCAGCCTGCATACGGTGGCACGCAATGGGGTGCCGCTGAGCGAACTGGTGTTTCGTTTGAACCGCTATGCCTGCGCCCACAGTCTGGATGGCATGCGCTTTACTACGGCGGTTCTGGCGGAGTTCGATCCGAAAACCAGGCGGCTGGACTACATCAACGCCGGTCACAACGCTCCCGTGGTGCGGCGCCACGTTGCAAATGCGGGCAACGGGAATGCAGGAGTCGAGCGGCTGGAAGTGGGCGGCATGCCATTTGGAATTTCGCAGGATGCGCAATACCAGATGGGCACGGTCGAATTGGGCTCTCAGGATGCATTGATTCTATTTACCGACGGCGTGGTCGAAGCGTTCAACGATAAGGGGCAGGAGTTCACCGACGCGCAATGGATCGCTGCAATCCATGCTTTGCCGGACTGGGATGCACCGCGCTCTCTGCAATTCCTGCTGCAACGCGTGGACGAATTCGTCGGCGTCACGAAGCAATTCGACGATATTACCTGCCTGGTTCTGCGCTGCGAATAGCAGCTTCTTTGATTCGTTGCACAAGCGCATAATTTCCTGATGCAGCCGCGCGAGCTGGCCAATTCCATGTGCGACGCACTGCAGGACGCTGGATTCCAGGCGTTTCTGGTGGGCGGATGTGTGCGCGATGTGCTGTTGCGGCGCGAGCCCGCGGATTACGATGTAGCCACCAGCGCCACTCCTGAACAGGTGCTCAAGCTTTTTCCGGACGGAGTGACCGTTGGCGCGCAATTCGGAGTGATTTTAGTTGTGCGTGAAGGAGCTAAGGTAGAAGTGGCAACGTTTCGATCGGATGTTGGCTGCTCTGACGGGCGGCATCCGGATCGCGTGGAGTATGCAAGCTCTCCAGAAGAAGATGTAAAGCGGCGCGACTTCACCATCAACGGCCTGGTCATGCGGCATAACACCGGGGAAATACTGGATTTCGTCGATGGGCAGGCAGACCTGCGCGCGGGCATCATCCGAGCAATCGGCGAGCCCGATCGAAGGTTCGCCGAAGACAAGCTGCGCATGTTGCGCGCGGTGCGCTTTGCCGCGCGATTCGGTTATGAAATCGAACCTAAGACGTTCGCGGCGATTCGCAAGCACGCGCGAGAAATCAGCCAAGTGTCAGCAGAAAGGATCCGCGAAGAGCTAACGAAGCTATTGATAGAAGGCGCAGCGAGAAGAGGATTTGAGCTTTTGGACTCATGCTGGCTGCTTTCCATCGTCTTGCCGGAGATTTCGGCAATGAAAGGAGTGGCACAACCGCCGCAATATCATCCCGAAGGGGATGTGTGGATTCACACGTTGCTGATGCTGGAGGGACTGCCGACCGGTTGTCCTGCGACATTGGCGTGGGGCGTGCTGCTGCACGACGTAGGCAAGCCGGCGACTTTTCGCTCTGCGAAAGAAACCGCAGACCGGATCCGTTTCGACGGACACGTCGATGTTGGGATGGCCATTGGGAAGAAGATTTTGGAGAGATTGCGATTTTCGAACGATGACACAGAGCGGATAGTTTCGCTTGTAGAGCAGCATATGAAGTTCAAAGATGTTGGACGCATGCGACCAGCTACGCTTAAGCGGTTCGTACGGTTGCCTCATTTTGACGAGCATCTGGCGTTGCACCGGTTGGACTGTCTATCGAGTCACCGGAACCTGGAAGCGTACGAATTTGTAACGGACTTTGTCCGGACGACGCCGCCGGAGGTGGTGCAGCCGAAGAGGCTAATGACTGGGGAAGACGTCATCGGGTTGGGATTTAGCCCCGGGCCGATCATTGGAAAGATCCTGGCAGCGGTGGAGGACGCTCAATTGAACGGAGAGCTCGGGTCTCGAGAGGAAGCTATCTCGTTTGTGGACAGAAGGTTCCGGGAGAAGGCGGCGGAGGAATCCAAGAGCTCTGTCCGGTCACGATGCAACGATTCTCCCGGGACAAGGGTTGGTAAATAATAGAAAATAGGACGCTTAACTGGAAGCCGGTGAGAAAGACAAGTCTCATGTTAGGATATTAGCGTAACGCACTAAGGTTTTCTGATTCAGGTCACTGCATTTGCGGTATCTTTTTGATAGCGCCTGCATCTAAAGTTTTTACAGGCGGTCTTCGATGAGGATTCCGCCTCCGAACTGAGGAACCCATGGCTGACAAAATTTCTATACCGAATCAGTTGCCGATCTTGCCGGTACGGGACACTGTGCTGTTTCCGGGCGCGGTGCTTCCGTTGACGGTTGGCCGCGAAAGCTCATTGGCGCTGATCAATTCGTTGCAGGGCGAGGACAAAGTCCTGGGCGTGGTAGCCCAGCATGATCCGCGCGTGGAAGATCCTGCAGCAGCGGATTTGCACAAAGTAGGCACCTTCGCCAAAGTGCACAAGACCGTAAAAATGCCCAACGGCAACGTAGTGATTTTTTTAGAAGGACTGCAACGCTTCCAAATAAACGACCTGTTGGGCCTGAAGCCTTTCTTGACGGCGCTGGTCGAACCGATGCCGGACATCTTAGGCGACCAGGACAACGAACTCGAAGCACTGCACCGCAACGCTGCGGATTTGTTCCGCGACGTGGTGGGACATTCGCCACAGTTGTCGGATGACCTGCAACAAGTGGCGGCGAATATCGATGATCCAGGACGCCTGGCGGATTTTATTGCCGGCACGCTGCCTTCGCTCTCGACGCTGGTTCGCCAGGAATTGCTGGAGACGGCGAGTGTACGCAAGCGCCTGGAATCGCTGATTCGCGAACTATCGAAAGAGCTGGAAGTTCTGGAGCTGCGCTCCAAAATTCACGAACAGGTTCAGGAGCAGGTCAGCCAGAACCAGCGTGAATATTTGCTGCGTGAACAGATGAAGGCGATTCAAAAAGAGCTGGGCGAGCATGACGACGGCGCGGCGGAAATCGACGAACTGCGCAAAAAAGTGGAAGAAGCGGGCATGACGCCGGAAGGCAAGAAAGAGTGCGACCGCGAACTGAAGCGTTTGGCGAAAATGACGCCGGCTTCAGCGGAGTACATGGTCTCGCGAACCTACCTGGAATGGATGACTTCGCTGCCGTGGAGTAAGTCCACCGGCATGCAGGCGGAACAGATCGACATCAAGAAAGCGCACGACATCTTGAACGAAGATCACTACGACCTGGAAAAAGTGAAGGAACGCATCCTGGATTACATGGCGGTGAAAAAACTGCAGCCAGGTATGAAAGGGCCGATTCTTTGCTTCGTTGGGCCCCCGGGCGTGGGAAAAACTTCGCTGGGAAAATCGATTGCGCGATCGATGGGCCGCAAATTCGTGCGCATCTCGCTGGGGGGAATGCACGATGAAGCGGAAATTCGCGGGCATCGCCGAACCTACATCGGCGCATTGCCGGGACAGATCATTCAAGGGCTAAAGCGCGCTGAAGCCAACGATCCGGTTTGCATGCTGGACGAGGTCGATAAACTGGGACGCGACTTTCGCGGCGATCCCTCAGCAGCGTTGATGGAAGTGCTGGATCCGGAGCAAAACGCGACCTTCCGCGACCACTATCTGGACGTGCCATTCGATTTGTCCAAGGTGATTTTTATCGCCACGGCCAACTGGATGGATCCAATTCCGGAACCGCTGCGCGACCGCATGGAGATCATCGAACTGCCTGGATACACGGGCGAAGAGAAGATCCACATTGCGAACAAATATCTAATCCCCAAGCAAGCCGCGGAGCACGGAATAAAGCTCGGCGAACAGATTGAGTTCACTGAGGAAGGCTTGAAGGAAATCATTCACAGCTTTACGCGGGAAGCCGGAGTGCGCAATCTGGAACGCGAGATTGGAACGATCACGCGGAAACAGGCGCGGCGCCTGGCGGAAGGCAACACTGAGAAAATGGTCGTGACGCCGGAGATCGTGCGCGGATTCTTGGGCGTGCCGAAGTTCCGCACGGAACGGGAAATCGACGAACGCGTGAAGCAGCCTGGAGTGGCCGTGGGCTTGGTGTGGACGCCCGTGGGCGGAGACATCGTGTTCATCGAGGCCAGCCGGATGCGTGGCGGAAAACAATTCACGACCACCGGACATCTGGGCGAAGTGATGCAGGAATCGATGACGGCGGCACTGACCTGGGTTCGTTCCAACGCGGAGAAATATGGAATCGACCCGGACTTTTTCCGCAAGCAGGACATCCACATTCACGTGCCTTCTGGCGCCGTGCCGAAAGACGGTCCTTCAGCAGGCGCGGCGATGGTGACATCGCTGGTGAGTTTGCTGACTGGACGGCCGATTCGAAATCGCCTGGCGATGACCGGCGAAATGACGCTATCGGGAGTAGTGCTCCCGGTGGGCGGCATCAAGGAAAAAGTTCTCGGTGCAAAGCGCGCGGGCGTGAAGGAAGTGCTCCTTCCCGCTGATAACGAACCGAACGCCAAGGCCGATCTTCCGCCGGAACTGCTCGGCGATTTGAAGATCACCTACGTACACACACTGGACGACGTGCTGCAAAATGCGCTTGAGAAAGAACCGCTGGCGCCACCGGTGGTGCCTTCAGCGGGACCGAAGTCGAAGCCTGCGGGCGCAGCAGATTCTCCTCGGGCCGTACACTAAAACACCGCTCAAATCCGTTAGTTGATTGAGAAGGCGGGGCGCGATGAAAATCGCGTTCCGCCTTTTTTGTTTAGTGGGCATAGGTAACGATTCGGAACGCCGACGGAAAGTGCGCGACGTTCGAAGTAAGCTGGAAACATGCAGAAGAAAATATTCTGGCTGACCTTTGCCGGGTTAGGGTTGGTTGCAGATTTCACGCTACCGTTCTGGTGGGCAGTGGCTGCTACTTTTCCGATACTTGCCCTTTCCTGGTGGATTGCCTATCGGTCGAACTGGTTCTGAAACGACCGGCCGAAAGCAGCGGCTTCCTTCGTATAATATTACTCTTTCCTAATCACACCCTTAGTTATCGCCTCTGCTGAAATTCTCAGAGATTAAGCAGGATCGAGCATGCCGTACGCAACGGTGCGCATCGACGCAAAATGCAGGCTGAGCTAAGGTCACAAACGGTGACGCTCGGTTGTAGTACCTTCAGGCCTAACTCGCGGTAAGTCGGTTATTTTCATGGGCTAAAATCCCAGCGCAACGCGAGCTCCCGATGTATTTTTTCTGGTCCGGCACGTGCTCTGGTGTTCAGTAAGTCTGTCTGCGCATTTGGCGAGTTCCCGCCGCCACAAGACCTCAAGTTGTAATCACGAAAGTTGATCGCTCAGGAGCTGAGGCCTGACTTTCAGCCGCAGTTGGAGCTTGTCCGGGTTCCGCACCCCGCGACTACCCGGAGGAGCGTACCAATGCGTCGTACCACTAAGGCTGTCTTCGTCGCCATTCTCATTCTTGCCGCTGGAATTTTCGTCAAAGGAAGCATCACGCAGCCTTCGATTGGTGGGTGGCTTTCCGCTGGATCAATGACTGGGGCGCGAAGCAACGCTGCGTCTGCGCTGTTGCAAGACGGGCGGATCTTAATTACAGGCGGCGACAACGGTTCGGGGCCGGTGGCCAGCGTGGAATTTTTTGATACGACAGGTTCTTTTGTGGCAGCGGCGCCTATGGGCACGGCGCGCAGCGCGCATTCCGCGACGGTATTGGCCGACGGAAGAGTATTGGTAGCGGGCGGATCGACGGGCGCAGCCGCGACGAACGCAGCAGAAATCTTTGATCCCGCTTTGAATTCATGGACGGCCGTTGCGGGCGGCATGATTCAGGCGCGTTCCAATCATACGGCATCTTTGTTGCCCGATGGACGTGTACTTTTCGCAGGCGGCGATAACGCAGGCACTACGACTGCCTCACTTGAAATTTTCGATCCGGTTGCGGGTTCGTTTTCTTCTGCTGGCGTGATGTCGTCATCCAGAACGTCTTTTGCAAGCGCAGTTCTTTCAGATGGTCGCGTGCTCGTGGTCGGCGGTTCGAATGGAAGTGCACCGATAGCCTCCACGGAAATTTTTGATCCGACGAGCAATTCTGTTGCGGCGGGGCCGGCACTTTCCGCTCCGCGCATGGCGCATTCCGCCACAACTCTGCTTGATGGCAGAGTGCTGGTAGCTGGTGGTACCAATGTGGTTACCAATGCTGACGGAAGCACCACTCCCACGGATTTGGCATCGGCAGAAATCTACGATCCCGCAGCGGGTAATTTTGCTGTTTCGTCTTCTTCGCTTGCCACTCCACGGCGCGATCACGCGGCTTTTCTGCTGCCCAACAACAATTCTGTTCTAATCGTCGGCGGAACATCTTCAAGCAATGAGATTGGCACTGCAGAGATGTTCGTTCCTTCCACTGGCACTTTCATCGCGACAGGTTCGCCAGCAACTGCGCGACAGCACGCAACGGGCACCGCACTCAAACAGGATGGAATATTGTTCCTCGCAGGCGGTTCGAATTCCACGGGACTTCTTTCATCTGCTGAACTCTACGGCTTCGCAACCGTGAAGACGGACAAGGCGGACTACGCGCCCGGAAGCGTCGTGACGATTACCGGTTCAGGATGGCAACCCGGCGAAACCGTCACGCTGACTTTGGTCGAGTCTCCGCTCGTCGACACCCATCCCGTTCTGACCGCCGTCGCCGATTCGACTGGCAGGATCGTAAACACTGATTTTTCCCCCGACGTGCACGATATTAGCATTCGTTTCTATCTGACTGCCGTTGGCAGCGTATCAGGAAGACAGGCACAGAACACGTTTACTGACGGCAAGGTTATGAGTGTTTCCGTCGCCACTCCTCCCACGAGCGTCACGGTTGCTCCAGGTGGCACGGCCGCTTTTGGTCTCATAACGGTGAACTTCAACGGCACATTCAATACAAACAATCCGAGCTGTACAGCCACCCTAAACACAACAGCTCTGCCCTTGGGAGCGAGCCCGCTGTTTGGCACGAATCCACTCACAGCAACATCAAATACCAACCTTACGTCGTCGTTCAGCGTCGCCACGACGGCCTCAACGCCCGCTAGCTCGACCGTCTTTCAAGTAACAGCCACCAACGGTGCGGGTTGCCAGGATGCGAGCACCACTCAGTCGAACAGTCTTACGCTCGTCGTAGTCGCTAAGCGGGTCGGCACAGTGACGGTTGGAGCTCAGACCGGAGCGCTGACCTTCGGGACACCGGGTAGCGCTACGTACTCAGTTACGGTCGTCCGAAACGGTGCGACTGGTACCGCGTTCAGCGCCGGGCTGACTTTGACCACCTCCTTGCCGACGGGCGCGAGTGCTTCATTCAGCCCAAGCACAGTCAGCTTCGCAGCCGGGGACGCGTCCAAGACTTCCACTCTGACGATCACCGATACCGCTGCCACGCCGGCCAGTTCCACAGTGTTCACTGTGAAGGCGACGAATCCCTCTGTATCAGGAGATTCTTCAACAGCAAATGGCACCGTGACGGTCGATAAAGCAACGCCGACAATAACGTGGTCAAACCCTGCGGACATCGTTTACGGAACGGCGCTCAGTGGCACTCAACTGAACGCTACAGCATCTGTGCTGGGAACACTCACGTACAACCCGGCGAGCGGCATCGTGCTCGCCGCGGGCAGCAACCAGAACCTGAATGTCGACTTCACTCCGACGGACACAGCCAACTTCAACAATGCCTCGAAAGACGTGAAGATCAACGTGAACCCCAAGCAGGTAACTCCGACAATCGCTGCCAGCGACAAGGCATACGACGGAAACACCACGGCTAGCATTACCACCTGCACAGTAGCGGTAAAGGTGGGCAGCGATGATGTAGCCTGCAGCGTACCGGCGGGCAACGCGACGTTCGCCTCGGCCAACGCCAGTGGGAGCCCACAGACAGTGACGGCCACGGGTATCACCCTCACCGGCACCACAGCGGGCAACTACACACTGGGTGCGAACACCACCGCCACCACGACGGCCAAGATCAACGCCAAGTCGGTGACTCCTGCGATCACGGCGGATGACAAGGACTACGATGGAACGACGGCGGCCACGATTCACTGCACGCTGAGCGGTGTTCTAGCAGCCGAAACGGCGAACGTAACCTGCAGCGGAACAGGAAGCTTCGCGGATGCGAATGCAGGACCGGGCAAGACGGTCACATCGAGCAACTTGACGTTGGGCGGCACTGCGTCCGGCAACTACATCCTGTCCACAACCACCGCCACAGCCTCGGCCACAATCAGAAAGAAGTCGGTGACTCCGGCGATCACGGCGGATGACAAGGACTACGATGGAACGACGGCGGCCACGATTCACTGCACGCTGAGCGGTGTTCTAGCAGCCGAAACGGCGAACGTAACC
>Ga0137389_10001309_pt1 | contig 14515 bp, 9 predicted proteins | sample 15con2h14BmetaG_FD_104645 | JGI IMG/M metagenome (GOLD analysis project Ga0137389, IMG submission 104645) | Vadose zone soil microbial communities from Angelo Coast Range Reserve, California, USA - 15con2h1.4B metaG | ecosystem: Environmental > Terrestrial > Soil > Vadose zone > Saprolite...
CTCTGGCGACCGGCAATCCGGCGAAAGCGTTCCCTCTCGACGAGGCTGCTTCGTCCCCGCAAGTCGAATCGGCCGCGCGGGCCAGAGCTCTCCCAGGCCCGATCTCGAGTTGACTGCCAGAGGTTGCGGATGACTCCTTCGACGGCACTGAGCAGCGTGTTCATCGGCGGCCAATCGCTACTGATTCAATGCGCCGAGCGCTTCACGAAACGCGGGCACGACATCCGTACCATCGTCTCGAGCGACTCGAACGTGCAGGGCTGGGCGAAGGAGCACGGCATCCCCTGCGTCGCTCCGGCTCGCGACCTGGCGGCCCGGCTGGCGTTGGAGCCTTTCGATTACCTCTTCAGCGTCGCGTATCTCTCAGTGATCCCTCCTGCCGTGTTGGCCCTGCCGCGCCGTGGGGCGATCAACTTCCACGACGGGCCGCTGCCCGACTACGCAGGCTTGAACGTGACTTCCTGGGCCCTCCTCAACAAGGAACGAGAGCACGGCGTGACCTGGCACGTGATGTCCAAAGGAGTGGATGAGGGGGACATCCTCGAGCAAGTGCGGTTCTCGATCGCCGCCGAAGAAACCGCGCTCACCTTGAACGCCAAATGTTATCAGGCAGCCCTTGCCAGCTTCGAAGATCTGTTGCAGGCGCTGGCGAATGGCGGCGTCCATCCGCGGCGCCAGGACCTCGAGCGCCGCCGGTACTACGCAAAGGACACTCGTCCGCCGGCCGCCGGCAGCATCGACTGGTCCAGCCCCGCGGTCGACATCGCCGCCCTGGTCAGGGGACTGGACTTTGGTCCTTACTCGAACCCGCTGACCACGGCCAAGCTCTGGTTGGCTGGCGCGCCCGTCGTGGTGCGGCGCATCGAGGTCCTCAAATCCCGGGCGCTCCGCCCGGCGGGCACTGTCCTGGCGATGGGCCCAGAGGGGATCACGGTGTCCACCGCAACCAACGACGTGGTGCTCAACGAGCTTTCCACCTTGCTCGGGGCGCCCCTGAGCGCGCGCGACCTCGAGGAAGCGTACGGCCTGAAAGAAAACGGCGCACTCCACTCGCTCAGTGTCGACCGGAGGCGAGCCCTGAGCGAGCTCGCTGCGGGCATCTGCAAGCACGAGGATTTCTGGCTGGGCCACCTCACCAACTTGGAGCCGATCGAGATCCCCTTCGCCAGACGCAGTGCACGAAAAGCTTCCCAGGCGCGCCGTACAGTGAAGGAGGTCGCGACGCCGGCATCTTTCCTGACTCGCTTCGAAGCCGCGCCAGGCGACACGCTGCTCGCCGCTTTCCTTGCCTATCTCTCACGGATCGGCGGGAAGGCTGAGTTCAGGGTCCCCTTCCGGCATGAAGAGCTCGACCGGCTCACCGCCGAGGCGGCTGGGCTCTTTTCTCCGCACGTCCCGCTGGACGTCTCCGTCGACGCCAGCGCCGATTTCGACGCCTTCCGGCAGCGCTTCCTCGAAGAGCTGGCGCTGCTTCGCAAGCATGGCACCTACGCGCTGGACGTTGCCCAACGACATCCCGGCATCGGGGCGTCGGTCCGCGATTGGCACGAGTCCGTGCCCGCCATCGCGGTCGAGCGCGTGCCTTCGTTGGCAGCCTTGGCGGCGTCGCGCAGCGATGCCGAATGGACCGTGATCATTCCGGACGACGGCCGCTGCCTTTCGTGGCGCTACCGGAAGGACCTATTCGACGCGCGTACCCTCTCGCGGATCGAAGGGGAGTTCATGGCTTTTCTCGGCGATCTGCTTGGCGGCGGCAAGCGCATCAAGGATCTGACCGTCCTCTCCAATGAGGAGAGGGAACGGCTTCTCGGCGAATGGAATCGTACCGAGACTGCCTGCGAGCGCGATCGCTGCGTCCATCACCTGTTCGAGGCGCAGGTGCGGCGGACGCCAGACGCCTCGGCGCTGGTCTGGCGCGACGAGGAGATCAGCTACGCACAATTGAATGCGCGGGCGAATCAAGTCGCGTTCCAGCTGATCGGGCAGGGGGTCACCCCGAGTGCGCTGGTCGGCCTGCTCATGGATCGCTCCGCCGACCTGATCGTCGGGATGCTGGCGATCCTCAAGGCGGGCGCGGCGTACGTTCCGCTCGACCCGACCTATCCGAAGGACCGGCTGACGTACATGATGGAAGATGCGCGGCTGACCGCCATCGTCTCCCAATCGAGGTACCGGTCGTTCCTTGCGGACGTTTCCGTTCCGGTCATCACCGTCGACCGTCCCGGCGCCTTCGATGAAAAGCTCGTGGCAAACCCTCCGGCGAAGGTACGGCCGGAGGATTTGGCTTACGTGATCTACACGTCAGGCTCGACCGGCAAGCCCAAGGGCGTCATGGTCGAGCACCGCAACGTAGTGAATTTCTTCGCGGGCATGGACACGCGTCTCGACTGCCAGAAGCCGGGCACGTGGCTGGCCGTCACCAGCATCTCCTTCGACATTTCCGTGCTGGAGATTTTCTGGACGCTGGCGCGCGGCTTCAAAGTGGTGCTCTACGGAGGAGAAGAGAGGGCGGGGCAGCCGAGCATCAGCACCAGGTCGGAGGCCGGCATTGGCTTCAGCCTGTTCTATTTCGCCAGCGATGAGGGCGAAAAAGGGCGCGACAAGTACGGCCTCTTGCTGGAGGGCGCCAGGTTCGCGGACCGGAATGGCTTCGAGGCGGTCTGGACGCCGGAGCGGCACTTTCATGCTTTCGGCGGCCTCTACCCGAATCCTTCGCTGGCGAGCGCCGCTATCGCCGCCATCACCGAGAAGGTGAAGATTCGCGCGGGTAGCTGCGTGCTGCCGCTGCACAGCCCGATCCGCATCGCTGAGGAGTGGGCCCTGGTCGACAACCTCTCCAACGGACGGGTGGGCATCTCGTTCGCGTCCGGCTGGCAACCGGGCGACTTCGCCCTCGCGCCCGACGCCTACGAGGAACGCCACAAAATCTTCCGCGGCGGCATCGAGACCGTGCGTGCCCTCTGGCGCGGCGAGAGCCGCGCTTTCCGCGGTCCCAAGGGTGAGCTCGAGGTCAAGACCCTGCCGCGCCCGGTGCAGCCTGAACTTCCTTGTTGGGTGACCGCTGCGGGGAACCCGGAGACCTTCCGCCAGGCCGGGCAGATCGGCGCAAACATGCTCACCCACCTGCTCGGGCAGAGCATCGAGGGGCTTGCGGAGAAGCTCGAGATCTATCGCCGGGCCTGGCGCGAGGCGAGACATCGCGGCCGAGGCAGCGTGACCCTGATGCTTCACACCTTCGTGGCCGAGGACGAGGCATTCGTCCGCGCCCAGGTGCACGCTCCTTTCAAGGCCTACCTGCGCAGCTCCACCGATCTTCTCAAGCAGCATGCCTCGAGCTTCCCCGCCTTCCGCAGCGCCGGCCGGGAAGGCATCGACGGGCTCTTCCAGAAGCTCTCCGAGTCGGACATGGAGGCGCTGCTCGAGCACGCCTTCGCCCGTTACTACGAGACGAGCGGTCTGTTCGGAACTCCGCAGAGCTGCCTGGCGATGGTGGAGAGGCTGAAGGACATCGGCGTCGATGAAATTGCTTGCCTGATTGATTTCGGGGTGCCTTCCGACGTGGTCATGGCGCAATTGCCGCACCTGAACGAGTTGAGGCAGCTCGCCAACCGCCCCTCAGCTGAGCGCGAGGGCGATGGAGATCACGGGCTTGCAGCTCTACTCGGGCGGCATCGGGTGACGCACTTACAGGTGACGCCATCGATGGCGACCATGCTGGTCAAAAACCAGGACGCGCGCGGGGGCCTGCAGAGTCTGGAAAACCTCCTGGTTGGCGGAGAGGCGCTCCCGAGGGAATTGGCGGCGGAGCTGAAAGGACTCGTCTCCGGCCGCGTAATCAATATGTACGGCCCCACCGAGACGACGGTCTGGTCCGCGACGCACGACATGGCCGACGCATCCGGCAGCATTCCGGTGGGCAGGCCGATCGCCAACACGCAGATCTACATCCTCGATCAGAACCTGCAGCTCGCTCCCGTCGGCGTCCCGGGAGAGCTGGTGATCGGCGGGGAAGGCGTGGTGCGAGGATACTTGAACCGGCCCGAGCTCACGGCCGAGCGATTCATCCCCGATCCTTTCAGGCCGGGAGGGCGCCTCTACCGCACCGGCGACCAGGCGCGCTGGCGGGAGGACGGTGTGCTGGAATTCCTCGGCCGTCTGGATGATCAAGTGAAGATCCGTGGCCACCGCATTGAGCTCGGCGAGATCGAAGCGGTCCTCTCGCGACACCCCGCAATTCGTCAAGCCGTCGTAGTGGCGCGGGAGGACTCGCCCGGGGACAAGCGTCTGGTCGGGTATCTGGTTTCTGAAAGAGGCGGCGCTCCCACTGTCAACGAGCTGCGCGATTACCTCTTGCGGGAGCTGCCGGACTTCATGGTGCCCGCCAAGTTCGTGACACTCGACGCCTTCCCGCTCACCCCGAACAAGAAAGTCGATCGGAAGAGGCTCCCCGCGCCGGACGCTTGGCGGCCCGCGCTCGCCAAGGAGTTCGTCGCTCCGCGCACCCCCAACGAGGCGATCCTCGCCGGCTTCTTCCAAGAAGTGCTGGGGCTCGAGCGGGTGGGGATCTTCGACAACTTCATCGAACTGGGTGGGGACTCCCTCTCGGCAGTCGAAATCTTCGTCAAGATCGAGCAGACCTTCAAGGTCGAGTTTCCACTGGGGACGTTCTTCAAGCTGCCGACCATCGCCGGCCTGGCACACGAGCTCGAGCGCACCATCGGCATGCCTGCTCGCGAGAAATATCGTCCAGCGCTATCGCCTTAGAAAGTGCGAGCGATGCTAAAAGAAGTCATCTACGCAACGGACGACTCGCGGGGCTGGAGCTCGGTGCTGCCCATCCAAGAGAGCGTCTTCGGCAGCGTCGACTTTGCCAGGATTGCCGAGGAACACCTCGCTTACCAGGCGCGTCTCTACGTGCTGCAGAATCAGCAGTGTCGGATCGCCTATCCCTTCTTCTGCAGGCCGATTGGCATATTGCCCCTGGCCAAAGAGGTCGGCGATCACCTCTCGGACACGGTCTCTCCAGAGTTCACCGGCCCGTTCGGATGGGGAGGACCGGTCCAAACTGTTGCAACCGATTTCCCGAACAAGTTTTCGAGCTTTGCGATGAACCAAGGCGTAGTCGCGGAATTCATCCGCTTGCATCCCTGGAAGGCCCTCACCGGCGCCCTCCTCGGGAATTGCCTGCACTATAGCCGGGAGATCGTCTACGTCGATTTGACCTGGCCAGAAGAGAAGCTCTGGAATTCGTTCACCCACGCTTGTCGCAAGAACATCATGCGCTCGCAGCGCGAAAAAGTTCGGGTCTTCGAGGCGCGGACAATGGACGACATCCGCGAGTTCAATCGCCTCTATGTTCAAACCATGAAAGAGCGCAACGCGCTCAAGGATTACTACTTCTCGCTCGGTTACTTCGCGGCCATCTTCGAGCGGTTGAAAGCCAGCGCCCGTTTCGTCCTCGCGGAATATAGAGATCGATTGATCGCGGGAACCCTCTACCTTCACGATCGGGATGATGTGTACTCGTATCTGGGCGGCGCCGATTACAGTTTTCAACAGGTCCGTCCGACCAACGCGATCATCTACGACACAATTCTCTGGGGCAAGCGACAAGGCAGGAAACGGTTGGTGCTGGGAGGAGGATACTCTCCCGACGACGGCATTCTTAGATTCAAGGCCTCCTTTTCACCTGCGAGAGCACGATTCTATGTGTACAAGCGCGTCCACCTCCCGGAGAGATATGCGGCGCTTTGCCGATCCTGGTCCAGCATCTATCGCCGGGACCCGCAAAACAGCGCTTATTTTCCTCCCTATCGCTCCTTGCCAGATTCCGAATCGTCTCAGGACGATGCCGTCGCTGGAGTTGCCGAGGGTGGTGGCCAATGATCGCACCTTACCAAGTTCCCTATGGAGGGAAGGAGTTCTGGACTGCTCTGCGGGGTCTGGCGCGGCCCTTTCCGGACGTGGGGCATGCCTGGTTTCCGGCGTTTCAAGGCCTGGGCGTCGATGTCTTTCCCACCCAGCAAGGACGGGAGGCGGAATACGCATTGCTCCGGGCGTTGCGTTCATCCGGATGCGCCCGGGTCGGCGTGCCGATCCTCACCCATCCCGTCGTATGGCAGACGATCCAGGCCGCCGGCATGCAACCCGTGTTTCTCGACACTGACCCGGCCACGCTCGGATTGAGCCTTGCGGATCTGCGAAAGAAGAGGGATCGGCTCGATTGCCTCATCCTCATCCACGCGTTCGGCTATCCAGCAGACTTCGATGGCGTTGCCGCGATCATGCAAGGCAAGCCGATCTTGGAAGATTGTGCGCATGCCCTCGGAAGCACCTATCGAGGGCGTCCGCTTGGTTCCCTCGGCGACGGCGCGTTTTTCACATTCCTCTTTTCCAAGTCTCTCCGAGCCGGCGGAGGAGGTTGCGCGGTCGTTAGAAACCGCGCTCTCGCAAAGGAAGTGGAGAGCCTGCTGGGCGAGGGACGAGAGGAAACCCTCCTGCAAGGACTCCGTCACGCGGTGGCGAACTTGCTCCTCGGTCTCGCCTATAGAAAGCCGTTTTACGCCCTGCTGACGATGATTACCTCGCGCCGGCTCTACAGACGGGCAGCCAATCAGATGAGCTACCGGGTTTCCTCGTCGCTGCGAATGCGCCGGAGCGATTGGGGCGTAGTGGCCTCGCGCTTGAAAGTATGGAACGCCGATTCAGAGAAGCACGCAGACTTCTGGGTCGATGTTCGGACGCAGCTGCCGGCCGGGTGGCGCATTCCTCCCGAGCCGCAATGGGGGGAGTGGAATCACTGGTTATTGCCTGTCTGTCCGCCCACCGAGGAGGACGCCACTCGTGGCATCGTCCGGCTGAGGAGCCGTGGAGTTGGAGCGCGCCTGATCTACCTCTATTCGCCCGAGGCGGGGCGCCCCTACGGCTATGCTGGCGACTGTCCGGAAGCCGAGCGCCTCTCGCGCTCTGTGTTTCTATTGCCCACGCACAGCGGCCTCACCGCCCGGGAGCGCCGACACATCCTCGAATGCGTCCGATTGCTGGCTAACGATCGACATATCGCTTGCGGGAATTCCGGGATCGATCGAGATCTGTTGAAGGGTTTGCCTTAGCCGCCCGCGGGTATTTTACCGAGGTGTAAGGGGTGTATTCACCCGATTGAACCGGCCGGGCCGCGACCTAAATGTGCCTCAGCATAGGAGCGCCTGGACGGTGGATGCATGAATCGCGGTGGGGGCGGCAGCCCGGCCGCCTGGTCGGGGGCGAAAGACAAGATTGCGTCGGTCGAGACTGCGAGCGAGACGGGAAGGGCGCGATTCACCGTCGTGCACGTGACCACCGTGGGCCTCTCGCTCTACTTCCTCTCCGGGCAGGCCGCCTTTTTGCGCAGTTTGGGATCTTCCCTGCATGCGATCTCGTCGCCGGATCCGGAATCGGCCGCATTCCGGGAAAGAGAAGGCGTGCCCGTCCATCCGATCCCGATGACGCGGCGGATCACTCCGCTCCTCGACCTGCGGGCGCTGTGGCGGGTGTGGCGAATCCTTCGGCGCATCCGCCCTGAGATCGTGCACGCGCACACCCCGAAAGGCGGCCTGCTCGGGATGATCGCGGCATGGCTCACGCGCAGCCCGGTGCGCGTCTATCACCTGCGTGGTCTGTCCTGGCTGACTGCATCCGGGCCGCGCAGGTGGGTGCTGCGCGCGGCGGATCGGACCTCATGCTTCCTCGCCCATCGCGTTCTCGCCGTGAGCCGTTCGACCCGCACGATCGCGATCGCCGAGGGCCTCTGCGCGCCCGACAAGATCAAGGTGCTTCTCAGTGGCAGCGGGCAAGGCGTCGATGCGAAACGATTCGCGCCGGGCGGCGAGTCAGCGCGAGTCGCCGCCCGAGCGAAGTATTGCATTCCAGAGGACGCGCTCGTGATCGGCTTCATCGGTCGGATGGTGCGCGACAAGGGCATCGTCGAACTTGCCGGCGCGTGGAGGCGCTTGTCGGCGGGGGACGCTCGCTTGCACCTTCTGCTCGCCGGGCAGCTCGAGTCCGACGATGGGCAGGTAATGGACGCTCTCGCGGCGTTGCGTGCCGATCGGCGCGTCCATTATGTCGGCGTCGAGTGGGACGCGCCGCGCCTCTACGCCGCGATGGACATCGTGGCCCTGCCCACCTACCGGGAGGGCTTCTCCAACGTGGCCCTCGAGGCGGCGGCGATGGCGCTGCCGATCGTTGCCACGTCCGTTCCCGGCTGCATCGATGCCGTGCGGGACGGCATCACCGGGACCCTGGTGGCGCCTCGCGATCCAGTCGCCCTCGCCGATGCGCTGCAGCGGTACTTGTCCGATCCCGACCTGCGCCAAAGGCACGGCCAGGCGGGCCGCAGCTGGGTGCTGGCCGAGTTTCGCCGGGAAGCGATCATCGAAGCGATCGCAGCGGAGTATCGAAGCTTGCTCGGGCTTCGCGCACCGGATCCTGCGCCTCCGGATTCCCGGAGTGTTCTGGCGCACGGGTCGATGTGAGGGCGACGCCATGCGCGTACTTCAGGTCATCCCTACGCTCGCGGTCGGCGGTGCCGAGCGGGTGGTGGCGCTCCTTGCGCGCCATCTTCACCGCTCCGGCCACACCGCCGGCGTGATCTCCCTCTACGACCCGCGCGGCTCGTGGATCGAGACGGAGCTCCGTGCGGACGGGATCCCGATCTACTTCCTCGGCAAGCATCCCGGGCTCGACTTGCGCATGATCCCACGGATCGCGCGCGTCGTCGGCCGCTTCCGGCCCGACGTTCTCCACACTCACCTCTACGTGCTCAAGTACGTGCTTCCTTCTCTCGCGACGTCGAGCCGCTGCCGGGTCGTGCATACGGTGCACAATCTCGCGGAGCACGAGGTCGAGCGCCTGAGCCGCATCATCCAGTCGGTCGCTTTCCGGGCCGGGGTTGTCCCGGTGGCAATCGGCGCGGCCGTCGCCGACAGCATGCTCAGGTTCTATCGATTGCCGCCCCGCCACCGGATCCCCAACGGGATTCCCGTTTCCGATTACGCGCCGCCTCCGCGCGCTCGCGAGGAAATCCGGGCATCACTCGGCATCCCCGACGACGCGCCGGCATTCGTCACCGTCGGCCGTCTCGAGCCGCAGAAAAACACCAAGGCGCTGATCCAGGCCTTTGCCTCCCAGCGCCTGCGGCATCTCGGGGCCCATCTGCTGCTCGCCGGCGACGGCGAGTTGCGCCGCGAGCTGGAATCCCAGGCGAGCGGTCTGGGGATCGGCGCCCGCGTGCACTTCCTCGGAGTGCGGTCGGACATTCCCCGCGTGCTGGCTGCCGCCGACGTCTTCGTGCTCGCCTCGCGGTACGAGGGCAATCCCTTGACCGTGATGGAGGCGATGGCGGCTGGCAAACCCGTGCTGGCGACCGCCGTCGGCTGCGTTCCCGAGCTGGTCTCGGACTGCGCCGGGCTGCTGGTCGCTCCCGGGGATGGTCCCGCGCTCGAGGTCGCCATGGTCGAGCTCACCAGCGACCTGGCGCGTGCACGGGCAAAAGGGGCGGCCGCCGCGCTGATCGCGCGCTCGCGATTCGACGCCTCCACGATGGCCAGCGCCTACGAGAAACTCTACGCGGAAGTCAGATGACCGTCCCCTCGACACCCGATGAGATGTTGCGCCTGCGGCTTCGCCACGATCCGGAAACTTGGCTCGTGACCGGCTGCGCAGGGTTCATCGGCTCGCACCTCCTCGAGCGTCTTCTCGCGCTCGACCAGCGGGTGGTCGGGCTCGACAACTTCGCCACGGGCAGCAGACGAAACATCGCGGAAGCGCTCTCCGCCGTGGCGCCCGAGCAAGCCGCTCGCTTCCGCTTCTATGAAGGCGACATTCGGGACGCCGAGGCCTGCGCGCGCGCCTGCCGCGGCGTCGACCTCGTACTCCACCAGGCAGCGCTCGGGTCGGTGCCGCGCTCGATCAAGGATCCGCTGCAGACGCACGAAGTGAACCTCACCGGCTTCCTCCGCCTCCTGATCGCGGCGCGCGATGCCGGAGTGCATCGGGTGGTCTTCGCCAGTTCCAGCTCCGTCTACGGCGATGACCCCATCCTTCCTCGAGTGGAAGACTCGGTGGGAGGCCAGCTCTCTCCATACGCCGCGAGCAAGTACGCCGACGAGATCTACGCCCACGTCTTCGGGCGGTGCTACGGCCTCGAGTTACTCGGCCTCCGCTACTTCAACGTCTTCGGCCCGCGGCAAGATCCGGATGGCCCGTACGCGGCCGTCATCCCGCTCTGGTTCTCGGGACTGTTGGAAGGCGGCGCCATCAACATCAACGGCGACGGCGAGACGAGCCGCGACTTCTGCTTCGTGGAAAACGTCGTCCAGGCGAACCTGCTCGCCGCAACGACCGCCAGCTCCGCCGCCGGCCAGCAATTCAACATCGGGTGTGGAGAACGTACCACGCTGAATGAGCTCTTCCTGCTGATTCGCGGTGAAGTTGCCCGATTCCGCCCCGGAGCGGAGAAGGTCATTCCGCGTCACCGCGCCATCCGCGCAGGGGACGTGAGGCACTCACTCGCCGATATCGGCAAGGCCCGCCGGATTCTTGGTTACGCTCCGACGTTTTCCATCCGCGGGGGCCTTGCCCGCACCGCCTCCTGGTACGCAGCCCAGTCGCGGCGAGCGAAGAAATCGGAATCCACGGTCTACGGTGAGCTTCGATGGGTCAGGTGATCCAGACCTGCCTCGACACCCCCCGCCGGGACACCGGGTCGGGCCGGCTCATCCGGGCGGTGCTCGCGCTCTTTGCGGTTGGCATCGCTGCCGACGTCGTGATCGCAACTCGTCTCGGGAGCAGTGGAGGAGCCTCTCTCGCCGCCTCGGTCGTACTCGGGGCGCCCGTCGTCCTTGCCGGTGGCTGGCAGGTGGTCACGGCCGGTCGGATCCGACCGGCGCCTGCGCCGTTGCTCGTGTTGGCGGGATTTGTCGCCTGGTCCGCGCTGACCATCTTCTGGTCCGTCGACGAAGGTGCGGTCGTCAACCGGGTCGTCACCAACGTGCAGCTCCTCGCGCTCGTTTGGTTGGGCTGGCAGCTCGTTCGCTCCGAGGACTCGCTCCGCGCGATGCTTGGCGGTTTCGTGGCGGGATGCGTGCTGATCGTGGCCTTGGCCTGGCAAGCCTTTCTCTCCGGCAACGCATTCGAGGACGCCGTCTTCGAGGGCGGAACGCGCTACGCGGCCGAGGGCTTCGACCCCAATGACATGGCAGTGACTCTCGCGCTCGGGATCCCCATGGCGGTCTACCTGGCGGTCGCCAGCCAGCGCCGCTGGCGCTGGCTGATGTTCCTCTACCTGCCCCTGGGAGGGATCGCGATCGCACTCAGCGGCTCGCGCGGCGGAGCGCTGGCGGCGGGGACCGCCCTCCTTTGTTCCCTGGTGTGGCTTGCGCGGTGTAGCCGGTTGGCGTTGGCCCTGACCCTCGCGCTGGTCGGCGTGGGGGTAGCGGTCGTCGGTTGGTCAGTTCCCTGGGACACCTGGTCTCGCCTGCTCACGATCCGGGAGGAGCTCGGGGGATCGCTCTCGGACCGCGATGTGATCTGGCGGGCCGCGCTCATCCTGCTGGCGATTCATCCCCTTGGCGGAGTCGGGGCAGCAGGGTTCCCACGCGCAGCCCTTCCTGCCCTAACCCCCTGGAGAAATCCGCCAGTGCCCTACGTCCACAATACCCCGCTCTCGGTCGCCGTCGAGCTTGGAGGAATCGGGCTGATGCTCTTCCTCGGAGTCTTCGCGATGATCGTCCGCGGGGTGCCACGCGGGGCCGCGAACCATCGATCGTTTTTGACCAGCTTGGTGCTGACCTGGTTCATCGGATGCGCCTCGCTCAGCTGGGAAGCTCGGAAGGGGACCTGGTTCATTTTTCTTCTCGGCACCGTGCTCGCCGGCCTGCGCCCGAACAGGGCACGCGCGGAATCCGCATGAACCAGCCAGTGTGCAGCCAGCCCGCGCAGCGCCTGCGGAGCAACGTACGCTGGAACCTGATCGGAAACATGGTCTATGCCTTCGGCCAATGGCTGCAGCTGGTCATCGTGGCTCGCATGGGCGGCCCGGCGGCGGTGGGCGCGTACGCATTCGCGCTCGCCTTGACCGCACCCGTGATGATGCTGGCCAGCCTCTGCCTGCGCTTCATGCAGGCGAGCGATGCGCGGCGCGCTTATGCCTTCCGCGAGTATCTGGGCCTGCGAAGCGCAACGACGGCCGCGGCGGTCATGGCCATCGCGCTGATCGCCTGGGGCACCGGCGCGGGCCGCGCTGGTTGGGCGGTCCTGCTGCCCATCAGCGTGATGAGAGCGGCCGACGCGATCAGCGACGTTTACTATGGCGTGTGGCAGCAGCACGAGCGCATGGGCGTCATCGCCGGCGGCCTGATGCTGAATGCGGTCAGCTCGGCTGCGTTGATGACCTTGGCGGCAGTGCTCGGTGGCGGAGTCCCAGGCGCGGCGATCGGCTCGATGCTGGGCTCGTGTGCCGCGTTGATCTTCGTGCATCTTCGAACCTGGTCGGATGCTGAGTTGCGTCGCGCCGCGGCGGCGGGGAGTCGGGTGGCCTGGAGGCGCCTGGTCCAGCTTGCGGTCGAGGCGGCGCCCCTTGGTCTCAGCGTCTCGCTCGGGTCTTTTCAGCAAAACGTGCCCCGTTTCTTTCTCGGGCACTATGCCGGCGAAGCCGCGCTGGGGATGTTTGCAGCCGCCAGCCAGCTCACCAACGCAGGCGATATCGTCACCGGTGCGCTGGGCGCCGCCGCCAGCCCCCGGCTCGCATCCCTGCGCGCGGGCGGCGAGGCGGGGGCATTCCGTGGCCTGACGCGCAAGCTGGTCCTGGTGGGAGCGCTTCTTGGTGCGGCAGGGGTGACGCTCTCCGCGCTCGCGGGCCGCTGGATCCTCGAGGTCCTCTACCGCCCGGAGTTTGGTTCGGGCGCGCGCACACTGGTGGTGTTGAGCGCGGCAGCCGGCCTTGGATTCGTGGCCTCGCTTCTCTGCTATGCCCTCTCTTCGGCGCGCGTGTTCGCGGTGCAGCCCTTGCTGCTTGTCGTGACCCTCATCGTGCTCATCGCCTGCTGCGCGGTGCTCGTTCCGCGATACGGAGGAGAGGGCGCGGCCCTGGCCCTGGTGGTCGCGTCCTCCGTACAGGCGCTCCTGAGCGGGTTGGCGCTGCGCCGGGTCCAGAGGGGGGTGCAGCGGTTCCGCGGGTCTCGCGCCACGCAGGCGGCCTTCACAGGCCACTTCCCGCTCGCCCTGCGCCAGACTTCCCCTGCATATCGATCCCTCGATCTACCCAACGAGAATCAGTGAATCACCGGCTTGGACCGAGAAGGGCGCGCTTTATCGTTTTTGCAGTGGTCGAAGTTTTATTGCCCGCATCACTTCCGGAGGTGCGTACATGCTTTGGCGCCTGAACGGCGAAGGCTGCGCTTCATACGCGATGCCCACCGAGCCCGTGAAATTGAAGGGCCTGGCGAAGAAGGCGTTCGACTTCTGCGGGCTTCGGATCAGCCGGCGCGGCTCGGACGTGGACATCTTAAACCTGGTTGAAGCATCCCCGTTTGATTTGCAGATCATCCAGGGGATCCGGCCTTACACGATGACTTCACCGGCGCGAATTTGGGCGCTGGTGAATGCCATGCAATACATCTCGGCCAACCAGATCGAAGGCGACATCTGCGAGTGCGGAGTGTGGCGCGGCGGCTCGGTGATGGCGGCCGCGCTGAAGTTGAAGGCGGCGAGGGATTTCAGGACCCTCTGGCTCTACGACACGTTCGCGGGCATGCCCGAGCCGATCGAGCTCGACAAGGCGTCCGCTACCGGCGTTCCCGCCCACGCCGAGTGGACGATGTACCGGCGTGGGAGCGCCGCCAGTGACTGGTGTTTTGCCTCGCTCGACGACGTCCGCCGCAACCTGGAATCGACGGGTTATCCAATGGAGCGGGTGCGGTTCGTCGCCGGGAAGGTCGAGGAGACATTGAGCGTTCCCGCCAACCTGCCGGACGCGATCGCCCTGCTCCGGCTCGACACCGACTGGTACGAGTCTACCAAGGCGGAGCTGGAAGCCCTTTACGACAGGCTTTTGCCCGGCGGCGTCTTGATCATCGACGATTATGGTTATTGGGCGGGACAACGCCGCGCGGTCGATGAATTCTTCGCATCGCGTCCGCGGAAGATCTTCCTCGTTCGTATCGACAGCATCGGGCGTGTCGGTGTCAAGATTGGGTGATCGAGATCGAGTGCGGGCTTCGATGCGGATACTGCACGTCATTACCGACCTGAACCTGGGCGGAGCCGAGATGATGCTCTACCGCCTCCTTCAGCGGCCGCAGCTTGCGAGCTGGGAACACCGGGTGGTCTCTCTCTCCGGCGCCGGCGTGATCGCCGACCGTCTCCGTCAGCTCGGCATCGAGTCGGAGGCGTTGGAGATGAGCCGGTTTCCCAATCCCTTCAAGCTCTTCCGCCTGGCTAAGATCATCCGCGATTTCCGTCCAGCCGTGTTCCAGGC
>Ga0137389_10001312_pt1 | contig 14510 bp, 13 predicted proteins | sample 15con2h14BmetaG_FD_104645 | JGI IMG/M metagenome (GOLD analysis project Ga0137389, IMG submission 104645) | Vadose zone soil microbial communities from Angelo Coast Range Reserve, California, USA - 15con2h1.4B metaG | ecosystem: Environmental > Terrestrial > Soil > Vadose zone > Saprolite...
AATGGCGACCGCCGCCGTCAAGCGGCGAACTTGCCGAACGCCATCAGAGTGAGCGTTGCCGACACTGGCCCGGGAATTCGGCCGGAGTACCATATGGAAATTTTCGACGATTTCTTTCGCCTGCCGGGCAGCGAATCAGCCGAGGGCATGGGCTTGGGACTCGCCATTGCCCGCCGGCTTCTGCAAGGCATGGGCGGCAAGATCTGGGTTGAAAGCGAGCCGGGCGCGGGTTGCAAGTTTTCTTTTCTGGTTCCGCTGAAACCAATTCTGAGTAGTCCTCCACGAGGAACCCAATGAGCGAAGCCGCCAACATCTTGCTGGTGGATGATGAACCGGGAATGCTGCGCTATATCCGCACGTTGCTGGAAGTGGATGAGCACAAAGTTCAAACTGCCAGCACTGGCGAAGAAGCGGTCGAGCGCGTCCAGAAGGGACTGCAGCCCGACATGGTATTGCTCGATCTACTCATGCCCGGCATCGACGGGTTACAGACTCTCGAAAAGCTGCGCCAGCTCAAGCCCGGATTGAAAGTTGTCATGCTCTCCTGCGTAAATGACACGCGCAAGGTCGTGCAGGCGATGCGCCTCGGCGCCGTCGATTATCTGACCAAGCCGTTCCAGAAAGCCGAACTCGACGCGGTCATTGGACAGTGTGTCGGCACGGCCAAGAGTGACACCTACGCCGGCGATATCGAGGAACTTTGCGACGACGTGTTCTTCGTCGCCGCCAGCCCGGCGATGAAGAAGATCCGCTCCCAGGCCGCACTCGTCGCCAACGTCGACATCCCGGTCCTCCTGCTCGGCGAAAGCGGTACCGGCAAGGAAGTGCTTGCGCGTCTGATCCACAAACTTTCTCCTCGCGCCCACCGCACCTTCCTCAAAGTCAACTGCGCCGCGGTGCCCGCCGACCTGCTCGAAAGCGAACTGTTCGGATACGAAGCGGGAGCCTTCACGGGCGCGACCCACGCCAAGCCTGGGAAGTTCGAACTCTGTAACAAAGGCACCATCCTGCTCGACGAGATCGGTGAAATGCCACCGCTCCTGCAGGCCAAGTTGCTGCACGTCCTTCAGGACCAGACATTCTCGCGCCTTGGCAGCCGCACCATCGTCAAAGTCGACGTTCGCATCCTGGCAGCCACCAACATCAACATTCCCGAAGCGCTCGCCAACAAGCGTTTGCGCGAAGATCTCTACTACCGCCTGAATGCCTTCACCTTGTCGCTGCCTCCGCTACGCGATCGCAAGGAAGAAATTCCGATCCTGCTGAAGCATTTCATGTCGCGCATGTCGGAGTCGTACGCGCGTGCCCCGTTGCCACTTTCGGGCCCGTTGATGGAGGCGTGCCTGCGACATTCCTGGCCGGGCAACCTGCGCGAACTGAGCAATTTCATCAAACGCTACCTGGTTCTGGGAGACGAAACGCTCGCCGCATCCGAGTTACAGCCCCGGCCCGATGGCGGTGGAGGACAGCACTCCGATGGAAGCGGCCGAAGCGCGGGCGCAGACTCCGGCGGCGGCCTGAAGTCTTTGTCACGCAATGCCAAAGATGAGGCGGAGGCCGAAGCTATCGCCCGTGCCCTCGACGAGACGAACTGGAATCGCAAACAAGCTGCGGCGCTGCTGAAGATCAGCTACAAAGCTTTGCTCTATAAAATCCGCCAGTACGGCATCGCGCAAAGCCGCAGCACGCACCGGTTATCAGCAGGCGCGTGAGGGTCCAAAGGCGCGAGCCGCAACCTTGGACAGTCAATGACAGACAAGCTAAAGGCTAAGTGCTAATGGCTAAGAGCTGTTTTTGGTGCGGATGAGAGGACTTGAACCTCCACGACCTTGCGGCCACTAGGTCCTGAACCTAGCGCGTCTGCCAGTTCCGCCACATCCGCATAAAAGAAAAAATCGGCAGGGCCCCTTTTTAAGGGCGACTACACTAATATCTACTGGCTGGCGTCTGGCTGTCAAACGAGCGCGAAGTCATAACTTTCGCGGCGCTCATGATTTGCAAGGTGACAGGATTTGCAAGGCGACAGGCCGCTCAAGACCATGGGAAAAGCCTCGGATAAAATCCCGGCGGAACTGGCGAAAGAACTTCGAATGCTGGCGCACGATCTCAGCAATGCGCTTGAAACCATCGTGCAGGCCACCTACCTGATTTCGCAGGCAGGCCCGCCAGAAAACCTGCGCCGCTGGGTCGAATTGATCGATCAGGCCTCGGAGGAAGCGGTACGAATCAATCACAAGTTGCGCCAGGTTTTGCGCTCGCAAAGTTAGGGTCGAGCTCGTTCGTGGAGAGCCGGGCGTCCTCGCCCGGCCGCCCTACTGCCGGACGGGCGAGACGCCCGTCGCTCCACCGTAAGATTCATCACGCGGTCACGCGCTAGCCGAGCTTTGCATCCATCGTAATCTTCGCGTTCAGCACCTTCGATACCGGGCAGCCCGTCTCGGCATTCTTCGCTGCGGTGTTGAAGGCATCCGCGCTCGCGCCCGGCACCTTCGCGACCACGTCCAGATGCACGGCCGTGATGGTCCAACCCGCGTCCTGTTTCTCCATCGTGAGCGTAGCAGCCGTGTTGATGCTCTCCGGCGTCAGGTTCGCGCCTCCCAGTTGCGCTGACAGCGCCATCGAAAAGCACGCCGCATGGGCCGCCGCAATCAGTTCTTCCGGATTCGTTCCTGGAGCGTCCTCAAACCGAGTCTTAAAGGAATACTTCGTGTTCGAAAGAATACCGCTGGCGGACGAAACCGTCCCTTGGCCGTCTTTAAGACCACCCTTCCACACTGCACTCGCTTTGCGTTGCATGCCAATCTCCTCCACTCAAGATGAATCAAGACTCCAGCCATTGTAAAAGGGATAGAGATTTTCGGCATGCCACGCCCACCTCAGTCAGCCGCAGTCGCCCTCAGCGGCTAAAGCCGGCATTGAAAATAGCCTGTAATCGCAGCGGTGAACCGCTGCGCCACCCAAAGGCAGGGACAGAATCGAGCTTTCAGCAATCTTCAGCAATCTGTAAAGGCCAAAAGTCGCGCCGTCAGTTACCCCCGACTCGCCCGGAGTAATCTGTTCGACCCCAGACCCGCCTTCTATACTCTCCCCGTGAACACTAATCCTGATCCGCGCATGGAGCAGGCCGCGCCGCCGCCGGAAAACGATCCGCACTCACTGGGAAACGCCAACTCTCGCCGCTGGCGCGTGATTGCCGCCGCGGTGGGCGGGATCCTGGCGGGAACGCTCCTTATGGGAACGGGTACGGCGCGCGCGGCTTGGCAGGAAATCGCTCAGCTTCTTAGCCTACACGGCAAGCCCGAGCCGGTATCGGCCAACGTGCTCTCGGAACATGAAATCGAAGTCCTCGACCGGATGACGGCGCAGAACCAAGCCCAGCTTCTGCTCGAACGTTCCATCAATCACTATCGCGGGGCTAACGATCAGATCGCAGAGCGCGTGAGCCGGTGGCGAGGAAAAATCAAGCTCGATCAGAAATTGAATTCCCTCTTCATGACAGCGCTCAATTCCGACGATCTTCGCGTGCGGGCCGCCGCCATCGAGATCGATCTCGCTTGTCGCAATCTCGAAAAGAGCGCAGCCACGGTGGACGGCCTTGAGCACGACGCTCGTTTCGGAGACCAGGGCCAGCGCGCCAATGCGCTGTGGGATATCGCGCTGCTCGCCAATCGCGGAGTCGAACCCGGGCGCGCTGCCGAGATCCTGCTGGCCTCGGTCCACGATCAGAATGTGAACATCCGCTCCTGGGCAGTGGAAGGATTAGCTTATCTCGGCACCGACGACACCATCGCTCCGCTCTTGCAGGTTTTCCACGACGACCCTTCGCCCATGATCCGCGAGCGCGCCGCTTGCGGGCTGGCGCAGTCGGGGATGCTGAGCGAGAAGCAACGCCGCAGTGCGGTGCCTCAATTGCTCGACTTCGCTGCCGACACGTCTCTCGATCCGGAAACTCACAAGTGGGTCTTTCAAGCGCTCCGCGACATCACCGGACAGAGTCTGCCCCACGACCCCGTCGCCTGGAGAAACTGGTACAACTCTAACGACGGACATTGGGCGCCGGTGACACGCGATAGCGAATAGGAAAAGCAGCGCAAAGGCGGGTTTTTAGTCCGGGTTTTTCTCAGTAGAAATCGGAACAGCTCAAGTAGAAGCCGCATTTTTTACAAACTACCTTGCAGCGGTGTCCGCGCAACTCGGAGGAGCAGTTGGGACAGATCGAGGACGCATCCTTCAGACCTGCGGGTCCGAGATTCGAAGGAACGCCACTCGCTGTCTCAACTGCCCTCGGTGCAGTCGTGGAACGGGGCGAACTCGTTGCGTGCGAGGTTGAACTCCGTGTCGACATCATGTACGGTGTTGTAGCACAGATCCAACCGCGAGAAAACATGAACGTTTCCTGACACCAGTGTGAGCTAGGGTGCGACCTTGGGTCCTTCTAGACAAACCCGCGCCGAGGCTCTACTGTGACGTGACGGGGCGCGGTACCCAAGTGGTAAGGGAGAGGTCTGCAAAACCTTTACACGTGAGTTCGATTCTCACCCGCGCCTCCAAACTTTTCTTGCAGTTACTTGACTGGCTTGCAGTTAGGCCCGATTTGACCTCTCGCGTTGGTTGGGCGTCAATAGGGCAAGAACGGCCAGATTTGGCCTCAGGGGCGGACAAAAAGGGGACACGATTTTGTCCTTTCAATTTGGCCTCATTGCCTGCTCGCTCGCTGCCTTCTCGGCAGCTATCAGAATCTCATCATAGTGGAGCATCGCGCTGCGCTTATGCTCTGCTGTTGGATGGACGTAGCGCTGCACCAGACGAATCGAGCTGTGACCAAGGATCGCAGCCAGGGTGGCGAGGTCGATCCCAGCCTGCGCGAGGCGGGTTGCGAAAGTGTGGCGGAAGTCGTAAAGGACGAACGTGAATACAAATCCCGCTTTTGACGCTGCTGCACAGACTCGGTCGTGCGCCCCATTTACTCTTGTGATGTGCCGGCCTGGATTTCGAGATGAAGGGAAAATCCACTTCGAATCACCAGCCATCCGCCGGGCGAGAATTACTCGGCTCTCACTCGTCAGATCAAGAGTGCGTCGCGCCGCCGGTGACTTCCCGCTGGTTATCTGCAACTGCCCACGATCTAGATTCACATCCCCTTTACGAAGGCACGTAACTTCGTCCGGCCGCATGCCTTGATTCAGGATCAGACGCCCGAGATCGTTGAGGTCTCTGTGCTTAGCCGCGCGGAGAAAGTATTCCCGTTCTTCCTCAGATGTGAGCAGGTGAATGCGAATGGCCTCGGCATCTGAGGGTATTGTCACATTGCGGACCGGGTTGTCTCCGGCCCAGCGCTGCTTGACCGCATAGCCAAAGAATTTCGAGAGGGCGTGGAGATCGTGACGCAGGGTGATGTCCCGAATTCCGTGGTCATTCACTCGCCATGCTTTGTACTCTTCCAAGCGCCCTGGATCGATTAGACTCACGGGCTCTTTTCCAAAAAACTGTTTCGCGCTAGTGAGACTAGTGGAGATCCGGCGATAGCTGTTTGGGTGTGCTCTGTATTCCATCTTCGCCCACTCAAGAAACCTTCGAATCGCCTCATTGAACTCACGGACCTGGATCGGTCGTGACGGTCTTCGGCCCTCCCGCAGCTCCTGGCGGTGTTCCGACTCCTTGTCTTGAGCCGCCCTCGTGTTTTGTTTTGTGGCGGCCAAGTCGGTCGTTCCGCTGTATTCTTTGCCGTCCAGTTTGAAGCGGTAGTTCCAGATCCCGTTGCGATTCCTCAGTGACATTGTTTGTCTCCCGGATTTGAGATTGCATCCATCTTTCAACGTGTGCCTTCGGATACCAGATGCGCCTCCCAGCTTTCAAGTATGCCGGTCCCTTCCCCTGTGATCTCCAATCTGCGAGTGTGGCCGGCGAGAGGTCCAAATTGTGCGCCAGTTCCTCCGGCGAAAGCAAACTGCCTCGTAGGCTCGACGCATGCTTCTCAAATGGAGCGTTGTCCGTCATCAGTTAGTCCGTGTACTGTCCTACTGCTAGGCAGCAATTTAGGGCCTCCTGCTTTCTGCTGTAAAGCCGAGAATGGTCCGAAATTTGTCCGCCGGACAAAATACAGGCTGGAAAGTGCGGACCGCGGCGGGGATTCGGTAAACGCTAGATAGCTGTCCGGGGAGTTCCCGCGGACTCGGCAACAGCGGACGGAGGTGCTTTCTTGTACTTCTCTTCCGCTCTCGAAAACCGTTTTCGAACGGCACGCCGGAACTTGGGATGACTTAATGCAGTTCTCCAAGTCTTTATCGCAGCCGCGGCATGTTGCTTGTTGTATTCGGCCATGGAGCGGGACGCCTCGCGTTCGAGGTTATCCAGAACTGGGAGGTTTTTATCGTCCAGCAGAGCAGCAATTTTCAAGATTTCGGTCTGTGGAAGGTGTTTTGTTGGGCACTCTCTTCGTGCTTGTACCATCAACTTGCCTACCGTCGCTTCGAATTCCGAGAGCGGCGCCGTGGAACGAATGGGCAGCGAGCGAGCCCATGACTGTGCCCTGGTCGCGGAAGTATCCTGGGTTGCAGGCTGAAGGCGAATTGTCCTTCCTGATGCGATTCGGATCGCTGCATTCCCAAGTGCCACTAAAGATGCACGGGCGATATTTTTCTGACAAACCCATAAAGACAGAATTTTGGTTCATCAACCCCATGTGTTCTTGCGCACTCCAAGCGTCGCGATGTTCGGTTAAACGATGTTTGGAAGTTTTCTCCGTGCGAAGGTAACCCTTGCGGTCGCAGCTAAAGTGTTGTATCAAAATCGCGCTTTCGTTCACTTCAATTTGCGCTTTCACCCACAAGAAAAGGTCGCCACGTATCTTCCGGCGGTTATTCATCGCAATACTGACGTAGGTGTCAACAGCATTGCCGAACAATTTGTCTATTTCTTGCCATTCGGGTGATTGGGCAATCTCATCGGAGGATTCGTAATGGAATCTGAACAGTCTCTTGAATGACGTAGTCACTTGTTGGAGCAGACTTTCGCTAACCGCCGCTGTGGCACGGGAGAGGATTGTGTCATTTGAGTTTTCCGAAACCTTGGCACGTACCTCCACATTCCCCGGTCCCATTAAAGGCTCTGGACCATGATCTCTGCTTCCGTTTGTCAGTTGTGGCGTAGGAATTACGACCTCAACCCTGTCCATCCGCCCAGGGTGCGAATGGTCTACTCTCAGCTCCTGCACGCTGCCAATGAGCATCAAACTATCGTCGGCCAAGACCCTGTCCTTCGTTTGACACAAGACATATTGCTCGCCGTCCCAAGCCACGTATTCAGTGCTGTCTGGTAGTACTCCATAGATCGTTGCGCCTGGAAGTAGCTTTCGAGCTTGGACTTTTCGTTTTACTGAGGGGGTTCTTTCCGGCGTCGAAGGCCGCTTAGTCCCTGTTGACGTTTTCCTTGGCATCGCTTCCTTGCATTCGTGCGCGAGAGAGGGGGGGACGATGAGGGCGTCTAAGGCTCATCGAAAATGTCCCGGCCATCGCGACGGCTTCTCGCTCGTAGAACTCCCTATTGTTAACCGCTGCGGCTATGCGGCCGAACCGGCCTTGTCATTCATCGCGATCCTTCCGCTTTCTGGCCGCCCGTGTTCGTGCCTTCGCGGCGGCCTTCGAGGCTTTGCTCGCACTTTCCCTGCGTTGCTTGGCGGATAGCGCCTTCGCGCGAGCAAGGCCCCCAAGCCTACCCATTTCCGACATTACCTTCGAAATCTGATCATTCCCGCTCATGGTGAAAATGGTACACCGTAGCGCTAGGGATGTTCCAGTCATGTTATTTGGTGATTGACACCGTAGCGCTACGGTGAAATCATGAAGACATAAGAACGGGCCGAGGGAGTGTTCGATGCACTCACTCAGCCCTAACCACAGTTGCCTACATGGGAGGCACCATGGCTAGACAGCAACGTATCACCACAGCTTCATTCCCTCAAGAAAGCTCAGCCGCAATCGCTCGGGTTGCACTCTACGCCCGAGTGAGCACCCTCAACAATCAAGATCCAGAAATGCAGCTCACCGAACTCCGGGAATATGCGGGGCGGCGAGGCTGGCAGATCGTTGAGGAATTTACGGACCAGGGAGTCTCCGGCTGTAAGGAGTCCCGGCCGGCGCTCAACCGGCTGATGTCAGATGCTTGCCGCCGACGGTTTGACGCAGTCCTGGTGTGGAAAATCGATCGTTTTGGAAGGTCGCTGAAACATCTGGTCAACGCCTTGGCCGAACTCGCAGCGCTGGGGGTCGCTTTTGTCAGTCTACGCGACAATCTGGATTTGAGCACTCCATCGGGTCGATTGATCTTTACTCGAATGAGTGAACTTCACTCGCAAAAACTGGGAGTGGTCGAACTGACAACGGCAGATTCCGAACTCAGTTTTGAGCAAGTTTGCGCGAGTCGCAAACCGACCCTCATCCTGGCAGGTGCGATTCACCGTGACGGCAGTCAAATGGCAATTACCGATCAACTCGTGTCATGCAAAGACCAGTCGGGCCTTTTGGGCGACCGACACGAGGTTAACCCCGATGGGTCGGGCATGGGTGCGGTTGTAGACGACATCGTTCGGAAGACCCTGGCTGCCCTCCCCAAGGGCTCACACCGGCGGGGCTGTACACGGCCGGAACAACCATTGCCGATACGGGTGGAATCCCGATTTCTGCAACCCTCGACGGCGCGAGCGAGAACGCGACGATTGGCGTGACCGGCAAAGTCACGGGAGTGGTGGGCGAAGTCTCCGACTACGTCGACTACTCTCTGCCGTTGCCCCTGGGCACATACAACGAGCAGGTCGCGGTCTCCGGGAATCGTCTTTATGCTCTGGCCAGCGGGACCTTGGCCGATTACTACGGGCGAACCTTCTTCTGGATTGACGTGTATGACATTTCCGATCCAACGCATCCCCGCTGGTTGGATTCGGCTGAGACCGCATTCCGCGCTCCCATGTATGTGTATGGACAGTATCTGTATCAGACGACCAGCGGCTTGGCCGGGAACGTCATCGCAATATTTGACATCTCCGGGACGGAGCCCGTCCTCATTACGGAAGCGGCAGTCCCGATTCTGAATAACACCACATATTTCGACGGAATCTTTTGGGGAGTGACCGGCTGGTCGGACGATCACAATCAGGTAATGCTGTCGGAATTCGATCTTCGCAGCGGCAGTATTGCAGAGCACGATTTGCAGCTGGCGATTCCGAACGGCATAGGGCCCAACTCGTCGGTGCATTCAACCGCTCTCGGAACCGACACTCAGTTGTATGTGTTCAATGTGGTCACCGATTCCGCTCAGAATGTCAGTGGCGAGCTCGATTCCTACGACGTGACGACCAACCCTCCCACGCTGCTGCAACGCCAACCACAAACTCCAGCGATAAGGAGCGGTTCTCTAATGGGAAGGTTTATCGTGGCGGGAGGAGAAATCTTTGACGTTTCGAGTGGACTTCCGGTCCACATCTCAGACCTGCCATCCGCTGCCCTGCCATCCGCTGCGGGAATTGTCGTCGGATTCAATGGCAAGCAATTACTCACGAACGCCTACCAAAATGGCGAGCGGATTGTGGATGTCGCCGATTTGTCGCAGCCCAAATTGACAGGCGTGCTCTTCGAAAGAAATTTGGCATTTATCACTTCGACATGGGCAGGCCAGTATGTCATCACGGCGAATATCGATCTTCGAATATTTGACGCAGCCCCCACCGGTGGCGGCGTCGACAAATCCCCGCCACTAGGGTTTTATGCCATTACGTACGATCAACTGATCTATCAGTCGCGCCTCTTTGTGGCAACAGAAACGGGCATCAACGGTTTCGTTTCGATCCTCGATCTGACCACGAATCCGGTTGCTGAACTCGGCAGATTCGATACCGGCACTGCCAATCCCCTTGCAGTCCAAGCCACGAGCTCAACGATGTATGTCGGTACGGACCAGTCTTTGTTGGTGGTGGACGTTTCCAATCCTGCGAGTCCCACACAAATCAACTCGCTGACAGGAGCCGTCAACGCGCTTGCCATCTCAGCGAATTTTCTTTACGCCGGCACGCAAGATGGACATCTGATCACGTACAACGTTTCTCAGCCGTCGTCTCCGGTGCAAGTCTCCAGCCAGGCGCTTCCCATGGCACCAGTCGTGATGCGAACCGGGAATAACCTGCTTTTTATCGCCGACAACACGAGCGGCCTACTGATCTACAGCCTGGCGAATCCCGGCTCCCCGGCGGCGTTATCGCAGTTCCCGTCCGGCACGGCCGTAGGGGACCTCGCTCTTGATGGAAACCTCGCGCTCTTGGCGACCGCCGATCAGGGAATGGTGATCGTCGATGTGACGAATCCGGCCCAGCCGGCGCAAGTGGGACAGGCTATCGTTCCGGCCTATGGCTTTACCACTGCATCGGCCACGGTGGACGGCATTACGCTCAACAACAAAGTAGCGTATGTGGGAACTTGGGCCGACGGCGGAAACATCTACGGCTACGACTACAGCACGCCCGCGCATCCCCGCATGGTGTCGATCATGCCAGAAGGAGCCGTTATCTGCGATTTCGTGCTGACACTGCAGAACGACGGCACGGATCTGTTTGACGGCGGAGCGCTGGACGGAGCGCCCGTTGTCGACATCGACTTGTCGCACCCTCGCAACGTAATTAACTTCTATCCGATCTTTGCGAAATGGATCAGCAACGCTGCGAGCAATCCTTGCAGCGACTCTTCGGCAGCGGCACGATCGCGGGTCAAGAATTCCTCTTACTCCAACCGCACTCGGCTAAAGAAGATAACGCGGTAGTGTCGGACGACTCATCGGGAGTCGCAATACCCCCCAAATGGCAGGAAGTTTCCTCGGTATTCTTCTTGAATCCGTCCATGGGCTGGGTCGTGCTTAAATGCGCGGACCACTGCAACCAGTACGCGGACGACTCCTGCTTTGAAGTCGCGATAACGAATAGCGCGGGCGAGCGCTGGTCGATCGTTCACCCGGATATTACTGATCCCGATCCAAGGAGTGGATTCTCAGGGAGAACCTGCTTGGAACGTTGGTATGGCAGCCGGACGGAGAGTTCATAAATGTCGAAACCAGATTTTTCACAACTACCTGGATGAGGGAGTCTCTAAGGTTGGTGAGAGAAGACCCAAGTGTTCGGCTGGGGGATTTTCTCGATTCAGAGTCATGCCAAGTCTTTCACTCGGGAATATAGCATCATTCAGCGACTCACCGTGACCCTCGTCCGCTGGCCATCTACTGTCAGGATAAATGGCAGTCGAGCTGCCTACTACTCTCTGGAGACGTGGCGGCGAGTGGTTCCGTGGGAGGGAAACACAATGAGAAGTAAGGCACTTGCGGTTCAGTCGATTCTAGAGATGACAGAAAACCGGGCCAAGTGCTGGCAGGTTTCTGGGCACTCTCCCTCCTCGCATGTACGGATCGGGCCTCAAAGAAAATCTCTGTGTACTAGGAAAATTTTGGCAACACCTGAGGAGGGTTACTATGCATCGCACACTGATTCTTGCAGCGTGTACAGTTCTTCTTTCTTCGGTTGGGGCGAAGTTGGCCCTTGCTGAGGGTGACTTGCAGAAAGTCAATCACATCATCATCGTGATGCAGGAGAACCACTCGTTCGACAATTATTTTGGGGCTCTCGCTTACGTTCCGGGCAGCCCTTATCACAACGCGCTCGGCCCCTGTCTGCCCAGCGACCATAAATGTGTGGACGGCTTGTCATGCGTTGCCGATGTGAGCGGCAACGTGACCTGCTCCAACTCAAATCTTGACGACGATGGCTCGACGGTCGTGTCATTTCATGACTCAACCCGTTGCGTCATCCCGGATCTCGACCACACCTGGTTTGGGACCCATAGAGAACTGAATTTCTTGAACCCGAACAGCGCGCTTACAAACTTTCTGAGTGATGGTTTCGTCAGAGTCAACGATCTAACCGAACAGCTCGACAATGGAACCGAAAATGTGACTGAAGACCAGACGATGGGGTTCTACAACCAGAACGACATTCCCTTCTACTACGATTTGGCACAAAACTTTGCCATCGATGATCGCTATTTCGCCTCGGTGCTCGGCCCTACGTTTCCGAACCGTTCCTATCTTATGGCTGCGACTTCGTTCGGGCATGTGACCACGGCCGACGAGTTTCCTCCGCCAGGCGGATACAAGCCGATTACCGGAACTATTTTTGACCTGCTCACCCAGAACGGAGTTTACTGGGCAGATTATTTCCAGGACGCACCGCAAGGAGCCAGCTTTCTTCCGTTCAGCGCTCAAGGCGTCGATCCGCACTTTTTGCCGACCTTTGTTTTTCTCGCGCAGGCGGCGGGAGTCCCGGGTTTCGGACCGTTACCGCAGGTCTCGTTCGTCGATCCCAATTTCGGCTTGCTGGGAATACAGTCGGAAAATGACGAGCATCCGCCGACCGACATCCAGAGGGGGCAGGCTTTTGTCTCTCAGATCGTGAATGCGGTTCGCAACGGCCCGAACTGGAAAGATTCGATCATCCTTATTACCTATGACGATCACGGCGGATTCTACGATCATGCCAAATCGCCGAAGGCTAAGCAGGGCGGGACCTTGACACCGGATGGAATTGCTCCCGGACAATGTGCCGATCTCTCCGATCCTCCCGCCAGCGAGCAACTGGGTGGAGGCGCAGAGTGTTCCTCGAATTTCTTGAGCGCCACCGATACGAGCGTCGCTGGTGCGGAACTGCTCTGCCCGGAACTGGCCGCTGATCCCACTGGCCCGTATCCGCCGGAATGCGCCAACTTCAATCAATTCGGCCCCCGTCTTCCGTTTATTGCTGTTTCACCGTTCTCGAAACCAAGCTACGTTTCGCACAGCATCGGCGATCACACGTCGCTGCTGGCGATGATCGAGCGTCGGTTTTTGACGATTAACGACGTTCGTCTGCACCTCACAAGCCGCGACCAGTTTGCCGATCCGCTGGAGGATATGTTCGACTTCAATCATTCGCCGTCGTTGAGTACACCAATCGGTCTGGCAGCGCCGCCGACGGTTGATTGTACACCGCAGTAAAGATCGAAAAGCGTACTGGAGGCGGCTCATGACTTCGCGGCCCTGCTTAATCCTCGATGAATGTGGGTAGGCTGAATCCCGGCAGATCGCCCGTTGATAAGTAAGCGTGAAGCAAAGGGCAGTGACGTTCCAGAGGTCAAGTTTCCGAAACCTGAAAAGGTTTGCCGTGGATGTGGCAAGGGTTTGCAACGCGATTCGGAACATTGTAAAAAATGCGATCTCCAGATTGCAACTCAGCGTCTCGTGGAAGTTGCGCAAGCTGGGCGAATCGCCGGACATACGTCAGAAGCCATCGCGAAAGAAGCAGCAACGCACCGAAAGCACGCGCAAGCGCGGGCCGCGTGGAGTCCTGCGATGCAACCGGCATGGCTCACCGAACAAGTGTTTTCGGAGAAAATTCAGCCAGCACTTGCACAGGTATCTGCTACGACCATCGCGAAGCAGATCGGAGTATCGCGCTGGTACGCTGGCCGGATTCGCGAAGGCTACCGACCACATCCACGGCACTGGGAGGCTCTCGCCAACGTGCTCGGAGTAATGCCGGGAACACTCGACAATTCACGCATTTAACCGCGTGAGCCCGGCGGTGAGTCGAGCTTACAATCGTTGGACTAAAATCAGTAGCACCGTGCTAGCATCGCTGCTAACTCGACCCTCGTCGGAGGTGGTGATGCTCGCGTCACCTTTGCGCCGCTTCGCGCTGTTCTTTGTCCTCGCTTATTTGTCAGCCTGCAGTCCAGCTGCGAATTGCCAAGCGAACACCGCTCCAGCTGATTCCGCGAATATTCGGTTACAGGTTCGGCAGGACGAGTTGACAGTCACGATACCTTTGGCGCGTCGAGTTGAGAAGAGCAGGCACGTAAACATACGACTTGTACTCTTGAATCCTGACGATGTCGTTCGGGCACAACTCTCAGAGGCGGTCGAACTCGTAGGCCGTCAGAAGCAGTTGGTGCTCAAGATCGAAAGGCCGTTCGAGGAAGTGCCTGCCTCTGAGACGGAAGCCCTGCATTGGCTCCGACTGAAGTATGAAGTCACAACGGAGAGTGGAGAAGTAATCGCGTCGGGAATCGAGGCCCTTCACGCTGCCACGACAGATCCATTCGTATTGACTGCAGCCGCGAGCCGCATCGCCGCTCCAGGGCGACCGTATCGAGTGCAAGTTCACGTCAAAACTCACAATGGCCAAGCGCTCTCGCGGGTCGAAGTTCATGGGAATCTGACTTGGGATGAAGATGACACTAAGGACAAGAAAATCAGCGCTAAGATGATCACCAATGCGGCAGGAAACGCCACGCTGGAGTTTCCGATGCCTGGCGAAGTGCATGCAGACGACGGAGATCTCACCGTTGGAGTAAACAGCGGATTGGTCGCTCGCTCGGTTGAACGGTCGGTAGAGTTCAGCACGCCCAGCTACCTGCTGCTCGACACAGACAAGAACATCTACCAGC
>Ga0137389_10001318_pt1 | contig 14471 bp, 17 predicted proteins | sample 15con2h14BmetaG_FD_104645 | JGI IMG/M metagenome (GOLD analysis project Ga0137389, IMG submission 104645) | Vadose zone soil microbial communities from Angelo Coast Range Reserve, California, USA - 15con2h1.4B metaG | ecosystem: Environmental > Terrestrial > Soil > Vadose zone > Saprolite...
GACAAGCCCAAGTCTGACTCTTCGCAGAAAAAGCACAAGAAAGACTAGCCACTTCTCGTCCGCATTTTAATTGTGACGCTAGACCGTCGGGGCTCCGCCAGTTCGTTCTGGCATTCCGACAACAACGGTCCGTCGGCGTGGCAGTTCGTCATTCGAGATTTGCCCCAGAAATTGCAGGTTAAGATTCATTCGCTCACACTCCTGACACGCAGCGTCGTTCAGAAAGTACACGATATCTCCGCCAAATCGATCCTTGAACCGGCGGCGTTCATCGAGGTCGAACGGGCTTACCGAATACACTTTGATATCCGGACGTTCGCGGAGGATCGCGCTGAGTTCGCGCTGGAATCCAAGCGCCCCTTGCCGTACTTGCGCCATGGTGAAAGAAACAACGCGATAAGGCATAGCTCGGGCCAGTGGGGGACGGGCGAGGACGCCCGTCGCTCCATCAAGAGACGAAGCATACCAGGCTTGCCGACTTGCCACTCGCGAACGACTAACGACCAGCGACCGTACCACCCCTGAATCCTTCCCGCTTATTCCGGGCAGAGTTTATTTCGGGATGATTCCTGCTGACGCCATCATTCTCCCCGTAACGCCTTTCTCCGCCCGGTAGCTGAACAGCAACTCTGTATGGCACGCCGTGCAAGGCCCCACCGCCTCAATATTCTTCGCGATCACGCCCGCATCTAGCAGCTGCCGACGGTTCGCCTCTACCAGATCAAGAAAAAGTTTTATCGGCAATTCACTGTGCCCAGGCGCGCGCGCCGTCAGGAACAACAACGGATATTTCTCCCGCACCGGATCCGATTCCTTCACCTGACGGAACAAACTGCTGGCGTACGCAAACTGCGCTTCGAACTTGGTACGCACTTCTTCGCCCACTTCGTAGCAGCACCCCTGCACTCCCGGCCCGATCGCCGCCACCAGGTCCCGCGGGTCGCTCTTGAAATGTTTCCGCATCTCACCAACACCCTTCTCGACGATCCGTTCGACCGTGCCGCGCCAGCCTGCATGAAAAACGCCGACAGCTCGCCGTTTTCGATCCGCCAGAATGATGGGAAGGCAATCGGCCGTTTGTACGGCTAGGACCAGCCCCGGCGTATCCGTGACCATTCCGTCTCCAGCCAGAGGCTGTTCCGGCATCCGGTCGCCTTGCACTCGGTCAACACGATGGATCAAGTCAGAATGAATCTGCCGTAGCGAAACCAGCGGCCAACTTCTGCGTCCGTTTGCGACGCCGAGTTCCTTGAGGAAAAGCTTGCGGTTGCGCTCGACGGCCGCACTCGAGTCATTCGGGGTGAACCCAAGATTCAGCGCATTTCCGCCGTAAACGCGCGATACTCCGCCATGCCGCGTCGAGAAGGCGTGCACCAGCCAAGCCAGTTTGCCCAGCTTTTCGGAATGCAAGAGTTGTACTTTGTTCTTTGCGACGCGATTGGTCACCACAGTTTGATAATACCTTGACGATCGGGTGATCGGACTATCGGGCGATCTAACCCGTGAGCCGATTTTCGATGGCCCGATGACCAGATCACCCGATGGTCCGATGACCTACTTCTTCTTCACCATTTCCGCATCAATCTGAATCTTGACGTTATCTCCAACCACCGCTTCCCCGGTCTTGAGAAGATTGTTGTACATCAGATTGAAGTCTTTGCGGTTGATGGTCGTTGTCGCGGAGATTCCCCGGCGCGAATTGCCCCACGGATCGGCCAATTCAGGTGTAGGTCCATCAACATCAAGCGTGACTTCGCGCGTGGTTCCGTGGATGGTCAGATCTCCAATCACCTGAAGCTTCCCGCCGCCGCTTACGATCCGTTTGGATTTGAATTCGATGGTCGGGTATTTTTCAACGTCAAAGAAATTAGGGCTTTTGAGATCTTTGTTCCGCGCCTCGACCCGCGTATCGACCGAGCTAACGTCGATGCTGGCCGATACTTGTGACTGCGTGATGTCCTTCTCGTTCAGAACGACGCTTCCTGTCACCTTGGTAAAATTCCCGGAAACATTTGAGATCGCGAGGTGACGCACCGTGAACTGCGCGGTCGAATGCGCGGGATCGATGTTCCAGGTTGAAGTCTGGGCGAGCGCCGATAGGCTCGCGAGGAGAGCGATTGCGGACACGATACCAATCCGTTGGGCTGTTTTCAGCATGTAGATTCGAGATCCTTTTGAGTAGGCTTTTTTGGAGAGAACGAGAATTCGATACTTAAAATAATCAGATGTCGACTCAGCCGGCAAAGATACAAAAAACACGAAGGCCGCGCAGTATTCGCGCGGCCCTTGCGCTTCTATGACGCTCCGATCTTATTCCTTGCCGCTCGCAATGGTGGCGATGGCCGGTTCGGCGCCGTGCTCCGTCTCGACCGGCTTGATCTTCACCGAGGCCAGTATCTTCTCCAGCTTGGCAAAGACTTCGTCGCGGTTGACGTGCTCAATACCGCCTTCGGTGGCAAATCCTTCAGTGCCCAGGCCTAAGACGTATTCGTAGCAGGCTCCATTTTCGTAGCTGTGGTAGTACTGCGTTTCGGCCTGCTTTATGGCGTTAGCGGAGAAATCGGAAGTCATCTCCATGTCAGTCGAGCCGACTTTGACTTTCTCGGCGTCGACGGGTTCGCCGTCAGCATTGCGTGTGTCGACGAAGGCGAAGTGCGCGCACTCCGGCTCGGAGACGCTGCGATTGACGTTCACATTGAAGAAGGCGGATGCGAAGTCGGTGCCGGGATACGAATCGCCGGGCAGTGCGACGGTTGCGACCGCGACTCCGCCGGGCTGAACGAAGTTCATCGGGGCCTCATTCATACTCACGGCTGCAAGCTGAGGCTGCGCTTTATCGCCAGAGGCCAGCGCGAATTTCCGCGGATAGAGAAACGAAACACCGGAGTTAGCGTCGCTATAAGTGACGCTAGCAGGACGCTTCTTGGGCGTCTTCTTCGTGGGTGCGGGTACCGCTGCGGCGGTTGGGGTGTTTGCGGGGGCCGTGGCCGTCGACGAGCTCGACGCAGGGCTGGAAACCCCGACCAGCGCCGGTTTTGGACCTTGCTTTGAGCATGCGCTTACCGCGAGTAATAGCCCGAGAATCGCGAAGCCTGCGATCATCGCTAGCTTTTGCTGGCGCGACCAGGACGAAAGCATCGTCCCGGAGATTGTGTTATTAGGTGCGTTGTTGCTGGGTTTCTTGTCACCGGATTTCCAAGTAGTGGTCATTTTGTCACCTCCGCTGCGGCGGGCGCAGTCGAGAGTGATATGGCAAGAGAGCGGCCAACCGGACGACTGTTGATGCAGCGGGACTTATGGGCAAGCTCGGCGTGGGCAGTGTGCGCTGCCATACACGCCGTGTGGCGGGCAACACGCCGGTGGGCCCCACCCTTCCCGCTAGAATGTTTTGGTGAGCAATCTCTCACCCAGCTACTCTCTTAATCCTCGCAAAAGTTATCGCGGACGGCTAGCACCGTCGCCGACGGGGCTATTGCACGTTGGACATGCGCGGACTTTCTGGATCGTCGCGCAACGGGCGATCGAGAATCAGGGAACTTTGATTTTGCGGAACGAGGATCTGGATCCGCAGCGCTCCCGGGCGGAATTCGCTCGCGCCATGATTGAAGATTTGCACTGGCTGGGAATTCGTTGGAGTGAGGGCCCGGATTGTGGAGGGGCGTATGGCCCTTACTCGCAAAGTGAGCGCCGGGCGCACTATCTGGAGGCTTGGCGGCGGCTGCGCGATGGCGGGTTTCTTTATCCTTGCGCGTGCTCGCGCAAGGATCTGGCGCAGGCGGCGAGCGCTCCGAATGACGCGGATACTGATGATGAGCCGGTGTATCCAGGGACTTGTCGTGATCGCAAGGATGCGGGCGAGTTCATGGAGCCAGCGGGCGTGAACTGGCGGTTTCGCGTCCCCGAGGGCGAAGAGGTTGAATTTGCCGATTTGAATCTGGGCCGGCAGCGCTTCGTCGCGGGTAGTGATTTCGGCGACTTTCTAGTTTGGCGGCGCGACGATGTTCCTGCCTACCAACTCGCGGTCGTAGTCGACGACGCGGCAATGCGGATCACGGAAGTCGTCCGGGGCGCGGATTTGCTGAAGTCGACAGCGCGGCAACTGCTGTTGATGCGTGCGCTGGGGTATGCCGGTCTTGGGTATGCAGAGCCGGATTACTTTCATTGTGAACTGGTGCGAGACGCCGCCGGAACGCGGCTGGCGAAACGACACGATGCGTTGAGCATCCGGCATTTGCGCGAGAGCGGGATGACGGCGGAGAAGGTTCTGGAGATGGCCGGTTGGCCATGATGGGTTGGCACTTTCGTTTGGCGCACGTTACCCGCGTTAGCAACAGATCGCGGCCAGCAGGGTTAGCATTAGTAGTTGAAAGAACAGTTCAGCAGGGCGCGGCTAGGAGGGTTATGCGGCGAATATTCTTGAAGATTTTTGCAATCGCACTGTTGATGATTTCGGCTGCCTATGGACAGTCTCTAGGCGATATTGCGCGTGCGAGCCGGGAGAAGCAAAACGCCGAGAATGCATCGGCTGCGCCAAAAGTCATTACGAACGCAAATCTTCCGAAGGATCCGGACGCGAATGAGGAGCCGGCGGAGGCACCGTCAGGAGCGAGTGTGAGCAGCGCCGCTGCTGACCATCGCTCCGCGCAACAACGCCTAGCCGAACAACGCGCGGCCGATCAGTGGAAGAGACAAATCCTGGCGCAAGAAAATAAGATGGCGATTCTGCAGGCGCGGATCGACCAGCTCAATGCGTCGATTCGTTCCGCGGGCGGGAGCGTCCAATACGAGGGACCGTACAACCGTTATCAGGTGCGGCAACTGCAGCGGGTGGCGCAAATCCAGCTGCGACTCGATGAGCAGAAAATGAAGCTTGACCAGATGCAGGAAGCGGCGCGGCACGCGGGCATGCACTCGGCGGTGTACGATCCGTAGAAGTCAGACTGTCAGTCATCAGATTTCGGTCGTGGAACATACTTCTGCGTGGATTTTCGAGTGAATCGGACCGCCCGGTCCGATTATCCTAACTATGTGAGCGTTAATCGAGTCTTCCTCACTGCAAAATGGCAGTACCTGGCCATGCTGAATTACGAGGTGGACGCCAGCATGCTTCTTCCCTTCGTCCCCGCGGGGACCGAACTTGATCGTTGGAATGGAAAAGTCTTTGCCAGCCTCGTCGGATTTCGATTTCTTAAGACAAAATTGCTCGGGTACCTGCCAATTCCGATGCACTCGAATTTCGAGGAAGTGAACCTGCGCTTTTACGTGCGACGGCGGGCGGGGAGCGAAGTCCGGAGAGGGGTGGTATTCATCCGGGAGTTGGTTCCGCGCCGGGCAATTGCATTCGTTGCCCGCACGTTCTACAAGGAGAAGTATGTGGCTCTCCCAATGGCGCACCAGATTCGCTCTGCTGGCGATAATCATCTGGGGGTAGCGTACCGATGGCGAAGCGAAAACTGTTGGAGCGAGATGAACCTTGAAACCGATGGCGATTCTGAACTGCCAGGCGAGGGCTCGATTGAACAGTTCATCACCGAGCATTACTGGGGATATGCTGCTCAGCCCGGTGGTGGTTGCATGGAATACCGCGTGACACATCCTTCGTGGAGAGTCTGGCAGGTTGGGCCATCGGCATTTGAGGGCGATGCAGAAAAGTTGTACGGAAAAGAGATCGCGGCGGTGCTCCGGAGTAAACCGCAGTCTGCGTTTCTGGCAGAAGGATCCGCGGTCACCGTGATGTGGGGGCGAAGATTGTGAGCATGCCGGTGAGCACTGAAACCCGACTGGCCCAGGGCGGGGTCCGAGGCGTCGTCCTTTACGACGGGCAGTGCGGTTTCTGCTCGCGTTGGGTGAAGTACTGGGCGGGGACGCTGGGGCAGTACGGATTCGAGATTGCCTCGCTGGATGAGCCTTGGGTTGCGGAGAGAATCAAAATGCCGCATGAGGAACTGCTCACCGACATACGGTTGCTGACGACGGATGGTCAGCTGATATCCGGAGCCGATGTTTATTTGTATGTGACGCGACGGATCTGGTGGGCCTGGCCCTTCTACGCAATTTTCAGTTTGCCGGGGTTCAACCGGCTAATCCACGTGGGCTATAAATGGTTTGCACGCAACCGGTACTGCGTCTCGCATGCGTGCAAGCTGCGGCCACGCCAATAGTTGCTATGGCCACAGGCAGCTGCCGAGCTTGCGCTCTGCTTGGACGGGCGAGGGCGCCCGTCCCCACACGAGCAGAGCCTAGAACAACGCCGTTGGTCTCCGCTTCCAGCTTTTGCCTTTCTCTTTCGCGATGGTTTCCATGTCGTTGACGTAGGCGCCAGTCTGCGTCAGGACGTGGTGCAGGTCGTTGCCGACGCTGATGAAGGTGAAACCCTTTTCGAGGAACTCGCCGACGCGCGATGTCCCAAACAAAAAGATGCCGAGAATGGTGTTGTTCTTACGGGCGTGCTCGACCAGCTTCTGCGTGGCCGCGCCGAGCTCGGGCGAAGTGTACATGTGCGGGAATTCGTATTTGTTGTAAAGGCCCATCGACATGCAAAGATCGTTTTGTCCGAGGAAAAGAATATCGACGCCGGGGACGGCGGCGATCTCGGCAATGTTTTCGATGCAGGAGGCGGTCTCGACCTGAAGCGCGATGATGCCTTCGTTGTTCCAGTTGCCGGCGTACCCGAGCAGTCCGGCCTTGTTCATGCTGCGCTGCGGAAAATAAACAGAACGCGTGCCGACGGTCGGGTACTTGGTGCAACTGATCGCCTGCCGGGCCTCTTCGGCGGTGTTGATGTAGGGGACGAGGACGCCATCGGCGCCGAGATCGAGCGCTTGCTGGATGCCAGGGCGGTCATCGTATCCTCCAACGCGTACCAGCGATTTTGCGCCGCCGTTCGCGATGCCGCTTAGCATGGCTGAGAGCTTTTCATAATTCATGGGACCGTGCTGGGTATCGACGAGCAGCCAGTCATAACCGCTGTGCGCAAGTTGTTCGGCGACAGTCGGGCTGTGCGCGTTGAGGAACAGTCCCATCTTTGGAGTGCCCGCGCGTAATTGCTTCTTGAACTCGGCGCCACTGAGAGCGGCTTCCGCCATAGATGAATCCTCCTCGAATATTTTTGCTTTTCTCAAACGCTTCGAAAATGGTTTTCAGTGTAACGAACGGATGGCATCTGAGACCAGACGTAACCCTACTTTTTTCTAGTAGGTGACTGGAGGGCAGGAAGAGCCTCTGCTCTAGAGACGCGGCTTGCCGGGCGCCTGGAACCGGACGCGACATTGGGCGCGGCACGCAGGAGACGCAGCAAGCTGCGTCTCTACGGGAACGTCTGCAGAGGCCCTTTTGCCCTCGAATTGGGCTATTTGGGCGCTCTTCGGCTGCTGGACCCCGATTTTATGCCGATTTTCGAGGGGTACCTTACTGGAAACCGCATAAAATCTGCATAAAATGCTACTTTTCCACAGCTCGGTGCGTTACTATGCGCTGGATACAAGCAAACTTGTAGGTTCCTGAAGGAGGAATTCATGGCATCTGGTATGACCAAAACTCAACTCACCCGACACCTGGCAGAAAAGCTCGAAACCAACAACAAGACCATCGCGTCTTTTCTGGAGCACCTGGCAGATACTGCGATTAAAGAAACGAAGAAGGCCGGTGTATTCGTAGTGCCCGGCCTCGGCCGCCTGGTGAAAGCGCATCGCAAGGCCCGCATGGGACGCAACCCCCAGACCGGCGAACCAATTCAGATCAAGGCGAAGACGGTCGTAAAGTTCCGCGTGGCGAAAGCCGCGAAGGACGCGATCGCGCCGAAGAAACCGTAGTGTGGCGCGGACACTCTTGTCCGCGAAAAGTTGGAAACGAGAAAAGGCCGGCTTTCGAGTCGGCCTTTTTCATGGGCTTATCATCCCGGGCTTGTCATCCAGGTGGAGCGGGGGATCTGCAGTTCGCCGCGAATTGTTATATTTTCAACTCCACCAGCTCCGCTTGCACTCTTCCCGCAGTAATCGTCAGTCTCCCCACGCTCACCGGCAAGCGGAAACGGCGTGGGCCGGCGCTCCCTGGATTGAAATAGAGGATGCCGTTTTTCTCGTCCACCTTCGGCTGATGGCTGTGTCCGTATACGATCACGCGGAATCCGGCGGCTTCCGGCTTCAGGTCGAGTTGGCCGAGGTCATGCAGCATATAAATCAACACGCCGCCGGCTTCGACGACTTCGGTTTCCGGCAGAGCGCGCGCCCACGAAGCGGTGTCGACGTTACCACGGACCGCGGTTACTGGGGCAATCTTCGCGAGCGCTCCGAGGATTTTGGGGGCTCCGACATCGCCGGCGTGGAGGATGCGGTCGGACCCGCGCAGCGCTTCGACGGCCTCGGGTCGCAACAGGCCGTGCGTGTCGGAGATTACGCCTAGGGTTATTCGTTTCTCAGCCATCCGGTTCTCGATCGCGAAATTAATGGGCGCTGCTGGACGGCCGAGGGCGGCCGTCCCTACGTGGTTCTTGCTGATTCATCACAAATCGGTTGTCGAGCGCTCACAGACTTCATGGACAGGTCTAAGGCTATACTGCCGAGAAGGTCCGAAAGAAAGATGCCTGAAACTGGTCCCGATTTGTCGGAAGCCCTGCGGCGCTATTGGGGATACCACGAATTTCGTCCCAAGCAGGAGAATGTTATCCGCAGTCTGCTGGCGGCGCACGATACTTGCGTGGTGATGCCGACCGGAGGCGGGAAGTCGTTGTGCTACCAGCTTCCAGCGGTGATTTCGGGGAAGACGGCGGTGGTGGTTTCTCCGTTGATCGCGCTGATGCAGGACCAGGCGGCGCAACTGGCGCAGATGGGCATTCCGGCGGCGGCGATCAATAGTTTTCAGAGTTCAGCGGAACGACGTCAGGTGATGGAGAGAGCGGCACGCGGAGAATATCGGCTGCTTTATCTTTCTCCGGAGAAGTTGGCCGCTGAAAATACTTTCGATTGGCTGGCCAAGGTACCGGTGGGTTTCTTCGCGGTGGACGAGGCGCATTGCATTTCAGAGTGGGGGCACGAGTTTCGACCGGACTACCGTCAGCTAAGCCGGTTGCGCACGAGCTTTCCGGGGATTCCAATTGCGGCGTTCACTGCAAGTGCGACGCGGCAGGTGCGGCACGACATTTTGAAGCAGTTGCAGATGTGCGATCCGCATCTTTACATCGCCAGCTTCCATAGAAAAAATTTGAGCTACGTGGTCCACGAATGCGAAGCGCGAACCCAAATGGAGTTGCTCGCGCGCGCATTGCGACAATATGCCGGGGAGAGCGTGATCGTGTATTCGCCCACGATTCGCCGGGTCGAGGAGACGGTCGAATACCTGGAGGAGAGCGGGATTGCGGCGATTCCTTATCACGCAAAGATGGAAGCGCCGATGCGCCGGCAGAATCAGGAACGGTGGATGTCGGACGAAGTGCGGGTGCTGGTGGGAACGATCGCATTTGGCCTCGGGATCAACAAGCCCGCGGTACGGGCGGTGATTCACCTGTCGCTGCCGAAGTCGATTGAACAGTATTACCAGGAGGCTGGCCGCGCGGGGAGGGATGGGCGTCCCGCCGATTGTGTGCTGCTCTGGCAGAAGCGCGACCACGTGCTGCTGGATTACTTCATCGGAAAGATTTCAGATGACGCCGAGCGCGAGCGGTCGTCCGAACGGAAACGCGTGATCAGCCGGTTCGCGGATTCGAAGCGCTGCCGCCACCGGCAGATCTGCGTGCACTTCGGTGAGACCCCGAAATGGGAGAACTGCGGGAACTGCGACCGTTGCGGCGCGAAGCCGGAGTGGCTGCAAAAGGAAATAGTGCGCGTTGACTTGCCGGAGGTTACGGCCCGACAGTCGCAGTTTCCGCCCACGCCTTCTGCGTCCTTTTACACCCCGCAGCTGCGGTCCGAAAAACCGCGGGTACGGGATGCGGCGCCGGCGGAAGCGGAACCGGCATTGGCGGAGTACCTGCGCGAATGGCGGCGAACTATGGCGCGGGAAAACAAAGTGCCCGCCTACATTATTCTGCACGACAGCACGCTGGAGGAGCTTTGCCGGCGGCGTCCCGCCAATTTTGCGGAGTTGAAGCAGGTGCCGGGCATTGGCGAAAAGAAAGCAGATGTGTACGGTTCGGAACTTCTTCAAGCTTTACGGAACTTTGGCGGTGGGGCGCGCGCCACGCCGAATGTGTCCAAGGAGCCGGCTGCGGCCGAACAGACGCTTCGGCTCTTGAACGAAGGACGGAGCTTTGAGGAGATTGCCCGCATTCGCGCGCGGCAGATTTCGACCGTCGTTTGTACCGTGGCGAGCCTTATCGAGACCGGGCAGGTGAAATTAGATCCGAAGTGGATTTCTCCCGACGCGCAGCCGCTAATTGAGGCGGCGTGCCTGAAGCAGGGGGTCGAGAGGCTGAAGGACATCAAAGAGGCGGTGCCGCCGTATGTCAGCTTTGAGGACATACGACTGGTGGCGGCGCATCTGCGAGCGGAGAATCGGGTGCGGGCGAGGACGGCGTAGGACAAGTCGGTCGTGGGCGGTGGCCCAACCGGCACCCCCCATGAGTTTGTCATCCGGAGCGAAGCGAGGGATCTGCATCTTGTCGCGAACTGCAGATCCCTCGCTTCGCTCGGGATGACAAACTCATAATTGACTTTTGGCTGCGACTGTTAAACGCCCTTGGCAGCAGGATCCCATATCAGCTTGTGTATTTGCAGGCTGAGCCGCGCGGGGACGTTGTCGTCGAGAATCCACTGGGCGAGTTCTTGCGGATCAAGAAGACAATGCGAAGTGTCTCGCGAGCCTGACGCACCTTTCTCGAACGCGGGCGAGAATAAAATGGCGTGAACCCGCTCGGCCAGCGCGTGATTCGAGACGAAATCGCGGGCGAATTCATAATCGGTACGGTCGGTCAAAACGAACTTAAGCTCATCGTGCGGCTGGAGCGCGTCCAGATTCTCGATTGCGAAGGTGTCTGGTTCGCCGGAATGCGGACACTTCACGTCCACGATCTTGATGACTTGTTTCGGGACCCGCGCCAGGGGGCGCTCGCCGCTGGTCTCAAGCAATACCTGATAGCCAGCGTTGAGAAGGTGTTCCATCAGCGGGACGACTTCGCGCTCCTGCAGAATGGGCTCGCCGCCCGTGATCTCGACCAGTCCGCCGCTGCTTAGACCGGCGACCTCGCTGAGCACTTCCTGCAGCGTCATCTTGTGTCCACCGTAGAAACTGAACTCACTGTCGCACCAGGAACAGCGCAGGTTGCATCCCGTCAGACGCACGAAAATGCAGGGCAGGCCAGCATATGTCGATTCCCCCTGGAGCGATTTGTAGATTTCGGTTACTTGAAGCATTGAATCATTGACACATTTAGTCATTGAATCATTGAAACTCAAAGGCAACTGCCTTCAATGACTCAATGATTCAATCACTGAATGGTTCAATAATTTCACTCGCTGTAGCGCGCCGTAGTCGTATCGGTTTCAAATACCGTCACGTCCTTCACTCTCACCCTGCCATTGGTTACGCTGCTTAAGCGGACGTTGGTTTCGTCGTAGAAATATTTCGCGAGATTCTCGGCTGAGGGGTTGAGGACGGTGAAGGGCTCGATATCGTTGATCATCTGGTGGTCGAGACGGTCGATGGCGTCCTTCATAACGTCTTTCAAGTCCTTGAAATCGAGCAGCAGGCCCGCCTTGTCGAGTTCAGCACCGGCAAGGGTCACACGAATCTTGTAATTGTGGCCGTGCGGGTTCTCGCACTTGCCCTTGTAGTTGCGCAGGTAGTGTCCTGCTGCGAATGTGTCTTCGACGGTGACTTCGTACATGAATCCGGTTAGCCTCGACTGTGACCTGCGTCCATTTTATTGTACCTTTTGAGAGCCCCGATTCACGGCACGAACATGACGGAATCCGACATTACCATTCGAGAGACAGCACCGAGCGAGTCGGCGATCATTCTTCATCATCGGCGGTCGATGTTTCGCGACATGGGCGAAGGCACCGTCGAAGAGCTCGATCGGATGGCGGAAGTCGCAAGTCCGTGGCTGGCGCGAGCTCTGGCCGATGGCTCCTATCACCATTGGCTGGCGTTGGACTCCGCGGGCCGAGTTGCCGGCGGTGGTGGCGTCCTGCTCTGTCCGTGGCCAGCGAATCCCAAAGAGCCATGCACCGAGCGGGCGGTGATCCTGAATGTGTACACCGAGCCGGAGTTTCGAAAGTTGGGAATTGCGCGCCAAATCATGCTGACAATCCTGGCATGGGTCGAGGAGCAGGGCCTACGCTCGGTCAATTTGCACGCCAGCGCTGAAGGGCGACCCTTGTACGAACAGCTGGGATTTGAGGCTACGAATGAAATGCGCTTGCGGTTTGATGTGTCGAAATAAGGTTCGACCGGCAGTTGCGACTCAGGTTCGCGCAAGCGTTTTGAAGATGGCGATTGGACCTAGAATCCCCACTGCAATTCCGTAACCCAGGTCGGCCCAAATCACACGCGCAAAATTCAGCACGTGCAGAACCGCAACCAGCGGCAAGCTGACGATGGCGAGCACGTTGCCTTTCTTGGCCAAATCCGGCGCCACCGTCCAGATGTTCGTCAGATCTACACTCGAGGGGAAGGCGTGCATGCCGATTGACAACCCCAACCAATAAAAGAAATAGGCCAATGGATCGTCAATTTTCAGTTCCCACACCGGCAAGAAAGCAGCAGTGCAGAAAACCATACACAGAAGCGTGTTGATTATGAAGGGTCCAATGCCCACAAAAAACAGAGCCCGGAAATTATCCGTCGTTTCATGAATCACATATCCCGCGAGATTGCCCACTCGGAAAAAGCACACGTCAAAGACCGCCAGCCGGAAAAGCTTGCAGAAGAACAGGTGGGCGGCCTCGTGGACGATGACCCCTGGGAACGTTACCAGCGAAACCACAAAACCGGGAATGAAGAACATAGTTTCGGCCTATTTTGTTTCCTTGCCGCCACGAAAGCGACGGTCGTATTCCTGTTTGTTGATGATCTCCCGAGTATCCATGCGATACTTGAGTCGCTCCGCATACTCCTGCTCAGACTGTTGGGCCGCGTGATCGCCATGTGAAAGCTGCTGCGCCTTTCCCATCATTTCTTCCGAGCGCGTTCGGAAGCTGGGGTCGCCGCTCACCGCATACTTGCAGGCCAAAGCTCCGGCCAATTGCCCTGCAGCATTAGCGGAGTCAGGTTGCGCTTTCCAGATGCCCTCTGAAATAGCCAGGAAGCGGTCGTAGTCCTTACGATCAAATGCGCTACCCGCTTCAAAGTAAGGAATTGCTGTCGCCAACTGCGCCATTTCCGGATATTCCGCAGATGCCTGACGCATAAGCGCTTCGGCCTCTTCCGCCTTCCCCGGTTGGCCTTCAAGGTCAGATGCTTTGTCGGCCTTCTCGAGCGCAGCGGTTGCGCGATTCCACAGAGCGGACACCTCCTGAGAATCGCCGCTTGTCTCATAGTGACCGGCATCATGTGCCTGGAGGGCCTTCTGTGCGGTAACAACATCGCCGATGCGTAAAGCCGCCTTTGCCAAAAGTAGTGAGGCCTTGTCGGATTGCGGAGCAACCCCATCCGCTTCCTTCAGGAGTGGCACAGCCTCTTTGTACTTACCCTGTTCTACCAAGCGCTCACCCGCATACATTACGCGCCCAGCATGAAAGTATTTGCGCCCATGCACCAGGGCGACGGCCAGAAGTATCAGCAACCCAGCTAAGGACGCCTTCAGCCACACTGGATAAGGCCAGTTCTGAATCTGCTGCTGGCAGTTTGGGCAAAGCGGAACGCCTTTGCAAATTGGGAAGTCGGCCGCGCCAGTGGCTTCTGCTCGGGTCTTGCATCGCGCACAGACGCTGCCATCGACGACAGAGATCTTCTCCAGCTTCTCGCCACGTTCAGCGGCGGTGCGTTCTTCTTTCCAACTGCAGGGCTCGCAGTAGAGCTTGCCGCTGATCCCGTAGAAAGATCCGATCGGCGCGGTCAGGCCGCATCCGGAGCACGTTCCTTCGCGCATGGCCGGGAATTGTAACCTAGCGGCGGCGGTTTGCAAGCCTTGAAAACACGCCTGCGGGGGGTGCGGGTCCAAAAGAGCCAGACAGGCGGCTGTTTTCAACTGTCAAGCAAATCAAGGGCCAACTCCTTATAATCTGCTAACGTTCGGGCTGCTGCCCCGTCTATTTCTGCGCAAGGCAAGAACCAGGGTTGGACCACTTGTTGTAGGGGACAGAGACAGACAATGCCGGCCGATTCTTATGCAGTAGCAATTCCGGTTGGCGGCAATTCCCGCCCGAGGCGGGCGGCACAGGGCAGCGGCAACCAGAACCCCACCGTGAGGGGCGCCTTGGCAGCGCAGGGCAACCGTATTGACGACACGAGTCTGATCCGCGAGGCGCAGCAGGGAAACCGCGCTGCCTTCGAGGTCTTGGTGCGTCATTACGATCAGTCGGTCCTGCGGCTGGCGC
>Ga0137389_10001327_pt1 | contig 14424 bp, 11 predicted proteins | sample 15con2h14BmetaG_FD_104645 | JGI IMG/M metagenome (GOLD analysis project Ga0137389, IMG submission 104645) | Vadose zone soil microbial communities from Angelo Coast Range Reserve, California, USA - 15con2h1.4B metaG | ecosystem: Environmental > Terrestrial > Soil > Vadose zone > Saprolite...
CGGCCAACGCTAGCCGCGGTAACTCCCAGTTGCCCGGCACGTTCCCGGTCGATGTTGACGTCCACGCTCGGATAGTCCAACGGTTCGTCGTATTGAAGGTCACGGAGTGCGTGAACCTGGGCGAGTTCGCCGCGTACCTTTTCAGCGAACGCCCGGCTTGCCCCAAGGTCCGGTCCACTCACGTTAATTTCGACCGGGGTGGGAGCGCCGAAATTCATGATCTGGGTCACGATGTCCGCCGCTTCGAAAGAAAATTGGCACCCTGGAAATTGTGACGGAAGCGTTTTTCGTAATTGATTCTCGAATTCATCCACAGGGATCTTTGCGTCCGGATTCAGCGCAACTCGCAAGACAGCTTCGTGCTGGCCGCTCGTCCATAAATAAATCGTATTGATGGGGTAATTCGGCGGAGGTGCGCCGACATAACCCAAAGTGATCGTCACATTCCCCGGCCCAGCGGCCTTTTCGATGGAGCGGAGCACGTCGAGAGAAAGCCTTTCGGTCGCTTCCACACGGCTCCCGATGGGGGCCCGAAAGCGCAACAAAAGTTGGCCGGAGGAGACCTGCGGAAAAATTTCTCTCCCGAGATACGGCCCTACCAGGATGATGACCAGCAGCGCCATAGCCACATACACCGAAACAACGATCCGGCGGTTTCGCGTCAACTTCTCCAGAAGCGTTCCGAGCTTTGCGCGCAACTTCGAGAGGAGTGAGGGTGCACCTTCTTCGTCGGCAGGGGCGTGAGCGCGGAGAATCCACGTCGAGAGCACGGGAACCAGCGAGCTGGACAATAGGTACGAGGCGGCCATCGCGAATCCCACCGCCAGAGAGAGCGGAATAAAGAGAGAGCGGGAGACGCCGACCATAAAGAAGGACGGCACGAACACGGCGAGGACGCACAGCATGGCGAGTAAGCGCGGAATCTGGACCTCCTTGCTTGCCTCCAGAACTGCGATCGCCTGCCCTCGCCCCTGACCCAAATGGCTGTGAATGTTCTCCATGACAACGGTGGATTCATCGACCAAGATCCCGACGGCAAGTGCCAATCCACCAAGCGTCATAATGTTGATGGTTTGCCCGGCGCCCCAAAGGGCCACGACGGCAGTGAGCAACGCAAAGGGAATGGTGATGACCACGATCAGCGCGCTGCGCCAGTCCCGCAGGAACAGCAGGACCATGAGGCCAGTGAGCAGCGCGCCGAGCAAGCCCTCTCGCACAACTGACAGCAAGGAGTTTCGGACATACGAAGACTGGTCAAATTCATAGTCGATCTTGATCTCTGGCGGAACGGCGGATTGGAACTGCGCTAGATTCGCCTTGACCTCGTTTACGACACTTAGGGTCGATGCATCGGCACGCTTGGTCACGGGAATGTAGACGGTCCGCCGCCCATTCACCTCGGCATAACCCGTGACAATGTCACTGGAATCCTCGACCGTGCCCACGTCGCGGAGAAAGACGGTCGGGCCGGCACCGGTGCGAATCGGGAGATTCTGCAAGTCCTTGATATTCGAAACCACGGAATTGATCGGTGCGAGGCGCAGCAAATCGCCGGTGCGTACGTTCCCCGCTGGCACGATGGCGTTTCCGGTATTCAGCGCCTGGATGACTTCGTCTGGTGCCATGCGGTAGGCACGCAGACGATCCGGGTCAACACTGACAACAATCGTTCGTGCAGAACCGCCAAACGGAGGGGGAGCCGATACTCCGGGCAAAGTCGCAAACAGCGGGCGGACACGGTTCAGCGCAAGATCCTGGATCTCTGCGACGCTCCGCGTCGCACTGGAAAAAACCAAATAACCGACTGGCACGCTTCCTGCGTCGAACCGCATGATGAATGGGGCAACGGTTCCTGGCGGCATGAACGCGCGGGCACGGTCCACATAGCCGACTGTCTGCGCCAATGCCTGGCTCATGTCCGTGCCAGGATGAAACGTAAGTTTCACCAAACCGACGTTCTGGATGGATTTCGATTCCACGGACTCAATCCCTGTGATGTACAGGAAGTGATACTCGTAGTAGTAGACGAGATAGCCTTCCATCTGCGCGGGAGACATTCCGCCGAACGGCTGCGCCACGTAAACAACAGGCAGGTTTAGATTGGGGAAGATGTCGATCGGCATTCGCGTAAGAGCAAGGATCGAGCAAAGGGCTATGCCGATGACGGCTACGATGACCGTGAACGGACGGCGAAGGGCGGTGCGAAGCAGCCACATACGTTACGGCCCTCCCTGCGTCTTGTCGTGGAGAAACTGCAGGAACGGTTGAAGGTCGCCTTGCGACGCCGCGACCGCCGCCAGATTCTGCCAGACCGCGAGTCGGGCAAGAGCATCGTCGGTTTCTGCCTGCACCAGGAGGCTCTGTGCGTCCGCAACATCGACGAGTGTCGCGAGCCCTGCTTGGTAACGCGAGCGTTCCTGAGTCTCAGTGGTCCGTGCGGCATCCAATTCCACGGGAGTATTCTCCGCAACGCTCCGTGCCCCTTCAAGAGAAGCTTGTGCCTTCCGCAATTGTCCCGTCAGGTCTTGCAGGGCCTGATCGTAGCGAGCGGCTTCAGCACGTTCATTGGCCGATTCAACCGCCTTTCGAGAGCGGATCGCGAAGATGTCGAATACTGGAAATGTCACGGTCAAGCCAACCGCCCAGTTCGAACGATCCGGCCCAAGGCCTGCCGTGCCTCCCTCGAAATTGCCCGCGGGGTCCCATCCGCTGCCGCGTCCGTACACTGACGATTGAAAATAGAACTTCGGAAAGTAGGAACGGTCCAGGACATGGACCTGTGCCTGCGCTTCTTCCACGCGAGCGTGCTGTACCTCCGCAATCGGATTGCTTGTGATTGGGGTGCTCGCTGGGGATCCCTCGGGAGGTGCCACAAGGAGTGAGCGTTCTTGCACTTCTACCGAGGTGTCCGGCAATCCGAGAATGTCGGTCAATGCTGCCATGCTGATTTTCTCTTGTTGCTGGGCACGGGCTAAATTGACTCTGGCACGAGCCAATTCCGCGTCCGCACGAGATGCATCCGCTCCCGCGCGAAGTTGATTATCGACCAACACTCGGACAGCCTTGTCGAATGTCTCGCGCCGCTGCACATCCGCCTCGGCGGCGCGAGCGGTTCGCTGGGCAGCCAGCACCGTGAGATAGGCGTTCACCGTGGCGACGGCAACATCAAGGCGTGTCAGCGAAGCTTCGGCAGTGGCTTGATCCCGAGCGGCGCGTGCGGCACCTACCTTTGCTCCCCGGTATCCAAAATCGAAAGGTTCCCAGGAGAACAGAAGCCCCGCCGCGCTTCCCCATGCGCTGCGGTTCGAAGTCTCGATCGGAACCGGGCCGGAAATCGGAGCAATGATCGATTGGGGAAGAACCAGTCCCGTGATGTTGTTGTCGGTCGCGCGATTCGTTTGCCAGATCATATCCGCGCGAGGCAGATAACTGGTTCGTGCTAACCCCACGCCCGCTTTCGCCGCTTTGACCCGCTCCAGGGAAGCGCGCACCGCCGGGTAATTCTTGAGAGCGAAGTCCACGGCTTCTTCGAGCGTCAGCGGCTTTTTTGCCGCTTCACTCGTTTGCGCATGGACGGTGGCTCCAACGGACCACATCAGAATTAAAGTGACTGCCATCGCTCTGAGATATCTACGACTATTGCTCAACACGATCTGCTCCAATCCGAAACGTTAGCGGTCCAGTCACTCAAGAGAGCGAGTGATACAGGCCCTCAATCAACTGCATTCCGCGGTCGAGAAGCTCCCGGTCCGAGAGTCCCTGCCGTGCCCAACCCTTGAGTACTTCGTCGATGCCATATCCTTCCTTGCGGCCGAATTTTCCGTCCGCGAGATCCGCATCGTGAATAATTTCGCAAATCACGTTGACTTTTCGGTCGCGAATCTTGAATTGCTTTTGCAGGGTTTCGAAAGTGCAGTCATCGCCGCGGTGCCCGAAGCCTCTCTCGTGGAACATGTCGAACGGCACCGCCTCGGGCGGTACTTTATCTTCGGGCGCAAATGCAAAGCGCGCTTTGCCATCAATGAAGCGCCGAATTAGCCAGGCCGATGCCGAGCGGTCGACGCCGGGCCGCGGGCGGGTCACCCAAACCCGACTCTTGTAGTCTCGCGGACGGATCGCCGCGGGTTCCGGTTTATGCGTCGCCACACGCGCCGCATCCGCACGCGACAGCAACTCCCGCACACGTTTCTGCAACGGGCTATCGAAAAAATCGACCTCGACAATCTCCTGAAAACGGCTCCGCAAACGGCTGAGCCGCCCCACGGCCTGCTTTTGCGGTGGCAAAGAAGAAAACTCCTGCAGTTGGCGAATCAATTCCTGATACTCACGCGTACGCGCTTCCGCAAAGCGTCCAATGAGTTGCGGCGTGGAAATGTTGTCGATCGATTGCACGCGCGCGATGGATGCGTCGCCTTTGTATTTGCGAATGGCCGTGGCCAGCCACTGAAAGCGTTCTTCGTTCGTGGGATTGTTGGGCAGCAAGTACCCGGAGTTACCCAACGGCACGGTTCCGTAACGTTGCAGCTTTCGCCAGATTTCCACGCGCTGACTGGCCCGGCGTGTCGGTAAGGTAAAGGTCAACAGCAGCCACGGAGTGTTCACTCTACCTTTAGATACAGTCATTTCTAGAAAAGGTTAAATCCATAACAAGTATTTGTCAATCCAAGCCTGAAAGCGGACATACCGTATTTCTGGTAAGCGTCTCAAGCGCTTCTGCGCGGGAGAAGAATGCGCCACTATTCGGTCTATTTTAAATCGACGAGATTTATTCGTAAGGAGCTAATCAAATGTCACCTACGGGCTTGGCTTCCCGATTTGGCCCGGCCTGTGTTTTCTTCAGATCAATGCTAAGGTCTAGCAATCGTGCGTTTCTCACCTGAGTCTGAGCGGCGAGGTGAAAGGATTTTGCAATCGCGAAAATCAGTTCTGCGGGCACTCCGAATCGGGTTGGCATCGCTGGCTCTTTTACTGCTACCTCCGCCCATTCAGGCGACCCTTTACGTCATAATCCTTGACAGGCAAGAAATCGCGATTGCGTCAGACGGCCAAAGAACTATTTTCTTGCACGGGAAGATTTCACCCGCTTCGCAGACAACTGAAAAAGTGACTAGGCTGAACACAAAACTGGCCTTCATGTGCAGCGGCCTGGTCGAGATCACGACGCCGACAGTCGATATTCGGCTATCCGAAATTGCTCGGACAGTCTCTCTGAGACCAACCCCTGAAGGAGCTCCGCCTTTCTCAATGAATGAATTGGCGAACCAATTTGGGAAGACAATTGGTGACCGATTGGAAGAACTCTCACCCGAAGGAAGAAACCAAATGCTGGCGTTGCGGCAGCAGCTCGGGGGGGAGACGTCGCAAATCTTCGAATGCATGTTCGCAGGTGTGGATGCGGATGGCACTTTGAAAACGGAAACCGTAGATGTCTTTACGTCCAGCGTCGATCATGGAGTTCCCCACTTTGCGTATCATTCGGAAGAGGCCGTGGGATCTGAATCGCCCCGCATCATTTTGAGCGGGGAAGTCGCCGGCCTCCAAACCGGTTTTCAGGACCCCCAATCACCTATCGCTGGGCTTGCAGAGTTTCGTGCGTGGGCAGAAGCCTTCCAGCGAAGAAGACTGGATTCGTCACGGACAGCGGAAGCATTGCTGGCGCTTGCCATCAAGTACCCGCAGCAGGGTGCCAAACAGCGCCTCGGTTATCCAATCCACGTTTACCTCGTCAATCGCGAAGAGGGATTCAAGAAGCTTAAGACCGTGCCCGAAGGCCGTGCACTTGGTTTGCCCGATTGAAGAAGCTGAAGCGCTCGAAGAACGCAGGGTTCCCCTGTGTACGGTGGCAGACGGTTAAATGTTGTTGCAAAGTCTGTAACGCAGTATTAACAATGCTGTTACAACGGTGTCACGGCGGCACGATAGTTTGCAGTCCCTAGTGCAACGACTGCGAAAGTGGTGCAGGAGCCGGGTCGCATGGCTCCTGAGGCTCGTCGTAAAGATCAGGACAAAGTTAATCAACCCCCAGGCGTGGCTTCATCTGAAAAATGGCGGGCCGGCGGGGGGTCTCACTGGTTATATTTTTCGGAAGAAAACTGGCTTCTGTTTCACAGACCTTCTAAGGAGGAAGTAATGCGAATCGTCGTTGCGTTGATTCTAGCCCTCATGTTCTGCTCAGGGCCAGCGGTGGCGGGATCAGCAGGAGATGGTAACCGGGAGCAACCGAAGTCCGAAACAGCCTCAAACGAAGCGCTTCCGGACACGCCCAAGGATGGCGATCCACAGTCGGCGCAAAACCCAAAAACGAAAACATCAAAGAAAGCCGCCAAGCCGGCAAAGTCCGCGACCGCCATCCTCGCCGAACAGGTGGAAGCACTGCGGCAGTCAATGGAAGCTCAGCAACAGCAGATTAAACAACTGCAGGAAGAGCTGGCCAAGCGTGACTCGCAGATCGGCGACGCGAAGAGCGCGGCTGCAGCCGCCGATGCCAAGGCTAGCGAAGCAGACGCCAAAGCCTCGGCTGCTGCCAGCAGCACGGCGGACGTGAAGACCACGACCACCACGTTGAGTTCCGATGTTGCGGATTTGAAACTGGGCAACGATTCGCTGAAGGGCGCGGTACAGGACACGCAGAAGAAGATTATCGCTGCGGAGTCGCCTACGACGATTCATTACAAGGGCGTCAACATTACGCCGGGTGGCTTCTTGGCGGCAGAAACGGTCTATCGCCAGCGTGCAGAAAGCGCGGATATCAACACGCAGTTCAATGGAATCCCGTTCTCTGGAAATTCATTGAGCCGCGTTTCAGAGAACGTCTTCTCCGCACGTCAATCCCGGGCCACGCTGCTGGCGGAATCAAAGGTCGGCAGCGCCAAGTTGACCGGCTATTACGAGGCCGACTTCCTCGGAGCGGGTACAACGTCTAATAACCGCCAGAGCAACAGCTACGTGTTTCGCCAGCGGCAAGTGTGGGGACAGGTCGCCTTCGACAACGGCTTTTCCGTCACCGGTGGCCAGATGTGGAGCCTCGCTGTTGAAACCAGGAAGGGAATTCAGAACCGCCAGGAAGCGTTGCCAATGATAATCGACCCGCAGTACGTGGTCGGCTTCACGTGGCAGCGCGCATATGGGGTGCGCCTGGTGAAGAGCTTCGCCGACAAGTTTTCTCTTGCTTTTGCCATCGAGGGACCGCAGACCACTATTGGCGGCCGCGGGTTCTCGACCTTCACCAACGCCGCAGGCGCCACGTCGCAGAATTTCTGGGTCAACGCGCCCGGGCTTAGTGCCGGACTCAACAATGCGTTCGACCCGACGGGTTATACTCCCAACAAAGCGCCGGATCTCATCTTCAAGGCAGCCTTAGATCCGAGATGGGGCCACTACGAAATATTCGCTATTCTCAGCCAATTCCGCGCACGCATTTATCCCTGCGCGGTGGTAAGCGCCACTCCAGCTGGAGTCGTCACCGCTGCTAACGGCACGACCACCACCTTTACGGGCGACCCCATCACTTGCGCCGCAGCTGCAACCGCTACTGCTCCTACAGCGGCCGGCGTGTTCAACGATTCACGCACCGGCGGTGGCGGAGGAGCCAGCTTCCGTGTTCCGATCTTCACGAAGAAGGTGGAGTTCGGACTCAAGGGAGTCTATGGCGATGGCATCAACCGCTTTGGTTCAGCGCAGCTCGCCGACGTCACCGCCCGTGCCGACGGCACGCTCGCTCCGATTCGCGGTGGGCACGGTCTCGGCATCCTCGAGTTCCACCCGACGCCAAAGTTGGATATTTACGCCTATGGGGGCGCTGAATACGCAGCGCGCGCAGCCTATCACGATTACGAGACCGTGAAGATCACAACTGTGGCGATCAGCAATCCGAATGGGGTGGCTGGCGCGCCGACCCTGGTAAACACTACGGTCGCGCGGGCCAGCAACGGCATCGGCGGCTACGGCAGCCCGTTCGCCAACAACTCCGGTTGCAGCACGGAGAATCCTCCGACGAATCAACTAACACCGAGCGCTGGCGGGACGTGCGCCGGAGACTCGCGCGTGGTCATCGAAGGCACACTCGGGTTCTGGCATAAGATTTACCAGGGACCGAAGGGCGGCATACGCTGGGGCGTCCAGTACTCGTACCTCACCAGGAGCGGGTGGTCCGGCAACAATAACGTGCCAACCGCCGTGGGCGTTCAGCCCAAGGCAGTCGACAACATGTTGTTCACCTCGTTGCGCTACTATCTCCCGTAATTTCGGCTATCCAAATCCCGTCCTCTCGGACGGAAAAAGGGCGGCTCTTCGCGGAGCCGCCCTTTTCATTCCCGCAGGTTGTCGCATGCCCACACGGACGGCGATTAGGATTGATCCCCCTCGACACACCTTTAATTTCGCGAACCAATTCCCTGGAACGAGCTACGTACAACTCCCGAATTCCTCGTCAGATCTTCGATGTTCCTTACGCAAGCGATAACTCGGTAGCCAACGCGAGACCCGATTCAGTCGGAGGGCACATTGAAACTGTAGCCTTTTCCTTTTGCTGACCTGATGAATCGAGGCCTCTCCGGACAGACCTCGATTTTCTTTCGCAACTTCCATATCGTGGTGTCAACTATCCGGGGAGTGGCCTCCCGATATTTCCACACCGCCCGCAGCAATTCGTCTCGACTGCGGACGGTATTCGGATAAGAGGCCAGATGGTGCAAAAGCTGGAATTCGATGTAGCCCAAGGCGACTGCCTGTCCGCGGCGGATCACCTGATAAGACGCCGGGTCGATTACTAAAGTATCGATCGATATCTTTCGATAGGTTCGTTCCGCAGGTTCTGTCTTCAGGAGCCCTCTCACGCGTGACACGACAGCCTTCGGATCGAACGGTCGGTTCACATATACGTCAGCTGCGCAAGCCGCCTGCTCATTCTCTTCGCGGTCATGGGAGGGGTTTAATACCAGAATGCGAACCCGAACAAGCGAATGATCGCTCCGTATTTTAGTACAGACCTTCGCGGCGCTGAAATTTGGATTCTCCGCGTCCACGATGACAAAGTGCGGGCTGAGGTACCTCAGTACGGATATTCTCCACTTGGAATCTGTGAGAACGCGAACGCGATATCCACCTTTTTGCAGAGCATCAGCAAGCATTCCCAGCGTCTGGGTACGTTCACCGAGAATTACAATCCGCACCATCGCAAAAACACCTAATTCCCCGACCGATTCGTCTTCGCAGTATACGTCGGGACGGATGCGCAATGAACTACATCTGGGACCGTGGCCAAAGCGCAGTTCTCACAAATGCAGCTTGCGCGCGGAAAACAACCCTTTAATCTTTGTAACGAAACCGAAACTACGTTCACTATGCTTCTGAGCGATTCTGCCGAGAGCCTGCAACGGGCGTCCCGACCAGTGTGAATTGGCCGTCCCAGAATTCCACGAACCGAATTTCGGGGCGTGCAAGCGGATACCACGTAAGTCCAGGCTCTGCCAACGATCGTTCGACTTAATGCCGCATTCGCCATCCTCCGGGTTGTCTCGAGGAGTATTTATGCCTATAACTACCGAAGATACTAGCTTCACTCACGATATTCTTGGGCGCTATGTATGCAACACATTCGCGGAAGCCAAACAGAGCGGCACCTTCGACGTCGTCATTATCGGCGGTGGGACCTTTGGCCTCACGCTCGCCCAAGACCTGTTCGAGCGCAGCAGGCCGTTCGGAGCCGCGATAAAGCCAAACAACTACCGCATTCTGGTACTAGAGGGCGGGCCTTTTATGCTGCCGGAACACACGCAAGACATTCCAAGTCTTGGACTGGCGTCGCCCAATCCGCAGAACTCACAGGCCGACAAAGTAACCCTGCTGGACAAACCGAGTCTTCCCCGATTTCTCAATCTGGGTAACGCCCTGCCCTCGACGCGCCAAGAGCTGATCAACTCCGGGTTAGACAAGCAGTCTGTTTTCGAAAACTGGGGACTTCCGTGGAATTCGTCTATCCGCTTTGGCGGTCTAGCATACTGCCTGGGTGGCAGATCGCTATATTTCGGCGGCTGGTCGCCACGTTATTTTGCTACTGAGACGGAAACAGCGCCTGGGGATCCGTTTAAGTCAGCGTTTCCCTGGCCTCAAACAGTGGTTGACGATCTTAATAAGCGCTATTTTCTGGAGGGCGCAAAACAGACTGGAACGTCTACGTCCAACGACTACATTGCCGGGGACATGCATACCTTCTTCCGGAAGAAATTGTTTGGCCTGTACTCCACGATTCCAAATGTTGTGCCACTGAACGAACTGCCCGATTACGTAACCGACGCTCTCGAAGATCAAGGGCAGCACATACAGGATGTTGCAAACGGAAAAATCGCGCCAGACTACCCTGGCTTTCTTGACAGTCTACGGGTCGATGCGCCGTTAGCAGTCCAGATCCTTTCGCGTCCGGGGTTTTTCCCCTTTAATAAATTCAGCAGCGTACCGCTCGGAATCGACGCTGCGCGCAGGGCGTTTGGCGCCGCAAGCGACAAGATCGGCAACACCGACAAGGGCCTCACGATTGTTCCCGACTGTCATGTGAAGGGCCTGCGAACCCGAACCTATATGCTCGCGACCGGTGCGACCGTGCAGGAGGTCGACGGTATTTCTGTGCGCAGCAAAGATACCGGAGACGACTTTCTCGATCTCAGCGGAGCTGTGCAGGGCAACGTGCAGCGCCGGCCAGTCGTGGTCCTTGCAATGGGGGCCATCGAGAGCGCGCGGATGGCGCTCCTTGCACCCGGTGTGGCTCAGGCCGTGAATGGTAGTCTGATCGGCAACAACCTGATGGTTCATCTCCGCAAGAATGCGCAGTTTACAGTTCCTATACCCGCGGGCCTGACTCTGACGGACCAAGAATTGACAGCCCTGCTCGTGCGCTGTCGGACCAAGATCAACGGTGCATTTGTGCACTACCATTTTCAGATCTCCGCGTCGGCGATGCCCGCCGGTTCGGGCGCTGGCAGTTCGGACGCCCTGCTCTTCCAGAGTGTTCCTGATCTCGACAACATTCGTCACTTCGCCGAAACAAAACCCGGCGAGATTGACGTGTCGATCCGGGCGGTCGGAGAGATCCTTCCAAATCCGCAAAACGGAGTGACCGTTCCCACAGCGCCTGGTCAAGTGGACCTGGACGAAGCTCAAGTGCCGCGCGCAACGGCGACCGTCATTCCGCGCACAGCGGGGGCGAGCAACATCGATTCGCTGGTTATGAGTCAAATGGACCAAGGCATCGATTTCTTGGCACAAAATCTTTTCGGGGCGATACCCGGCCCGAAGTACAATCCAGCGGGTCAACTCGCTCCCGACGGGCTTGGAACAACCTTTCATGAATCCGGAACGTTGCGAATGGGCGACGATCCAGCTCGCTCCGTTGTAAATCCCGATTGCCAGTTTCATTTCGCGACGAATCTCTACGCTGGCGACGCCGCGGTGCTACCGACATGCGGCTCGGCCAACCCTGTGATGAATGGCGTCTCGATTCGACGGAGGCTCGCGCGGCGTTTGGTTCCCGAGGGCGATGCCGCTCAACCGCAGCGGCCCTTTGTGCAGTATCTGCCGCCCGCGACACCGCCTGCGACAGGCACAGTTATGACTCTTTTCGACGGAAAATCGTTCGTGAACTGGCGCATGTCCGGACGGGGCACCTTCCACGTGAGTGACGGTGCGTTGCAATCGGTTCCGAGCGTCGATCTCGGGATGCTATGGTGCACGATTCCCATGCCGCAAAATTACCTTCTCGAACTGGAGTTTTTCATCCGCACATTCCAGACAAACAGTGGAGTTTTCGTCCGCTTCAAAAATCCCGATGGAGTACTCGCGCCGGATGGTAATCCGTTCGCCAATCCGGCATGGTCCGCGGTTTACACCGGATTCGAAATCCAGATTGACAATAGCGGAGCCGGGCAACCAACACCCGGCTTGGCCATCCATCGGACCGGGGCCGTCTATGCCGTCAGCTATCCAAGCAATCCAAGCGAAATCGCCGGATTCCCGGCAGCGACGGCGGGTGACTTTGTGACACCGCGGGACGCGACTATTTTGGGATGGAATCAGTACCGAATTCAGGTCTTGAACAACGTGATCAACGTGAAGCTGAATGGCGTGAGTACCGCTCAATACACGATCCCCGATCCGGCGACCGTGCATTTCCCATCGCCCTATGATCCCAGCCGTGGCCGCTTTCCGGCTTCCGAGCCAACGTTTATCGGGCTACAGTCGTACTCCAATTACAGTTACACCACCGCTTTCCGCAATATCCGAGCTACGGTGCTCTGATTTTATCAAGGAAACTAAGGTCCAGAGTTCAATGATCATGCCGATGGTGAGCATCGGGGAAATGAGCATGGGAATGTGTCTGTTGCTCATGCGTATGTCGATGAGTGTGTTTGACCCCCAGTTCAACCGGTGCGTTATGCTCGTGCTGGTGGTGTTCGTCATGGATATGTTCGTGTTCATGCTCCAAGGGCTCGTGTCTGTTAATCGCGAGGCGCGCCATTTCGTATTCCGCTTTGCTGCGGTTGACGCCGCTTGCGGCCGCCGCGATGCGCTGCTTCCGCTTTCCGAGAATGTCGAGCGGCTGCGTCACGTAGGCAAGCGTATACAGCAACCCACCGGGTGTACGCACCGGAGCAGCAAGCAAACGGGCAACCGGTTGCCCGTATGATCGTTTACGAAGCCGTTGAACCAGCGCAGAAGCGCTAGATGGAGATCTGAAATGCGCTTATTCATCGTTCTATTTGTATTCGTCGCCTCGGCATGGGGGCAAGCGAGTCAGCCCTTGCGGCTCGAAAAGACCGTCGAGTTGCCGGACGTGCAAGGCCGGATTGACCACCTGTCCGCGGACGTAAAAGGCGGGCGTCTGTTCGTTTCCGCTCTCGGCAACAACACGGTAGAAGTTATCGATACGAAGGCGGGCAAGCGGGTAAAGACGATCGGCGGATTACAGGAACCTCAGGGCGTCTTGTACGTGCCTGCTGTCGATCGGCTGTACGTCGCAAATTCCAAGGATGGAAGCGTTCGAATATTTGATGGAAGTTCGTATGCCCCTCTCAAAGCCATCGATTACGGCGATGACGCCGACAATCTCCGCTACGATTCTGACCGCAAGCGAATCTATGTAGGCTATGGCGGCGGTGCCTTGGCGGAAATCGATGAGGAAGGCAATAAGGGTGGCGAGATCAAACTCGACGCCCACCCGGAATCATTCCAGCTGGAGAAAGGCAGTCCTCGGATTTACGTAAATCTCCCGAAATCGCGCAAGGTCGCTGTCGTCGACCGGGAAAAGCGCACGATCATCGCGACCTGGCCTCTCGGAATGACGTTGGCGAATTATCCGATGGCTCTCGACGAAGCCGATCACCGGTTGTTCGTCATAACTCGGTACCCGGCACGATTGCTCGTATTCGATACGAATACGGGAAAAACGGTCCAGCGCCTCCCGGCAGTCGGCGATTGCGACGACGTGTACTACGATCAAAACCGCAAACGGATTTATGCGATTGGTGGCGAGGGCGCTATCTCGGTGTTTGATCAGCAGGATCCGGATCACTACAAGGAGTCGGCGAGGATTACCACGGTTAAAGGAACTCGAACAGGTTTCTTTTCTCCCGAACTTGATCGCCTATTTTTGGCAGTCCGTCGCCAGGGAACACAAGCAGCCGCAATCCGAGTCTTTGCGCCGGTCCCCTAGCCTTTGGAACGCTGCGCGATCTCTGGCGGAGGGTCGTGACACTCGTCTTGCCATTTTGCTTGCCATTACATTGGCCAGGGTGACCCTTGTTGGAACAATCCACTCGGTGACAGTTGGATGCGAATAGCTACTCGACCGAAGTCGGCGCTCGGTGCGCGGCCAAACTCACCAGGCAAGCACTCCTCTCAACGCACATCTCCACGATACGCGTGACATTCTTGTGACACAGGAATCGGAGCAACGTCGGAATGGAGCAATCGGTGCAAGGGCCATTCGGCTCGCAACCGAAGGGTCAGAAGATCTCTCGACCCGAGGCGGGGAGTTATTCGACAGCAACTTCTGATCAATTCTGAACACTGGCGGTTCACAGCCACTGAAGTTACTTACTAATAATTTGCCGGAGCGGGAGTTTTCCGAGGAGATTCAGCAAGTTGCGATGAAGCGCGAGCGTCAACTTCTCCTCTTTATTCACCTTTTGTTCGCAAGTTCTCATCAATTTTCCACGACTACCGTTACAGTTTCGTGACAGCCGACCCTTCGGGAAGAAGCCACTGGAGTTATTTGCTAATAATTTGCCGGAGCGGGAGTTTTCCGAGGACAATCAGCAAGTTGCGATGAAACGTGAGCGTCAACTTCTCCTCTTTATTCCCCTTTTGTTCGCAAGTTCTCATCCTTTTTCCACGACTACCGTGACATTATCGTGACAGCAGCTCCTTCAGAAA
>Ga0137389_10001328_pt1 | contig 14419 bp, 17 predicted proteins | sample 15con2h14BmetaG_FD_104645 | JGI IMG/M metagenome (GOLD analysis project Ga0137389, IMG submission 104645) | Vadose zone soil microbial communities from Angelo Coast Range Reserve, California, USA - 15con2h1.4B metaG | ecosystem: Environmental > Terrestrial > Soil > Vadose zone > Saprolite...
GGACTCACCCAGCGCGTGCAGTAAGCGACGCACCTCTGGCACGCTCAAGTCGATCCGCTCGTCGGTTCCTCCCCTTTTTTTTCCAGGGCGCGGGCCTGTCCTTGCACTACGACCAGAGCGGCGTAGGCGAGCAGGGCCAGCGTCATATAGCGGTACCAGGCGCGCCACGTGCGCACTTCATACTGATCCAGTCCCACTTCGCCCTTGGCTTGTTCATAGCCTTCCTCAATTTTCCAGCGACTGCCCGCCACATGCACCACCTCGGGCAGCGTTGTCTGGGCCGGACCCGCGACCCGGTAGTAGGCCCGCTTGCCAGCATCCGCCAGGCTGCGCCGGATCAAGAGGAAGCGCGCGCGCTCGTGCGGACCTTCTGTCTCGTCTGGCAACTGCAGCCACGCCCATTCGTAGAGCCGGGGTCCCTTGCTTCCCTCTCCGGCGGAGAGGACCACCCAGGCCTGCGGGGGCAACAGCGCGGCGAGCAGCCCCACGGGCTGTTGTCGGCCCTGCACCCATGCCTCGTGCTTCTACAAGACCGCCAGCACTTAATTCTTCTGTCGCTCGTCCAGCCAGATGCGCAACTCCTCGTAGCCATAGACGGTATCACCCACCACCCACTGCGCTGGCACCCCTGCAGCAAAGGCGCGCAAGAGCATACGCTTGGCCAGTTCGCCCTTGGTGGCAAACCCGACCTCATCCGGGATGCCTGCCTCCCGACAGCGTACGCGATCGCTCGTCCACTCCTCGGGCAGGTACAAGGCCCGGTCGATGAAGGCATACCCTTTCGGGCTGGCATAGCCGAGAAACACCCCTACCTGGCTGTTCTCTCGCCTCCCAGCGGTTCCGCTGTACTGCCGCGCCACGCCTGCCGACTTCTTCCCTTTCTTCACAAAGCCTGTTTCATCCACCACCAGCACCCCACTCGCCTCCCCCAGATGCTCGATCACATAGGCCCGCAAGTCGTCGCGCACCGCCTCCTCATCCCAGTCTGCCTCTGCCAGCAGCCGCTGCACCCCGTGCACGTTCGGGTCTCCCAGTTCCTCGGCCATCTGCCAACCGTTCTTGCGTTCCACCGGTGCTAGCAGCCCACGCAAGTAGCGTCCCACGCGCTTGCGTGCTTCGGCCCGCTTAAAGCGTGGGGCGATCCGCACAGACAACTCACCCAGGCCTTGGGATCCCTGCCTGATGATGCTCAATTCCTTTTGCTCTGGACTGCTTGTGTCTGCTGTCTGTTCGTCTGTCCTCATGCATCTTCACCTCCCCACCTATTCTACCATCTTTTGCACGCAACTGGGACTGTAGTACTAGAGAGTGTACGAAAGATTACAAGCTAGCGCTTTAGGCCGCTTGTGGCAGTGGTCTGTGAGGGGTGTAATAGTCACGATAACCAGGCTGCCAGCAAGAGAGTCCGTTTAAGGCCTTTTTGTACACTCGTAGCAAGCATCACTGTTGGCCAGACAGAATTGAAGTTGGGGGTCTAATCCGTAACTTCCTCACCGAACTCTTCCCGATACAACCGCTTGGTGTTCTCGAAGGCGCTTACGAGTTTCTCATGGTCAGCCTTGCCACGCATTCCAAAGTATGGATAGTGGTGGAGGTACTTTCCGAATATAGCTAATGTATCACGGAAATAGGCGTGAGTGTCGAGGATATGAGCATGCCAGAAAGCATCAATATCACGGCTCGGAGGTACCAATTCATTTTCGTACTTTCTCTTAAGAAAGAGCCACTTTTTGTACTTTTCCTCCACCTTGTCGGCAGTCTCAGCGCTCCATCCTGGACCACCTTCTTCCAGTCCTTGCATCAACTTCGCCTTCATCATGGTGCAGTCAATGTAGTTGATGTACTCCCGAGCACCCTCAAGATCAGTTATTTGCTGTACACTTGCTACTAGGGGAACACCACCATCAGGCTTACAATTTCCGGCGTCGGCAACCTTAAGATACCTAATCGCATTGCTATCTGCCATGGCTTAGCCTCCTGCTGTCTAGGGATATCAACAACTCTTCAAACAAGGCATTCTGGGCTCTAAAAGAAAGCGGTACGGGAGAATAAGAAAGTGAAAGCTTGTAAACGCTACTGAGAAAATGGATCCCCCTCAATTTTGGGGATTGCTGAGTTTATAGTTCCGACTGGTTCCTTTTTTCATGCTCAAATACGTGTCTCATTCCACATTATAGAAGAGCTTTCCCCAAATGTGAGGATGATCCGAGAAAATGAGCCGACCGCTATCCTAGAATATAGGTCGGTTGCTTTGCCATATGTGCGCTTCTCTTGCCAGTTGCACTGAAAGAAGCGGCTAATGATTTCAGAGTAGCATCTGGCTCAATCTTCAAATAGCGTTCACATCAATGTTGAGTGTACCTTACATGCATCTATTTGTCAATATTTCGTCAGTTCTCAAGGATTGACAAATTCTTTATTATCATTATCATTTATATTAGAAGATGCAGTTCCAGCGTTATTGTGTACGTACGGTTTCACTCATCGTACTCATGATTAGTTGTGCTATCTCACAGGCTTCAGAGGCCAGTGGAGTGGTACCTTTCAGCCATACTCTTTTCACCGAAGTCTATCTTATTTCGACCCTAAAATTTAGTACTGACCCTAACTACTTGTTTAGGAAAGGAGTTTGAAGCATGTCTGAGCAAAACGAGGCAGATAAACCCGTCATACAACAAAGTGTCCATCATGTCATCACCCCCGCTGCGCTCGTCTTCTATCTCGATGAAGAGCATCGAGAGAAGGCACAAGAATGCCTAAGGAAGTCAGGCAAAATCACGATCTCATTCAGAGAGATTACAGTAACGAAGTTGCCCGAAACACTGCTGCAAAATGGTGTGCTTATCGATTAGCGCATATGTTGTACCCTTATAGGACGCCAGATACTGGACATGTCATAGTTCACCAATGGAGGATGGAGCGCATGCCAAAGAAATCCGAAGCAGGGAAAACCTCCAAAGCGGAGGGCAAACAGCACGTTATCGTAACTCCCCAGCTTGTGGTAGTCGAACTTAACGAAAGGCAGCAACAGCAGGTACATGAATGTATGAAAAAATCGGGCAAGGTCACCTTCTCGATGAAAGAAATCTCCGTGACTAGCTTGCCTGAGACGTTGACGCATGAGGGAATAGTCATCATAGATTAGCACCTTTTTAAGTACAACTGCAGCTAGACGTTCTGAGGCAGATGAAGAAAGAACTTAGTCGCTGGGTTCTTGTTATTTGAGGTGGTAAATCTCTCTATACGCGAGAAGCTAGAGCAGTGATTCGGAATGTCTGCGTTGTTTCCTTGGGCTGCGGCATTTTACTGCTCGTTTGTGCTATTTCCCCAGGAGGGTATGATGTGTGCTAAGGTTTGGAGTAATCATGTTGCAGTCGGCATTGCCTACAGTGGCTACACACCAACGTTTGTGCGAGAGAATCCGGATGTCGTCGATTATGTCGAAGTACCATTTGAGCTACTTCGCCACGATCCAAGTGTGATAGAAATACTAACCTTCAAGCCTATCGTGCTTCATTGTGCAAGTTTGTCTATCGCAGGCATGGTTCTGCCTACAGAGAAAACTGTAGCAGCGATTCAACATTGGGTTCATCGCACCCAAACCCCTTGGCTAGGCGAGCATTTATCTTTCATCGCAGCGGACCGAGAGCAGGCTGGAGACTTCGCCGATGAGTATGCACCAGGCGAGCCTTATAATATTGGTTACACCGTTAGCCCGCCGACGAATGAAGGCAGCATTCAGCAGGTACTGCGTTCGATTCAGTTCTGTGAGCAACACTTTGACGTTCCTCTGCTGCTCGAAAATCCCCCGCTGTATTTTGCTACGCCCGGTAGCACGATGACACAGGTCGAGTTCATCAATGAGATCAGTGCCCGCTCCTCAGTAGACTTGCTGCTTGATCTCGCCCATTTTTACATCACGTCACAGACAATGGGCTTCGATCCTTTGCGCGAGATTACGTTCTTGCCCCTAGAGCGCGTGAAAGAAGTGCATATTTCTGGCGTGGATGTGCAGTCCGATTCGTATTGGGATAATCACGCCAACCGTGCGCCTGAAGTAGAATTTGAGTTACTAGGGCTTGTGCTAGAGCGTGCCGCTGTAAGAGGCATCACCTTAGAGTACAACTGGTCTGCGCAGTTTCCCGCCTCTGTCCTTCTCGATGAAATTGCACGGACCCGAAAGGTAATCGCCAGAGTCGAGGACTAAAGTGAATGGATAATGCGGTCACAACTTCCATTCTTGCACGCTGTCTGCTCGATGCGGCCTTTTTGGAGCAGATGATGCAATCTCCTGCAGCCGCTCTGGAAGGCTATGCACTCGATGAGAAAACCCATACGGATTTCCTCACACTAGATATCAAGCGCATTCGTAATTTCGCCGGCTTTATCACCAAAGTGCAGCACAACTATCTCTGGGAGTCCTTTCCCTACACGCGCGCCTTGCTCAAATATTACAAAATGGAGATTGAGGTCTTCGCCGCTTATCTTGAACGGCATCTACAGCTTCGGGCGGAAGGCGTGTCGCGCAACCAAAAAATTATGAGCTTCATGACATTTCTATCAACATACCTCGCATCCCGGGACAGTTCTATGTTTCCGGGTGTGCGCGAGATGCTCGCCCATGAACTGATGGAATGGGCGATTCGCAATCAATTAATTGCTACCGTCCCCCCTCAATGGCAGACCCCCAGTGTTGACCTCTCTATGTTGGGAGCGCGCCAGTTTGGAAAGATGGTCCCCCTGGTCTGCGGCGCATTACGTGTCGGCAGCTTCACATACGACCCATTGCAGATTATATCCCATCTCAAGCAGGGCCGTTTTGACCCCCACACGCTCTCGCTTCATCCACGCTGTTTAGGTTACTGGGGCGACAGTGCCACACAGCAACTTCGAATTCTTGAGCTCGACGATATATCAGCGCTTCTACTGTCTCATGTAGACGGGCACAGCTCGATCCGCACCATTGTTGGTCGAGTTACGAAGCAGGGACCGAACGGCATACGTGTCTCTCGCTTTCGGCCTTTCTTCGAAGCTGCCTTTAAAGAAAAGCTATTGATGGTGAGTCCCCACCAGGAGACGAGATGAGGTGAGGCCATGCATATTCTCTTTGTAGACAACTTGCTGCTCGAGCGTAAACACGATGCCTACGTAGTTGACCTTCAGCCACATCTAGGGCTCATCTCCTTGGTTGCGGTCGTAGAAAGTGCGGGCCATCGGGGCCTCCTCTACGATCCGAAACTGGCCCTCTTCAGGGGGGAGTTGCCGCTGGATGAGTCGCTTTATGTGGAAATGGCGAAGGCGCTTCTACGTCCAGCCCCTGATGTAGTAGGGTTCACCACTCTGGGGTGCAACTTCATTTGCACCCTCAAGGTGGCATCGTACCTCAAAACCATGAACCCGGAACTTCCCATCCTGTTGGGCGGCCCTCACGCCAGCATTCTTCATCAGCAGATTATGGAGCGTTTCCCGCAGTTTGACGTGGTCGTCCGCAATGAGGCCGAAGACATTCTTCTGCCTCTCCTCGAGGCGTTGCCACAGCGGCGCTTCGAGAGCCTAGCCGGTATTACCTTCCGCCGGGATGACCGGGTCGTTGCCAACCCCGGGAGTCCGTTGATCGCAGACCTCGATACACTCCCGCGCGCTTCGTATCAACACTATCCTATCGAGGAACTCAACCTCCGTGTCTTACGCGTGGAAGCGGGGCGAGGCTGTCCGTTCAACTGTACCTTTTGTTCAACGGCCAGCTTCTTCGGACGCAAATACCGGCTCAAGTCCGCAGAACACCTTTGCGCCGAACTCGATTACCTGCATGCCCGATATGGGATAACTCACTTTGCGCTCACCCACGACCTGTTCACGGTGAACCGCGCCAAGGTGCGTGAGTTTTGTAATGCAGTGCGAGGTAGAGGATATACATGGACTTGCTCTGCTCGTATGGACTGCGTCGACCCCGACCTTCTCGCATGCATGCGCAGCGCCGGATGCGTCTCCATCTATTACGGGGTCGAAACAGGCTCAGAGCGGATGCAGAAAACTGTTGAAAAGCGGCTAGATCTGGCTCTATTCACGCCCACGTTAGACGCCACACGCCGAGTGGGCATGGCCGCCACCGCCTCGTTCATCACCGGCTATCCCGAGGAAGAACAGGCAGACCAGGACGCTACACTCGACATGATTGGCTCGTGCTTCGCCCGCTATCGAGAAGGCCTCACAATCCAGTTGCATTTGCTCACCCCCGAGCCAGGCACCCGCCTGATCCATGAATTCGCTGATGCGCTGAGGTACGATGGGCACATCTCTGACTTCAACTTCCCGACCCTCGAACCAGACGATGGAGAGATCATGCGGCAGAGCCCCGAAGTCTTTATGAATCACCACTACTATCAAGCGAAGCTTCCTCGCCAACGCCATGTGTTCATCACCTCGATACACCCTCTCTTGTATCAACTCGGTTTTCCCATCCTGGCACATCTTGTAAGCTACTACGAGGGGAAGTTGAGCCGTCTCTACTCGCGGATGTTCGATTGGGCGGAGCAAATTAATGCCTCGCCTCCCTTTACTGAAGACTTTGTGAACAGCTTTATGGAACACGAACGGGGCAATGATCACTACCTCTCTTCACTCATCCGCTATATGTTCACAGCAATCGAACTACCAAAAAGGGTGGCACGGGCGCGGCACGTCCTGCACCCACTGGAATCAGCTAAGCAAAAACAGATGCCAGAGCCATTGGCTGTTCACTACCTTTTGAGTCCTGGTGCGGCAATTTTGCGGGACATCCATAACTGTCCAGATATTGTAAAGCGCATTGAGGAAAGTGAGTCCTTACAGGATATCGATATTCCCGAAGTACTGCGTATCCAACGTGGGCATTACCTGCTCTTCTTGGATCAGTCGGCACGTGGTATTGTACGAAACTTTGATCTGAGCGAGGCAACCGCAAAGTTGATGGAGTACTTTAGCAGCCCATGCTCCTATCAGCAATATCTCGAGGCGCTTCAGACAACGCCAGAAGCTGCAGGACTATCGGAGGAGTTCTTCGAGGAACTCCTGCACCTTGGTATCATACGTTCGACCGATAGCGAGCAGGCTGATGATGAAACGAACAGTTCTGGCGGTGATCGGCCCTCTAAGGAAAGTCGAACCGCGTTACCAATTAGAGCCTGGGAGCACCGGCTCCTTTTCAGCAGTGGAAGCTGACCATGGCAAAGTGGCAACTACTTGAGACTGTAGAGGGCTTTTACCTATCACATATCGTGTACCATTTGCATTATAAAAAGGTCCTCGAGTGCTTAAACGGTGAAGAAACAGTAGCCGAGATTGCTGCCCGTTTTGACTACGATGCGGCTACACTTAACGCGCTGCTCGATTTCGTGTACCAAACCACGGACATTCTCCAGCGAGATCGCTCAAATCGGTACCGCATACATCCTCAGTACTTACCATACCATCGGCTGGGCTTTCATCTTGATAAGTTCATCGGCGCTTACGGCCCAGCGCTTACCCATCTAGAAGAATCACTCCGTTCTTCAACCCTAGGGAATGCTTTATTAGATGAGAAAATGCTTGCTGACGCCTTTACCAAAGTAGGACTGCTGGGGGTCTCGCTCAGTACCCATCTCATCCGCGAAAGGGGCATTACTTCCCTGGTAGATTTAGGTTGCGGATCAGCAGCACTGCTAATGGAACTCTGCAGAGATGATACCACTTTTAAAGGCTGGGGAGTTGATAGAAATGCTAGCATGTGCGCTGCTGCAACAGAGAAGATCAACACAGCAGGGTTGACAAGTCGTATTCGTATTATACATGCCGATGTGCGTGAGCTTGAAGCACATTTTCCTCCCGAGATGCGACACGAGATAGGGGCATTACATGGTAGTAGTATTCTGAACGAGTTCTTTCGTTCTGGATCGACCGAAGCAATCAGTTTTGTAAATAATCTGAAAAGATTGTTTCCCAACCGCCTTCTTTTTGTGGTGGACTACTATGGAAAACTCACGCATTTTCGGGTCACACCACTGCGCTACCGACACACCTTAATTCACGATGTCGCGCAGGTTATCTCGGCTCAAGGCGTGCCACCTCCTGATATATACAGTTGGGCAACGATCTATGATGCAGCAGGTTGTGCTTTGACGCAAGCCTACGAGGGAGAAAACGATGGTATTGCATGGTTCGCGCATATTGTGCATTTAGGGATGTGAGCAGGGGCTTTGTCAGAACTGAGAACACGGGAATCAACAAAACGTGTTAGGCACTTCTCTCCCGCATCCTTCTGGATGTTAGGCCACCAGCACCATGGCCGAAAGCGCTTCCAATCGGTGGCGGAACACCTCGCGCTGGTGGGCAAGGGAAACCTGGTGCTGCATAGTGGTCCGGACCCGAAAGAACTGACGCACTTCATCGAAGGTCCTGCAGAATCGTGAGGCTGTTACCACACTTCCGAACCTGCGCATAGGAGAGTAGCGCTGCTTGATACCACGGTGATCTTGCTCCAGTCGATGGTTGAGAGAGCGATTGGTCCGATGCAGCACGTCACTGCCCAGGGTCTCACGAATCGCACGCGGGTGGGAGTCATGCCCATCGGTCGTCACCCGCTCTGGCGCGTGACCAACCACATCGACGGCTTGCTTGAAAAAGCGCTTGGCTGCCTCCATATCTCGCTTCTCGCTGAGCATCGAATCAACCAAATTGCCATCCCGATCGATGGCTCGATAGAGATAGCACCATTTTCCTTTGACGTTGACGTAGGTTTCATCCACATACCAGGATCGCGCCTTTTTGCCCACGTCGTTTTGCCCGCAGTTGGTCTGCCATGAGCGAGGCAAATCGTGCTTAAGAGTCCCGGACAGTCTCATGGGTGAACTCGAAGCCTCGCTCCAGAAACATCTCAGCTAGATCACGCAGACTCAACTTATACCGCAGCCGCCAGAGGACAACGAGAAGAACACTATCGGTGGTTGTGTTGCGAAAAGAAAGCTGAGCTGTTACAGTAGGTATAAAAGAAGCTAAAGAGGACCACTTATGACAGAGCAGCACCCGTTCAAATGGCGCCATTTTGAGGCAGAGATCATTTTACTCTGCGTGCGCTGGTATTTGCGGTACTCGCTCAGCTATCGGGATTTGGAGGAGATGATGCAGGAGCGAGGTCTCCAGGTGGATCATACGACGATTTATCGTTGGGTACAGCGTTATGCACCCGAATTAGAGAAGCGCTGTCGTCCTCACCTCAAAGCGACCACAGATTCCTGGCGGGTGGACGAGACGTATGTGAAAATCAAAGGAGTATGGGCATACCTTTATCGAGCGGTGGATTCCCAAGGGAACACCCTGGAGTTCCATCTGAGCGCCACTCGTGATGTTCAGGCTGCCAAGCACTTTTTCGCGAAAGCCCTCGGGGCCTTCCATACAGTGACTCCGCGTGTGATCACCGTCGATAAAAACGCGGCGTATCCTAAAGCCATGAAAGAGTTGAAAGCAGCAAGGATTCTTGCTGAGGCTTGTGAACTCCGACAGAACAAATATCTCAACAATCTGATTGAACAAGACCATCGCTTTATCAAACGACTAGTGAAACCAGGAATGGGCTTCTTTTCGTTCGAGACGGCTTGGCGAACCCTGCAGGGATATGAAGTAATAAACATGATAAGAAAAGGACAAATGCAAGGAGTACGCAAAAGGGACGGTTCAAGACAGGCAGCGTTCATTGCAGAACTCTTCGGAGTGGCTATCTAAACGCAGCAGAAGGACGGCGAAGCATCGTTCTTTGTGTTCCTCTTTGGGTTATTGCAACACAACCCGCTTTTCTTCTGCTTGCTTCTTTGTTCTGGAAAGGGCCCCTGCTGTAAATTTTCAGATTCGCTGGTAGCAAATTTTTACAAGTATATGGGGCACTACTGGTTCTGTCTTCCTCTTCCTTTGCCACGCAAGGAGCTTCAAAGGCCAGTTGAACCACTCTTACTCCTTATGACTTGCCTCAGATAATTCGCAAGAAATTACCTCATCGAATCTGAAAATTTACAGCAAGCATGGCTTATCTATAAGTTGAAAAACGGAGTATTTCTCTTCTACGATACGCTCTTAACTGCCCTTGATACCATTGGGATAAATCTTTAATGTATGAGGTTTTTGTGTAATCCGTACCATACGCTCTTCGCTTGCGAAAAGCATCTCTTGATCGCTGTTTCAAAAGAGAAGAGTTTCCCATCAGAAAAGACACTTCTGACTTCTTCCATAGCAACAACAATGTTCCTAGGTGAGAGAACGTGTAGCTGGATGCTCTTTTTCTTGCTGCTCTTGGAGGATGCGCAAGCAGAGGTGTCGTGGCACATCATCCATGTGAGAGAGCAGGAAGCAGGCTGATCCGTAGGTATTGCAGGAGCAATTTCCTCCTTTTTCTCTGCAGAACTGCTTTCAGGGAGGGGTCTTCCCTGGCCGTTTTGCTGCCAGCACGCCCTTTTCCTTCAGCTTGAGGTAGAGCGAGAGGGCAAGACCGAGTTCCGCCCCCCCAATGAGGTAGGCCCCCAACACATCACTCGCCCAGTGGTCGCCCAGGTAGATACGAGAGGGGCCAACCAGCACGACAAACAGCGCTGGCACGAGTAACAAAGCCAGACGCCACCAGCGATTCCCTTTGAAGAGGATGATGCCAAAAGAGAACAGCAAGCCCCAAAAGGCGATATAACTCATCACATGCCCGCTGGGAAAGCTCGCTCCTGTCGCATGCTGGAGCACCTCCACCAACCTCGTTGTTGGGCGTGGGCGATGTACGATCACCTTGATCAGCTCGTTCAAAAGCGCAGACGTTCCGGAAAGACCGACGATCATGATGGCTTCTAACCGCAGGCGTATCATCCAGAAGATGATGGCAGCCAGAACGACGAGAGCTGCGAGGAGCGGCGTACTCCCCATGTAACTCACGGCAAGCATGGTCGCACGCAGCCACGGAGCCTGGTTAGCCTGCAACTCACGCGTAATGGTGATGTCAAGGCTTAGGACGGGATGAACGGAGACGAACCAGGCCAGGAGTCCAAAGAGGCACAGCAGGAGCGCGTACACCCCGAACAAGAGGCGGCCACGCCTGACGGCACGATACCACGGGACACGGGCGGCTGCTCCTTCGTGCTGTGCCTCTGTGACTAACTCTGACGTCCTATCCTCAGGGTGTTCGTCGCTGGGTTGCTGCTCCATAGCTGCTCCTCACGGCCTTGACTGCTCCTGAGAGAGACGATGAGCACGCGGCTCGTCATGCACAGGTCATCGACTCCGGCCAGGTGCGAAGCACAGGGCTTCGCACGCCGCTGTGCCAGCACAGCAGCGATCCAGGAAGATGAACAAAAAGCGTGCGCTCTCAGGGTACCTCTCCAGGAGACGTGCCTTCTGTTCAGAACTATAGCAACCGTACATGAGACGAAGATGAAAAGAGGTGGAGCCGAGAGCAGCGCGTGTTTCTCATCGTCATTTCATCTGTCTGGTGTAGAGTAAGAGCAGTGGGAATGGACTGCGTCCGTGCGACCGGTTCACTCCGCGTTGGCGTCTTCCAGGCAAGCCAGTGCAGAAAGGAACGAGGAAGATGAAGCCGTTGACTCCTGGCAGGTATGTGCGCATCTTTGACCAGGGAATGGCGCATTGGGTGAAGATCCTGTATGCGTGCCCCGCTGGACATGGCAAGTGGCCGTGCTGGTACGAGGTGGAATTTCTCGGTGGTCGCGATGATGGCAGACAGGACCGCATTTCGGTCGCCTACATCGAATGGCCCGATGGTCACGCCATTCTTGATGAGCAGACCAACGTAGAGGGATGTAGTCAACCGCCAGGCGCTTCGACATAACCTCCTGGCTCTCTATGCTTTGGTGAACTGATGAGCGAAGACAAAGAGGATCTCATTGAGCATCGGCTGCTGGAGGAAGCAAAACGCTTTCACCTTTTGCTCAGTTCTCCTGAATCACCGCAAGGACCATGACTCACCAGTCAGAGAAGGGAATGAAAGGCACGACCGGTTGAGAACGGGGTGAGGAAGCGCCTTTCAGAGGCAGAGCGGAAGAGCGACACGGAATGACAAACAGAGCCCCCTGTAGACAGAAAACCAGGACATATACCCGTTGAGTATCTGACCAAGGAGCAAGAGCAACACTATGGACGCTCTGGAGATGGTTCGCCACCAGAGCGTCCATAGTGTTGCTCTTGTTCCTCGGTCAGATACTCAACAGGCATCCGATGGCTTCTCCTCTTCTTCGATTTGGCCTCAGCCGCGCCGCTTCTGCGCCAGAGCACAAGGCCTTGGCCGGATGATACACAGAGAGGCCGGAGACTGGTACTCGCCGCATCACACCAGTCTCCGGCCTCTCTCAAGGGCGCAAAGGCTCGTCATTGGGCATAAGAATTGGACCGGATGAGGCTACGCGCGTGCGACGCGACGGGCCAGGACTGCCATGCCTCCACAGAGCACCGCGAGGACGAGAAAGCCTGCCATATAGTCCAGTTTTGGGTCCAGAGGAGGATGGGAATGGCCCAAGGAAACATGGTAGATCCCAGGAATCGCATAATAGATCCCCAGGATCAGGCACACCAGAGCGCCAATGATGTTCCCGACAAAGAGCGCCGGATGCTTTAAGAGCGTAAACAGATTCTGTTTCATGGTTTTTGACTCCTTCGTTATTTGATGTTCTTGGTGATACGCTGTCGTTCTAGGAACAGAGAACGGGAGGAGCGATGCTCATCGCTGCCTCTTTTGCGCAGGTCTCTGCGACCTATGAGTCGAGAGCGGCCCCTCCTCCTTCACACACCCTGCCTTTTCTGTTCAGATGGTGCTTCCAGTCCAGGTCGAGTGCTGGGGAAGAGGGGAAGGAACGGCTCCAGGCGCGCGCCCCACGAGCGTCAGAGCGCGACCTGTGGCAAAATTGCCACTGCAGGTTGAGGAGACGAGGACCTCGGGGGACAGGGTCGCCTCAGCACGTTGCCAAAGGTCGGGCAGACCTGAAACTCATCGGTCAGGTATGTCTGGCACGTGAGGCAGGTACGACGTTCCGCCAGTTCGGAAAGCCTGGACTCTTCATCGATGCGTTGCTGATATTCCTCCGCTCGCGTCTGGCGAGGACGGAGGAACAGAGAGAGAAAGAGGCCGCCGAGAAAGAGGAGCGCTACCAGGAGCGTGAAGATGCGCTGGAACCGGCGATCGGTGGTGCGTGCATGACTATCACGCCAGACCCAAACCACCAGGCTGATCCAGGAACCAAGCACAAATACCAGGGTACATCCACCCAGCAGATTGAGAAGAGTGGTGAACATCGTGGCTGTACTACTGGCCGCAAGAATAAGCAAAAGCATCAGACAAACTCCTTCTTCACACCCTGGCGCAAGCTCACACTCGCAAGAGTCGCGATGCCTGTGGGGTCGAATACCACCGGAAAGACGGCAAACCGCTCAGATTCCCACAACACCGTTTCAATCTGCTCTGACGTCAGCCTAAGTGTGGGATCAGCGAAAAAGTGTTTCTCAACCAACCTGGTGGCGAACATCCGGCGTGCGAGGCGGTGAAACGCCTCGTGCTCACTGCTGGCAGAACAGAGACAGACCTCCACTTCGTGCCCGTCACAGGTTCGCCGACCCGCGTACAGCTGTTTTTCTTGACCTTCCCATTCCATGAGACGCATTTCCTTGTGTGTTTGCAGGGATCGCGAGCGCTTCCAGCCATTATCGAATGGTCAGGAAGAGCATCACAGAGAGCAATCCCGCTCCCCAACAATAGTAGACAAAGGGATAGAGACGCCCCGTCTCAAAGTACTTGAGCAAAAATTTGGTGCTCAGAAACGCGGCCACCCCCGACACGCCCATCCCGATCAGCACCAGCAGCAGCGTGGTGGCAGGGAGCCCAAAGAGTTGAGGCACTTCGAGGATCGCGGCTGCTCCAATGAGCGGCGTTCCCAGTAAGAAGGAATAGCGCGCGGCGTCCTCATGGGAGAGGCGCACGCCTAGTCCTGCCACCATCGTGACGCCCGAGCGGGAGATCCCAGGGATGAGTGCCAATGATTGCGCCAGACCGATAAGCAGGGCCTCTTTCCAGGTGAGTGAGGCCAGGGGGCGCATCTGTATCCCTCGCGGTTTTGGCGAATGGTCTGGGGAAGCCACCGTTAGAACGCCAGCATTCCCAAATGCTGGCTTCCACAAGTGAGACGGAAGCGGGCGCGTTTCCTGCTGGTCAACAGACAAGCCTCCTCCCTCCCACTTCTGGGGGACTATCTGCCCCAGGTGCCCTCTTTGCCCCTCGCTGGGAAAACTGACTGCCCGCCTCTCTGCGCGACGACGTTGCACTTCTCCCACAAAGAGGATGCAGCCGTTCACGACTAAAAAGCTGGCGGCCACGAGAGGAGTGGCAAACAACTGCTTGAGCGGGGTTTCCAAGGACACGCCAAGTAGCCCC
>Ga0137389_10001330_pt1 | contig 14412 bp, 9 predicted proteins | sample 15con2h14BmetaG_FD_104645 | JGI IMG/M metagenome (GOLD analysis project Ga0137389, IMG submission 104645) | Vadose zone soil microbial communities from Angelo Coast Range Reserve, California, USA - 15con2h1.4B metaG | ecosystem: Environmental > Terrestrial > Soil > Vadose zone > Saprolite...
AGCGGAAGGTCGGTCACGTCACGGTCGTCGCGCAGACCTCGGCGGCCCTGGAGCGGGGTGCGAGCGAGGTCAGGCTCGCGCTGGGCCTGCGCAGCGATGGCGGTTGACCCCTCTGTCGGGGGCCCAAAGGGGGCCGCCGAAACACCGTCGAAACCGGTTCAAACCAATGGGTTGGGCCGGGCTGTCACATCCGCAGCCACAGGAAAAGCCGATTGCCCCGCATTCAAACCTTTGAGCCCTTCGAGCTATCCAATCACGCATCAAGACAGGGACAACTCTCGAATGGCGGCGGCATCCAATGTGATTCGCGTAGCAATGGGTGATTCCACGGACGTGGCGCTAGCCGCGGGCGGGGACCGTCAGGCCTTCGAGCGGTTGTACCGGACGCACGCGAACAGGGTGTTCTCGATCTGCGCGCGAATGTCCGGAAGCAGGACCAGGGGTGAGGAGTTGACACAGGATGTCTTCGTGAGAACATGGGAGAAGCTCCCGCAGTTCAGAGGAGAGAGCGCATTCTCGACCTGGCTGCACCGCCTCGCGGTGAACGTGGTGCTGAATGCGAGAAAGAGCGAAGGCAAGCAAGCCTCGAGAATGGATCAGGGCGATGTTGACGACGAGCGGTGGGACGGAGTAACACGTGCTCCGATGCACATCGAGCGGATGGACCTGGCGGAGGCGATATCAAAGCTGCCAGCGGGAGCGCGGAAAGTCTTCGTGCTCCACGATGTAGAAGGGTACAAGCACGAGGAGATCGGAGAGATGATGGGAATCACCTCGGGCGGGAGTAAGGCGCAGTTGCATCGCGCGAGACTTCTTTTGAGAGAGGCACTGGAACGATGACGAGCTCCAACATGACCTGCGAAGCATTCGATGCCGTGCTCCCCGATTATCTCGAGGGAACGCTGGACGATTCGCGCCGCGCTTCGGTCGAACAGCATTTGGGAGAGTGCGTACGTTGCGCCAGTCTGCTGAGAGACATCGAGAACATCAGCAAGGAAGCGGCGGCGATGCCGGATCTCGTTCCGTCGCGCGACCTGTGGCAGGGGATCGAGGCGCGCATTGCGGCGCCAGTGATTCCACTCGCCGCTCGGCCGGAGCGCCAGAGACGCTTCGCGCGGGCGTGGATGGGGGTCGCGGCCGCTGCACTGATCGTGAGCACAGCCGGAATCACCTACATGTTGACCGCGCGGTCGATCGGCACAGCGCAGACCGGCGCTCTAGCACAGATATCGCCGCCTACCACTGGCCCGGAATCGAATAGGGGCCCGGATTCCGGTGCGACTGCAACATCGCCGGGTCTCGGTGTTGCCGGCACTCCGGACCGTGCACCCTCGGGCCTCGCGCCGAGCGACGTTACTCCTGGTCGGCCCCGGAGCCCCGCCAGTCTCGCGAGCCAGTCCAACGCTGATCGAGCGCATTCCGACCTTGTGTACGGAAAAGAGATCGACATGCTTCAGAGAATCGTGAGCCAGCGGAGGACTCAGCTCGACTCCTCGACGGTCGCGATCATCGAGAGGAATCTGAAGATCATTGATGCTGCCATCGAACAGAGCAGGGCGGCGCTCGCCAGAGATCCGGCGAGCCGCATGCTCGACAAGCAACTGACACATGCGCTCGACAAGAAGGTCGAGCTTCTACGGACGGCGGCAATGCTGCCGGCAAGCGCATAAAATGACAAACCGAATCAAACTTTCGCGGCTCGTCGTCACGGCTGTCGTAGCGATGGTTCTCCCGCTTTCCGCGAAGGCGCAGGACGAGCCAGGGGTGCGGATACGCGGCCTCACCCAGATAGACACGACGGTGAGACTGGACCGCGGTGGTGCCGTGGATCTTTCACTCATCTCGGGGAAAATTCGCGTCACTGGATGGGACCGCTCCGACGTAAAAGTCTCGGCGACAATCGAAAGCGGGACGCTGCGCTTCAGCGCGAACTCGTCGCGGGTCAGCCTGAGTGTCGACGACTCCGACGAGGGCGGCCGCAGAGGCCACAGACACAACAACGTTGGTGACGCGCGCTACGACGTATCGGTTCCGCGTGGATCAAGACTCATTCTGGAAGCAGTATCGGGCGACATAACGGCAAAGGGCTCGCAGGGCGAAATCGAGGCAACGAGCGTGAGCGGCGATGTCGACGTCACCGACGGAGTGCGTACGGTGAGCGCCGAGGCCGTGTCAGGGTCGGTCCACGCTTCGCAGGTAAACGGAAATCTGCGAACGGAGACGGTCAGCGGCGATCTTCGCGCGGAGAATGTGACTGGAGACGTCGAGGCTAGCTCGGTAAGCGGCAACATCCGCCTCGCTGGCATTCAATCGAAAGACGTGCGCACGGAAACCGTGAGCGGCGACATCGTATACACGGGAACGATCGAGCCGTCGGGCAGGTACAGCTTCGAATCCCACTCGGGAACGCTGAGGCTGAACATCCCGCGTGGCGCCGGAGCACAGTTCAGCGTGGAGACTTTCAGTGGCGATCTGTCGACCGATTTTCAGGTCACGCTGCCGCCAGGTGGCATGAGAAGGGAAGGTCGCGTCGATTTTACGATCGGTGACGGCAGGGCGAAAGTTACCGCGCAGACATTCAGCGGCAGCATAATAATCAACAGTGGCTCAACCACCCGGAGAGATGATGAATAAAACGAGACTTTTCGCGGCTCTTGCCGTGTTGCTCGCGGCGCCCGTTCTCGGCGCGCAACAGCAGTATGGCCGCGATTCCGATACCTGGAAGTGGGACGGCCGGGTGGACGCCGGCCACTGGATGAACGTGTTCAACGTCAACGGCACGGTTGATTTCGCGCCGAGCCCGGACAACATGGTTCATCTCGTTGCCGAGAAGCGGTCGAATGGCCGCGAAATGGACGATATCCACTTTGAAGTCGTCCAGGCCGACGGCAACGTCACGATCTGTGCGATCTGGAACAACAGCGCGCGCTGCGAGGATGGCGCCGTAGAGTCGTTTCGCCACAATGGAAACAACGAAAACCACTCGAACGTCAGGATCACGGTCAGCGTGCCTCGCTCCGTCAAAGTCGGCGTGCACTCTGTAAATGGTGGCGTCTCTGTGCGCGATGTCGGATCCGAAGTGCGGGCGAACTCGGTGAACGGCGGCGTCATTGTTCGCAATACCACCGGACCCGTACGGGCGAGCACCGTGAACGGCGGTGTAACCGTGAATACCGCTGCCGGTCCCGTGACGGCAGAAACAGTCAACGGAAACGTCGATGCAAGGATGGCTTCCCTCCAGGGCGACGACGACATGAACTTCAAAACCGTCAACGGATCCGTGGCGATTTATGTCCCCGCGCGCTTCGACGCCAACTTCCGCTTCGACACCGTTTCCGGTGGAATCGAGAGCGATTTCCCGCTTACAATCACAGGCCGCTGGGGTCCGCGCCACGCGTCTGGTAAAATCGGGAGCGGCGGACGCGACGTCAGAGCGAGCAGCGTAAACGGAAGCATAGAGCTGAGGGAGCAGTAGGCTGGCACGGCTCGACTATCACCAACGCGCATTAAAAGAGGGAGCCGTCTGGCTCCCTCTTTTTTTCAGTTCTTGCCATTACGGCGAGACCGCAGCGCCCCCGGACCGACAACCGACCCTCACCGACCGATTACCTTTCCGGACCTCGCAGGAGGCGCCATGAAGCGACGTCCGGTACTTGACGCCGGGCTGCCCGACCAGGGATTCAGTCATCACGCTCCGTTTTGGTGGGGCAGTACGCTGATGATCACGATGGAGGGGGCTGGCTTCGCGATTCTGATCGTGACCTACTTCTACATTCGGCGGAACTTCAATGCCTGGCCGCCGCCGAGAACTCCTCTCCCCGAACTTGGGGCTTCGACGCTGAATGTCGCTGTTCTCGTCGTAAGCATTCTTCCGATGTGGTATGTGGTGAAGCTCGCGCAGAATCATGGCAAGTCGAGACTGATCGGAGTCGGCCTGCTGCTCTGCGTCCTGTTCGGGATCGTTGCAGCCGTGCTCCGCATCCTCGAATTCATAGGCGTTCACGCCCGCTGGGACACGAACGCCTATGGCGCGATCGTCTGGTCGATTCTCGCCGTGCATTTCGCGCACATTATCGCTGCGACGCTCGAGACTCTCATCATTGCGGTCTTCGTGCTCGCGGGACCCGTGGAAGGGCAGCATGTCGGCGACATCTCGGCGAACGCCGTGTACTGGTATTTCGTTGCCCTCTCCTGGGTTGCGCTATACACGATCGTATTCCTGACACCAAGGTTTCTATGACATGGTCGTCGAGGGATCCGTAGATGGGCGCCTGATTGTATTAACCCACTTCGCTACACGTAGCGGGCGCGAGGCGTCACCGGGAGTGCCGACTTGCGGCGAGCAAGCTCAGACCGACGTAGATCGAGCGCTGGGAGCCCGGCTCGTAGAACTTCCCACCGGCCGCATTCACGCTGACGGACGAGATGTAGCGCGTGTTGAAGAGATTCTGCGCGCCTAGAGTGAGCTCAGCCCCAGATCCGCTCCACAACGCACTCGAAACGATTCTCGCGTTGAAGATCGCGTAGCCGGGAGAGCTCTCCGAATTCGCATCGTTGACGAACATTCTATCAGCGAGCGTTGCTTCGGTGACGAGCGTCGCGATCGAGCCGTGCAAAGAGGCGGTTGCCTGCAGCGTCTGCCGCGGAATACCGGGGATTCGGTTTCCGGCGTAGTGGGACGTGTCCACAGTGAAATCGACGAAACGATAGTTCGCGTAGGTGTAGGCTCCGCCTAATTCGAGTTGCCTGATCGCGACTCCAAGGCCGAGCTCAACCCCCCGGCGCGACGTGCGGCCGGCGTTCCGGAAATATCGCCGGCCACTGCTTGCAGGGATGTCGAATGGAATCAGCTCGTCGTGAACCCCGGTCGCGAACAGTGCAGCGTTGTATTGCAGTCCGCTCTCTCCCACGCCCTTCACCCCGACTTCGTACGTGGTCGAGCGCTGTGGCTTCAGGTCGCGATTGATCCCGCCCGCGCCACTCGGCTGATTCCCGAGCTCCGTTGCGGTGGGAGTCTCAAATGCGGACGAGATGTTCGCGTAGGCGCTGTGCGATTCAGAAAGCCGGGCGAGGACCCCAACCATTGGACTCACCGCATGGAGCAGCCGTTGTCCCGAGTCGTCCGGGTTCGTCGCTGTGATCAGCTTGTCCTTGACCCGGAAGCGCACGGCATCCGCCCGGGCCGACGCAGTGAGGGTGTATCGTTTTCCCAAGTCGAGCTCATCGCGGATGTACGACCCAACTGAAGACACGAGCTCGCGCTGATTCAGCGTCACCGTGCCACGCTCGACACCCACGTTCGGGCAGGCAAGCGTTGGAACAGGTACGAGCGGTTGGGGCGCGTTGTTGCAGTTCGTAAAATTCCGCCGCAGATCGTTCTGCAGCTGCACCTCTGTCCCAGCGGTGAGCCTTTGCTCGGCGCCGAACAGCGTGACGGGAACCGTGGCGCGCAGATTTCCACCCGACATGCTGCGGTCGACGTCAACGATCGCGAACGTGAGCGGATTGTCGAGCGCTCGTGTGCCGATGTAACCCGATGCTTCGATCTCCCCGCGCGCGCCGCTGCGTCGCGCCGTCAGTCCAAACTGTGACTGTTTCACGGCTTTCCGGGCGCGTTTGGTTACCGAGAGCGGATCGGCCAACTGCGGATTCGACTCGAACTGCGCCCGCGTAATGGCTCCGGGATTCTGTGCCGCCGGCGTGTTTACACCGAGCCATTCGAGAGCGTACGATCCTCCGCCGTCGTCATAGGACATGCGCGCGAACCCGTTCGTCATTCGCTGACGCGAGTAGTCGCGATAACCGTCACTCTCGGTTCGCGCAACGTTGGCCTGATATCTAAGTCCCTCGGTTTCCCCCGCGGTCTTAGCGACGAAGCGGCGCGTGCCAAATCCTCCATTCCACATCCGGACCGCGCCAGACACCGGAACTGGAGGCGGCTCGCTGGTCCTTATATCGACGACACCGCCGCCGGCATTTCCATAGAGCGAGGAAGCACTCCCACGCATTACCTCCACGCGACCTACTGACTCGAGATCGAGATAGTCAACCGGCGTCTGTCCGTCGGGAAGCGTGAGTGGAATTCCGTCACGTAGCACCCGGATGCCGCGGACCCCGAACGCGGAGCGCGCGCCGAATCCGCGAATGGAGATGCGCGGATCCTGCGACGGGTTGTTGCGATTCGAGACGGAGAGACCCGGAATCAGCCACAGCGTCTCGTCCAACGAGAGATGCCGCTGACCGGGCCGCATGGAATCCGGAGTTTGAACGGTGACCGCGAAAGGAAGATCGAGGGGGGATCTGTGTGCTCCGCGTCCGACTTCCACGACTACCGGCTCGAGCCGCGTCACCGCGGTGTCCTGAGCGTGCGCGTTAGCAGCGAGCATTGCGATCGCGATCATCGCGCCCGCAATGCCGGAATTCCCGGAGTTCATGCTCTTATATACAGGGCGGCGCACCCGCGCTCAACCAGACAGCGCACCAGCGTTCAACCGGACACCTCAGCCTTCGTCCAGAACCTTCCTCACAATTTGGAGCAGAGATTCCGACGTGAAGGGCTTTTGCAAGAAGCTCTTCGAGGGCTCCATGAATCCGCGACGGATGATGTCGTCATCGGTGTAACCCGACATATAAAGTGATTTCATCATGGGGCGAATCCCCGCCAGACGCTCCACGAGACCACGGCCGTTCATCCCGGGCATCACGATGTCCGTAAGCACCAGATCGATCGTTCCTTCCTCTTTCGTCGCGATGTCCATTGCCTCGCGTCCGTGCTGCGCGGAAAGCACGCGGTATCCCTGCTTCTCCAGAATCCTCGACGTCAGTCCGCGCACGGCCGCTTCGTCCTCAACGAGCAGGATCGTCTCCGATCCTCGCGCCGCCTGCTTCGACGCGGGATTGTATTCCGCGGGCTGAAAAGCCGCCGCGGCGCTTACTTCCGGGAAATAGAGCTTGAGCGAGGTTCCCAGCCCCGGCTCACTGTAAATCCAGACATACCCGCCGGACTGCTTGACGATGCCATATACGGTTGCCAGGCCGAGTCCCGTTCCCTTTCCGGCATCCTTGGTCGTGAAGAACGGATCGAACGCATGCTCTCGGGTGTCAACGCTCATTCCGACGCCGGTGTCTCCCACTGCCAGCATGATGTACCGTCCAGGCATGACTGGCGCGTGCTCGCTGGTGTAAGTCTCGTCGAGCTCGACGTTCCTGGTCTCGATGCTGATCGTGCCGCCTTGTGGCATGGCATCGCGAGCGTTCACAACCAGGTTGACGAGAATTTGCTCGAGCTGACCCGGATCAGCGACGACGTAGCCGCGCGCCGCGCAGGTCGACGCGATGGTGACGTCTTCGCCGATCAGGCGGCGAAGCATCGGCTCGACCGTCGCCACCACGCTGTTCATGTCGAGCACTCTTGGCTGCAGAATCTGCTTCCGGCTGAACGCCAGCAGCTGCTTCGTGAGGGCGGACGCTCGCTCCGCCGCGCTTCTTATTTGCTTGACGTCCTCGCTGCGCGGATCCGCGGGGTCGAACCCCTCCATGATGATTTCAGTGTTGAGCCTGATCACCGTGAGGAGGTTGTTGAAATCGTGGGCGATTCCTCCCGCCAGCCGGCCTACTGCATCCATCTTCTGCGACTGGCGGAATTGTTCCTCGAGGTTGCGTCGCTCGGTCAGATCGATCGAGACGCGAACGTATCCCACCACTGTCCCCCGTTCGTCGCGGACGGGCGCCGTGGTGAGAAGCGCAGGGAATGCCTTTCCCGATTTGCCCTGCACCAGATACTCGCCCGTCCAGCTTTCTCCCGCTTCTCCGCGCTGACCAATCTCTCCGCCGTGATCGCGCAGGAAGGGAGACGGCGTCAGCTCCTGGATCGATCTTCCAACGGCCTCCTCGGCGGCCCACCCGTAAAGTTTTTCCGCGAACGCGTTCCAGAAGATCACCAGCCCGTCAGGGTCCGTAGCCACGACTGCCTGTTGTACGGCGTTGAGCAGCTGTGCCTGGAACCCAATCGCCGCCTCGGAGCGCGAGCGCTCGGTCACATCTGTCATCGCTCCAATCATTCGGATTGCGGCCCCGACGTTGTCGCGCGCAATGTGGCCGCGATCCATCACGTTGGCATAGGTACCATCTGACCTGCGATAGCGGTATTGATCGCTCCAGCTCGTCCCGCCGTGATCCAGGACTCCGTGCAGTCCGGAGACGACTCGCTCGCGATCTTCCGGATGGATGTGATCGTACCACCACTGGATCTCGGGGAAGATCTTGGCCTGCTTGTGGCCGAAGACGTGCTCGACTGAGTCGTTCCAGACGAGCGCGTTAGTCTGAATGTTCCAATCCCATATCACGTCGTTAGTGGCTCTCGCCACGAAGCGAAGGCGCTCGTCTGTTGACCGTACCGCCCGCTCTGCTTTCCGCTGATCCGTCACATCCACAACGATCGCGACTGCGGCAACGATCTTTCCGTCGGCATCGGCCACCGGCGCCGAGCTCATTCGAATGAATCCGTCGGTGCCATCTCCGCGCCGGATGCGAATTTCCTCTCCACGTACGGGTTCCTTTGTCAAAACCGTGCGCGCCAACGGCCACTCCATGGCACCGACGGGGGTGCCGTCGTCGCGAAATCCGACCCACTCGTCGTAGCTGTTCAGATCGGGCGCGGGCTTGAACGAAGTCAAAAAGATCTCCGTCATCTGGGCGTTGACCGAGACGAGCCGCCCCGACGGTACCTCGGCTACAACAACGCCCACCGGCATCTGCTGCTGAACGGCGTGTGCGAGCGTCCGCTCGGCGATCAGGCGCAACTGTGTGTCGTGCACCGTGCGAGCGGCAATCCGGCGTTGAATCTCCGACATGACAGCAGTGGCAAGCGCGGTCAATACTTCGACGTCGCGCTTACTCCAGTCGCGAGGGCTCTCATCGAAGGCGCACAGAGCGCCGAGGATGTGTCCGTCCTCGGTGGTGAGTGGGACTCCAGCATAAGCCCGGACTTTGGTGTCGCGGTCAGCGAATGCGGGATCGTTCCGCGCATCCGCCATGATGAGCGGAATACCCTTTCCCACGACATCCTGGCAGAACGATGCGTCGAGGGAATTCCAGCCAACGGGCGGGGAGCTGCCGTTACCGGCTACGCTCTTGAAGCATTGGCGTTTGGCGTCGACGAGCGAGATCAGAACCGTGGGAACGGCCAGCAGTTCCGCCGCGAGGCGCGTGAAAACGTCCAGGCGGTCGTCTGCGGGTGTCTCGAGAAGTCCTGTATTATGGAGAGCGGCGAGCCTGACGGGGCTTGTCAGCGCGTAATCGTTGGCCAAGAAGGGATTGCGGAGAAGAGAAGTCGAACACTATCTGACGAACAACGCGTGGTTGCGGACACAATTTCGACGTCCCAATACTGCAAGAATCACAGCAAGCAAAGGCGTCTCAGGTGCGCGGAGAGCGACGCGACCGAAAGCGCCGCTCAACGCGCTCCAGAGGAGTCTGGGGGAATCACCAATCAATTCCAAACGGATCTCCCGGCGGTGCGCGCAGTGCCGGAGTGGGGGACGGAAGCTCCTGCCGCTCGAGCCAGCGATTGAGGTCCGCTGCTATGCTCGTCCAGTGCGCACGGCGCTGTTCGTCTCCCGAGACAGCCAGCGCGCGGCTGCGGGTGCGCAGGGAACTCATCTTCAGCTCGACGAGCGACCGGACCTCTGGGGCCGCTTCCTTGTCCGCGGCCAGAAGCAGCATGCGATCGACGACCGCTCGCTGTGCGACCCGTCTCAACGCGGCAAGCTTGGGACCGGCAGGATCAGGCGCGCTCCAGTCAGCGGTCAGCGCGTCGACCACCTCTCCGAGCGTAAGGGGGTGCGCCGCGCGGGTCTGAAATGCGACGACGCGCGCGGCGCGCTCGCGCTGAAGAATTCCGTCTACGATCAGCTGCGCCAGCGTGCGCGCCGCACCCAGCTCGTCGAACGCGGGACGCGTGCGGCTGCTGAACAGCTCGACGTAGGGCTGGTAGGAAAAGGGCCGCGGTCCGAGCAGGGTGACGACCGTATCGGGGATCGCCAGTTCACGCGGCTCGAGCGCCAAAATCAGGGACGCCAGTGCCGCGCGCTGGGAGGCCGGGTCGATAGGGCGGGTCGCCTGGACGCGGTCGCCACGGACAGCGTTTGCGTACTCCATCCCACCAATCGTCTTGGTCAGCGAATTGAGCGCGAACCGGTGCATGAAATAGAGGGGAACGAAGCGCTCCTGAAGAAGCGCGATCGGCTCCCCGACGCGGATGTTGCGCTCTCCGAATCTGGATATCGCCACTCTCCGCGCCGCCATCTCGTGCTGCAGGAACTCGGTGGGTGTCGACGCATCATCCCAAAGATTCGTCCGCGGGTCCGACGCGAATTCGGGACGCGCGTCGGCATCGGAGAGGAAAAGGAAGCCGCGTCGCAATCCGTCCTCGACGATTGTGCGCAACGAGTCCTTCTCGGATTCGGGAGGGAAAATGCCGTAGCCCCAGTGAATCGCGAACACATCGTAAGCGCCGGGGCCCACTGCGTAAGCGCTCGAGATGTCGATGTCGCCACTCGCGTTGACGGTAACTCGGGGCGGGGGATAATCCATTACCGATCCGCGATCGTAGGTCGACGCGATGTAGTTGTGGGAGAGGCCCAGCGTGTGTCCCACTTCGTGCGCGCTTACCTGCCGGACGCGGGCGAGCACGAACGCGGTATCAGCCGCCGCCGCGTCCGCGCCAAACAGTCCAGCGTAGATGTTGTAATCCGTTCGGGCGCGGTGCGAATCCAGACGCGCCATGCCTTTGATGATCTCGCCCGTCCGCGGATCGCTGAGCGCGCCGCCGACCGACCAGCCGCGCTCGTTTCGATTCTCCCACTGGACGACATTGTAACGAGCGTCCATCGGGTCCACGCCTTCGGGCAGGTCCTCGACCCTGAAGCCACCCTTCAGTCCGGCCCGGTCGAAGGCTTCGATCCACCAGCTGACGCCCTGCTTCGTCGCGGTTCGGATGGGCTCCGGAATTCCGCGGTCGATGTAGTAGATGAGCGGGTTCCTGATTGGACTGTTTGGATCCGCCGGATTCACTCGCTCCAGCCGGTGACGCGCGATCCAGCGCTGCTCGAGCGGCTGCTGAATGGGCCGTGCGTAGTCCTTGAACACGATGCCGAAGTACCCGACCCGCGGGTCGAGCACGCGCGGCCTGTAGCCAGCATCTGGAAGCAGCAGCAGCGAGATGTGCTGCCTGAGCGTGAACGATTTTCCGTCGGGGACAATCGACGAAATGATCTGCCCGGCGCGCCCCTGGGCGGCAAATGTGAGCGCGACATCGACTTCGGTATTCTCCGGGAAAGCCTTCGTGTAAGGTTTGTAGATGCTCGACCTGTCGCGAGCGACGGAGTACGATCCCTCGTTGCTCGACGTGATGGTCCCAGTCACGTCGTTCCAGTCGCGCATGAAGAACTCGGCGGCATCGACGACCAGACGTTGACCATCCTGGGCAATGATCGGGAGCGCTGCGGCAGCGCTCGGGGGAAATGCCTCGAGAACCGTTCGTGCGTGGGCCGGATTGTCGAGCGCCGACGTTCGGTAATTCCAGTTCTCGAACACGACCAGGACGTGGTCTCCATTCTTCTCGAAGCGTGCGATGTAGGAATCGCCGCTCGCTCCGCGGTCGAGGCCGATCGGATTCGATCCCAGGCCGGTGGCCAGACTGACGAACATGAGTGCACGAGTTGAGTCGCGCGGAATCTCGAGGTAGATCTTGCCTTGTTTGGCGTCGAGGTAAAGCGGGATAAAACCGTCGCGTTTCTCCATTCCAGCCGTCTTGGCCTGAAGCTGTGATCCGGTCGCGATCTCGGGAGCCGGCGGGGTCGCTGTTTGGTGCTGCGAGGTCGACGCGCAGGCAACGGTGGCGATGAGGGTCGCAACGAGGGGGATTGTGTTTCTGCTTGGCATGCTGCAGGAGGATGGGGAGAGCGAAAATCCCACGGGACGGCTCGGTGCGCAAGGCTGGCCCCCGCTACTGAAAACTGCAGTTCAATCCGCCCGCATTGCTCCCGATGCTGAGGCTGCGCTGCTTTCGATTGAAGAAGTACGAGGACTGGCGAGCGGGATCGTCACCGTGAACACCGATCCGACGCCAACATCACTTCGGACCTGTACGTCGCCCCCCATCCCTCGCGCCAGTCCGCGGCTGATTGCCAGACCGAGCCCGGTGCCCTCGGTAGTCCGCGTCAGGCCCTGATCGAGCTGTACGAACGGCTGGAACACGGCCTCTTGCTTGTCGTGCGGGATGCCAGGGCCGTTGTCCTCGACGTGGATCGAAACCGATTTCTCCAACACCGTGCACGAAAGCCTGATACGTCCACCCTCGGGCGTGAACTTCACGGCGTTGGAGAGAAGGTTGATCATGATCTGGCGAAGCTTGTCCGCGTCGGTGCGCGCGTACACGTTGACGGGGGGCGAAGTGCACCGGTAAGCGATGGACTTGGCGCGCGCGAGCGGGCTGACCACGGCGTCGAGGTCGCCGATCAAGGCGCGAAGCGGGACATCGATGATATCGAACTTGATCTCGGTGGCTTCGAGACGGGTGAAGTTCAGAATGTCGTTGATGATGCCCAGCAGATGGTGTTGGCTCCGCTTGATGCGCGCGAGGTCGGATTTCTGGGCGTCGGTCAGCGGTCCGCGCAACTCCATTTCCAGCAGGTCCACGTAACCGCCTATCGAGTTGAGCGGAGTCCGCAGCTCGTGACTCATGACAGTCAGGAATTCGGCCTTCGAGCGGTTGGCGGCGTCAGCTGCGGCCCAGGCCTTTCTCGCTTCGCTGATTACGGCGCGCAGCTCTTCGTTGGTGAGGGCCAGCTCGTGTGCGAGCTCGCGCGCTTCGTTGGTCTGGAGCTCGAGCTGACGGGCCTGGGTCTGAAGGAGATGATTGCTCTCTTCCAGCGCGGCCATGCGTGCAGCCGCGATCTCGCGCTGGCGTGACATCCTCACAGCGCGAATCACCGCGTTGACCTTTGCGAAGGTAAATGGCATTTTCGCACCCGTTACTCGGGTTACTCGCCAGACGATTCTTTGTGGCCCTTGGGTACCTAAGCCGCCTATATCGCCGGCTGGAGGCCTTTTAATCGCACTCAACGAAGATTTGTGATATCTCCCGGATGAGTGCCGGCCCATTATCTTGAAGGCCACAGACCCGGTAGCTCAGTTGGTAGAGCAACGGACTTTTAATCCGTAGGTCGTGGGTTCGAAACCCACCCGGGTCATTGAGTTAGGCTCGTCCATTGGTACCCCCATGTGCGGCGAGCTGCGCGGCTTGGTGAGCCGTGCGCGCTTTCGAGCGCGCTTCACCAACGGAATGGGCGACCTCGCCCTTTTCTTTCGTCTAGGTGTAGCGGCGGGTCGTGGACGCCGTTTTGTGCCGAAGCGCCTTTTGGACTTTCGACTCGGCTATCCCGCCATCAACACCCCACTGGCCAAAGCAGTGGCGAAGATCATGGATCCAAACGCTCACCCCGGCTTTCTTGCTCGCTGCGACTCAAATCCTGCGCAGAGTCTTGTAGCCTGCCGGGGCAGGAATTGATGCTTCGACACTCGGCCACAAACTTGGATGCACCGAGACGTCCTCGGCGCTACCGACTGTCTTCGTGCCAGGACGGAGACTGTGCGTGTCGCTGGCTTAAGGTTGAAGCCAGTACAAGCCTGAAGGGGTCTGGCGGCCGGCAAAATCGTGCTTGCCTCCGCTCCGCGATGTTTCTACGATTGCCGTATAGCGCGCTCGATGCCGGAGACGCAATGGATAACGCACGCGGCGGCACGACATCGCCGAACGAAACCCCCATCGCAGTCACGGAACACGACGCCCGTCGGAGCTCGGGCGCACCCGAGCAGGACGCTCACGTTGTTGGCTCTCGCGGCATGGATATGATGGCGATGATGGGCATGGGCGGATGGACCGAGGCAGACATGCGCCGCCGGTTCTGGGTCGCGCTCGTCCTCACGATCCCGCTCGTCGTGATGAGCGGCGCGATACCGGGGATCCCCGTGCTCATCCGACCGCACGCGTCGAACTGGGTCGGATTCGTGCTCGCGACGCCGGTCGTCTGGTGGTGCGGCTGGATCTTCCTCTCGGACGCGGTCACAGCGCTTCGCACCCGCAATCTCGGGATGCCCGTGCTCATCTCGACGGGCGTACTCACGGCCTATCTCTCAAGCGTGTACCTCACGGTCATCGGCTACCCGATGACGTACTACGACGCCGCCGCGATGCTGGTCACGTTCGTGCTGTTCGGGCAGTGGATGCTGATCAAGTCACAACGCGGGACCACGGACGCGCTCCACGCACTCCTCGCGCTCGTGCCGCCGACCGCCCACGTGATCGAAAACGGACAGGAACGCACGGTGCCGACCGCCGAGGTCGTCGTC
>Ga0137389_10001334_pt1 | contig 14398 bp, 12 predicted proteins | sample 15con2h14BmetaG_FD_104645 | JGI IMG/M metagenome (GOLD analysis project Ga0137389, IMG submission 104645) | Vadose zone soil microbial communities from Angelo Coast Range Reserve, California, USA - 15con2h1.4B metaG | ecosystem: Environmental > Terrestrial > Soil > Vadose zone > Saprolite...
GCTTCTTCTTGCGTGGAGTCGCGAGCCCCTTGGACCGGGGTTCAGACTTGAGCTCGTCGGGAACCATCCCGACGGCCTTGGTAGCACCGGGTTGGGCAGGCATCTGGGGCATTATACCGTGCTCCCAGCCAAGGCCGGAAGGCCTAAGCGAGCCTCCCGCTGGCCCTGCTTTTCATCATCACCCTATTAGGGTCGCTCTCCAAGGGAGCATTTCGGGAATCAGGATGCGGTTGCTCGTCGTATTTGCGTTTATCCGTCACAAGTTGGGGGTAGGGTTTCTGGTATAGTGGGCTTCCAGCCGCTAGCATAGATTGTTCCCGCACGGTCGCAACGTTGCGTTCGCGTCCAGCCCCGTTGTGAGGAGAAATCGGGCAGCATTCTCTGCGGATAAAAGGAGCATCCCCATGGCAGGAAAGAGTCTCAATCGAGTTCAACTGATCGGCAATCTTGGGAAAGATCCTGAGATCAAGTACACCCCCAGCGGCACCCCTGTCGCCAAGCTGACCATCGCCACCAACGAGCGCTTCAAGGACAAGAGTGGCGAATGGCAGGACCGCACCGAGTGGCACAATGTCGTACTCTGGCAGCGCCTGGCCGAGATCGCCGGCGAATACCTCAAAAAGGGCGGCAAGGTCTACATCGAGGGACGACTGCAAACTCGCTCGTGGGACGACAAGACCTCGGGACAGAAAAAGTACATGACCGAGGTGGTAGCCAGCGACATAATCCTGCTCGGTGGACGCGGCGACTTCAGCGGCAGTTCCCGCGGCGCGGCGTCGGGTGCAAGTGCAGGCGGTAACAACTTCGACCAGCGCGTTCCGGAACCGGAGCATGCGGCAGCCTCGGGTCCGATTACGGATGAAGATATTCCGTTCTAGGGATAACGATCCGCTCTGGCTCGGCGGTGGTTCTTAGGCACTAGTATCCCAGCTTCTTATCGACGACGTTCAGGAGCGGCTCGCCCATGCGAAATCGTTCGTACTGCGCAATGAAAAAGCGCATCGCGTCGTTCATCCATTCCGGCGTGTGATCTGCGCAATGCGGTGAAAGCAACACATTTTCCATTCTGTAGAATGGATGGCCCTCGGGCAGCGGCTCCTCGTCGAACACGTCGAGTGCCGCTCCTTTGATTCGGCCTTCCGCAAGTGCCTTCACCAGCACCGTTTCCTTGATGACAGGTCCTCTGCCAACATTGATCACGACGGCGGTCGGCTTCATGGCAGCGAACTCCGCTTCCCCGATCATTCCATTCGTCTCCCCGATCAGCGGCGCAGCCACCACAACGTAATCGCAGCGAGCGAGCATTTCGATGCGATGCTCCGGACCAAACACCTCGTCCACCAATGAGTCAGCTTGCCTCTCCGGTGAAACGTGCCTTTTGACCGCCAGCACTTTCATCCCCATGGCACGAGCTCTTGCCGCCACAGCCCGGCCGATGTCGCCATAGCCGACGATTCCCACCGTGTCGCCCGCAACCGGCAGCACGTCGAACGCCTCCCACACGCCGGCCATCTGGTTCCGAATCATCCGCCGAAAATCCTTCGCAAAATACAAAATGGCAGCGAGCGCGAACTCGCCCAGCGATGAACTGAACACGCCCGACCCGTTGGTAAGCACCACAGAACTTTCAATCAGCTCCGGAAACAAACTCTTGTCGAGCCCTGCCGCACGGCTGTGTACCCAGCGCAATCGCGGGCATGTGCGAAATACTTCGCGAAACAACGCCGGTGAACCCGACCAATTGAAGAGGACCTCGGCATCCGCAACCGCGTGCCCGAATGCGCCTGCCGAGTTTCCTACGAAAATAGCTGCCTCAGGCGGCAACGTCTCGAGCATCGCCGCCTGCGGCATATCAGGCTCGCCCAACACCAAGATTGTGATATTTTTCATGGCTCAGAAGAAGCTGACGGTAAGGTTTCGGGTTGCGGTCAGTCAGAGGAGAATTCTATGTCAGGCAAGAATTCTAAGTCATTAAGGAGCTACCGCAGAGTGGTGGGCAGTGCAGGACTCGAACCTGCGACCTCCTGCTTGTAAGGCAGGCGCTCTAACCAGCTGAGCTAACCGCCCCCCAGTACCTTCACGCAACTCGATCCCCAGCGGTCGCGCTGAGGGGAAATCGTCGTGCCAGGTCGAAATCCCGATCACAGATCAAGGAGGGGAAACCCGCGCGAACTGCGCCTGCATGAGTATACGTGAGCCGCGAAAAACCGGTCAAAAGATGCACGCGTGGAATAACAGAACAGAGACGTAGGTCGTGCAGCGCAGCGAGCCGATTCCTCGCGCCAGTTCCCTGCTAGTCCGATGAGCGCCGCTGGCCAATAGGGGCGAAAGTCTCGTGGCGGGAATGCAACCGGATTGAAATCAGTCCCAATCCGAGCTACTTTACTCCCCCCTATCCTTTGGTGGAGCTCCCTTATGACAATCTGCTCGCGTCTTGCCCTCGCTCTCCTCGTCGTTGCCCTGGTGGTAATTTCTCCTGTGCCTGCGACACATGCGCAAGTCTTTACTCAGACGGGCATCGGCTCGGCTGGGGCAAACCTGCGTGACATCGTCGTTTGCAGCCCCGCGCCCTGCACACTACCCAACGTACAAGTATCGCGCTCGAAAGTCAGCGCGACTGCGTCCAACCTCGCCACGAACCCAAATAATCCCTTGCAGATGATTATCGGCGTCGAGGCCCCAGGCTGTCTTGCGGACGGCGGCACGTACAGCACGAGCGACGGGGGAAGCACCTGGACTAAAAGCTGCCTTCCGCAATTGGACCCGATTTATGTCGATGGGACGCCATCCTTGGTTTACGACAACCACGGCGTGGTTCACGCACTCACCACTCTTTTTAACCTCGACGACGGGGAAGACCCGACCTATGAATCGCATTCCACTGACAATGGCCTCACTTGGAGTGCATTGACCCTCGCGGTTCCGACCGTTCCATTCAGCGTCTCGGCTCTGGATCATGCGGTCGCCGATAATAGTCCCGCGAGTCCATTCGCAGGAAGAATCTATGCCAGCGTGCAGCAGTATCGGTCTCCGCTTGCTTCAGTTACGGTTTCGCGCTCTACCGATGGGGGCGCAACGTGGAGACTGGCGCTTGCCGCCACTCTGCCGAAGACGCAGGGACTCTTTAGCGAAGGTTTCAGCCACCTGGCGGTAGGCAAAGATGGGACCGTGTACCTCGCCTGGATGGCGAGCGACAACGGAACATTTTCTCCGAACAACATGATGTTCGCCAAGTCCACCGACGGCGGGGTCACCTGGAGTACTCCGGTGCTGGTTTATTCCGCCACCGCCGTGAATTCCCTTCCTAACACATCCATCTTTCTCCCCGATTCCCCGGTCATCGCCGTGGACACCAGCGGCGGCGCCTTCTCGGGCCGGCTCTACATGACCTTCTTCAACTTCACCGGCGCCTTCATGCAAGTGCTCGTCACCCAGTCTGCTGATGGCGGCTCGACCTGGAGCACTCCAGTTCCCGTAGCTCCACCCACCGCCACACGGGATCAGTTCCTGCCATGGATCAGCGTCGGACCCGACGGCTCGGCAAGTGTCACTTGGCTTGATCGTCGCGATGATCCGGCCAACGTGAGCTACCGCACTTACCTGGCATTCTCCAAGGACGGAGGAGTCAGCTGGGGACGCAACATTCCGCTCGCCAAAGCAATGTCGCAGCCCACCAACGGCGACCACTTCGCCGTGAACGCCTGGGTCGGTTCCACTCTGTTTGCAGTTTGGCCCTCCATGAAGACGGGAGGGTCGCTGCAGGAAGTTCTGGGCGGATTCATACCGTAACCTGACCGCAAGAGGTTACGAGTAAGTGGTCAGCGATTCCAAGGTTGCCGCCTTTACTGCCGGGCATCACTCGCCGCCACAGAGCATTCGTCTCCCACCTGCTAGACTGGCGCGGTGCGGCGGCTGATCATCAATGCCGATGATTTCGGGTTTACGTCGGGAGTCAACCGCGCCATCGTCGAGGCGCATACCGGCGGCGTCGTAACTTCATCGACGCTGATGGCGAACGGCCCCGCCTTTGCGGAGGCTGCGCATCTGGCCAGAACTGCTCCAGGATTGAGTATCGGCTGCCATGTCGTGCTGATCGACGGTATCGCGGCGCTTCCGGCGGAACGTATCCCCACTCTCACCGCCGGAAACTCTGCCACCCTGCATTCTGCCGCCCCACATTTTCGAGACGGCCTCAAGACCTTCGCCGCCCGCGCCCTCGCTGGACGGATCAACTCGGAGGAAATTGAAGCCGAGGCCTGCGCCCAGATTCGCAAGATTCAGTCCACCGGGATCAAGATCTCTCACATCGATACTCATAAACATACGCACTTGTTCCCTGGCGTATTACGGCCCTTGCTGAAGGCGGCCTCCGCTTGCGGCGTTCGCGCGGTGCGAAATCCTTTCGGTCCGCGCTTTCCTTTCAAGTCAACCCAATTGCTGGCGCGACCCCCCTTGTGGACTCGCTTTCTTGAAGTACGCGTCTTACGCAGATTTGCCAGCAAGTTCCGCGACGCAGTAGCACAGGAAGGATTCTCTACCCCCGACGGCACGCTTGGGATCGAGGTCACCGGAGTCCTCGACGCCACACTCTTCCGCGCGATCGCGCAAAGCATTCCGGAAGGCACCTGGGAATTCGTTTGCCATCCCGGCTACAACGATGCTGACTTGCGGGCCGCCAAGACCCGTTTGCGAGAGTCGCGCGAGACGGAACTGAGGGTCCTAACCTCACCCCATGCCAGAAAGATGCTCGCCGACCAAGGGATCGCCCTGATCTCGTATCACGACTTGAATTCCCGCTCGTAAGAGATATCCGATCACCCGGGCAAGTCTGACCAATTAGTTACTCCCGTAACCTACTTTCTAGCCTAAAGCGTATTATGGTTTACAAATCCAAGGGATTTCTTAAGCTGGAGGGTGTTTGCCCATGTCGGCCCAAGGGTCAGCTCCGCGCGCGGCTCTGGACTTGAGGGTGAAAGTGTGGGGCATGGGCGCCGATGAGCAACCGTTCTTCCAGAACGCCACCGCCCAGAACATCAGCAGCACCGGGGCCTGCATCTACGGCATTGAAAAGGAGCTCAAGGTCGGCGATGTCATTGGCGTGCAATACGAAACTAAAAAGGCACGCTGCAAGATAATCTGGGTCGTCGATGCCGGCGGATTGAAGAAGGTCCAGGTCGGCGTGCAGCTCGTTGCCGATCAGGAATGCCCGTGGAAAGCCATGCTGCCAAGCGAAGCCCAGGCAGCAATTCCCGCCCCGCGCCACGACAACCGCAGAAAATTCGTCCGTCACAAGGTCTCTTTCCCTCTCGAACTACGCGACGAACGCGTCAACACCCCCATGCGCGTAAATGCCACAGACATCAGCGGCAACGGCTGTTATGTTGAGACCGTCATGCCGCTCGCATTGACCACGACTCTGAAAGTGGAATTCTGGATTGACCAGGAGCACATTTCTAGCACAGCCGTGGTCCGCACCCGCGATCCCGGCGTAGGCATGGGAATTGAGTTTACCGGATTGACAGAAGAATCCAAGAAGCGCCTCCAGGCGCACTTGGACCAACTCGACCCCGGAATCTCCACGCCGAGCACCAAACCCGCAGAGTAGTGACCCCTCCGCCCGCTGCGTCGCCAATCCGTGTAGAATCTGCATCCATTGCCAGTTATCACCATCGAATTACAGCATCTCATTAGAGGACGTCGCGAAAGGTCGGGCGGCAGAGAATGAAGATCGGGATCACTTGTTATCCCACGTACGGTGGTAGCGGCGTCGTGGCCACCGAACTTGGCCTGGAACTTGCCCACCGCGGCCATGAGATTCACTTCATCTCGTATGCGCAGCCCATCCGGCTCCGAGGCGACGAAGCGAACATTCACTATCACGAAGTCGAAGTCTCGCGCTATCCCCTGTTCGACTATCCGCCCTACGATTTGGCTTTAGCCACGCGCATGGCCGAGGTTTCACAGTTGTACGACCTTGATCTTCTGCACGTTCACTACGCCATCCCGCACTCGGTAAGCGCGCTGCTGGCGCGACAGATGCTCGCCGACGGCCCTCGCGGCCGGCGCTTACCGTTCGTCACCACGCTGCACGGCACCGACATCACGCTGGTGGGACTCGACCGGTCGTATTTGCCGATTACTCGTTATTCCATCGAGCAGAGCGATGGCGTCACCGCGATTTCGAATTACCTGCGTGACCGCACCATGCGCGTCTTCGATGTGAAGAAACCCATCGAGGTGATATACAACTCCGTCAACTGCGACGTCTATTGCCGCAACCCGGAGCGCAGCGCCGAATTACGGAAGGAGTACGCTCCCAACAACGAACGCGTCCTCGTACATCTTTCGAATTTTCGTCCGGTCAAGCGGATCACCGATGTCATCGAAATCTTCGATCGTGTTCACAAGCTGATGCCCTCGAAGTTGCTGCTCATCGGCGACGGACCCGACCGTTCCGTGGCCGAATGGCTGGCCGTGCAAAAAGGCATTCACGAGGACGTCCTGTTTCTCGGCAAACAGGATGAGATTAATGAGAAGGTCGCCGTCGCCGATATCATGCTGATGCCCAGCGAACTCGAGTCCTTCGGATTGGCCGCGCTCGAAGCCATGGCCTGCGAAGTCGTCCCCATCGCCACCCGCGTAGGCGGCGTCCCCGAGGTGATTGAGGATGGTGTCAGCGGCTTCCTCGCCGATGTGGGCGACGTAGACACCATGGCGAGGTATGCCCTCGAACTTCTTCGCGACGACAACAAACTGCGGACCATAGCGAAACAGGCGCGTGCCATGGCGCAATCCCGCTTCTGCTCCAGCAAAATCGTGCCCCAGTACGAAGAGTTCTACAAGCGCGTGCTGGAGCGCTCTTCGTAAAAGCCTACCGGTATTGCGCTCGCTTCCTGCAGTAACGGCAGTCGAATCCGGACCAAAGTTCCCTTACCTTCGTGGCTATCGATAGTCATGTGAGCCGCATCTCCATAAAGCACCTGCAGCCGTTCCGAGATATTAGCCATCCCGATGCCCATGCCGTGCCAGCGTCCGCGATCCAGGAGCTGCGCCGCCGCCATTCCGACACCGTCATCCTCGACTTCAATCACCAGATTTGAATCGGTCAGGCGGCTGCGCAGGAAAATGCTCCCACCTTCAACCTTCGATGACAGCCCATGCTTGATGGAATTCTCCACCAGCGGCTGCAACAGCATGCTGGGAACGATCACATCGAGCGACGCGGGATCAAGCTCCTTCACGACTCGCAACTTGTCGCGTCCGAAGCGCACTACTTCGATGTCCAGATAGTTGTCGATGAACTCAAACTCCTCCCGCAACGGCGCAAAGGCCTCACTGGAGTTCAGCAGCCGGCGCAAAATCGTCGCTAGTTTGAAGATCACCTCGCGGGCCTTGTCCGGATTGAAGCGGACCAGCGACGAAATCGAATTCAGCGTGTTGAACAGGAAATGCGGATTGACCTGGTTCTGCAGCGCCTCCATGCGCGCGTGCAACAGCAGCCGTTCCTGTTCTTCCAGCTTGATCTGGATGCGAACGCTGTTGAAAATCTTCAACTCGATTCCAATCGCAATCACCGACGCCGCGAAGATTGCCGCTTCCACCCACAGATTGTCCAGGCTCTCGACGCTGAAAATCAGACGCGGGAAGTTCCGCGACAGCTCAGTCTGCACGAAGCGCAGCCCCACGACCGTGGTAAAAAACATGATCTGCCAGTCGAACAGCCGTGGCCGGGGCAGATTGCGCCGAATCAGCCGGTAAATGCTCAGATCGATAAACGGCGAGAATGACCAGATGTCGTCCTTGTCCAAAGCCATGGTCCGCAATTGCCCGGCAATGAAGCCGCACAGCAGGTTGAAAGGTAACGCCGCCCACTCCCCGTGCAGCAGTGCCGGAAGCGCCAGTAGGATTCCTCCCAGCGACCCTGCCCATCTTCCTCCGATCACGCCCAGCAGCAACGCAGTCTCAAAACCAAGATCGCCGGCCAGAAAACTCGTCACCGAAAACCGGATCCACACGCCACCCATGATGGGAAGAGCCAACCAAAGCACCAGATAGAATTTCTGTCGCAGCGATCGCTCTTCCCGAAACAGCAGCGACTTGAACTCCTTCGAGCGAACCAGGCTGCTCGACACGGCCGCGGCTACGCCCAGCTTGAGCACCAGGTGAATAAGGATGAGCCGCGATTCCATAGGATCCGAAGGAAGAAATGTTCTCGTGAAAACTGTAGCACGAAGCCGCGCAGATTCTGGATCGCACTTCCCAGGTGCGCTTTGAAAGGGCGCGGCTTCCAGCCGCGCCGCCATCAGTCAGCAAGAACTTGGGCATTAGCCCCTGAGGGATGCCAGAGTTGGACTAATACCCCCGCTGCTTATCCACCACGAACCGCAGCGGCTCATGCCCCAAATACCGCCGCAGATTCTCCGAGAACAACTCATAATGCCGATGCCATAGCTTCTCCGTAAGCCCCGCCGTATGCGGCGTAATCAGCAGGTTCTCGAGTCCCCACAGCGCAGACTCTGCCGGCAGCGGCTCCTTGTCGAACACATCCAGCGCCGCGCCCGCAATGCGCCGGCTGCGCAACGCCTCCGCCAGCGCAGCCTCATCCACCTGCCGTCCGCGGCCGACGTTGATGAGGTAAGCATCCGGCTTCATCACAGCCAGCCGAGCCGCATTGATCAATCCTTCTGTGGCTGGGATCAGTGGCGCTGCCACCACAACATAATCTGCTTGCCCCAAGATCACATCGAGTTGCGCCGGTGAAAATACCTCGATAACGCCCTCCGGTGTTCCCTTCTCCGGATGCTCACGCACCGCAATGACCCGCATGCCGAGAGCTGCCGCTTTCCTCGCTACCTCACGTCCAATGCCACCCAACCCGATCAGGCCAACTGTAGCGTCGGCAATTTCTCGCGGGCGAGGCCCCTCGTTCCAGATGGCCTCCTGCCCCCACACCGCCTTCTGCTGGAAGGCCACCGCCTGTGGAATCTTTTTCGCCAGCGCGAAAATCAAGGCAATCACATGCTCGGCGACGACGGGCCCGTGCACATCCGTAGAGTTCGTCAGAATCACGTCACTCTTCACAATTTCCGGAAACAGCAATTGATGCACCGCGGCCGTGGGCGCATGAATCCATCGCAACTGTCGCGCGACAGAGAATTGCTCCGGGTGCAACGAAATGGTGAACACGATCTCCGCGTCGCGGAGATGCTGCTCCGCGCCGTCGTAACTGTTCAGACAAACAACTTGGACCTCCGGGAACTCCGCGCTCAGTTTCTCTGTAAACCATGAGGGGACATTCCACAGGTCGAACCGATGATGAATCAGAATCAGAAGCTTCATGGCTGACAAGATTTAATCACATAGACCCGGCAAAGCGAGAAGCTGACGCTGCAAGAAAGCTTTCGATATGCGTTCGGCTGAGGCGAAGCAGGAACCTGGGCAACGCTGCCGGAGTCTTAAACGGTAGAATGTCTTGCAACAGCTGGGAAATTTTGACACCGAGGACAACCATGCGACACGTCTGCTGTGTTCTAGTAATCGCACTTGCGGGCAGCACCTCGCTCCAGGGACAGACCCCGCCCCAACCTCCGCCCCAGACTGCGCGGCAGGCTCTGATCGAGATGTTTTTCGGGAAGAGTGCCGACGCGCTGCAGAAACACCTGCCCGAAGTTGCGCGCCACACCTTGGTTCGCAAGGGTGAGACGCCCGAAACTTCACTCGTGCAGCGGATAGCCATGATCGGCCGGCAAATGACAGCCCAGGGTGAACACGTCGAAACTTTCGATGTCGGCCCCGCCTTGCTCGAATCAGAACAGAGCGGTGGTCGCGAGAAGGTCGAAGTGATGGTCGAGCATGACAGCCTGATGGGCGAGGAGGACGAGGTCGAAGTCTCCATCCACGTCTACCGCAACGGAGAACCGGAATTCCTGCCGGTAGTCCCCCGCTTGATCTTCTCTATGAAACAGGAGAAGGAAATCTGGCGCCTGAATGAGGTGACTCTGGCCGTGCATGCGCCGCTCAGTGATCCCGATTACCTCAAGGGACTGCGCAGGGAACAAGACGAGACCAATGAGCACATGGCGTCCAGTCGGGTCGGCATGATCGCCTCAGCCGAGGCCGGCTATACCGCCAAACACCCCGATCAAGGCTATACGTGCAAGCTCGCCGAGCTATTTCCCCAGCAGCCTTCCGCTGACGCCCCCGACCAAATGCCCCCGGAGAACGATTTCGGCTTGGCTAGCGGAGAATTTGCGGGATACCACTTCGCCCTCTCGGGCTGCGAAGGCTCCCCCAGTTCCAAGTATCAGATCACCGCCATCCCCACCGACTCCGACTCAGGGATGAAAAGCCTCTGCTCCGACCAGTCGGGCACAATCCGGTTCACGGTCGGAGGAAAGAGTTCTGCGTGCCTGAGTAGAGGACAGGCTCTAAGTCCGCCGGGAAATGGTTCTTACAGTTCGATCGATTGAGAGTGCAGATTCTTCGCCGCGACTTTGCTGACAAGGAAAGTAGTTAGTCACTCAATCTGCGGCTTTTCATTTCGCTTTCAGAAACACCCGCAGATCTTGCCCCGTCATTTCTTTCGGTTCATCGACGCCAAGCATTCCGAGGATGGTCGGTGAAATATCACGCAAAGACCCATTGGGTTTCAGCGTGAACTTCTTGGCATCGTCCGCGAACACAATGAAGGGCACCGGATTGGTCGTATGCGCCGTGTGCGGCCCCCCCGTCGCCGGGTCAATCATCATCTCAGCATTTCCGTGGTCAGCAGTAATTAGCATCGCGCCGCCCTTCGCACGAATCGCGGCTTCAATGCGGCTCAGGCAGGCGTCCACGGTCTCGACCGCCTTCACCGTCGGCTCAATCTTGCCCGAGTGTCCGACCATGTCAGCGTTGGCGAAGTTAACGATCATCACATCGAACGTGCCCTCTTCGGTCGCCTTCACGACCGTGTCCGCAATTCCGGCCGCGCTCATCTCCGGCTTCAGATCATACGTAGCGACTTTCGGAGACGGCACCAGGATGCGATCCTCGCCCGGAAACGGCTGCTCCACTCCTCCATTGAAGAAGTAAGTCACATGGGCATACTTCTCCGTCTCCGCCACGCGCAGGTTGCGCATGTTCAGACCGCCCATCACGTTGGCAAGAATGTTCGCCATCGACTCTGGTGGAATCACCACCGGCAGACTGAAATTCTTGTCGTACTGCGTCATGCACACGTAGTGCAGATTCTTCGGCACTCGGTCGCGCGGGATGGTCGCATCCAATTCAGCCCCCGGCAAGTCGCTGCCACCCTTCTCGTTCAGTCCGCTGTTCCGCGCCAGCGCCCGCGTGATTTGCCGCACCCGATCCGCTCGGAAGTTGAAACAGATGCACGCATCCTCATCGCGAATCGTAGCCACCGGCTGACCCTGGCGGTCAACGCAGACAAACGGCAGAATGAACTCATCGGTCACGCCCCGGTTGTAGGACTCCTTCACCCCTTGAACCGGATCAGCGTACTTACCTCCCTCGCCCTCCCCGAGAACCATCGCGTTGAAAGCCTTGGCAATTCGCTCCCAGCGCCGGTCACGGTCCATCGCGTAATAACGTCCGTTGACGCTGGCAATCTTGCCGCAGTTGTATTCGCGCATCTTCTGCTGAAGCTGCTCCAGGTAGCCGGCGCCATTCGTCGGCAGCGTATCGCGCCCGTCCATGAGCGCATGCACAAACACGCGCTCCAACCCATTCTGTTTTGCCATCTTCAGTAGCGCGTAAAGGTGTGCCTGCTGCGAGTGCACCCCGCCGTCCGACACCAGTCCGACCAGGTGCAGCCGCCGCCCACCCACACTGGCATGCTTCATGGCCGCGAGCAGCACCGGATGCTTGAAGAAATCCCCGTTCCGGATCATCAGATCAATGCGCGTGATGTCCATGTGCACGATGCGCCCCGCCCCAATGTTGAGATGGCCGACCTCACTGTTCCCCATCTGCCCCTCAGGCAGACCCACGAAAGGCCCGCTGGTGTGAATGAGCGTGTTGGGATACTCGGCCAGCAGTTTGTCGTAGGTAGGCTTGCGGGCGAGAGCAATGGCGTTGGCCTTGGTTTCGGCACGATAACCCCAGCCGTCGAGAATAATCAGAACAAGTGGTTTAGGACGGGACATGATCAGCTTCTGGCTCCTAGCTTCTAGCTCTTAGCGAACGAGGACCGTGAAGGGCACGGCTTCAAGCCGTGCCGCCAAGACGGGGCGAGGATGATGGGCTTTAGCCCCTGAGGTAAGCAGTCTCATTCCCAGAAGAGATCCTCGATCTCTTTGGGAAGAGGGTTGTTGAAGTCGTCGGGAACGGTAAACTCACCATTCGCTGAACCAGGTATCCCCTTGTAACGAACCTTCGCCAAACGAATCGGAGGCAGGATTTTTCTGTCGGCAAAATGACAGGCGGCCGCGTCCTTCACATTTGCCCTTAACTCTTCCATCGTTTGCGCCCGCACGAAAATGGAATGGCCGAGCGCGCGGGCCTCATACCCGCCGTCGGGAGACTTTTGGAGGGAGAAGATGATTTCGGTTTCTGCCATGCCGGTGCTTAAGATTATATCTTGGCAACACATGCCTTCATGTCCCAGTAATCCTCCCTCATGTAACGCCACACCCGCACGGACACCTCGGTATGGTAAGTCCAGAAACGAACGACAGACTGCGGTTGTGGAGGCAGGCATTTCACCGATTCTGGCCGCGCACCAGCTTCAAATCTGCAAAAGTGGACCACTTCCCTTTGTCCTTCTGTTCCAGCAGCCATTGCCAACTATCATCCTGCGCCGACCACCGGTAGGTCGTGTGAAAAGGACCGTCGGGATATTCAAAGACAAGGCGGATCGCATTGCCGTCGCGAACACCGTAACCCAAGGTCTCCGAATACCGCGCTCCGAAAATATCGAGGAGGTGGATCACATATTTCTCACTGGTTGCGTCGTAACCCACGAACCAGATTGCCTCATAGCGCCGCTCTGACTCGGGCGCCCCGTCGCTCGTTTTCTCGTGAATACGAAGAAACTGATGGTTCAGCACCCATTCGGCAGTCACCGTGTGATGGGCCTCTGCGCCCATCACCGTCCCGGTCATCTTCCAGGTTCCGGTCATGTGATCCACCAAGTCGTCTTGCCACTCCGCAGGCCGCCCCTGAGCCTTCAGATCGCCAACCCCAAAAGCCATTCCCGCAACAAGGAGCAGCACGGCCACTGTCTTCGTCATCAATGAATCCTTTCGCTTCAAACAACGCCGGCACAGCCTTATCCGCGATAATTCAGCGCCTTCAACCCCAGGAACTTCGCCCCATTTCCCAACTCTTCCTCGATCCGCAGCAACTGGTTGTACTTCGCAACTCGGTCCGTGCGGGACGCCGATCCCGTCTTGATCTGTCCCGCTCCGGTGGCCACTGCCAGATCCGCGATGAACGTGTCCTCGCTCTCCCCCGACCGGTGTGAAATTACCGACGTATACCTATTCCTCCGCGCCAGATCGATCGCATCCAATGTCTCGCTCACCGTGCCGATCTGATTCACTTTGATCAAAATCGAATTCGCTACGCCCTTGTCGATTCCCTCTTGCAGCCTTTGTACGTTCGTAACAAACAGGTCATCCCCGACCAGCTGGATCTTGCCGCCGAGTTCCTTGGTGAGGGCCTGCCACCCTTCCCAGTCATCTTCGGCTAGCCCATCCTCGATCGAAACAATGGGATAGTCCTTCACCCACTTTGCCCAGAACCTCACCATGTCATCGGAACTTTTCGCCGACTTGTCCGACTTCTTAAACACATACTTGCCATCCTGATAGAGTTCGCTGACGGCCGGATCCAGCGCAATTGCAATTTCCTCTCCCGGCTTGTACCCAGCCTGCTGAATCGCTTCCAGCACGACTTCGATGGCCTCCACGTTCGACTTCACCGACGGTGCAAACCCGCCTTCGTCGCCCACTGCCGTGTTGTAGCCGCGTTTCTTCAACACTCCCTTGAGCGTATGGAACACTTCAACTCCCCACCGCAAAGCCTCTGAAAACGAAGGAGCTCCCACCGGCATCACCATGAATTCCTGGAAGTCCACATTGTTGTCGGCATGGGCTCCGCCGTTGAGGATGTTCATCATCGGCACCGGCAGCGTGTTCGCTCCCGCTCCGCCGAGATAGCGATACAGCGGCAAACCATACTCATTCGCCGCAGCCCGTGCCGCCGCCATCGATACCGCCAAAATTGCATTGGCCCCCAGGCGGCCCTTATTCTCCGTGCCATCGAGCTCGATCATCTTCCGGTCGAGCTCTGCCTGGTCCGAGGCGTCCATGTTAGCCAGCGCGTCGGCAATCTCGCCATTGACGTTCTCCACAGCCTTGAGCACCCCCTTACCGACAAATCTAGCCTCGTCCCC
>Ga0137389_10001353_pt1 | contig 14313 bp, 9 predicted proteins | sample 15con2h14BmetaG_FD_104645 | JGI IMG/M metagenome (GOLD analysis project Ga0137389, IMG submission 104645) | Vadose zone soil microbial communities from Angelo Coast Range Reserve, California, USA - 15con2h1.4B metaG | ecosystem: Environmental > Terrestrial > Soil > Vadose zone > Saprolite...
GGTAAACGACTCTCTCTGGAAACACCCGAATCTTGTTTTCGGAGCGATCGGGATCTTCGTCTATGTCGGCGGGGAGGTTGCAATTGGTAGTTCCATCGCCAACTACCTCGCTCTGCCCAATATCGGTGGATTCGCGTCGAGCATCGCCGACCCAGCGACCCGCTACCACGCAGCCTTGGGAGAGGCGGCCAAGTACATATCTGTGTACTGGCTCGGTGCCATGATTGGAAGGTTTATCGGGTCACCAATTCTGCAGAAGGTCAAAGCCGGCAAACTACTGGCGCTATGTGCAATTATGGCCGCTCTGCTGGTTAGCGTTTCTGTGCTGACCAACGGCCATGTCGCCATGTGGTCCATCCTTGCGGTGGGCTTGTTCAACTCGATTATGTTCCCTTGCATTTTCACTCTGGGGATCGCGGAACTCGGACCGCTCACCGGAGACGGATCCGGCATCCTGAACATGGCGATCGTGGGTGGCGCCATCATTCCATATCTGGTTGGCAAAGTTGGAGACCTTATCAATCGCGCTTACTACCCGGCGATGACGCAAGGCGAGACGAGTTGGGGTCAAGGCATTCACTACGCACTTGTGTTGGCGGTGATTTGCTATCTCTACATTTTGTTCTTCGCAGTGAGCGGATCGAAACCGAACAGCGAGCGATATGCCACAGGTGTGGCTGGGTCGGACTAGCGCCGTGACCGCGTGATGAGTCATATGGTGGAGTGACGGGTGTCTCGCGAGCCTGCCCTGAGCGAAGTCGAAGGGTCCAGCCGGGCGGGGGACGCCCGGCGCTCCACCAGCAAACCTGGATGTCACGTCTTAAGGAGCACATCACGTGAGCAGAACCCTCCTTCTCCTGGCGGCTATCTTCGCCCTCGGCCCGGTGGCCGTGTCACTGGATCAGCAACTGGCCAACACGCCGCCGATGGGATGGAACAGCTGGAACAAATTCGGCTGTAACGTCAGCGAGGACCTGATCCGCCAAATTGCCGACGCGATAGTTGCCTCCGGCATGAAGGATGCCGGCTACCAGTACGTTGTCATCGACGACTGCTGGCAGGTGGAGCGCGACGGCAATGGGAACATCGTGGCCGATCCCAAACATTTTCCGTCCGGTATGAAAGCGCTCGCCGACTATGTCCATGCGAAAGGCCTGAAGTTCGGCCTCTACTCCGATGCGGGAACCAAAACTTGTCAGGGCCGTCCGGGCAGCCGTGGATATGAGTTTCAGGACGCGCGGCAGTATGCGGCTTGGGGCGTGGATTATCTGAAGTACGACTGGTGCAGCACCTCGACGCAGGATGCGCGCTCTTCTTATGAGATCATGCGCGCCGCGCTGGACGCCTCTGGCCGGCCGATTGTCTTTAGCATTTGCGAATGGGGCGCTAGCCGGCCATGGCTCTGGGCGAACGGTGTAGGAAATCTTTGGCGCACCACGGGAGACATCCAGGACCGATGGCAGGGCAAGAAAGAATGGAAACCCGGCGATTGTTGTAGCTACGGCATGCTTGACATCGTGGATCAGGAGGTTGGACTTGAGTCCTTTGCCGGGCCTGGACATTGGAATGATCCCGACATGCTCGAAGTCGGCAATGGCGGAATGACCACGGCGGAATGCCGCGCCCACTTCAGTCTCTGGGCGATTCTGGCCGCTCCTCTGATCGCGGGCAACGATCTGCGCGACATGAAGCCGGAGATTCGCGAAGTTCTCGCGAACAAGGAAGTGATTGCGGTCGATCAAGATCCAGCAGGCAGCCAGGGCCGCCGTGTGCGCAAAAACGGGGACTTCGAAGTATGGTCTAAGCTGATGCAGGATGGAAGCCGTGCCGTGGTTTTGCTCAACCGGGGAACTAAGGACGCAGAGATCGGCGTGCCATGGGAAGATCTGGGATATCCCGCGCATTTGAGCGCCCAGATTCGGGATCTCTGGCACGCCAAGGATCTGGGGGAACGCAAAGGGATGTTCTCCTCCACGGTGGCGCCACACTCCGTCGTGATGGTAACGGTGAAGCCGTAGGCAGCAAGACGCGTTCGTCCGCCGCAACCAAATCAGAGCCCGAAAAAATGGCCCTTCGCGAGGGCCTTTCGATTTTGTACACGAATTACATAAGCTGCATGCTCGTTGAAACCAAGTGAGCGGCGCGTGGATGTTATCTTTATGAGCGTAATGAATCGCCGGAAATCACTTCATGGAAGTTCTCACAAGACTCTTTGAGCAGCATTTCCACTCGCCGGTTGAGCGGGTACAGCCGCTGCAGGGCCAACTGGGCGGTTCGGGCCGCAAGATCATCCGGCTTTCCAGCGAAAAACGCAGCGCGATTGGCATCCTGTATGACGTGCGCGAAGAGAATGTTGCCTTCCTCGAATTTTCCCGGCACTTTCGCCGGCGCGGTCTGCCGGTGCCGGAAATTTATGCCGAGGATTTAAGCCACGGCGCTTATCTCGAAGAGGACTTTGGTGACACCACGCTTTTTGAGTTTCTCTCCGACCATCGTAGCGGCGCGACCATCGCTCCCGAGGCAGTCGCGGCCTATCGCAAAGTTGTTGCCGTGTTGCCGCGCTTTCAGGTCGAAGCGGGCCGCGACTTGAATTACAAAGTGTGCTATCCGCGCGCCAGCTTCGATCGCCAGTCCATCGCGTGGGACTTGAATTACTTCAAATACTACTTTCTCAGACTCGCCGGCATCCCTTTCAACGAGCAAGCGCTGGAACGCGATTTCAGCCGCCTGACGAAATTGCTGTTGAGCGCCAGCCGCGATTATTTTCTTTATCGGGATTTCCAATCCCGCAACATCATGTTGCGCAGAACCCTGAACGAAGACCAGCCATTCTTCCTGGACTATCAAGGCGGCCGGAAAGGCGCGCTGCAATACGATATTGCTTCGCTTTTGTACGACGCCAAGGCCGATCTGCCTCCCGATCTGCGCCAGCAATTGCTCGATTATTATCTCGACAGCCTGGCCGGCTTCCTTGATCTTGATCGCTCCGCGTTCATGCAGCATTACTACGCCTACGTTTATGTCCGCATCATGCAGGCGCTGGGCGCTTACGGCTTTCGCGGCTTCTACGAGCGCAAAGAGCATTTCCTGCAAAGCGTGCCATACGCGCTAAAAAACATACGCTGGCTGCTTCATAATGTGGAGTTGCCCCTCGCGTTGCCGACGCTGATGGAAGCCTTCAAGGCTATGGTGGCCTCGGATAAGTTGCAAGGTCTAACATCGTCGTCTGAACCGGAAAAGTTGACCGTGCGGGTTTTTAGTTTTTCATTTCACCGCGGCCTGCCGCAGGACGCGAGCGGAAATGGCGGCGGCTTCGTGTTCGATGGCCGAAGTCTCCCGAATCCCGGACGCGAAGAGCGCTTCAAAACTCTCACCGGGAAAGACGCGGCGGTAATTGACTATCTCAATCAGCAGGAGAGCGTGCATCAGTTTCTTGCCAACGCAATCTCACTGGTGGACGCAAGTGTCGGCACTTATCAGGGTCGCGGCTTCAAGCACCTGATGGTGTCGTTCGGCTGCACCGGCGGTCAGCATCGCTCGGTCTATCTGGCGGAGCAGTTGGCGAAACATTTGCACGCCAGGGGTGGAGTGGAAGTGGTGGTGCATCATCGTGAGCAGGAGCAGCTGAATCAATGAAAGCGATGATTCTCGCCGCCGGCCTCGGCACGCGCTTGCGTCCCCTCACCGATGATCGTCCCAAAGCGTTGGTCGAAATCGACGGCCGCACGTTGCTGGAGATCACGCTCTCTCGCTTGCGTAACTTCGGAGTTGGCGAGGTGATAATCAACGTCCACCACTTCGCTGACATGATTGTGGAGTACCTGAAAACGAACAACAACTTCGGCATGCACATAGAAATCTCGCGTGAGGATGTCTTGCTCGATACCGGAGGTGGTTTAAAAAAAGCCGCTCATTTCTTCGTCGGGGATTCCAGCCGTCCCGATTCGAGCGGGCAAGAACCCTTCATCGTGCACAATGTCGATGTCCTCAGTGCCATCGACCTCCGGCGCATGGTGCAGTTTCATACTGAAAATCAGGCTCTCGCTACCCTGGCGGTGAAGGACCGCAAGACGTCGCGGTACCTGCTGTTCGACGACCAGCTCCAGCTTTGCGGCCGACGATTCGGCGACGATCGACCGGAGCTTGTTGGAGATCGCAAGCATGCGCAGTCTCTGGCTTTTTCCGGCATCCACGTTATTTCTCCGCGTCTTCTTGCGATGATGATCGAAGACGGCGCATTCTCCATCGTCGCCTCGTATTTGCGTCTCGCTGCCCAGGGAGAAAAAATCCTCGCCTTCCGCGCCGACGAATATTATTGGCGCGATCTCGGAAGGCCGGAAGGTGTGGCGCGAGCTGCGAAGGATTTAAAGCAAAAGGTCATCGCCCGGTAGGCTCAGCGTTGCACCCCTCGCAACTGATACTCTCAAGACATCGACATCCAGGAGACCGCAAATCATTGCCGCCCATTGTCAACGCCCAGGAAATTACGAAAGCCTTCGCAGCGAACCCGCTCTTTCAGAATGTTTCCTTTACGATTTCTGACGCAGATCGCATCGGCCTGATTGGCCCGAACGGATCCGGTAAATCCACCCTTCTAAGAATTCTGGCTGGCGAGGTAAAGCCCGACAGCGGGGAAGTGTCATTCCGCAAGCGCACCCGTCTCGCCTGTGTCGAGCAAGACTCGCGCTTCAAATCCGGGACGACGGTGCGCTCGGTAATTGAAAGCGCTCTTGATCGCAGCGGAGTTTCCGGATCCGAGCGCGGCGCGCGCTTTGCCGAGACACTTGGCCGCGCCGGTTTTGAAGATCTGGATGCGCAAGCGACCGAGTTATCCGGTGGCTGGCAGAAGCGTCTCGCAATTGTCGAAGCCCTGGTGCAGCATCCCGACATCCTCCTGCTTGACGAGCCGACCAACCATCTTGATCTTCTCGGAATCACGTGGCTGGAAGATCTGCTTGAAGCGGCGGCCTTTGCCAGCGTCATTGTGAGTCACGACCGCTATTTTCTAGAGAATGTCACCACCGACATGGTCGAACTCAATCGTATTTATCCCGACGGCTCCCTCCGCGTCCACGGCAGTTACATCAACTTTCTGGAGAAGAAAGAAGAATTCCTGCACGCGCAGTCCAAGCGCCAGGAAGCGCTTGAGAATCTCGTTCACGGGGAAATTGAATGGCTCCGTCGCGGAGCAAAAGCCCGCACCCGCAAGTCCAAAGCCCGCATCAGCAAGGCTGGTGAACTCATGGGAGAGCTAGCCGACCTCAACTCGAGAACCCGCAGCACCACAGCGCAAATCGACTTTTCGGCCACCGACCGCAAGACCAAACGTCTGATCGAACTGCGGGACGTCACCTGCACAATGGGAACCGGCCAGTTATTCGACGGCCTCAATTTCATCCTCACGGCTGGAATGCGCGTGGGTCTCGTAGGCCCGAACGGCAGTGGCAAGACGACCCTGCTCCGGTTGTTGCAGGGAGACCTGGCTCCAACCGGTGGCGAGATTCGCCGTGCCGATTGGCTGCGCATCGTCTACTTCGACCAGACTCGCACGCTCGATCCCGACGTAACTCTGCGCCGTGCGCTCGCGCCGGACGGCGATTCCGTCGTGTATCGCGATCGCGTAATCCACGTTGCCGGATGGGCCGCAAGATTCCTATTTACCGGTGAGCAACTAAGCCAGCCCGTCGGGCGGCTTTCTGGAGGCGAACGCGCGCGCGTCCTGATCACGCAGCTCATGCTCCAGCCCGCGGACATTCTTCTGCTCGATGAACCCACCAACGACCTCGACATTCCGACCCTGGAAATCCTGGAAGAAAGCCTGATCGATTTTCCCGGCTCGCTCGTACTGGTGACGCATGATCGCTACATGCTCGACCGTGTATCCAGCATCGTTCTCGGACTCAACGGAAAAGGCGGCGCCGATACCTTCGCCGACTACGGACAATGGGAGGCATGGCAGGCACAGCGGGCGAAATCGGAAGAGACCGCTACCGGGCCGTCACAGAATGGTGCGACGCCGCCAGCCCCAACTAAGAAAAAACTCTCCTATTTGGAAGCACGAGAATATGCCACCATTGAGCAACGTGTGGAAGAAGCCGAGCAGTTGGTGCAAGCGAAACGCGCGGAACTGGAAGATCCAACCAATGCGACAGATGCCTCGCATCTGGTAAGCGCTCAGGCCGCGCTGGACGCGGCTCAACACGCGCTGGATAACCTCTACACCCGTTGGGCCGAACTGGAAAAAAAGAGCGGCTAAACCCACCGTGCCGATCCCTAAACTTGTCACCTTGAGCGGAGCAGTCCGCGGGTGAGGAAAAGAGCAGGGACGCCACCATAGACACCGACAGCGCCACTCACTACGACTGGAAGGAATATTGGAGGAGCGGCAGCCAGAAGGCGGAGAACCAAACGGCGGCAGTTAGATGCCATGCGGCATTCGGAGGGTTGGCGAGTTCGTTCCGAGTTGACCTCTGCGATTTCCAAGCCACGAAAAATTCAGTTTACTCTTTACGGCAGATTGCATCATACCCAAGCGCATTCGTGTGGAAACAAGGCGCCCGGGAGACTCGTTTGCACTACTGTCTGAAGAATTTTCAAAAGCTTCTGATGACGACACTCGCGACGGTGCTGTTTCCCGCCACCGCATTTTGCCAGACAATATGTTGCCAGGCCACGACCTTCGTGCCGGAGACGCCGGCCAACGCAGATCCGGCACCGAAGTTTAATGCTGTACAGAATTTTAATGTGTCGGCATTACAGAATTTTAATGTCTCGGCATTTCGGGCAGAAACGTTCGATTTCGATGATGACACGACTGGCAATGCGGCTGCGCAGCAATCGGAGCAGCAACCCGGACTGGTTCACAGGTCTGTGAAGCGAATCCTGGAAGACCAGAAAGGAATTTATCTATCTCCCTTCGAGCCATCGCATTTGAAGTACGACGCCATCTTTTTGGCTGGCACGGCGGCTTTCCTGGTGACCGACCGGCATATTGAAAACAATCTTCCTGGCGGTCACTACCAGTTATATTCAGACAGTTCCAATATTGCGATTGGCGGCCTCGCCGCCACGCTGGGTGGAGTCTGGTTATACGGAATCAAGGGGGACCATCCGCACGCCCGAGAAACCGGCGAACTGGAATTGGAGACCCTGACCAACACGTTTCTGGTTTACGCGCCGATGCAGTTCATTGCTGCAAGACAGCGTCCGGGCGAAGGCAACGGGCATGGAGATTTTCTGCGTCATTCCATGATTAACACATCGTTTCCCGGCGGGCACGCGATGTTTACCTGGGCCATGGCCACGGTAGTGGCGCATGAGTACTCGCAGCCCTGGGTAAGAGTGCTGACTTATTCGGCGGCCTTCACGGTTACGCTAACCCGATTCCTGGCACGCGACCACTGGGCGTCGGATATGTGGGTGGGAACGGGGCTCGGGCTCGGCATCGGTACGTTCACCTTCCACCAACATTGCGACCCGGATTTAAGCTCTTCGTGCAAGCGCCACTACGCGAGAATATTTAAGAGGAATACAAAATCGGAATTGGATTACGCGCCGGGTAGTCTACAGTGGAATGCCGAACTGAACAACAATTACGCCAGCGGATGGCCGATCTCCCAGTGATGTCCGGAGGGACACGGACCGAGATCGCGATAAACCTTGTCCGCTTCTTCCGGGCTCTCCAATCGCCGTTCGCCACACTCCCCAGTGTCCGTATCGACAAACGCAAACAGAGCATCACGAAAGGATGGATGTCCTAAGCCTTGACGAAATCAATAAATCCGTGTTGCACGTCCGTCCTCACCAACTTCGCCCGCAGCTTATCGCCAACATGCAACCCCTGCGCTCCCTGTGCCAACAGTCCCTCGATGTGTGGCTGCATAACGCGAACAAACGTTCCCTTTGGCGTGACTCCGGTGATGATGGCGTCGAAGGTTTCACCCACCCGATGACTCATCGCAATGGCGGCCAGCCGCTTCGACATTTCCCGCTCCACCTTTCGCGCGGCATCGCCTTTCTCGGTGCAGTTCGAGGCGATGGCGGCGAGATCATTGTCGGAGTAAGGTCCGGGCTTTCCGTCGAGCAGCGCTTTGATTAACCTCTGCGTGACCACATCAGCGAAACGCCGATTGGGCGCGGTCGAGTGGGTGTAGTCCTGCACAGCGAGTCCGAAGTGTCCCTCCTCGGGATCGCCGGGACGCTCCAGAACATATTCGCCCGGCCCAATCAGCTTGATGACCGCGAGCGAGAGGTCGGCGAAGTGATCGGGATCGGCGGCTTTGCGCTTTAGAAGAAAATTGTTGAGCGCCTTCGAATCAGGCTGCGCGGGCAGCTTTTCGCCTTGCTCCGCCGCGAGTCGCACAATACCGTCCCAATGTTCGGGGGTTTTCACGATGCGGCGCAGAGAAGAAACTTTTTCCAGCAGCCGTGCCACCACGCCGTTGGCGGCGATCATGAAGTCCTCGATCAGCTCCGTCGCTCGATTTTTCCCCTGGTTTAGGACGTCGACGACCTGATCGTTCAGCACCACCGGAAGAGCTTCATTGGTGTCAAGGTTCAGCGCACCGTGCTCGAAGCGTAGTTTTCTGAGCGCCTGGGCAACGTTGTCCTGGAGCTTGAGCTGCGCCTGCAGTTCCGAAGACGCGGCCACTTTGGGCGGAGCCGCCGCTGTGCCCTCCAGCCATGCTCCGACCGCGTTGTAGGTGAGTTGCGCCTTGTTACGAATGATGGCCCGATACACATTGCTTGAGCTCAGCGAGCCGCCGGTATCGACTACAAATTCCGTCACGACGGCCGGCCTGTCTGAATTTTCGAGCAACGACGACGCGCCGGTCGAGAGCTCGTTCGGCAACATTGGGAAAATGCTTACGCCGGTATAGACGGAGGTCGTCTCCCGCTCGGCGTGTTGATCGATGGGAGTGTCTTTGGCGACAAAGGAGTCCACGTCAGCGATGCCGATCATCACCTTGATGTCACCATTGGGCAAGCGTTCGGCGACTTCGATCTGGTCGAGGTCTTTGGATGTGTCGTTATCAATCGAAGACCAAAGCAGATTACGAAGGTCACGGACCTTGTCCGACGGCGCCAGGTGCGACGGATGAGCCTTGATATCCGCCAGTTGTTTTTGAGTCTCGGGAGGAAAATCCGGCTGGAAACCCTGTGCCTGCATGACCTGCCGCGCGATTGCCTGAAGATTGATGGAAGACCGGGGATCGTTCATAAGCGTCTAAAAAAGGCTAACATGAATCGCGGTTTTTCCCTGTGAGCCCCTGTGTTCCCTGTGGGTTAAGCCTTCGACTTTGGGAGCGAAAGGGGTCGTGATATTCTTATAACAGTAGCTGCGTCTTCCTCCTTTGGATCGATTCCCGCAGTTCCCTAAAGATCATGATTTCAGTCAGCAATGTTTCGATGCGTTACGGCGCCAAAGTTCTATTTGACGAAGTTTCCACCGGCTTTATTCCGGGGAAGCGCTACGGTCTCACCGGTCCCAACGGCGCGGGCAAGTCCACGTTCATGAAGCTTCTCACCGGCGAGCTTGAGCCGCAGAAGGGAACTGTCGTCCGTCCGCGGAAGCTCGGCGTTCTGAGCCAGGATCAATTCGCCTTTGATAAGTATCGCGTGATTGATGCCGTGATCATGGGCAACCGGCGCTTGTGGGCCGCTCTCGAAGAACGCGAAATCATCTATGCGAAGCATGAGATGACGGACGCGGACGGTATGAAACTCGGGGAACTCGAAGGGATCGTCGGCGAGGAGGACGGCTACACCGCCGAAACCGACGCTGCGATTTTGCTCCAGGGCCTCGACATTCCCGACGAGCAGCACGAACGGAAAATGTCGGAGTTGCCGGGCGGACAAAAAGTGCGCGTGCTGCTGGCGCAGGCATTGTTCGGACATCCGCAGGCGTTGTTGCTCGATGAGCCCACGAACAATCTCGATCTGGATTCTATTCACTGGCTGAAGAATTTCCTGAATCAATATGAGGGCGTGCTGATCGTGATCTCACACGACCGTCATTTCCTGAACGGCATTTGCACCCATATTGCCGACATCGATTACGAGACCATCATCACTTACACCGGCACTTATGACGACATGGTGGTCGCGAAGACACAGATTCGCTCGCAGATCGAATCGCAAAACGCTCAGCGCGAGAAGAAGATTGATCAGTTGAACGAGTTCATCGCGCGCTTCTCCGCCGGAACCCGCTCCAGCCAGGTACAGTCGCGGCGCAAGGAAGTCGAGCGCTTGCAGGTCACCGAGCTGGCGAGGTCGAATATCCAGCGTCCGTACCTGAAGTTCGAGCAGAAGCGGCCGTCCGGCAAACACATCCTTGAAATCGAAGGTCTCACAAAGGCATACGGAGAAGCCAAAGTGATTTCCGGCTTCACGGCGAGTGTGATCCGAGGAGAAAAGATCGCGCTGATGGGCCGGAACGGCTCCGGCAAAACCACTCTGGTGAACGCGCTGCTCGCGAACTCGCCGACGGTTTCGGAGTCGGACCTGCGAAAAACGAGCGGCTACGACGGGCCTTTTGTGGACGGCGGAAAAGTTATCTGGGGTCACGAAGCGGCAGTGGGATATTTCGCTCAGGATCACAAGGCGCTAATCGAGCCCGGCATCAAGGTTCTGGAGTGGCTCCATCAGTGGGATCCTTCCGCTTCGACCGAAGAGATTCGCGGCATACTGGGCCAGATGCTCTTTCCCCGCGATGATGCCGACAAAGGTACGGACATACTCTCCGGCGGAGAAGCGGCGCGGTTGCTCTTTTGCAAACTGATGCTGCAGAAGCCGAACCTGCTCGTGCTCGACGAGCCGACCAATCATCTGGATCTCGAATCGATCAATGCCCTCAACATTTCGCTGCAGCGCTATCCCGGAACGGTATTGCTGGTCACGCATGACGAGGATTTGATTGATGAAGTCGCGACTAGAATCTGGCATTTCGAGGGCACCCATGAAATCACCGATTTCAAGGGCGCGTACGGTGAGTACCAGGCCGTTCTCGCTTAACCGGTGATCCCAAAATAGATTTGTCATCCTGAGCGGAGCGAAGGACCTGCTTCTTCTGGCACCATCACGAAATCGCTACTTACTCTTCGCCCCCTCATGAACGATCGCCAGCAGAGGACCTTTCCTAGCCTTTCTCTTTGAGCTCGATTTCTTGCGGGACTTGGAAGAATCTCCGACGATGTCAGCGACGGTAGTGCTCTCCAGTATCTTGGCCGCGGCATCTCGCACCTCCAAGAAAACACCATAGAGCGCGCGATGGTCGGGATCGGTGATGATCAGGCTGCGGAGTTGATCCGCATCCCCAAAGGGCGCAAGTGGACCGTCAACCAGACGAATGATCTCGCTGAGTTTGATCTCCGCTGGCGCCCGCCGCAACCGGTAGCCGCCCTTCGCACCGCGAACGCTTTCCACGATGCGCGCGTTCTTGAGTTCCAGCAGAATCAACTCTAGAAATTTCTCCGGCAGATCGCTATCCAGGGCGATGTCCCGGATCTTGACGGTTTCGCTTCCATATCGGCGGCCAAGGGTCATTATCGCTTGCAGCGCGTAAAGCCCTTTTTGCGAGATCTTCAATCTTGTATCCTTTCGAACTGCTTGGACGTACTCTAGTGCCCTCGAGCCCGCTTTGCAACTAATCTGGTTGGCGAGTTCCAAAGTTCCACAAGCCACCTTACTTCCAGCGAATCACCCCGGCTTCCGCGCAAGCATCCAGGTAGTCGGCAACAAGATTCACCGGCAAAGGCCCGTATTCGGCTGACACCGCGTCGCGTATCTCGCCTACGGTGCGCTTTCCATTCACGAAGTTTACGATCTCATAAGCATATAGCTCGGACTGGTCGCGCACGTTCAGTAGTTGGGTAGCTTCGCTGTTGATCAGCTTGATTTTCGCGTAACGATCTTTGCCCAGGCGGGCCAGCACAACATTGTCGTTCTGGTAAGTCAGCGGGCCGAATTCCCCTACGCGGATGGGCACGCGTTTCGCGTCGGAGGCGCTGGCCCAGGGTGCGGTGGGCGCTATCCCTGTTGCTCCGCGGAACTTCGCCCGCTTGTCGAGCCACTTTTGGAAACCTGTTGCTTGATCCGCAAGGGCTTTCGCTCCGTCTGCATCCGCCTCGGCAGGCCCGCCGGTGAATTCGACTATGGAGTGCAGAGTCGCGCTTTCGCGCTGCGATGTTTGGTTCACCAGGTTGCGCGCTTCATACCAGGCTACGCCCGCGCCGAGTTGAGGGTCATCCACTAACTGCTGCGCCGCTCCGAAGACCTGGGCGAGGCGAACTTCGGCCTGTGCAGTTAGAAATGGGACTAACGTTGGAAGCTGTTGCGCAGTGACGCTTGCATAGACGTATCCCGAGGCTGCTCCCAGCAGCGCCACCCGCCGCAACTTGGTGGCATCGATCTGATCGAGGGTGTCGTGGTCGGTGTGAATGTATATGTCGGGCCAGTCGCGAAGGTAAAGTGACGGGACCGCGATGGTGGATGAATCGTAATCATCGTGATCACTGCCGCTCGAATAAGGCGTTACATCCGCGATAAATTCGTTGCGGGTGCCTTGTCCGCCAGTGCGGGTTTCGACAATGCCCGTGTCGGCCGGCGTCTCGCCCTCTGCATACCCGCTAGCGGCGGTGCGAATCGCATCGAGAAACACGGCGCCTACATCGGTCACAAAACTTGGTAGCGACCACGGGGTGCCGGTGACGTGGAACATCGACTTGTTTTTGAAGGGGTCGCCGCCAACCATATCCATGTGGATGTTGGCTCGCAGCCGCTGCTTGATCTCCGGATGGCTAGCGAGAAACGCCATGGTGCCCTCGACCTCCGGTCCCCAGACAAAGCGCAGAGTGCGCTTGGGCCTCGGAAGTTGACCCGAATCAATTAAATGCGCCAGCACGCGCGCGGACTCAAGAATGGTGACGCATCCGCTTCCGTTATCGTTTGCGCCTGGACGTTCGTGATCGAGATGGCAGCTGTAGACAATTTCTCCCGCAGCAGAGTCCGTGCCGGGAATTGTTGCGGTTACGACCGTCCAGTGGCCCGGACCGACGGTTGCTTTCACGTGGGCATTCAGAGTGACGTATTCGCCATTTCGCAAGTGAGACCGCAACGCCTCGGCGGTCTGGCGAGAGACCATGAAGGCGAAGCCGGACGGTTGACGCGCATCCAAATGACCCCACCGAACTACAGTCGTATCCAGGCCAGACCACGCCGTGGTCTGGTTCGGCATGTCGCTGACGATGCCCACGGCACCATGCTGCGCGATCGCCAATTCCTGCACCCGCGCCAGAACACCGTCCGACAACACGATCTTGCCGCGCACGTCCTTGCCGGAGTAATCCGCTTCGCTCGTGCCGTTGCCGACGTCGACCAGTTCCGTTTCCACGTCGGCGCTGTGACTGTAGTCCGCGAGGTGGATGGGATCGGTCTTCCAATCTCCGAGAAGAATATGCTGAGGCCGGATTTCCCACAGCCGAGCCTCTTCGACCGTCCATGCCAGGTAGGAGCGCATCAGGCCGTAATGCCTCGTGCCATCGATGGGGCACTGCTCGCTATGAGCATCGGCCAGGCCGTACTCGCGCGCGCGTTGCAACACGAATTGCGCTGCCTGATCAAACTCCGCGGTGGCCGGGACACGATGCAAGCCGGTCAAGTAGCGAAGGTTCTCGTAGGGAGCAGCACCGCTCGACTCGTCTCGCAGCGTCGTCCACTCGCGAACGCTGAGGAACGGTTGTTGACCAAAAGCACAGAGGGTAGTGAATGCGATAAGGAAGCACATCAGCCTGCGCATAAGCTAACGAGGATAGCACCAGATTTTGGGTGGCGCAGCGCTTCAGCGCTGCGATAACTGGCCGGTGTTGCGAAAGGCTTTAGCTGCTATGGCCCATGGAGAGAACCCCACTAGCGCGACGAAGCCATCTTCATCGCGGGGTCGCCACTCTCGTCGTGCGATTCGCCCTCGAGACAAACGCGATGCCACAATTCGAGATTGAGCAGCCGCCAGATGCGGTCGTAATTATCGCGATGCTTCGCGCGATGTTCATTGAACAGCTTCTCGATCGCTTCGCGGCGCAAGTATCCGCGATTCAGGCTGCGCGGTTCGAGCAGCATCTCGCGAATCGTTTCCAGTCGCGATCCGGCGAGCCATCCACTCCACGGTGTCGGGAATCCCAGCTTTGGTCGGTACAGAATCGAGTGCGGGAGCAGATCCTCCACCGCCTTCTTGAGGATCCGTTTGCCGGCTAATCCTTGAATCTGCACTTCGCTCGGGATTCGGGTAGCGAATTCAACCAGCACATGATCGAGAAA
>Ga0137389_10001356_pt1 | contig 14286 bp, 9 predicted proteins | sample 15con2h14BmetaG_FD_104645 | JGI IMG/M metagenome (GOLD analysis project Ga0137389, IMG submission 104645) | Vadose zone soil microbial communities from Angelo Coast Range Reserve, California, USA - 15con2h1.4B metaG | ecosystem: Environmental > Terrestrial > Soil > Vadose zone > Saprolite...
ACGCCGCTGGGCGTCCACGCTATTGGCCGGATCGGTGATCCTTCCGGTGTGTGTGTTGTTCGAGCTTCGATTCGGCCTGCTTGCTGGCGCGTTGGCCGATTTCGGCGGGCTGCTGGTGGTTGTGGCACTTTTGGCGATGTGGATCGGTATCATGCGCCACGCCGGTAGCTTGGATGCCGACGCGGAGATGACCTCTTGACTGCGGCGCGACGGGTTCTGCTAATCGGTGGTATTGCACTCGCCGTTGTCGGAATGTGCCAGGGCACATGGTACGCGGCGTTCGCCGAACACCAGGCGCTCGATCGGATCGGCGTCTCTCTGGCATCGGCGTTCACCCGGGCAGCCGAACAAGACCCTGCACAAGTGAAGGCCTCCCTGTCGAACTATCGCGAAGCCAAATATGTATATGAACGCCAGGTAGACGCCCATGGACATTGGATCGGTCTGGCGATGTTGCTCATTGTTCTGGGCATTGCTTTCGACCGCATTGGATTCTCAGAAAAATGGAAGCTGGTCCTCGCGATCGCCTTGCTCGCCGGAGCGGCGCTGTTTCCCTTCAGTGTATTGATCCAGACTCTGGATCATGGCCCCCTGCCCCGCGCGCTGAGTGTTACGAGCTCCGGGCTTATGATCGCGGCGATGGCCGCGGCGGCCTGGGGTTTGGCGCTAAATCGACCACGCGTTTAAAGCCCCTGGCACCTACAGTGACAATGGCTTTGACCGTCTCGGCCCGCGCAGCCTGCGATGTCCGGGAGTCCGAAGGCGGGAGACAAGAAGATTGCATTTGCTGGTCTCTGGGAGTTCGAAGTAACCCTTCTCCGCCAGAGTTATAAAGTCCCTCGAATCACAAATGCGCCCAAACAATCACTTTTTCGTTTTCTTTTTTCTGTTCTTGCAGAGCGCCTCCAGGAGATATCTGGCCGACGCACATTCCTGGATTACGGCTTCTAGCTTCGGGATCGTCGCGTTCAATTCATTCTCTTCCACAACCCCGTCCGCTAGTGTATTTGCATAACCTGGAACTCTTTCCCCGAGGTTTGTTTATTGATTCTTTCCGAGCGGAAACGCCGAAATTAGGAAAATGAAGACTCAAAGTTCACGACCAGATTGAAACGCCGCGCAGTACATTCGAGCGCCTCGGGCTACTGCGGGCTACTGTTTTTCGCCACTTTTTGGACTTCGTAGCGCTTCGCGGGACTTCGCGCCACTTCATGTCACAGAATCACAAACTCGCGATAGTAAAGAAGATCGTGTTTAATTTCCCTTGTAGAATGAGGTTTCCGCGAAGGTTGGGGTTTAAATCCCCCCTCTCCGCCAGATTTTCCTGGAATCAACCGATTAGCCTGAATTTCGAATGCCGGTTTTGCAGCTCTGCCTGACAGTCAAGAAGCAAAGTGTAGTAGATATTTCCCAATGTTGCCCTTTGCCGTAGAAAAAAAATGCGCCGACACTCTTCGTTGGTGGTTTCCCACACGCGGTCTGATTCAGTGATCACCCATAGCTTGTCGCCGCCGTGGTCCGGGTGGCGAACATTGCAGTTGATTTAAGGTATGCCGTGATCTTGTAGCGGACCGGAGTTCCCTGTAGGCCGATAAATTGTTAGTATTGGCAATCTTTGCCAGTCGTGTTGCAGTGAACTCGAAATCTACATCCATGAGGAGGACCACGGTCATGCCTACACGTAACGTAAATTTGACCGACGAGCTTGACCGTTTCGTCGCTAAAAAGGTTAAGACCGGTCGCTACGAAAACGCCAGTGAGGTCGTGCGCGCTGGGTTGCGGACTTTGGAGCGCGAGGAGCAACAGTACGAAGCGAAGATTGCCGCGCTGAGAGCGGCTATTGACGCTGGCGACGCCAGCGGCATCAGAGGAGCCAAGAGGAGCTTGGAACAACCCAATTTACAGGTTAAGAATTACAGGTGAAGTTTTTTCGTGATTTTTGCTAAGTGATTGAAAACGATGGCAGGCCCGTGGAGACTCAAACCCCAGACCTCTTGCGTTCATTGAAAGCCTGCGGCAGATTCGCTATAGTCGCCGCCACGTTCTCTCTCGCATTTATCAGGGATAAGCGGTCACGCGCGTTTCGCTAAAGGAGTTATCCGCCAAACGAATGCGCTCCTTCTCCGCAGTAGGCCTTTGGGCCGTCGCTAAAAAACTGGCACTGGGATTTGCCCTGATCGCATTCTTCTCGGCCATCCTGCTCATTTCAGACCTTGCTCATCGCAAGACTTCTTCGACGTCCAGCACGAATTCCAGTGCACTACCCCTCGCGAATCGCAGTTTCAAAGCCGCCATTGTCTCGATTGCACCCGGTGTGAGCACCGATCTCTGCGTTGACGGAATGCTTGAGGGCCTTCGGCAGAGCGGGATCTCCGCTGGGAAAAACCTGGAAGTGAAGCGGGCGGACGCTCAGGGCGAAATCATCAATATCCCCGCCATCCTCCAGAATTACGACAATTCGGACGTTGATATCATCATGACGGTCTCGACGCCCTGCCTGTCCGCGGCCTGTAACAAAGTCAAGCACAAGCCTGTTGTCTTTACATGCGTTAGCGATCCCATCGCTGCCGGCGCGGGCAGCAGCAGAACTGAGCATCTGCCCTTCGTTACCGGTGTCGGTAGCTTTCCCCAGGTGGAACATCATCTCGACTTGATGCAAAAACTTGTGCCCGGCGTGAGTGCTGTCGGCACCATGTACAATCCGGCCGAAGCCAATTCCGTGAAAGAAATTTCCGTCGCCCGCGAAATCTATAAGCGCCGCGGCATCCGCCTTGAAGAAGTCACCATCGCCGGATCCAGCGAAGTGCTTCAGGCCGTACAAATTCTCGCCGGGCGCAATATCCAGGTTGTTTGGAGTCCTGGAGACAACACCTGCATCGAAGGTTACGAAGGCGCGGTCAAAGGTGCGCGTGACGCTCGTCTCCCGCTCTTTACCGATATCTGCTCCACTCTCAGCCGTGGCGGCCTGGCATGCCTCGGTTTCAGTCCTCACGATTCGGGGGTTGCCGCTGGAAAGCTTGCCGGACGCATCCTGCTTGGTTCCAATCCCAGAGATCTTCCTCTCGAAGAAGTCATGGTGGAACAAAAATTCATCAGTCGCAGCAATGCCGATCAGCTAAATATCACTATTCCTGCCGAACTCTCCGGAAACGTGCTGCCTTAGTCCGTCATGGAAATCGTCACTCAACAACTCGCCGATGCTCTTGAAGTCAAAGTGAAAGGACGACTCGACAACTATTGGGGCGAACATCTCCAGCGCAATCTGGAACAACTCATCCGCGGCGGCGCTCATCACCTCCGCCTTAACTTCTCCGGAGTCTCCTATCTCAGCTCCGCCGGGGTTGGCCTGCTCGTCCGCTTCAATCGCCAGCTGAAAGCCATCGGCGGCAGCTTCGTCATCATCACGCCCTCGGACCATGTCAAACTCGTCATCGAACTCTGCCACCTCTCTCCAATCCTATTCTCAGCCCAAACAACTGCCTCGCGCGCTATTACACAAGCCGAGCCACGCCGTTTCGCGACCCCTGCCGCCTCGTTCGAACTCATCGAACGTTCCGCGGCAAGACCGCTCACGTGCGAATCCATCGGTGATCCGGATCTGGTGACTGGCTCCGGCTACGGACCTCAGGATTGCCGCGCCATTCGGTTTCCCGCTTCGACTTTTGGCCTTGGACTCGGTGCGTTTGGCCACGGTTTTGAAGATGCCCAGGCACGCTTTGGAGAATTTCTAGCCGTCGAAGGTTCCGCCGCTTATCTCCCCACCGATGGAACCAACGTACCCGATTTCATGGTATCCAGCGGCGACCTCGTCCCCGAACTGAAAACTCTTTATGGCCTCCGCTGCGAAGGCGACTTTTCCCACTTGCTTCGTTTCGAAGTGTCCACGCCCACGAATGCCATCGCACTCACCGATATTCTTCGTACCGCCCTCGAAGTCACCAATGCCCCTGTCATTGGACTCGCAATGATTGCCGAGTCTGGCGGCCTGGTTGGCGCTGCGCTGCGCCGTTCTCCCGCCGCTGAAAGCGCGTCGTTCAAATACCCTGAGATTCGCGAGTGGCTCTCTTTTTCCACGGAACGCCTTTACGCAAGATCCCTCGCCCTGGTTACCGGAATCGCATCTTCCTCCGCTTCCGGTCGCTTAGCTTCATTTCTACGCCCGCTTGGCGCCGGTACGGATTTCTTCGGCCATTTTCACGCTGCGGCATTCTCGTATCACCCATTGCAGAAGGGCGAGATTGATCTGAAATCCACCGTCACAGCACTCTTTGAATCGGAAAACCTGCAAGGCGTTCTTCATCTGCTCACGGACGACCGCCAGGCCGCAGGCCCGCAGCAGAGCGAATTTGTACGTGGTGCGTGCTGGATCAGCGCGCTTTCCGGAGAGCAATGAGAGCGCCCCGCCAATGAGCCTGCTGATCGGCACATTCACCATCGGTTTCATTCTTTCACTGCTCGCGCTCGGTGTGTTCATCAGCTTTCGCATCTTCGCATTTCCCGATATCACCGCAGACGGCTCGATCACTCTTGGCGCTTCCGTCGCCGCCACTCTGTTGGTCCACGGCGTAAGTCCCCCGCTCGCATCGCTTGCAGCCTTTGCCGCAGGCATGCTCGCCGGAACCTGTACCGGCACCTTGCACACCCGCTTCAAGATCAACTCCTTGCTCTCGGGAATTCTCGTGATGACCGCTCTCTACTCCATCAATCTTCATGTGATGGGTCGCAGCAACGTTCCCCTGTTGTCCGTCACCACTCTCGCCACGCAAGCCGAACGGATCGGCCTGAGACTCACACACGGCGTCACGTCGTTAAGCCTTGTCGGCTGGGAAGTCAGCGTACGCGACGCATCGGTCCTCTCCGCCATCGCTTTTGCCGCAGCGTTCGCTAGCACCCTGCTTTATCTCTTCCTTCGCACCAATCTTGGTATGGCCATGCGCGCTACCGGCGACAACGTGCAAATGATTCGCGCGCTCGGAGTAAATGACGCCAATATGATCGTCTTCGGTCTCGCCATCTCCAACGGATTTGTCGCCCTCTCCGGTTCGCTGCTCGCTCAGTATCAGGGATTCGCCGACGTCGGTATGGGCATCGGCATGGTCGTTTGGGGGCTCGCAAGCGTCATCATCGGCGAAGCGCTGGTTGGCACCAATCAGGTGGGGCTGACTCTTGTTGGCGCTGTGATGGGATCCGTCCTTTTTCGCTTGATGGTCGCTGTCGCCCTCCGCTGGGGCCTCAGTCCCAACGATCTCAAGCTCATCACCGCCGGTTTCGTCTTCATCGCACTCATCGTGCCGCAATTCCTTCGCAAGTCGCGGCTCCGGAGCGCACATGCTTGAAGTTCGCTCCATCGCCAAAACCTTCAACTCCGGCAGTCCCAACGAAGTCCGCTCGCTGCGTGGAGTGAGCCTCACCCTCGAGCCCGGCTCGTGGGTGATCATCATCGGCACCAATGGCTCAGGAAAATCCACTTTTCTCAACGCCGTCGCGGGAACATTTTTCGTGGATGATGGAAGCATTCACATCGCTGGCAAGGACGTCACCCGCTGGCCTGAATTCACTCGCGCCGAACTGATCGGCCGCGTCTTTCAAAATCCCTTTAGCGGCACCTCTCCCAGCCTCACAATCCGCGAGAATCTCAGCCTCGCTGCGCGCCGCGGCCTCAGTCGTGGCCTCGGCTGGGGTCTCAAGTCTTCTCTGCTGTCAAGAATGCGCGACGAAGTCAGTCACCTCAACCTGGGCCTCGAAGACCGCCTCGAAAATGCCATTGGCAGCCTTTCCGGGGGCCAGCGCCAGGCCCTGACTCTTCTCATGGCCACTTGGCTGCGTCCTGAACTTCTTCTTCTTGACGAGCACACCGCCGCACTCGACCCCAAAAGCGCTGACCTGGTCATCGCCCTCACAGAACAAGTCGTCGCCACCGAAAAACTCACAACTCTTATGGTCACCCACTCCATGCATCAAGCCGCCAGCCTTGGCGACCGCCTGATCATGATGCACCGTGGCCAAATCATTCACGATTTGCAAGGCGCCGAAAAACGCCGCCTTCGCCCCGATGACCTCCTCGCTCGATTCGAAGAAGTGCGACGCGCGGAACAATTGGACGAAAGTGCTGCGCAGATGCTGGCCGCGAGATACATTTAACGGTTATTCGTCCAGCGGCGCGATGCGGGGGCGACCCCGCGTGTATTGAGTGTGACCGCGCGCGCGTGTTCAATAGGAATGGTACCTAATGCTCCCACTGCAGTCGGGGAAGATGAATCTAACCCTCGGGCTACTGCGGGCTACTGTTTTTCGCCCACTTTTTGAGCTTCGAAGCGCTTCGTGGGACTTCGCCGCGCTTTACGCATGAAGTTCGAAAGCTCGCGGTAGTAAAGGCGATAGCTGCAATTTCCCTTGCAAAACGAGGGTTCCTGAAAGGCTGGGGTTTAAGCCCCCCTCTCCGCCATAAATATAAGTGATTGAAAATGCAGATATTTGTTCTGGCGATTTTCCGTGTTACTCATTCGTGGATTTTTCCCACCTTAATTTTACTGGTATAGTAAGTAACTCTAACGGCCCAATGTATGATAAAATGGGCCTTCCGGTTGTAGCATTTGGGGTTCGAAGGCGCCCTTCTCCGCACCACAAGAAAACAAGGAAATCTGGATTTGTTATTCATGCTACTTTTTTTGGGCACTGTGCGACTGCTGAGACTCGACATAACCCAGAGAAAATGCGGTATTACGAGTGAAGCGACAGAAACTAGGGGAGTCGCGAAAACGGGTCAATATTAATCCCCCCTTTCCGTCAGTCTCCGCCGCTGAAAGAAGTTCGCCGGAATGCATTTGCGTTTGGCGCTACTATATGAAAGTATAGCTGCATATGGTACACAGACGTTTCTGGCTGAACCTGCTCGGCCGCGCGTGGAAGGAGCGATCCGTCGTCTGGCTCGCTGGCGTGCGGCGGGTAGGAAAAACCTGCCTTTGTCAGGATCTCCCCGAAGTTGAATATTTCGACTGCGAACTGCCTCGCGTTCGCCGCATGATGCTTGACGCCGAGAGCTTTCTCGACGGTTTACGTGGCAAGCGCATTGTGTTGGATGAAATCCACAGACTGCAGAACCCGTCAGAATTGCTCAAGATTGCAACCGACTATCATTCGCGTACACACATTGTGGCAACCGGTTCTTCGGCTCTGGGCGCCTCGAAGAAATTCAGAGACACGTTGGCGGGACGGAAGAGGGACCTCTGGCTGGCGCCGATGTGCCTTCTCGACATGGACGACGCGAACCAGACGGACCTCAAGCACCGCTTTCTGCGGGGCGGACTTCCTCCCTTCTTTCTGCCTGAGAAACATCCGGAACGCGACTTTCAAGAATGGATGGACGCTTATTGGGCTAAGGATATCCAGGAACTCTTTCGTCTAGAGCGGCGAGATTCGTTCCAGCGATTCACCGAGCTCGTCATGGCACAAAGCGGCGGCATCTTTGAAGCAACTCAATTCGCCCGCCCCTGCGAAGTAAGCCGGCCAACCATCGCAAACTACCTCCGCGTTCTTGAGGCGACATTCGTCGCGCATGTGGTTCGGCCATTCAGCACTCGTCGGCCCACGGAAATAGTCGCCGCGCCCAAAGTCTATGGCTTCGACACCGGTTTCATTTGTTACTACCGTGGCTGGCAGGACTTGCGAGATGATGACCTTGGGACGCTATGGGAGCATTTCGTATTGAATGAAATCATGGCTCGCTCGCAGACCCGCGAAGTGTTCTATTGGCGAGACAAGCGCGGGCACGAGGTGGACTTTGTGATTGCGACCCACCGCAAGAGACCAGTAGCCATCGAGTGCAAATGGTCGGCAAACAATTTCGACCCCACAAATGTCGTTGCATTCCGGCACCAATATCCCGAAGGCGACAACATCGTCCTCGCTCACGATGTGGAGCGCGCCTTCACCCGCAATTATGGAGACCTAAGAGTGCGCTTTGACGGCATTCGGTCCTTCGCCGATTCGATTTCTTCGTAGCCAAAGCGATGCACCATGGTTCAGTGCAGGACCTGGGAAGGCAGTGCAATGTTGGGATCGTTGGATCCCTCAGGCACATTGAAAACGCGTTGCGTCCTGGTAGACCCAACAGGGAAATCCCGGTTTGTTACTCATGTTACTTTTTTTGGACACTTTCGATGTCCATAGGAGAGACTGGAGGGCACTGCTGAGACGGATGCGACTGCTGAGACTCGGCCTTAAACGGCGGAAAATGCGGGTTTTACGAATGAAGTAACAGAAAACAAGAGAGTTGTGGAAAAAGGAGCAATCTAATCCCCCCTTCCGCCATTCGTTCCTTATGGCTATATAATTATAGTAATATTCGAAACGGCTGTTTCAGGGGCTTCTGTTCACTCGGCGCGGCTAGATTGTTGTTAGCGTTTGCATTGCTCCTGAACACTGTGCCGATCTCCTGTTTTGCTGCTGTTATTCGCCACCAGCCAACCATTACTTACTCAGTCGGCGAATCTCATGCTCATCTCCAATCACGAACAGTTTCTTTTCTTTCGCTACCGTCGACAAAAAGTGATTCTTGGCGGCGAGCTTTTCTCGAAACTCTTTCGGCCCGTATACAGTTGGATTGATGTCCCGGCCGAGCTTCGATTCGCTACATAAGACGAAGTAGTGAAAAAAACATCCTGACCGCGCGCAGTTCCTAACCGTAGAGTAATTACGGCCCCGCCTATGTAGGCTTCACGTTCTACCAGAGCAGGTCATCAATCATCATCTGGACGGGCGTCTCGAGCTCCGCGAACCCCTTTTTCTACCTCGCCCGCCCTCAAAGTGCGGGCAGCAGGGTCGCAACCGGCATATGTACGGACGAGCAAATCGGGGCAAGCTGAACCAAGCGAAGGAGCCGACTTCCCGCTATTCATAGTTTTTGCCAGCCCCCACCGAGATTTCTGTAAATGCGAACCAGACCCAGGAGTTCATTCAACTGAGCCTGAGCAAGACCCAACTCGGCATTGAAATAATTGGTTTCGTTCGTCAGCACTTCCAAGTAACTTGTGGCGCCCCCTCGATAACGCGTCTCCGAAAGCCGGGCCGCGTCTTGAGCGGAAAACGCAAGTTGCTCTTGCTGCTCTCGGAACTCTCTATCTTTGCGGTACTCGACTAGCGCGTCTGAAACTCCACGAAAAGCGTGCTGGATGGTCTGCTGGTAGACGAGCGCAGCTTCGTGTTGGCGCGCCTCCGTCAACCTTACATTGGAGCGAATTCTTCCTCCGGCGAAGATAGGTTGCGCCAACGATCCCCCGAAATTCCACAAACCAGCTGGACCGGTAAACAGGCTGGTAAGCGCTGAACTCTGAAATCCGCTGTTCGCGGTCAGGCTGATTTGCGGGAAGTAATCTGCCTTTGCAACTCCAATTTGCGCGTTAGCCGCGATCAACTGTGCTTCGGCCTGACGAATGTCGGGCCGCCGCTCCAACAGGCTGGAGGGAAGCCCTGCGGGAACTTCCGGCGCGTGCGGTTGCTCCGTCAACTTCGTTCCACGCGCGATGGGACTGGGATTATTTCCGAGAAGAGTGCTGATGAAATTTTCCTGCTGTTCGATGCGCCGCTCCAGATCCGGAATAGTCTCAGCTGCGGTGAACACCAACTGCTCGGCCTGCCTGACGTCGAGCATGGACGTGGCCCCACCGTTCGCTAACATTTGTGTGATCCGCAGCGAGTCCTGGCGTGAAGCCAAAGTTCGTCGCGCGATTTCCAGTTCCAGGTCGAGCTCGCGAAGTTGGAAGTAGGCTGCGGCAACGTCACTCACAAGCGTGGTGATGACCGCTTCGCGGTTCCATTCTGTTGCCAGCAGATTTGCCCGCGCGGACTCAGTCGCGCGGCGATACTTTCCCCAGAAATCGAGATCCCAGGCCAGCGAGAGATCCACCTCGTGAGCGCTTGTCTGGAATTCAGGGAACAATTTTGCGCGCGCGGAGCGTTGATCGTTCGTCTGAGCGCCGGCGTTGATCGTCGGCAACTGGTCGGCGCGCGTGATGCCTACCTGCGCCTGGGCTTGCAGGATTCGCGTTGCGGCAATGCGAACGTCGTAATTCTGTTGGAGCGCAGTGTGGATGAGATCTTGCAGCTGCTTGTCTTGAAACACCTCCCACCACTTCAGGTCTCCAAGGGATTCCGGCGCCGACTGCGTTGCCTGTTGCGGCGACGCTCCACGGTATGCACCGGGAACGTCTACGCTCGGTCTTTTATAGTTGGGCCCCACAGCACAGCCCGAAAGAAGGAGCACTACCAGCGAAACAGCGATCAGTCTTCTCACCTCAGTCAGCCTCCGATGGGCTTGGCTGCGGAAGGGAAGGACCGAGCGCGGCACCGCGGCTTTTCGCCAGACGCTCAACCAGGACGAACAATGCCGGAATGATGAAGATGGCAATAGCCGTGGCGGCGACCATGCCACCGATCACAGTAGTACCCATGATCTGACGGGCCACAGAACCGGCGCCGGTTGCAATCCAGAGCGGCACGCAGCCGAGAATGAACGCAAATGAGGTCATCAGAATAGGACGCAAACGAAGTTTTGCTCCTTCTAGCGCAGCGTCCACCAGTGGTTTTCCCTTTTCGTATTCCTCCTTGGCGAACTCAACGATAAGAATCGCGTTCTTGGCGGCCAGGCCGATCAGCATCACCAGCCCGATTTGCGAGTAGACGTCGTTCTCAATTTGCACCATGTACGCGGGATAGAAAGCACTGAGCACAACCCGGCGCAGCCACAACACCGCGAAGGCGCCGAATACCGCGACCGGCGTGCTTAGCAACACGCTGAATGGCAGCGACCAGCTCTCGTACAACGCCGCCAGAATCAGAAAGACGAACAGGAGCGACAATGCAAAGATCGCCCAGGCCGGTACGCCTTGCCGCGCCTTCTGCTCTTGATAGGACATGCCCATGTAGTCGAAGCCCATTTCGCGCGGCATGGTCTGCTTGAAGACTTCTTCCAGCGCCGCTGTTGCCTGGTCCGAGCTATATCCCGGCGCGGCGCTGCCGTTGATTTGCGCCGACCGATATTCGTTGTAACGCATCGTGAATTCGGGACCGGAACGCGATTCAAAATTCGTCAGCGCGGACAGCGGAACCCTTTGGCCCCCACTGTTGCGCACGTAGAATTGCCCAAGATTCTCCATATTCGACCTGTAAGGCGCTTCGGCCTCCACATACACTTGCCAGGTGCGCCCGAAATCGTTGAAGTAGTTGATGAAGAGCCCGCCCATAAAAGTCTGAATGGTCTGATAAACATCGCCTAAAGCCACTCCTTGCTTCAGTACTTTCTCCCGATTGACCTCCAAGAACTTTTGCGGAACGCTCGGCAAAAAGCTTGTGCTGATCGAGCCGATTTCAGGACGCTTCCTCGCGGCCGCCAGGAACTTATCCAGGTTGGCAGTCAGAAACGGGACATCCCGCCCGGCACGGTCTTCCAGCACGAACTGAAATCCGCCGGAAGTGCCGACTCCCGGGATTGCCGGTGGCGAAAAGCTGAAGGCAGTTCCTTGTGGCAATTTGCCGAGCTGCTGGTTCAAGCGCTGCTTAATTTCCTGGAACTGGTCCGCTCTGGTTTCGCGGCTACTCCAGGGCTTCAGGGTGACGAAAAAGAAGGCGTTGTAACTGGTCCTGACAAAGCTGAGCAAGCTGAAGCCAACAACGCTCGTGGTGTATTGCACGCCGGGGGTATTGGCGAGGATCTGCTCAACCTGATTCGCTGCTGCGCTGGTGCGCTCAAGCGAAGCCGCATTCGGGAGGTCCATATTGACGTAAACATAGCCCTGATCTTCATCGGGCAAGAAGCTCGAGGGCAATCGGCTGCCGAAAAATCCGGCGGCAACGCCGAGAGCTGCCAGCGTCACGATCGCAACGGCCGTTTTGCGGATCACTCCGCCGCACAAACGGACATATCCGTCCGTGGCACGTCCAAACACGCGATTGAACCAATCGAAAAATCGGTTGAGCAAACCCTTGGTCTGCTTTTTGGGTCGAAGCAACAGGGCTGCGAGTGCTGGGCTGAGAGTAAGCGCATTGAAAGCGGAGAGAAGAACCGAGATTGCGATGGTCACGGCGAATTGCTGGTAGAGCCGCCCAGTGATGCCGGGAATAAAGGCTGTCGGTACGAATACGGCCGATAGAACCAGGGCGATGCCGATGACTGGGCCCGAGAGTTCTTCCATTGCTTTTCGAGCTGCGTCCTTGGGAGCAAGACCCTCCTCGATGTGGCGTTGTACGCCTTCGACAACGACAATGGCATCGTCCACCACCAATCCGACGGCGAGGACCAGGCCGAACATCGAAAGCGTATTGATGGAGAACCCGAAGAGTGGAAATAGAATAAACGTGCCTACCAGCGAGACCGGCACGGCAAGCAGCGGGATCAAGGTAGCGCGCCAGTCTTGCAGAAAGAGGTAGACGACAAGGATGACCAGCGCGATGGCGATCAAAAGGGTTTTGATGATCTCCTTCATGCCTTCTGTTACTGCTAAGGTCTGGTCGAGCGATATGGCGTAATCCATGTCGTCCGGAAAGCGCTGCTTCATTTCGGCCATCAGCTTTCGAACGCCTTCGGCGGTTTGGACCGCATTGGAACCAGGCAGCTGGTAGACCGGGATTACGATTGCGGGCTTGCCGTTTAAGCGGCTGATAATGCTGTAGTCCTGCGCGCCAAGCTCGACGCGGGCGACGTCTTTCACGCGAACAGTTCCACCATCCGGCGTCTCGCGGACGATCACGTTTTCGAATTGTTCCGGTGACGACAGGCGGCCTTGCGCCAGCACGGAGTACGTGAATTGCTGGTTCGCGGGAGCTGGTTCACCACCGACCTGACCGGCAGGATTGACCGTGTTCTGCGCCCGCACTGCATTGACGATGTCGGTAACCGTCATGCCCAGTTTCGCCAATTTGTCAGGCTGTACCCAGAGCCTCATGGCATACTGCCCCGCGCCGAAAACCTGCGTCTGGCCCACACCGTACAAGCGGGCGATGGGGTCATTGAGGTTGATGTATGCATAGTTGCCAAGGAACGTCGCATCGAAAGTACCCTTGGGGGAAAATAGGCCGACCAGCATGAGCGGAGCGGTCACGGATTTTTTGATGGTGACCCCGTACGTGTTAACGTCCGGAGGAAGCTGACCGGCAGCCAGTTGCTCGCGCGACTGCGTGAGGGTTAGATCGGTGTTCGAGTCCGTAGCCAGGCCGAAGTCCACGACCATGGTGGTTTGCGAGTTGGCGGTGGCGTTCAACGAATACATGTAGTTCATGTTGTCCACGCCATTGATTTGCTGTTCGATGGGCGTGGCGACGGATTGCTCGAGAGTCTGCGCGTCCGCGCCGACAAAGGAGGCCTGCAGCTGAATTTCCGGTGGAACGATGTTTGGAAACTGCGCCACGGGCAGGCTTGCAATGGTGACCGTGCCCACAATCACCATCAGGATGGCGATCACCATGGCCACGATCGGACGGTTGATGAAGAACTTCGACATTCTCAGTTTCCTTCCCCGGAAAGATGTACGGGCTTGGGCGCAACGAGAGTTCCTTCCCTGAGTTGTTGCAGTCCTTCGACTACAACTTGCTCACCCGGCTTGAGTCCCTGGTCAATCACCCACATCGTTCCGACCGTCGCGCCGGGCTTCACGGTGCGCATGCTAACTTTGTGATCGCTGCCGACAACCGCCACTTGATAGCTTCCTTGCGATTGCGCAACGGCGCTTTGCGGCAGCAGCAGAGCGTTGCTCTTCAACTCGGTTTCGACACGCACACGTCCATACTGGCCAGGACGCAGCACGTTGCCGGGATTGGGAAAGGCAGCAACGATGCGAATCGTGCCGGTGTTTGCATCCACTTGCCGGTCCGCCAGCAGGATTTTGCCCGTTTGCGGGTAGACACTGCCGTCACTCAGGATCAGTCTGACCGAGGTCCCAAAAAAATTGATCGTATGCTTGCCAGGAATGGGATTGTTTTTCTTTTGTGCGAAGAGATATTCATGTTCGTTAATCGGAAAAAAAGCTTTGATGGGATCCACCTGCGAAACTGAAGTCAACATAGAGGTAGGTCCGACCAGGTTGCCGATTTGCACCTGCGCTATCCCCGCAATTCCATCTACCAGAGAAGTGACTTTCGTCCACTCCAGGTTGAGTTGCGCCTGCTCGACCGCCGCCTTGGCGGATTCGACAGAGGCCTGTGCGCCAAGCTTGGCCTGAACCTCGTTGTCTAATTGGCTCTTCGCGATGGCCCTGCCCTCGGCCAGCGGAGTATCACGCTCTACGTCAAGAGTTG
>Ga0137389_10001357_pt1 | contig 14280 bp, 8 predicted proteins | sample 15con2h14BmetaG_FD_104645 | JGI IMG/M metagenome (GOLD analysis project Ga0137389, IMG submission 104645) | Vadose zone soil microbial communities from Angelo Coast Range Reserve, California, USA - 15con2h1.4B metaG | ecosystem: Environmental > Terrestrial > Soil > Vadose zone > Saprolite...
GCTCACCTCGGTGGGGCGCAACGAGGATCCGACCTGGGCTCCCGACAGCCGTCATCTCGCCTTTGTTTCCGACCGGTCGGGTTACCGCCAGTTGTGGATCATCGATCTCGACACCGGCCGAATCCGGCCACTGCTGCAGCAGAGCGGGGCGCGTTTGCCGGCTTGGTCTCCACGGCTTTCGGAGGCCCCATCCACCACCCCCTGATCGGAGAGACAGGATGAAATCGGTATCGTTGCTCCTAGTGCTCGGCCTGAGCGTCGCGATCGTCGCGAGCTCGTGCGGCGGCAATCCGCCCCCGCAGAACACGACGCCGGCGGTCGACACCGCGGCCGAGAACCAGCGGGTGCGCGATTCGATCAACGCCGCCAACGCCGAAGCCGAACGGCAGGCGGCCGCCGAGCGAGAGCGCATCGCAAACCAGCGCCGGGCGGATTCTCTCGCCGCACTCGCGCGCGCGGGCGAAGAGGTCCGGACCACGCTGGCCGCGATGATTCATTTCGACCTCGACAAGTCGAATATCCGCGCGAACGACATGGGCGTCCTCGACCAGAAGGTGGCCATTCTGCAGGCGAACCCCGAGCTGAAGATCCGGATCGGCGGGCACTGCGACGAACGCGGCTCGGACGAATACAACCTCGCCCTCGGCAATCGCCGCGCGCAGTCGGCCAAGCAGTACCTCGTGAGCCACGGGATCGATGCGAGCCGCATCGAGACGCAGTCGTGGGGCGAGGAGCGGCCGCTCGTGGATGGCCACGACGAAAACGCGTGGTCGCAGAACCGGCGCGACGAGTTCGAAGTGACCAGCGGTGGCGACAACATCCGCCGTCCGTAGCACGCTTGTCCTGACTCTGGGGCTCGTCGCCGGCTGCGCCCTCAAAGGCGATGTCCGGAAGGTCGAGCTCCAGGTCGAGACGTTACGGGCTGATCTCGCCAAGAGCGATGCCGCGCGGGCGGCGGAACGGGACACCATCCTGGCCGCCGTCCGGCTGCTGCAGCAGGCCCTCGCCACTCAGCAGGCGTATCTTGTCCAGATGCGAGGCGATCTGCGCACCGAGCTACTGTCGGTGCAGCAGCAGCTCACGACGGTCCAGGAGCTCGCCGGAGTCAGCCAGCAGCGGATCACGGAGCTGCGCTCACGGATCGAATCGCGGTCCCAGCAGGCTGACCCAAATGCTTCGACCGGAGCTCCCGTTGGTCCATCCGGCAACCCCGCCGGTCCCGGCGCCGATCAGATGTACGACCTGTCGCTGCAGCAATACCGGCGCGGCAGCGTCGCGACCGCGCGCCTGGGGTTCCGGGAGTTCCTCCGCGTCTTCCCCACACATGAGCGCGCGCCGGATGCGATGTATTACGTCGCTGAGAGCTTCGAGCAGGCTGCACCCGATTCCGCGGCGGCGGTGTACGATCAACTCGTGCGTACCTATCCCAATTCGCCACGCGCTCCGTCGGCGCTCTACAAACAGGGTGTCCTCGCCGAACAGCGGGGAGACAAGACGACGGCGCGGAACTTCTATGCGCGGGTGATTGCGGGCTATCCGCGCTCGCCCGAGGCCGATCTCGCGCGGCAAAATCAGCAGCGTCTCAGACCGTAACCTCCTGGCCGTACCCCCACGATGACGCCCCGCGGTGAGATGCCGTTTCTCGACCATCTCGAGGAGCTGCGTTGGCGCATCCTCTGGAGCCTGGTCGCGATCCTCGTCGGCACGATCGTCGGCTGGTGGCTGCTTGACAAGGTCGACATCATCGAACTCCTCAAGCGGCCCATCGCGCCGTACCTGCCCGGGGGGCGCCTCGTCTTCACCAGCCCCGCCGAGCCGTTCATGCTCACGCTGAAGGTGGCGTTCGCGCTGGGCTGCCTGTTGGCGTCTCCGGTCGTGATCTATCAGATCTGGGCGTTTCTGTCGCCGGCGCTGTACGAGCGCGAGCGACGGCTGATCGTGCCCGCGCTCGCCGTCGGCGTCGTGCTGTTCCTCGCCGGGGCGATTGCGTGCTACCAGTGGCTGCTGCCGGCGGCGCTCAAGGTGTTGATCGGCTTCCAGCGCAGCGACCTGACGGCGATGATCACGATCGACCGCTACTTCGGCATGGCCGTCCCGTTCGTCGTCGGCTGCGGGCTCGTCGCGGAGCTACCGCTCGTCGTCACGATTCTGGCGGCCCTGGGGATCGTGACGCCGCAGTTCCTGGGGCGGCAGCGGCGCTACGCGATCGTGATCGCGGCATTCCTCGCGGCGATCCTGACCCCACCCGACGCGGTCTCCATGATGCTGATGCTGGGACCGCTGCTGCTGCTGTATGAGCTGAGCATCTGGTGCGCGTGGGTGGCGAGTCGCCGGCGCGCCCGTCGCATCGCGGCAGCCACAATCGTGCTGCTGATGCTCGGCCTGGGGTCGGTACAGGCGCAGAATCCGCCTCCGCCGCCACCACGGCGCGATACCTCGGCGGTCGTGAAGCCGCCCGGGACGCCGGCGGACAGCGGTCGCCGCGGCGTGGACACGGCGACCGCACGAAAAATCGGACTCCCCACTGGCCCGTCCCGTTCCTTCCCCCTCTCCGATGCCGTGATGGACTCGCTGCTCAAACTCCAAGGTTTCCGCGTCACCCGCTACACATCCGACACCTTCGTCGTCGTGGGCGACAGTCAGACGATTTTTCTGCGGCGCGAGGCCTTTGTCGACCGCGAGGGCACGCAGCTGCAAGCCGACTCGATTCGCTATCACGAGGCGAGCTGCCGGCTCAACGCGTCGGGGGATCCGCAACTGTTCGATCAGGGCACCGTGCTCGTCGGAGAAGGCATGAGCTACGACACCTGCTTGCGTCGCGGCACCGTGCGGGACGCGCTGACAGACTTTCAGCAGGGGGGGGTCACCTGGTACTTGCGCGGTCGGGGCCTAGCGTCCGACTCCGGCTCGCGGCGGGTGTATGCCGCAAAGGCGATCATCACGTCCGATCCGCAGCCGGTACCCGACTATCATTTTGCGGCCGGACAGGCTAAATGGATCAACAAGAACACGATGATTGCGCGGCCGGCGGTGTTGTACGTCCGGGACGTCCCGATCATGTGGCTGCCGTTCATTTTCAATGATATTCGCGGCGGACGGCGCAGCGGCATTCTGTTCCCGCATTTCGGTCTGAACGATATCGTGCGCCCGACGCGCCGGTACTCGCGGCACATCTCCGACTTCGGCTACTACTTCGCCGTCAACGACTACATCGATGTGCTCGTCTCCGGAGACTGGTTCGCCGACCGCTACGTGCAGTTTCATGGCCAGGCCCAGTATCACTGGATCGACCGGTTTGTGGACGGGAGTTTGACGTATTCGCGGATGTCACAGATCGACCGTCCCGGCGTGAATTCGCGGATCGGCTGGAATCACTCGCAGCGGTTCAACTCGCAGACGTCGTTCAACGCCCACGTCGATTATTCGACGAACGGGACGCTCATCACGCGCAATTCGCTCAACCCCTGGGAAGTCACGGCCCGGATCGGCTCGAGTCTGAACTTCGACAAGCGCTTCTCGTGGGGAGCGCTGAACATCGGAGGCACGCGCTCACAGGATCTCTCGACCGCCAACGTCAGCCAGAGCTTCCCGAGCATCAGCCTGACGCCATCCTCGGTCAACATCACTCCGTGGATGACCTGGTCACCGGGTTTCAACTTCAGCAATGACCAGCAATTCCACGTGGCGAGCGGCACGCTCCTCGTCCCCGGCGATAGCGCCTTCCCCGACACGCTACACCTCTTTAACGACAATCGTCATACGACCATGAACATCAGTACGCCGCTGCGCATCGGGCGGTGGAATTGGGGGAACAGCATTTCCGTGAGCGACGTCAGGGTGCACGGGCGTCAGGAATTCGACCTCCCAGGAGACAGCACGGGGAGTGTCCGGAAGGTCCTGTATGGCGAGACCTTCGAGACGCGCGTCGATTGGAACACGAGCATCAATCTACCGTCCTTCTTCTCGAGCACATGGAAGCTGCAGCCGAGCGTGGGGATTTTGAACACGACGGGCGCGGGCCCCTTCATGATCCGCAATCAATTCACCGGCGGCCAGTTCGTCCGTCAGGGCAAGCGCCCGGCGTTCAGCCTGAGCGTGTCACCGACCTTCTTTGGATTCTTCCCCGGTTTCGGTCCGCTGTCCCGCATCCGGCATTCGATTTCCCCGCAGATCAGCTATCAGTACGCCCCTGGGGTGCAAGTGCCGGAAGCATTTGCTCACGCCATCGACCCGAGCGGCCGACTGAACAACTCCCGCACTGATCCGCAACAGACGATCAGTCTCGGGTTTTCGCAGAACTTCGAAGCCAAGCTGAAGCCCCCCGCGGGTGACACCGCGAGCGAGAAAGAACCGCGCAAGATCCGCCTGCTGAGCATCAGCACCAGCGGGATCGGCTATAACTTCGAACAGGCTAAGCTGCCGCACCACACCGGCTGGCAGACGCCCACACTCACGAACACATTCTTGTCCGACTTGGTCCCGAGCTTTCAGCTCTCGATCTCCCACGATCTGTGGAAGGGGCAGGTAGGCACCGATACGGCCAAGTTCTCGCCCTTCCTTCAAAGCATATCCGCGTCCTTCACCGTGACGCCGGCGACGCTCCAGGGGTTGGGCCGATTGTTCGGGCTGCGTCCGCACCCCGTCGCCGCGCCAACGCCAGACACGACCGCGACTCAATGCGCGGGTGCGTCGGATGACTGCCGTCGCTACCAGGGAAGCTCGCGCACGCAATACGGGCCGCGCGTGCCCGGGATGGGAAGCGGCGGCGGGGGGCGCTACGGCGGGGCCAAGGGCTTTACGCTCGGCATTTCGTTGTCGAGCTCGCGCAGTCGCAGCGACACCACGCCACAGCTGCGCCACGCCCCGGGGCGGCAGACGACCAACTTGAATCTGTCGTTCAGCCCGACGCGCAACTGGACGGCCAACTGGAGCACGTCCTACGATATGGGGACGAGGCAGTTCTCTTATCACTCGCTGACGTTCCAGCGCGACCTGCGGCGCTGGCGCGCAAGCTTCAGCTTCAACAAGACGGCGGCGGGCAACTTTTCCTTCAGCTTCAACATCACGCTCACCGACCAGCCGGACATCAAGTTCGACTACGATCAGAACACCTACGTGCGGTAGACTGCGTTGTCCTCTGGCGGAGACATCGCGGCGCCCGCCTCTGCCGTAACCCTCTAAGAATCATCCACTTCGCTTCGGGCATGAGGCGTGCTTACACCTCGGGCGATCCCCGTCCTGAGGCTCTTATGCGTGTTCTCCTGTCCTTGGTGCTATTGGTCGCTGTGGCATGCCAGCCTTCCGTCGTCGGTCCCGGCGGCGGCGTTCCATCCACGCCGGCCAACCTGACGTATGAGCTCGAGCCCAGCGGCGATCCCAATCGCCCGCTCGGCATCTTGCTCATGTGGGACGACGTGACCGACGCGAACCTTGCCAGCTATCGCGTCTATTCGCGCTCCTCGAGCAGCGGCTCCTACGGCCTCCGCGGCGAAACCAGCTCGAACACCTTCCACGACAACGGTGTGCCCCATCTCGACTACTACGTGACTGCCCTGAACGACAACGGCGAAGAAAGCGGCGGCAGCAACGTGATCACGGTGGACGAGCGGCTGCAGCTCGATGCCCCCGCGTGGCTGTCTTCGATCTCCTTGAACGGTGCGATTCACCTCGAGTGGGATGACAGCTCGTACATCACGGCACCGACGCGCTTCAAGTGGTACCGCATCTACAGCACTGATTACAATCTCGACAGCGGCCTCTGCGGGACGAGCTGGCTGCTCGAAGGCACGACCGTCGCGCCGGAGTTTCTCGCGAGCGCGATGAGCAACGGCGTGCCGCGCTGCTTCGGTGTCTCTGCCGTGAGCCGGGAAGGATACGAGAGTCTCTGGTCGCCGCTGCGCCAGGACACGCCACGTCCCGATGCGCGCAACACGCTCGTGTACGCGTATAACGCAAACCAGGCCCAGTCGGGCTTCCGGTTCTGGCAGGATCTCAACGCCGACGGCCGTGCCCAGACATCGGAGCTGGGCCGGGTGCAGGACGGCAACCTGACGAGCATCGACTTCTGGATCTATCGCGACCCAACCGACTCGACTTTGTGGTTGGTGCCGGAGTTCTCGGGGACCCAGATGCGGCTGTACAGCACTAGTCCGGTCGCCGATCTGACGTCGATCGACTTCGCACCGGCATCCGGGTATTCGCGCAGCATGTTCCAGGCAGTTCCGGGCTACGCCTATGTCTTCGAAATCGTCGAAGGCTCGACCGTGCGCTATGGCGCCCTGCGCATGACGCACGTCGGCCGGGACTACCTGATCTTTGACTGGAGCTTCCAAACCGATCCGGGCAACCCTGAGCTGCAGATTCGCGCCGGGCAGTCGACCGCCATGGCGACTGGCACCGGGGTTTCAGGCTCGAAATAGGTAGTCCGGGTCAACTCAAGGCGCCGGAGTGGTCGCAACAGCCACTCCGGCGCTTTAGCTTTGGTTCCCATGGCAAAACCAGTCACGTTGGATGGTCATTCCCTCTCTATCGCCGACGTCGTGGCCGTGGCACGCCACGGTGCTCCCGTGGCGCTCGATGCCAAAGCGCTCGCAGCCGTACAACAGTCTCGGAGGGCAGTCGAAGCGGCCGTAGCGCGGGGCGAGACGATCTACGGCGTCAATACCGGATTTGGGAAACTCGCCCACGTGCGCATCCCGCCGGACCAGGCTCGCCAGCTGCAGCTCAACCTCATCCGCAGTCATGCGTCCGGCGTTGGTGATCCGCTTCCGGCCGATGCAGTCCGCGCGATGATGCTGCTGCGGGCGAATGTCCTCGTGCGCGGCACGAGCGGAGTGCGGCCGGTGCTTCCGGAGCTGCTGGTCGAGATGTTGAACCGCAAGCTCCATCCCACCGTGCCTTCACAAGGCAGCGTGGGCGCCTCCGGCGACCTCGCACCCCTGTCGCATCTTGCGCTGGCGATGATCGGTGAGGGGGATGTGAAAGTGCCGAGCCCCATCACGCTCGAGGCCAAGGAGGGACTGGCCTTCGTGAACGGGACGCAGGCACAAACGGGTCTCGCGGCACTACTCGTGTCCGATGCCTGGACGCTGTGGCGCAGCGCGCACGCAGCGGCCGCGATGAGCCTCGAGGCGGTCCGCGGCTCGCCCGATCCATTCGACGCTCGCATCCATGACGCGCGCCCGCACCCCTGGCAGCTACGCTCCGCCGCGGTCCTGCGCGAGCTGCTCGCCGACAGCGAAATCCGGGAGTCGCATCGCAAAAACGATCCGCGGGTCCAGGACGCCTATTCGCTGCGCTGCACACCGCAGGTGCTCGGCGCGGTCGGGGAGGGGCTCGCGTTCGCCGAACGGCTGGTGGCGACGGAGCTCAATGCGGCAACGGACAATCCGCTCGTCTTCGGCGACGATGTGCTGTCGGGCGGCAATTTCCATGGACAGCCCATCGCACTCGCGCTCGACGTGATCGGCATCGCCCTGACGACGCTCGCGGGACTGGCGGAACGGCGCCTCGAGCGTGTGGTGAACCCCGATCTGTCGTCGGGCCTCCCGGCCTTTCTCGCTCACGACCCCGGTCTCGAATCGGGGTTTATGACCGCCCAGATCGCCGCCGCGGCGCTCGTCGCCGACTGTCGGGTGCTCGCGACGCCGGCGAGCGTGCAGTCGGTGCCGACGGAAGGGAATCAGGAAGACGTCGTGCCCATGGGGATGTCCGCCGCGTGGAAAGCGGGACGCATCCTCGCCAATGCCGAGCGGATCGTCGCGATCGAGCTGCTCGCCGGCGCGCAGGGACTCGAATTCCTGAAGCCCCTGCGGCCCGCGAAGGCCGTGGGGCGGCTCCAGGGCGCCGTGCGTCAGTATGCCGCGGCGCTCACGGGCGACCGCCCGATGACGACGGACATCGAGAAGGTCGCGAGCGCTATTCGTGAAGGGAAATTCGCGGCGTGAAGGCGCCGCGCGGGACCACAATATCCTGCAAGGGATGGGTGCAGGAAGCCGCCCTGCGCATGTTGATGAACAACCTCGACCCCGAAGTCGCCGAGCGACCCGACGACCTCGTGGTGTACGGCGGCACCGGCAAGGCCGCGCGGAATTGGGCGTCGTTCGAAGCGATCTGCCGCACGCTCCGCGTGCTGGCAGACGATGAGACGCTGCTCGTGCAGTCGGGTAAACCGGTCGGCGTGTTCACCACCCATCCCGATGCGCCACGCGTCCTGATCGCGAATGCCAATCTCGTCCCCCGCTTCGCCACGTGGGAGGTGTTTCGCGATCTCGAGCGCCGCGGCCTGATCATGTATGGCCAGATGACCGCGGGATCGTGGATCTACATCGGCACGCAAGGAATCCTCCAGGGCACCTATGAGACGTTCGGCGCGGTTGGCGCGCGGCACTTCGGTGGCTCACTCAAGGGCCGAATCGTGCTCACCGGCGGGTTGGGCGGCATGGGGGGAGCGCAGCCCCTGGCCGCTACGATGAATGAGGGGATCTGCCTCGCGGTCGACGTCGACCCCGCACGCGTGCAGCGTCGACTCGAGACGCGGTATCTCGATCGCTCGACGGCATCGCTGGACGAGGCGCTCGCATGGTGCGCGGACGCAAAACGACGCGGCAGCGCATTGTCGGTCGGTCTGGTGGGCAACTGCGCCGATGTCCTGCCGGAGCTCGTGACCCGCGGCTTTGCTCCCGACGTCGTTACCGATCAAACGTCGGCGCACGATCCGTTGAATGGCTACGTCCCGAGCGGGTTGACTCTCGCCGAGGCGGCGGAACTCCGCCGCTCCTCTCCCGACGACTACGTCAAGCGTGCGCGGGCGAGCATCGCGAAACACGTACGGGCGATCCTCGACCTGCAAGAACACGGCTCCGTCGCGTTCGATTACGGGAACAACATCCGCACCGAGGCTCGTGACGCCGGCGTGACCAACGCGTTTTCGATCCCCGGCTTCGTGCCGGAATACATCCGGCCGCTGTTTTGCGAAGGCAAGGGACCGTTTCGCTGGGTGGCATTGTCCGGCGACACCAAAGATCTGCAGCGTACCGATCAGCTCGTGTTGGAGCTGTTTCCCGACAACACGCACCTCAAGCGCTGGATCACGCTGGCGCAGCAGGGCGTGGCGTTCCAGGGACTCCCGGCGCGGATCTGTTGGCTGGGGCAGGGGGAGCGGGCGCGCTTCGGGGTCGCGTTGAACGAGCTGGTGCGACGCGGCGAGCTGTCGGCTCCGATCGTGATCGGTCGCGATCACCTCGACACCGGATCGGTCGCGTCGCCGTTTCGAGAAACCGAGGCGATGCGCGACGGCTCCGACGCCATCGCCGACTGGGCGATTCTCAACGCGTTGCTCAACACCGCATCCGGCGCTTCATGGGTCTCGTTCCACCATGGCGGCGGGGTCGGCATCGGTAACTCGCTGCACGCGGGTCAGGTCATCGTCGCCGATGGGACAGCCGCTGCAGCCAAGCGGCTCGAGCGTGTGCTCACCAACGATCCGGGGATCGGCGTCGCGCGTCACGCCGACGCGGGCTATCCCGAAGCGATCGAAACCGCCCGGCGCCACCACATCCGGTTGCCGATGACCGAGGATCTCGACTGAAGACCTTGCTTGTCGGCGCGCGGCAGGTCGTGACGTGTCGCGGGCCTGCACGCGCGCGTCGCGGGCGCGAGATGGCCGACCTCGAGGTGCTCTCCGATGCTGCGGTCCTGATTGACGGTGAGCGGATCGGTTGGGTGGGGCCGCGTGCGAACGCGCCGAAGGACGGCGGCATCCGTCGCCAGGAGATCACCGGCGTCCTGTTCCCCGGTTTCATCGATTGTCACACGCACGGTGTGTTCGGGGCGCCCCGCCTCGAGGATCACGAGCGGCGGGCGCTCGGCGTCGACTACAAGGCCATCGCCGCGGCGGGCGGCGGCATTCTCCAATCGGTTCGCGATGTGCGCGGCCGGCCCGAAGCGGAGCTCGAGGCCCTCACCCGATCACGTCTCGCAGGGCTGACCGCGCACGGAGCGACGACGATCGAAGTGAAATCGGGGTACGGGCTCGAGCTCGAGGCCGAGCTCAAGCAGCTCCGCGTGATCCGGCGCCTGAGCGCGCAACTGCCCGCCACGCTGATCGCGACATTCCTCGGTGCTCACGAGGTGCCGCCGGAGTACCGCAACAAGCGCGACGATTACGTACGGCTCGTCTGCGAGGAAATGCTCCCGGCGGTGGCGCGCGAAGGCCTGGCCCGCTGTTGCGATGTTTTCTGTGAGCCCGGCGTCTTCTCGGTGCCAGAGAGTCGTCAGATTCTCACGGCCGCGCGCCGGCACGGCTTCGCGGTGAAGCTGCACGCCGACGAGCTCGAGGGCTCAGGAGGCGCGGAGCTGGCCGCCGAGCTGGGCGCCTTGTCCGCCGATCATCTGGCCGCGATCTCCGAGCCGGGCATCCGCGCGCTCGCCGCCAGCACGACGGTCGCCGTGCTCCTCCCGGCGACGATGATCTTTCTCGGCAAGCGGACGCAGGCGCCCGCCCGCCGGTTGATCGACGCCGGGGCGGCCATCGCCTTGGCGACCGATTTCAACCCGGGGACGTCGCCCACCGTGAGCCTGCCGCTCGTCATGACGCTCGGCGTCTCGCAACTCGGGCTACGTCACGCGGAAGTTGTGACGGCGGTGACCATCAATGCCGCCGCGGCACTCGGACTCGCGGCCGACCGTGGCCAGATTGCCGCCGGATGCCTCGCGGACCTCATTGCGGTGGCCGTGGACGACTGGCGGGAGGTCGCGTACTGGATGGGGAAAGACGTCGTAAGCGCCGTCTGGACAGCAGGTTCGGCTTGTCCCGTCTCGGCGCCCCCGATATCTTAGTCGTTCCATATGTCTAAGCTCGAGCAGCTCAAAGAAAAGGCGAAGGGTCTCGAGGCCAAGGATCCGAAAAAGGCCGTGGAGATCTGGCTCGAGGTGCTCAACAATCAGGACGAGACGAATCCTGATCTCTCCATCTACAACCGCATCGGCGATCTCTACATCAAGCTGAAGGATCCCGCCCTGGCGGCGGATTACTACGACCAGGCGGTGGACAAATACGCCGAGCTCGGGTTTCACAACAACGCCATCGCGATGTGCAACAAGGTGCTGCGCAACGCGCCGGCGCGGCAGACGACGTATCTGAAGCTGGCGAAACTGTACGCGGCCAAAGGGTTCATCGGGGAGGCGAAACAGAACTTCGTCGAGTACGCCGAACGGATGCAAAAGGTGGGCAAGATCGAGCACGCCTTCGCGGCGCTGAAGGAATTCACCGATATCTCGCCCGAGAGCGCTTCGCTGCGGGACATGCTCTCGGAGCATCTCAAGATGTACGGCGCCGATCCCGGCAAGCGCGCCTCGTCAGCGGGGGGGCGGGTCACCCCGCCGGCTGCCAGGACAGCGCCGCCGCCGGGTGGGGATGACGTCCACAAGTCCGGCAGCCGCAAGACATCCAGTCTCGTCTTCCTCGATCTCGACGCGCCGAGCGTGGCAAAAGGGCAGAAGGCGCCCCCCGCGCCCCCCCCGCCTCCGAAGGCGCCGGCACCGGCGCCAGAACCGCCCCCGCCGGTCGCCGAAAAACTGATCGAGGAGGTCGTGCCGGAGCCTGACGAGTCGCTGCAGATCGAAACGACCAGTCTCGTCGATGAAGCTCCGGGGAGCGGTGGCGGCGGTGGCATGCTCGAAGGTCTCGAGACGACAATCTCGGACTTCGGGCAGGTACGCCGTGACAGCCCCAAGACCCCGTCCATCCGAGAGGAATTGAATCCGGCGGATCTCGATCTCGAGCCGGTGGCGGAGCTCGAGCCCACGATCCCCGAGGTGAGCCCTCCCACGGACGAGGGCATCGAGCTGGAAGGGGCCGATCTCGTCCTCGAGGGCAACGTCGTCGATACGCCGCCCGCCCCGCCTCCGCCACCACAAAAAAAAGCGGCGCCGACACTGAAGCCGCTCGGGCGTGCACCAGCGGGCAAGCCCGCGCCCGAACCGCCGCGCGTGAAGCCCGTGGTCCCGAAGCGTCCGCCCGGGCCGGCATCACCCTCGGGGGATGGGCCCGGCAAGCGCAAGACCGTCGTCGAGGTACCGCCGCTCGAGTTGGAGCCCGACTTCGAGACCGCTACGACCGACAGGGGTCACGACGTCGATGATGAGCCGCTCGCCGTCGACGAGCCCCCGCGGCATCCGAGTTTCATTCAGACCGAAGACGAGACGTCGATTTCCTCGGGTGGTCGCCGCTCCGGCTTCATCGACCTCGGCATCGATGAGATCAGCAGCGGCGCGGACCAGGCCGGCTCGCTCGTCTTCTCCAACATCGAACAGACGCCGGCCGCGCCGGGCATCGAAGAGCTCGAAGAGCGTGTCGCCGACAACCCCGATGATCCCGAAGCCCATCAAGCGCTCGGGGAAGCGCTGATCGAGCAGGGGGAGCGGGAGCGCGGCATCGAAGAGCTGGACCTCGCCACCGCGGGGTACGAGAACGCCGGCAATCTCTCGCACGCCCGCCACCTCGTGGACGAGGTTCTGCGGCTCGACCCGAACAGCGTGCGTCACCGCCAAAAGGCGGTGGAGTTCGCGTTCAAGGCCGGCGACAAACCGAAGCTGATCGATGCCTATCTCGAGCTCGCCGACGCGCTGCTGCGGTCGGATCTCCCCGAGAAGGCCCGCGCGGTGTACGCGCGCGTCGCGGAGCACGATGCCAAGAATGAGCGTGCGAAGGCCGCGCTCTCGATGCTCGCCCCAGCGGTTGCGAACCCGACCGCCGCGCCCAGCAAGCCCGAGGGGAAGGTCAAGGCGAAAGATGCCAAGATGAAAGTCCGCGACGAAGCCGCGGTGAACGGCGATTTCATCGACCTCGGCTCGATGCTGAACGAGGAAGACGAAGGCTCGCCGGCCCGGGACACGCGGATGACCGTCGCCGATGAAGAACCGACCGGCGACGAAGAGCAGGATTTCCAGGACATGCTGACCCGCTTCAAACAGGGCATCGACGAGAACATCGACGAGGCCGACTTCCAATCGCACTACGACCTCGGCGTCGCATTCAAGGAAATGGGCTTGCTCGACGAGGCGATTGCGGAGCTGCAGAAAGCGCTGCGCGCGCCGGAAGGAAAGCTGCGGACCTCCGAGATGCTGGGGATTTGTTTCTTCGAGAAGGGTGCGTTCGGCGTCGCCGAATCGATCCTGCGACGCGGTCTCGATCTCCCCGCCTCCGGCGATCAGGAGCGTCTCGGCGTCTTGTATTGGCTCGGCCGCGCGCTCGAGCAGCAGGGCAAGAAAGCCGACGCCCGCGACCTGTACGGACGCGTCTTCGCGGTGGACATCCGCTTCCTCGACGCCGAGCAGCGCGTCAAAGCGCTCGCGAAGGCGAAATAGCGTGAGTCAACAAGTCGCGCGCGTCAGCCTCCGTGACGTCCAGCGGCCGGTGGCTGGAGAGCTGGAGCAGGTGGTCGTCGAGCTGCGCCGCGTCATCGCCGCGGATTTCCCCATCGTGAGCGAAGTGAACGACCACCTCTTGCACATGAAGGGAAAGCTGTTCCGGCCGACGCTGCTCCTGCTCAGTCACCAGGCGGCGGGGTCCAAGGATCCGCGTGCGGTGACGCTCGCCGCCGTCGTCGAGCTGATCCATCTCGCGACCCTCGTGCACGACGACTCGGTGGACCACTCCGTATTGCGGCGCGGGTTGCCCACCATCAATGCGCTGTTCTCGCATCAGATCGCGGTGATCATGGGGGACTATCTCTATTCACGTGCGATCATCGAGCTGGTTCGCCTGGACGACCACGAGGCGCTCCGCGTGCTGGCGCGCGTCACCAACGAGATGACGGTGGGAGAGATGCGGCAGCTCGAGGCCCACGACAAACTCGCCTATGGTGAAGGGGCCTACGACGCCTTGATTCGGGCCAAGACCGCATCGCTCTTGTCGGGCGCGTGTGAAGTGGGCGCCCTGACGGCACCGGCGAACTACCGTCAGGCCCTCGCGCGCTTCGGGATGCGCCTCGGCATGGCGTTTCAGATCACGGATGACCTGCTCGACTATACCGAGCTCGAGGCGGTGACCGGAAAGCCATCCGGGCTCGATCTGCACGAGCACAAGGTCACCCTGCCGCTGATCGCGGCGCTCGCGCGGATGCCGGCCGAGGGGGAGGGCCGGCGAGTCGTGGCCGAGCTGATGGAAGTGGCGGAGCCGAGTGACGATTTGGTCGCTGAGGTGATCCGACTAGTTGAAGGCGCAGGCGGGCTCGAGGTGGCGCGGCAACGGGCGTTGGACCTCGCGCAGCAGGCTGA
>Ga0137389_10001359_pt1 | contig 14270 bp, 13 predicted proteins | sample 15con2h14BmetaG_FD_104645 | JGI IMG/M metagenome (GOLD analysis project Ga0137389, IMG submission 104645) | Vadose zone soil microbial communities from Angelo Coast Range Reserve, California, USA - 15con2h1.4B metaG | ecosystem: Environmental > Terrestrial > Soil > Vadose zone > Saprolite...
AACTCGATGCCTGCGACCTGTTTGTCCTGGCATCGTGGTCCGAGGGCCTGCCTCGGGCCATGATCGAGGCCATGGCGCGCGGCCTTGCGTGCATCGGCAGCCGCGTAGGAGGAATTCCGGAGCTGCTGCCCGATATCGCCATGGTCCAACCTGGAGATAGCGTCGGCTTGGCGGCTAAAATCCTAGAGCTCGCCCGCGACCCGCAGTTGAGACGGGACCTCGGGCGCATGAATCTGGAAACAGCTCGCCGCTATCACGAGAGTGTTCTCCAGCCAAAACGGGTGGCATTCTATGAACGACTGCGCGAAGTCACCAGAGCATGGCAGCGAGCGGGGGCCTCTCGAAACCAGCCGGGGCCGCCTTGACAGATTCGACCCTTCCCGGACATCTTCACCTAGGCCTACGCCCCGCGCGAGGCTCATAAGGCCTATTCTGTTACGCTGCGAGGGTACGTGACTCATTCTGCTTCCGACGCACCCTTGAGAGTACTGCACGTCATCGGCGGGCTGAACCGAGGCGGCATCGAGGCCTGGCTCATGTATCTGTTGCGGCGGGCGGCTCGCTCTCAGCTGGAGATGGACTTTCTCGTGCACACAAAGGAAACGTGCTCCTACGATGCAGAGGCTCTTTCGCTGCAGGCTCGAATACTTCGTTGTCCGCTGAGCCCGCCATGGTCCAACGTTTGGAATCTGTGGAACAGGATGCGCGGACCGGTTCGGTACGACGTCGTCCACAGCCACTCCGGCAACTATTCGGGCTGGGTGCTCTCCATCGCTGCGCTTGCCGGAATCCCGGTGAGGATTGCGCACGGACATTTGGATACGCGCACTGAGGATCGACGGGCGAATCTCTCGCGCCGTGCGTACCTCCGCACCATGGATCAGCTTCTCCGCCGCAACGCGACCGCTGGCTTCGCCTGCTCCACCCAGGCCGGGAAAGCTCTATACGGGAGCTCATGGGGTCGCGACCCGCGGTGGTCGCTCTTCCCTTACGGCGTCGATCTCCGTCCGTTCCAGGCTCCCACTCGTCCGTCTTTGCGCGATGAGTTGGGCATCCCTCGAGATGCCTTCGTGATTGGCCATGCGGCACGGTTCGTGGAGTTCAAGAACCACGCTTTCATCGTAGCCATCGCAAGAGAAATCGCTGCTCGCGACCCGGCGCCGCATTTTCTCCTCGTCGGTGACGGAGCCCTGCGAAACAATATCGAACGCCTGGTGGCGGAGGCGGGATTGAAGCCCCGATTCACATTCACCGGGGAACGCAACGATGTCGCCGCTCTGATGACGAGCGCGATGGATGTCTTGGTCTTTCCTTCCCTGTACGAGGGACTCCCTGTCACTCTGGTCGAGGCACAGGCTGCGGGTCTTCCATGCCTGGTCTCGGAAAACGTCTCCCCCGAGTCGAGAGTCGTGGGCAACTTGTACCATCAGGAGTCCCTCCGGGCGTCGCCGAGCATCTGGGCGGATAGGCTGCTTCAGCTCCCTCGCAAGCGAACGGACGAGGATCGCGAACGTGCTCTCCTGGCGGTCAAATCGACCGTGTTTGAGATAAATTCAAATCTACAAGCGTTGCATGAGCGCTATTTGCGCTTGTTGAATGATGCTGGGCAATCTCCAAACCATCGGCCTGTCCTTTCCAACTCCTCCGGATAAGCATGATTCAGGTCCTGTCCGAATTGACTCAATGCTTACCAGCGTCTGCGGCCCGGACCAGGAATGGAGGGTCAAATGCAACTGGGCACGCGATGCATCGCAGTTGTGCCCGCGGATTGACCTGTGGTATCCGAACCGCCTTCTTTCAACCCGGCTTGGCAGCACCGCGACAGCGCGGCGACATTAAGCCGCCGTAGAGGCGCATGAACAGCAAATCCTCCCCCGCAGCAGGAAGTTTCTTCGACGGTTTTGCCGATGCATTCGACACGTTCTACGACGGCAAGCGCAGCCCGGTGATGCAGTGGATCGATCGCCGTTTCCGCAGCGACATGTTTGCTCGCTACACTTTGACGTTTGAACGTCTGGGCGATCTGAACCAACAGCGCGGGCTGGATATCGGATGCGGGTCGGGTCCCTACCTGGCGGAGACGCTGCGGCGCGGCGCCGCCCATATGGTGGCCCTTGACCCTGCGCCGCGGATGCTGGAGCTGACCCGGCAGCGGGTACAGAAGATCGGTCTGGCCGACCGGCTCACCGTGCTGGAAGGCTACTTCCCTCAGGTCCGGCCTCCCGGGCGTTTCGACTTTGCGATCGTGATGGGGGTGATGGACTACGTCGACGATCCCTCGGCCTTCCTGCAAGCCCTGAAAGGCTGTCTATCCGGCCCCGCGGCGGTCTCCTTCCCCAGCAAGCATTGGTTTCGCACGCCGCTGCGAAAGATCCGTTACCGACTCCGGCGATGTCCGCTGTATTTCTACGACGAAGCCTCGATTCGGAGCCTCGGCTCTGGAGCAGGGTTTACCGCAGTCGAGATCGTCAAGATTCCAGGCGCCGGTCTCGACTATCACGTATGTCTGCGACCATGACGTTCGGGCCGCCGGTCATCAGCATTGACATCGAAGACTGGCCACAATCCACCTGGGATCGGAGCCTGCCTATCACCGAACGATCGGCCACCAATACCCGCCGGCTGCTCGACATCCTCCAGCGGGTCGGTGTCCGGACCACGATGTTTGTCCTGGGGAAGTTTGCGGAAAAGTTTCCGGGAATCGTCCGAGAGATCCATGCCCAGGGCCACGAAATCGGCTGCCACAGCTACGGCCATCTCGAAATCTTCAAACAATCGCAGGCTGAGTTCAAAACCGACTTGCGCCGCGGCAAAGACATTCTGGAACAAATCGTAGGCGAGCGCATTCGCTGTTATCGAGCCCCTGACTCCTCCGTCATCCGTGACTCGCTTTGGGCGCTCGAGGACCTCGCCGAAGCCGGGTTTGAGTACGATTCGAGTATCTTCCCCGTCAACCGGCCGCGATATGGTATCCCCGACTGGCCGCAATCTCCCGTGCAGGTGCGCCTTGCCAACGGCCTTTCGATCATCGAGTTTCCCCTCGCCAGCTATCGTATGCTGGGCAGAAACTGGCCCGTCGGTGGTGGCGGGTACCATCGATTGTTGCCGGGAATTGCCAGCCGCTGGTTCGTCCGTCGAATCATGCGGTCGGCTCCATTTGTCTTCTATTGCCATCCGTACGAGTTTGATGCCCGCGAGCTGGCGGAGATTTCACTGGAGATTCCACTGGCGACCCGGTTGCACCAAAGTCTCGGTCGCGGCCGTTTCGAATCGCGGTTTATTGCGATGCTGCGTTGCTTTGGCGGCCGCCGCATGGGCGATCTGCGCGATGAGCAAAGCTGGCCGGAACTGCAGATTGAACAGTTTGCGCGCGCTAGCTCACTGCCTGCCTGAGCTCACGAGTCTAACCTGCTTAAAGCCAACAGGCTCACTCTGGTGACCCTTTTCGCTTGCCAACCGTGGCCGGATCAGTCACCGGGTAGGGACCCAGGAGGTTGTTGCCGGGCACGCCTGGGCCTCGACGCCCATCCCGCTCATCAGGAGGGGCGAAATCGCGGCGTTCGCCGGGTCTGAGCGACCTCGAATGCCCTCTGCAATCAAAAAAGTCCCGAGAATTAGGAGCTTACACTCACCCGCCGTGGCCTTGAATGACGGAGGACGATGCTGGTAAGAGTGCGCGCTTCCATCGCGATGGGGATTTCGCATGTCTGTCGTTCCATCCATCGAACCGGCTCCCGGTCGCATCGAGCTCCTTCAAAAAAGAGAACCATTCTTCTCACCACGAACACTCAAGAGATTCTGGATGAGCCCAAGCATCAAGGCAATCATGAAGTTCTTGCCACTCTTGGCAATTTACATCGCGTTGATTGCCATTAATCCGAGGAACGAGCTCTGGGGTGATGAAGGGGGGTACCTAGGGTTCGCGACCAATCTAACCCACGGGTACTATTCGCCAACCCCTGAAATCGATCTCTGGTGGGGCCCGGGATATCCGATGATCCTCGCGCCATTTGTATTATTGAAACTGCCATGGGTCGTCATAAAACTTCTTAACGCCGGCTTCCTGTTCTTTGCCGTTGTCTATTTTTATCAAACACTCAGACTCTATTCAACCAGCAAGTATCTTGTACATCTCACCTATCTTTTTGGGCTCTACCCGCCGTTCCTCAGGCACCTGGGTTACATGATCACTGAAACCTTCGTGATCTTTTTGATCTCGGCGATGACCTATCATTTCTGTAAACTAAGCCAACAAAAGCCAAATAGCACGACACATCAGATCTTGGCAGGTGTCTTTCTAGGCTACCTCGCGTTGACTAAAGTTTTTTTCGGCTATGTAATCGCAGCCGGTCTGATGTTTTCTGTATTGGCGTTCATTCTGTTCAAGAGAAGTGAGATGGTAAAAAAGGCACTCGTGACTTGTTGTATTGCCTCTATCGTCTGTTTGCCATACCTCATTTATACCTACTCCCTGACCGGCAAAATCTTCTATTGGGGCACCTCCGGAGGCACTCAGATTTATTACATGTCTAGCCCTTTCGATGGTGAGCTCGGCGACGTCGGGCCAGTATTCCCGAACCGGGGCCGATGGGCGCACTATGCGGAAGAGCTGCGAGGCGAGAAGCCTTTTCCCGACAACGGTGGCGCTCCGGACTTAGCGAAGAACCACCTCGCATTCTTTGACAAAGTGTCCAAGCTGCCAAACGCAGTAGCACAGGATGAGGCCTTCAAGAAAGCCGCTCTCTCTAACATCCGAAATCATCCTTCCAAATATTTGAAAAACTGGCTCGCCAACCTCGGCCGGTTGTTGTTCGACTACCCATACAGTTACCGCAACCAAACATCGAGGACATATTTTTATCTCTTGCCGAATGTTTTCATATTTGTTTTTGGCGTAGTGAGTATCTATCCGCTTTGGCGTTATCGGAGCACGATCCCGACCGAAATCTATCTGCTCCTGGCCTTTCTTGCGATCGCTATCTTCGGAACCTCTTTGGTGAGTGCGATGGCACGGCAGTTTTTCGTCTTAACCCCGATCATCGACCTCTGCATCTTTGTGGCATTGGCCAATACTCGGATCGCTCCAAGCGTCGTTGAAACTCTAGGGGGCGGCCGAACTGCTCTTGGAGACCGCTGACATGGGAGCGGCGCATTGCCGCCCCCGAGGTGGAATGCGATTTCGCTGGTGGTTCCTCTTTTCCGTAGTCGATTCTGTGAGGTCTGGGACATGAGAAGAACTCTTCCGATGATGGTCAAAGGCACGATCAAGCGATACGTTTCCAAGCGTTTCGGCCACTGGGCCGCGCCCTGGACCAAGCCGCATATTATGGGGCTCGTTGAACGAGTTCGGCCGTACACGATGTCTGACCCGGCCAGGCTGGCGATGCTCTACGGCCTGGTCGAAGAGTTGAACAGCACCGGTATTCAAGGCGACATCGTGGAATGTGGCGTTTGCCAGGGAGGGTCCTCCGCGATGATGGCCTTCGCTGCAAGAGAATTCCCAGCACGGAAGATGTGGCTTTACGACACCTTCGAGGGTATCCCTCCCGCAACCGAAAAAGATGGCGCTTACGCTACCGAGTTCACAGGAGCTTGGAAGGGATCAGACCAGGACGCGAAGGAGGCCTTGGCAGTGGCGGGGTTTCCTGACGACCGGGTTGTTCTGCGTAAGGGAGTTTTCGCCGAAACCTTTAAGGCCGATCTTCCGGGCCCGATTTCACTCTTGCACATCGATGCTGACTGGCATGACAGCGTGCTGCTGGCCCTCGAGACTCTCTACAGCCATGTCGTGCCCGGCGGCTACGTCGTTCTCGACGATTTTGGCTACTGGGAGGGGTGCCGCAGAGCATTCTACGAGTTCTGTGGATCGAGGCACATCGAGCCTGTTCTGGAACGCAACGGTGCTTCGCAGGCGTTTTGGCGAGTTGGAAGAGAGCACTCCCGTGATGATCCTCGATACAACCATGGAATCTATGCTCCAAGCGCATGGACCTGATGTTGTGGCTGCCAGGACACCAATCGGGACTTGACCGGCGAAACCCTATCTCCCTTTGGGCTGGGGCTTCCCCCGAGCTACTACGGCGAATGAATCGTTCTCGCGCCGTGCTGTTCACGAAGGCGGAACCTGCGTTCGAGAACCAGGTAGGCGACGTAGGGAGCGAGGCCATACCAGACGAACGCCCGCGGAAGATCTGTGGAGTCCTGACGCACAAAAAACAATAGGTGGGGCAGAAACGCTGCCACGAACACGGATCGCGCCCTCACGTCGCCACGCTCCGCCCAGAGGCAAAATTGTACCACGAGGTACCCCATCAGCAGTGTCAGGAGGGGAACACCCAACGCACCGAAATTCAGATATGCCTCAGCCATGAATGAGAATCCGATAGTGGCTCCCTGGCTGGCGCTATAAGGGTCGATCGTCTCGATCAACCAGGTGGCAGCGGCTCCGCGAGCTGCCGACGGGTGTCTGGCCCAGAACAAGCTTGGCACCACCGTGAGCAATGAATACGCGTATCCGATGCCCATGTCGTAACCCCGCTCCCTTGGAACGAGCTCCATGGTATGGGCGAGCGGCGCCATCGATTTTCCCATCTCGGCCAACATGGACACGATTGGGTTATCGTCCTGCGACGAGTAGGCGTTGGTGAAGAAAGACGCAGACCGACGTTCCGAACCCGGAGCCATGCGCGTCTCTCGCACGAGCGGAAATATTCCAATGAGAACGACCGCGGCTATGGCGGTAAGAAGAACGCGAGGAAGCCGCCGCACGCAGCGATCCCACAGCCATGCCGCCGCGACCAGCGGCATCACGGAACCACCGCGAAAGCCGAGAAAAAGGAGGATAAGGGCCTGTGAACCCAGCACCGCCACTCCAACGGAACCCTCGAACTTCCGTCCAGCGCTGCACACCATCAGAAGAAGTGCTCCGGGCACGGCGAACTCGGCGAGGATTCTTAAAGCTGAGTCGAGTCCCGCCCGCTGTACGTCCTTCTGATACAGCCCCATGTAGCCGCTCGACACCACGGTCGAAATAGCCTCCTTCAGCAAGATCAAAAGGGGAATGGCGGAGACGGCCAATAGAAACCATCCTATCGCCCGAACAGCCTCAACCCGAGATGGCGCTTCCGCCAACTCGGCTGGTGGCGGCTGCCTCCGAACTCCGCGGATCGCGAGCAGCGCGCCGCAATGCAGGGCCGCAAAACCACACAGAGTGAGGGGGATTACCCGGGCGACGTGGGCCTCCGAGAACTCACCCTCCAGCAACCCGTCACGATTCAGCCCGAACACCTCAAGAATGGCCTGTCCTCCGTTGAAGAGCAGGGCGGAAAGGAAGATCAACGCATAGGGCTCGAGCAGGGCTCCCCTGAGCCGTTTCCAACTCCAGAGTACCCAAAACCCGTGAAGCAGGATCAGAACGCAGCAAGGATAGGTGAGCTCTTCCTGCTTCCACGCGAAGGTGGACGGAGTCAGCACGAGCACGACGGTGAAAATCAGGAAGCCGATTTGCAACAGGAGGATGCCGGACACCCGGACGGGTACCCCCGCGATGCTACTTGGGTAAGGCAGTGTTTCGGTTCCATCCATCATATGTCGTTCGCCGTGCGGACGTCTCGGATCACCCAGCAAGCGCGAGCTGAGGACCTGGCCGGCGGTTCATCGCTTCGAGCATCAGGTCGATACCCTTGTTCCCTCAAAAAGTCTAGGACGGGAGTAGGCTCAACTTATCAGCATTAACTTGCCGGCTTCAGCGCTCGCCAAGTCGAGGACCCGGGTAGGATCCGACACGCGCTACGTCGACGGTGTCCCAGTAAGTGGTCGAAATTCGGGAGACGATCTGGGGCCGGATTGCTTCGCTGCGCCCACCGGGCAGTTGAGTTGTTCTCGATGTCAAGTCAAGATGCCGACCGAGCCCGGCCTTGACGTTCTTTTCGAGGCATCGTACTCGGACTGGCAATGAACATTCTCGTCACCGGCGGCTGCGGCTTCATCGGCTCCAACCTGGTCAAGTACCTGCGCCAGCACCGGCCGACGTGGCGGGTGGTCAATCTCGACAAGCTCACCTACGCAGGCAATCTCGAAAATCTCGCCGATCTTGAAGATGACGCCGGGCACCGCTTCGCGCGCGTGGACATCTCTGATCGCGACGCGGTTCAGCACTTGATTCGCTCGCACGCCATCGACGCTATTTTCCACCTCGCCGCGGAAAGCCACGTCGACCGCTCCATTCTCGGCCCGGAAGTGTTCATCCAAACCAACGTCCTTGGCACCCAGGTGCTTCTGGAAGCCTGCCAGAAAACCGATGTGAAGCGCTTCGTGATGGTTTCCACCGATGAGGTGTACGGATCGCTCGGCCCGACGGGTCGTTTCACCGAGTCCTCGCCGCTCGCACCCTCCAGCCCATATTCGGCGTCCAAGGCGAGTGCCGACCTCCTCGCCCTCGCCTACCACCGGACCTTCGGGACCGACGTGGTGGTAACTCGCTGCTCGAACAACTACGGCCCCTACCAGTTCCCCGAAAAACTGATCCCGCTAATGATCGTCAACGCACTTCACGATCAACCACTGCCCGTGTACGGAGACGGGGCCAACGTCCGCGACTGGCTCCACGTCGCCGATCACTGCCAGGCGCTTTTGCTCGCGCTCGAGAAGGGACGAGCCGGTGAGGTCTACAACATCGGCGGCGGCACCGAGTTGCGAAACATCGAAATCGTTAAGCGGATCCTCGGACTTTTGAAGAAGCCCGAGAGTTTGATCCGCTTCGTCAAAGACCGCCCGGGCCACGACCGGCGGTACGCGATTGACCCTTCGAGAACGAAGGTGGAGCTCGGCTGGTCTCCGGCGCACACCTTCGAGCAGGGGCTCGACGAAACAGTCCGCTGGTACAGTGACAATCGGAGCTGGTGGCAGAATGTGCTCAGCGGCGCTTATCGCGACTACTACGAGAAACAGTATCGATCGCGGCTGGACCCGGTGACGGCCTGAGCGATGCGCATTGCCGTCACAGGAGCGCGCGGCCTGGTCGGAAGTCGCCTCTGCCTTGAGCTCTGGGGTCGAGGCCACGAGGTGGTCGGGCTCCTCCGAGGGCCCACCCCTCCCGCTTATCCACCATCCGTAGCTCAGAGCCGACGACCTCCCCTCGAGTATCGCCTTTGCGATCTCACCGATGGGCGGGCGGTGGAGGTCATTCTTGCCGAGGCGAGGCCGGAGGTCATTATCCACACCGCGTCAATGACTGACGTGGACGCTTGCGAGCGAAGTCCGGATCAGGCCTATGCCCACAATGTCCAGGCGACCGCCGACTTGAGCCGTACGGCGCGCTCGATAGGCGCCCATCTGGTGCACGTTTCCACCGACTACGTCTTCGACGGCGAGCGGGGACCCTACGGCGAAGACGACGTGCCCAATCCGCGCGGCACCTACGCAACCACCAAACACATCGCTGAGCAGGCCGTCCGGGTGCTGACGCCCTCTTGGACGATTGCGCGCACCGCGGTGGTCTACGGCTGGCCCCCATCCGGACGACCGAACTTCGGGTCCTGGCTCGTCAGCACGCTGCGCCGAGGGGAGTCGGTCCGCCTTTTTGAGGACCAGCTCGTGTCTCCCAGCCTGGCGCTGAGCGTGGCCGCGATCCTGGCCGAGATCGCCGAGCGCAAGCTCAGCGGAATCTGGAACGCCTGCGGAGCCAGCGTGGTGGATCGGCTGACCTTCGGCCACGAGCTCTGTCGCGTGTTCGGCTTCAATCCAGCCTTGTGCGTCGCGAGCAAGGTGGACGACGCGAAGCTCGCCAGCCCACGACCCCGGCGCTGTGGGCTTCGCCCCGATAAGGCGGCGGCGCGGTTGGAGACAAAACTCCTTCCGATCTCGACTGCGCTGGAAGCATTCCACGCGGAATACCTGCGCAGTGGATGATAATCTGGCGCAGATCTGGCGCTCGACCATCGCTCGCCCAGAGGGCGGTGCAGTGGGCAGCGGACGCCTGGGAGAAGGTGGAAGGGAGGCATGATGAAAGGAATCGTCCTCGCCGGTGGATCGGGAACGCGGCTCTATCCGCTCACGCTGGCGATGAGCAAGCAACTGCTGCCGGTCTACGACAAGCCGATGATCTACTACCCGATCAGCGCCCTGATGCTCGCCGGGATCCGGGACGTGTTGATCATCTCCACCCCCACCGACGTTCCGCGATTTCGCGATCTGCTCGGCGACGGCGACAAATGGGGCATGAAGTTCGAATACGCGGTCCAACCGAAACCGGAAGGCCTCGCCCAGGCGTTTGTCATTGGCCGCAACTTTGTCGGGCAGCAGAGCGTGTCGCTGGTGCTCGGCGACAACATCTTCTACGGCCATGGCCTCAGCGAGCAGCTGCAACGCGCCGCCAAACAGAAAAGCGGAGCGACGATTTTTGCATATTACGTGAAGGACCCCGAGCGCTATGGCGTAGTGGAGTTAGATGACGAAAAGAACGCGCTCAGCCTCGAAGAAAAGCCCCTCCATCCTAAGTCCAACTACGCGGTCACCGGCTTGTACTTCTACGACAACGCGGTCCTGGAGATCGCCGCCGGGCTTCGGCCTTCCAAGCGCGGCGAGTTGGAGATCACCGATGTCAACTTTGAATATCTCAAGCGCCGCGAGCTGAGGGTCGAGTTAATGGGACGTGGCTACGCCTGGCTGGATACGGGTACGCACGAGTCGCTGATGCAGGCCTCGAAGTTCATCGAGATCATCGAGCAACGGCAAGGGCTCAAGGTCGCATGCCCTGAGGAGATCGCCTTCCGCATGGGCTACATTGATGAAGCTCAGCTCGCTCGGATCGCGGAACCGATGCGGAAGAATGACTATGGCTTATATCTTTTGAGTCTTCTCGACGGTGCGAGCGCCTCATGAAAGTAACCGAGACTCCCCTTCCCGGCGTCCGGGTGATCGAACTGGATTCTTTCGGAGACTCGCGCGGATTTTTCTTCGAGCTCTATCAGGCCCGGCGCTATCTCGAAGCAGGAATCGATCAACCTTTCGTACAAGACAACTTGTCCAGGTCGGTGAAGGATACTTTGCGTGGCCTGCACTACCAGCAGCCGCATCCTCAAGGGAAGCTGGTTCAAGTCTTCCAGGGAACTGTCTATGACGTCGCGGTGGACATCCGGCGCGGATCGCCGACCTTTGGCCAGTGGTTCGGCATCGAGCTATCCGCCGAGAACAAGCGGCAGCTCTGGATCCCTCCCGGCTTTGCCCATGGGTTCTGCGTTACCTCGCCGAGCGCCGATTTCTTCTACAAGTGCACCGAGTACTACGTTCCCGAGGGAGATCGAGTGATCGCCTGGAATGACCCGGCACTCGGCATCCGTTGGCCAACCCAGGTGCCATTGCTTTCGAAAAAGGACGCCGCGGCAAAGCCCTTAGGCGACGCGGCGGTACTGCCATCGTTCTCGGAAAGCAAGACAGGAGATAAACCGCGAGCGGGTAACGGGTAACGCGCTTCAACGATCGCGCTCAGCAGATGTGGCGACTACGCGCGAACGCCTGGTATCTCGTTGCTGCCGCCGGGGATGAAAAAGTCCTGGATTCCCATGATGCGGAGCGCAGTGTGAAGCACATCCGCGCTTCGAGGTTGTCGGCTCGAGCCATCGGCAAACGCAACGTCCTTACCCACGAAACCGGCGCTGGCGATCGCGGATCCGGGCGCGATCCGGTAGCCACCGATCATCCGATTCGGAGTGACCCCCCCGCCCACGAAGGCAACGCTCGTTGCCGGCCAGTGATCGCAGCTGTTGCTTCTCGGCCAGGTTCGCGAGAATTCGCTGACGATCAACACCAGGGTTTCGTCGAGGAGAGAGCCGGAGCCTTCGGTCGAAGGCGTATTCTTCATCGCGCCCAGCAAGCGACCGACGGCATCGAACGACGCTCGCGAGCGCAAGAACTGGATCGCATGGCCTTCCGAATGCGTATCCAAGTTCTGTACTGGAACTTGAATTGCTAGCGATGTCGCCAAGTTGCTCTTGAGTAGTTTCAGCGTCAGGTTGAACAGGTCATAAGGATCGGACCCGTCCCCATAGGGGAACGCAAAATCGCTTGAACCGGTGACCCAGTCCAGCGTCCGGGTGCGGGGATAGTCTGGGATTGCGCTCATCTCGCGCATGATGTCCCTGGCGAGAAGCTTGCTGACGCCCTGATAGCCATTGTAGAGCTTCTCCAGAAATGCATCGGTATCCCTCGTCGAGCGTCCGCGCAGCGCGCGCAGCCTTGAAGAGCGGCGCTCTTCAATGGCGTTGGTGCTCATCCCGGCGATCGGCCGGCCGAGAAAATCATATTGAGGTCGCGGTTCGCGCTCTCCCAGTCCGTCCCAGGCCCGTGAAATATCCTGGGAGAGCCCGTAACGGAGATCGGAGATCGATCCGATCGAGATGGGTGAAACTTCCGCGCGCAGTTGCACCGCTTCCGGATAGAGGGCTTGCCCGAGCACGATGCTTGGCATCGGTCGCCGACTCTCGAAGCGCGTATAGAGCCCATTGGCAACGAGCGCATTGACCGAAGGGCTCCGGAAGTCGTTGCTCGCAACGCCGGACAGGGCGGCGACTTTTCCAGCCTCGTGCGCGGCCGTTCCCTGGTCGATCCCGTGCACGACGGTGCAATCCTCCCAGAGACGAAAGTACTCCCAAGCTCGACCGTGCGGGGAAGTTCTACCCGTTTGGCGGTTCCACAAGTTCGGAACTCGAAGGCGTTGATAGGCCCCGTCCATTGCATTTCCCGATCCATCGAGATTGGTGACCTCCTGGGACCTGAAAAAGACCGGTTCAGCGAACGAACGATCGTCAGGAGGCAGCATGTAGAGATTGATTTCGGAGTCCGAGAGCGGGGACCACAAGTAGATCGGCATCCATCCGCCCGCCATGAACACCGTCAAGAGCTTGGTCGCACTACCGGGACTGGCGGCTCGTGCGGGATTCCCCTGAAGCCCAAACTTGCCAAGAAGGCCCATCTGGGTGAGCCCAAGACTGGCCTGCAGAATCGAACGTCGCGAGAGTTTCACAGCGGCTCCTCAGTAGGTTAGCCAGAGCGGATCCTGCGCCAGCGCTGCGCAGACGGCAATCCACGGCACCTTGTTTCGCTCTGCTGGGCTGCTGCCGGGTTGAAGGTAGTGAAGAAAGATACTGTTCAGCAGATCGTCTACATCTACGTCTGTCGGAGACTCGCCGAGCATGCGCAAGTGGAGATAAGCGATGTTGTTTCGAATCCTCTGTACGCCTGCCGTGCTATCCGACGAGTCGCTGAGCGATGCGTCGCGAAAGAATACGCTGTTGTTGGGTTTCTCGACCGCGGTTCGGCACCAGGCTTGCGACAGTGGAATCCAAATCTGGAGGAAGCCCGGGCCGAGAACCTTCGTCCGCTTTCGATTGTTCAACAAGTTTGGCCCACCCAGCGATAGGAACAGCTGTCCGGCCACCGTTTGGCCGTAGTAATCAGTGATGATTCCAGTGGAGTCCGGTGCACGCACTGGATAGTTCTCGACATCAAGGGTCCGAAAGTATGGCTCGTTCGGCGTGCCACCCGCCGGCGCGAGAAAGTCCTCTTCGGTCAGCCCCAGCTGATCCTTGAGTGTTTCAACGGCTTGCTCCGCCGTTTTTCGGCGAAGAGTGACCGCATCTCGCGCCGCGGTCGTTCCACCTCCCGAGCGCGGCTGAAGCTCCGAGATCCAGCGGCGGATCTGCGCCATGGTGACTTGCGTCTGTCCGCGAGCGGCGAGATCGCCGAATCCAATGTTCGGGGGCATCGTCCGCCCGGTTCCTGACGTCCGCTCCAGCAACCTGACCAACTCGCTCGCGTCCGGTGCCCCGATCGTCACCATGCCGGAATTGTAAACGATGAGATTCTCAAAGGCGGCCAGAGAGCTGAATGACGGAATCGAGGCTCCCGCGCCATGGCAACCCTCACAGCTGGGCGTGAGTCCGCGAAAAACCTCGTCGTTCGAAAGTCGCGCAACGCTGCCGCCCGGGTTTGTTCCTTGGTCAAGCCAAGAATAAGTCCCGGTGCCACACCCGAAAAGAGTAGCGCCGATCAGACCCATGCTTGCGAGGAGCCATTGCCTCATCTCAGAGCCCGTTTCTGAACGCATCTTGCGCCAGGAGGTATCGAATGAACGGCTTGACACTTCGTTGGCCTTCGACGAACTTGCCCACCAGCGTGTCGACGAATTCTCGCTCGGTTGTCAGCTCGATTGGGCGTCCGATGAATCTCTCCTGCAGCTGCTGGACGGCACAGCGATCGAATTCTCCAGACTC
>Ga0137389_10001367_pt1 | contig 14246 bp, 12 predicted proteins | sample 15con2h14BmetaG_FD_104645 | JGI IMG/M metagenome (GOLD analysis project Ga0137389, IMG submission 104645) | Vadose zone soil microbial communities from Angelo Coast Range Reserve, California, USA - 15con2h1.4B metaG | ecosystem: Environmental > Terrestrial > Soil > Vadose zone > Saprolite...
CCCTCCCTCGGGCATAGTGCATCAAGGACGGAAGGCTGCGGGTGTCTGCAGTCGAGGCGCTGCAGAAGACGTGCCACCGAACTCGAAGAGCGAACGAACTGGGCGAAGGGGGGGAGGCATGAACCAGGTTGGGCAAGGTGCTCGGGCGCCGGATAGATCTCGTGTGACGCGGGGTGCGGCCTGTCCTCTGAACCGGACAGCCTGTGCGGGAACTTGGACGGCGTGAGTGGACCATCAGTGCACGTCTGGAGACGCTGAGAGCCTTTGCGTTGCGGTTCGCCGGAGGCATTTGAGGCACGCGGACGGGTGGCGACGGCGTGGAGCAGTGTTTGCATCGGGCAGAACAGCGACCGGTGTAACCTGGACGTTTCGGACCTTCGGAGGCGAATCCAAGGAGAATGATCCGATGAGAATGATCCGACTTGCGCCGCCGTTGTTGTTTAGCGTCCTCGTGCTCGCAGGTACCGCTGGAACCGCCGGCGCCTGGGGCGACGAAGGGCACCGTGTGGTTGCGCGGCTTGCTGAGGCGCGGCTCACCCCCGCGGCCCGCGCTGGGGTGGCGAACCTCCTGGATCCGGGAGAGACCCTGGCCGACGCATCCCTCTGGGCCGACAAGGTGAAATATACCAGTCGCCCGGAAACACGGCCGTGGCACTTCGTCGACATCCCCCGGCAGATAACTTCCTACGACGCCACGAGGGACTGCAGCGACCCCAATCCCGGCGACTGCATTGTTGTACAGACCGAGCAGGCGCGGCAGACCCTGGCGAACCCGGGCGCCATGAACCGTGCTGACGCGCTCCGCTTCGTCGTGCACTTCCTCGGAGACCTCCACCAGCCACTGCATTGTGCGACGGACGTCGGCCCTGATCCGGCCAGCGGCACTGTTTCCCGATTCCGACGCTGATTCCGGAAGTCATCCACCGTCCGCCGCCGGGTAACTATCCCGAGCTCGAGTTAGCCGCGGCGGTCTTGTAGCTCGTCCAGGCTGTCCAACCGAACGTGCGGCAGTCTCAATTGACCAAGCAGCTGAGTGAGATTTCGACCCGGTTCATCGAGCAGGTTCAGAAGGAGTTGCCCAAAGGCGTCGAGCTTACCCAGACTCACGCAGAGTAAAACGTCTAGCGGATGGAAGGACGAAGGAAGCCATGCAGGCGAACAGCATCGACGAGGTGGTCCATATCCTCGACGGCATCATCGCGGACTGCCGGGCCCGCAGCGACCCACTGGGGTATTTCCCCGCACTTTACCGAGCGGTCACGCTCCGCGTGAAGGAGGGCATCGCGACCGGATCCTTTGACGACGGCCCGCGGATGGGCACCTTTGACACTGCTTTCGCCAACCGCTACTTCGCCGCCTACGACGCCTTCCGCCCGGGCGTTGCGCCGTCGCAGTGCTGGAAGGTCGCCTTCGATGGCACGCTATCCGGCCGCTTGATCATTCTGCAGGACCTGCTCGTCGGCATCAACGCGCACATTAACCTCGACCTCGGCATCATTGCCGCTGAGATGTTCGCGGGGCCATCCCTGCCGGCATTCCACGCGGACTTCGATAAGATCAACGCTATTCTTGGAGCGCTTCTCCCGCAGGTCGAGGCGACCGTGGGGCGCTACTCCCCGCTGCTGCACGTCTTGGCGGCAATCGGCGGGAAGTCCGCGACGGAGACGCTCGACTTCAGTATGCTCGCGGCGCGCGACGATGCCTGGCTTCACGCGACACTCCTCGCGGCGCTTCCGCCGCCGGCTCGCGAGTTCGCCGAGCAAGCCTTAGACGACAAGGCGGCCTTTCTTGGACGCGTGGTGGCGCAGCCCGTCTGGCCCGTCAGCGCGGCGGTCGACGTGGTACGGGAGACCGAATCGCATGACATCCCGGCGGTGATCGCCGGCTTGCTGGCGATCGCCTAGCGATCATTTCGGCCGCTCGGCGATCGTTGAGATGTTCAAGCACCGGTCGCTCTCGGGTCGGTTCCCGGTCGCCCCCCGCTCGCCACAGAATCACCTTGACACCTTGCACAGTGATGTGCTCTATGCGGGCAAGCGACTAGCAAGAGGATAATCTTGGTGCCCAGGCGACGCGTGTTGACGGCGCGGCCGGCGTGGCATTACATGCCAGACGGCGGCGTCCCATCCTTCCGCCCTATGCGGCGGCTCCGCAAACGTTGATCGGGTGGCCAGCCTCGTCGCATCCGTCGATCACGGAGTTTCATCACAGCGAGGTCGTGCGCTGCCGTACGCCATCCGGCTTGCCAATCCCGGCAAGCACCTCTATCCGCCTCCGCTCACAGAGCTGACCAGCGCGGAGTTCGAGACCTTCCTCTGTACGCGACCGTCCGTCGATCGTAGCGGTCAGCTCTACCTGCACGTGCCATTCTGCGAAACCATTTGCAGCTTCTGTCCAATCCACAAGTCCAAGGTGCCGTCGGCGGGAGTCGTCGACGAGTACGTGAGGGCGCTCGTGGACGAGCTAGCGGCCCTCAGCGGCACCCCGGCCGTACGTCGCATACGATTCGACAACGTGTACTTTGGTGGTGGCACGGCGTCGCTCCTGCCCAACCGGGCCTTCGCCGCGCTAATGGAGCTCATCCAGGATCGCTTCACGCTCGACGCGCCACAGTGCACCCTCGAAGGGCACGTCCACTCGCTCACGGAGGAAAAGGTTCGCTTGGCGCGGTCGCTGGGAGTCAATCGGATCAGCCTCGGGGTGCAGACGTTCGAACCGCGGTTACGAGGCCTCTTGAACCTGACACCCTCGGAAGGTGACATCCGCCGTTGTCTCGACGCGATCCGGCGGGCCGGAATCGACGATATCAATCTGGACCTGATGTGCAACCTCCCCGGCCAGAGCCCCGAGGTCTGGGAGCGCGACCTGCGCGCGGCGGTCGCGCTCGATCCGAGCGGGCTCGACCTTTACGAGGCTGTGGTCGTCGACGGAACGCCGCTAGCAAAGCAGGTGGCGTCGGGGCACGTCACGATCGACTCGAACCCGGCGCCTCAGGTGGCGACGTACCTCGTCGGGGAAGCGATCCTCACCGATGCAGGGTTCGAACAGCGGAACCTGTTCGTCTGGAACCGCCCTGGAATTGAGAACCGACTGGTGGGTACGCAAGGAGCGCTTCGAGACGGCACCGTCGACGTCGTCGGCGCAGGCTTGTCCGCGTACAGCGTGATCGACGGCCATCCGTTCCTCGCCGAGCCGAACCGACAACGGTACGTCAGGCGGGTCCGTAGCGGCCGCTTCGCCGCCCGCTGGCATCACGAATGTACTAAGCGGGAACGCATGGAACGGTTCATGATCATGTCACTGGAGGAGTTCACGTTCAGTCCCGCCGCTTTCGCGTGCGCCTTCGGCCGGGGCATGGAGGACATCTTCCACGACCAACTCCGCTCGTTCCACCGACGCGGCCTGATCGAACGGCGCGGCGCCGACTATGTGCTGACGCGTCTCGGTCGCGCGTGGGCAACGACCATGGCAGTCGAGTTCTTCGGGGCCAGCGTGCTCGAGGAGATGCTGCGCGAGCGTGTCCGCGGTGCCGTCCAGGTTGGGCTGACCCGCGAGGAGGCCATCGACCTGCCCATCTTCGCACTGTTCCACCCGGCCGAACTTCTCGGGAGTGCGCACCGCTTCGGCGTCCTGGTCGATTACGTTCGGTTTCTCTGGCGCACGGACAGGACCTGGCCGGTCACCGTACTCAGAGAACTGCGAAGGGCTGTCGCTCGCGCGGGGCTTCCGGCCTTGCGGTGGTACGCGAACACAATTGCACGTCATGTGCTCGCCTGGCTCGCATGGAGAACGCGGTCCCCGCGTGCGGACGCTGGGGAGGAGGTCGTCTGACCGTGCCCGAACCAGACAAGGCGCAGGCCTACTCCCTCGCCTCCCCCCGACACGCGCGCAACCACAAGCGGTTCGAGCTCCTGCTCTTCATCGGCACATTTCTGCTTGGGTCGCTGATCAGTGCACTCTTCGACCTTTCGTTCTTCGGGGCGAACCTCGTGATGCTCGGAGTACCCACCGCGGTCATCCTCATCCGAACGCCGGGACTGATTACGAGGCTTCACCCGGTGTTCTGCGCCCTGCTCCTCGTCTTCTCGTGCGCCTTCTTCGGTGAGCTCAACGAGCGCTTCGGCGGCTGGTACGTCCCGTCCATCTTCACGACGCGCATTGGCCACCTCGCCGTCGAGGAGATCGAGTTCGCGATCCTGTTCATTAGCTGCATGCTCCTAAGCTATGAACGGTTCGCCCGCTGCGTGGACGCACCATCGGTCCGGATCCGAAGCCGCCGTGCAGGGGTCGGCCTCGTTGCGTTGTTCTTCGTCGGCGTCGCGTGCGCCGCCGTTCCCGCTCTGCAGCGCTACTTCGTCGGCCTCGTGTACCTCAAGACGTGCGTCTTCTTTACGACCGCGTCGCTCGCGCTGGCGGTCTACGACCGACCGGTTTTCCTACGCGAGTTCGTCCGACTCCTCCTGCTCGGCATCCCGGTCGTGACCGTGATGGAGCTCGTCGGGCTTCGCCAAGGTTACTGGAGCTTTCCCGGACGCTACGTCGGCCAGGTGGGATGGTCCTGGTTCGTCTTCCCGCTAGAGGAGCTCGTCTTTTTCATCCTACTCTGCTGGCCTGTGGCGGCCGCAGTGCACAGCGTGTTCGTGTCGTCCCTGTGGAGGCCGGCGGTCGAGCTCGAGGGCGAACTGGAATCCGGGGAGTACATTCCCACACGGTGACCCATCGCCAAAGTTGACGCACGGAGGTCTCTTTTATGCCGAGGATCGCGATGATCTCTCCGCGACACGCGACTGGCGAGCTCGCGCGTGCCTACCGCGACATCCGCCCGATCATGCCCCACGTCGGGAAGCTGGTGCAGATCTGCAGCATCCGTCCCGACTGGGTACGCCTCTCTGTGAGCAACATGGTTTTCACCCTCGAGGCGGGCACGCTTGGGCGGCGGGACAAAGAGCTCCTCGCGGTGGCCACCTCGCGTGCGGGTGGGTGTCGATATTGACTGCAGGCCCATAGCCTATTCCTGCAGGCTGCAGGAACCAGATTCCGGACCGTAGATGCCCTGCGCAAGGGAGATTGTTCACGCTTGACGGAGCGGCAGCGCCGCCTCGTCACGTTCGCGGAAAAGCTCACGTGCTCGCCGCAAGCCGTCGAACCGGCCGATACTGCCGCGCTCGTCGACATCCTGGGCGACGACGGTGAAGCGGTCGAAGCCGCCACCGTCGTCGCGGGCTTCAACTTTGCCAATCGCGTCGCTGACGCGCTGGACGTCCCGCGCGAACTCCCCGCGGTCTTCGAGCGCTGGACGATCGTTCGAGCCGTGGCGATGACTCTCATGGGCGTCGGCATCCGTCTTCGTATGCAGATGCATCGCAATGTGCCGAGACCTCCTGCGGAGGCCCTGCTCGACGAGCTTCGTCGCGACGCGCAGCGCGTTCGCATGGGGACGGTCCCACCGTACTTCGAGCGGCTGCGCGTGCGCCCGCACATCCTCGCGGGACAGATCGCAATTTGCCGGACCGTGCTGCTCGCGTCCGGCTTTCCGCGGGCAACCGTTCTGCGCATCGGCTCCGTCATTTCGACGCTCAACGGCGATCACGAACGGGTCGCAGACATCGCGCGCGTGCTGACAGAGGACGCGCGGGGTGCGGCGTCCTCCCAGGGGGACGATGACGTGCCGCCCGCCCTGGAGCGCGAGATGCTGCAGCTGGCTCGCGACGTCACCGTCGACGCGACTGCCGTCACCGACGAGCAGGTCGCATCACTCCGTCGGAACCTCGGCGACATCGGCGTGCTCAATCTCGTCCTGTTGTGCGCGGCGTATAACGGCGGAAACCGGTTGAGCCGCGCCCTTGGCGACGCATCCACCAACCATCGTGTCCTCGCGGACGCCCCAGCGGCCCTTGGCAGCGAGTGACGACCGAGCCCGCCGGGTCCTCGTCGTCGGCGGGACGGGCTTCATTGGCGGCCGCTTGGTCGCCAGGCTACGCGCGGCCGGCGTTACGGTCCGATGTCTCGTGCGCAACCCGTACGCTGCGAGGCGCCTCCGCGCCCAAAGCATCGAGGCGGTGTTCGGCGACCTGACCGCCCCGGACACGCTGCAGGCGGCGCTCGACCGGGTCGGAACCGTCCTGAACCTCAGCACCATCATCCGCGAGCACGAGCGCGGTGACTTTCGCCGAGTGCTCCACGACGGCGTCCGGAACCTGCTCCGCGCCGCCGCGGCGGCGGGGGTCGCGCGCTTTGTCCAGATCGGCGCGCTGGGTGACGCAGCAGCACGCGGGAATCCCCGGCATTCCTACCTGTACTGGAAGGAGAAAGGCGCTGCCCTGGTCGACGCGAGCGACCTCGACGCCACGGTGATCGAGACCTCGGTCGTGTTCGGACCGGGCGACCAGCACTTCACGGCGATCGCACTGACGCTTAAGTGGCTGCCCTGCTTTTTCATACCCGACGGGGCGGCATGCACCACCATCTTCCAGCCGATCCACGTCGACGACGTCGTCGCCTGCGTGCTTCGCGCCCTGGACGGAGGGGGCGAGCTACCGAGACGCGTGCCGGTCGCGGGCCCGGAGCGCCTGACTTACGAAGGCATCGTGCGGACCATCGCATCGCTGATCGGCAGGACTCCCCGCTTCGTCCGGGTCAGCCCGCGTATCACGCGTGCCGCCCTGCGGGGCATTGGCGCGGCCATGCGCTACGAGCCGGTCACCGAACCGCTGATGGACCTCGTCGGAGTCGACAGCATTGCGGAGCCGAACGGCATCGCGGACGTGTTCGGCATTACGCCGCGGCCGTTGACAGAGCGTGCCGCGTACTTGCAGGCCGTTGGCCTGCCGGAGCTCGCGGCGTGGGTCCGCAAGCGACCGCGGCACGGCATCTTCGTGGTCGACCAGGACGTTTCATGACGGCGAGCCCGGGGCGCGTCGACTACGATGTCGTGGTGGTCGGCGGTGGCCCTGCGGGATCGGCCGCCGCTCGCCGGCTCGGCCGCGCCGGCGTGCGCGTCGCGGTTCTCGAGAGCCATCGCTTCCCCCGGCTCAAGCCGTGCGGGAACCTGGTCTCGCATTTCGCGCGATCGCATCTGGAGTTCGACCTGCCACCGGGGATTGTTCGCGGCGAGGCACGGGGCGCCGTCGTCTCGTTCGGGTCACACGTCGCACGCATCCTCACGCCTCCATTCGGCGTGTTCTGCTTCCGCACCGATCTGGATCACTTCCTGATCGACAGGGCGGTCGACGCGGGCGCCGAGCTCCGCGACGCGACGACCGTGTGCGGCGTCACCATCGAGGGCACAGCAGGGGTGCCACGGGTGAGGCTCTCGACGCGGAACGGCAGTACGCTCACGGCTCACTACGTCATCGGCGCGGACGGTGCTAACAGCGTCGTGGCCCGCTACGTGCGGCGGCGGCCACTCGGCCGGTACGAGCGCGCCGTCGGATTGATGGAGCTCCGGCCCACCCCGGCGACGGGATGGAAGCCGGAGGACGACGGCCTCCTTTTCATCGACCTTAACGCCTCGCGGACGGGCTACGGATGGGTGTTTCCGCAAGGCACGCATCAGAACATAGGCGTTGCGGGTTGGGCGCCGTTCTTCCGCCACGCCAAGGCCGCGTTCGCCACCTTCGCCTCACGCCTGCCGGACGGCGGACCGCGGCAGCAACACGGCCATCTCATCCCTGTCGGCGTGTTCCGATATCGCATCGCGCGCGGCCCGCTCCTGTTGACCGGCGATGCGGCCGGGCTGCTCAACCTCGCGTCCGGCGAAGGCATCGGGTACGCGATCGCGTCGGGCCAGCTAGCAGGAGACGCTATCGTCCGCGCCCTGGCGGCTCCGCACGCCCACGCGGACGCCGCGCAACGCTACACGCACCTGGTTCGCAGCTCCATCGCAAAGGAGCTGCGTGCGGCCAGCTGCCTGGCCGCGCTGATCCTGGCGACACGACGGCTTCACTTCGCGCTCGAACCGACCGATGCCGACGCGATATTCGGCCGGCTGTTCGCCGCCGTCGCCGGGACCACGACCTATGCCAACCTCGCCCGCTTTGTCTTCAGCCACCTTCCGCTCTACGTCGCAAAATGGGCCTGGCACTCGGCAGGCCGCAGCCTGTCCGCACGGGTACGACCCGGCACCGTCGGGCACGGGCCATCCTTCTGACGATGCGCCCGCATCGCGCCACGGCGCCATCGCGCGGGGAGCTTCAATGTCCCGTCGCTCTTGCGTAGTCGCGGGCGGCGGGCTCGCGGGCATGGTCGTGACCCGCGAACTCGCTGCCCGCGGATGGTCGGTGACGCTGATCGAGGCGTCGAGCCGACTGGGCGGCAAGGCAGGCGCCGACGTCGTCAATGGGCGGGCGGTCGAACACGGGTACCACATCTTTCCGGGTTGGTACCGCAACGTCCGCCGATTGCTGGCGGATATCGGCGTGCGCCTGGTCGACTTCGATCGCCTGCACTACCTGCGGCCCCGGCCATCGCGGGAGCTTGTCACCGTCCGCAATCCGTTCAGCGCGGCCGGACTCGCCCGGAACGTCCTCGACGGCACGCTACCCTGGTACGAGATGTTCCTGACCGGCTACTTCGCGCTCGACATGCTCAGCCGGCCCCTGTCCCAGAAGCGACTGCTCCCGGTCTGGCTGGTGGCCCGCCTGGCGGAGCGGTTTCAGGAGCCCCGGGAAGCTCGCGGCGACGCGGCTTGACCCTCGGCTGCTCTCGGCCGGCTGGCGCGGATCGAGCGGGGTAGCCTATCGGAGCGGCCACGTAAACGGGCTTGGCGAACCGGCGCCCGGGTGCGTCTCGTAGTGCTCCGCCAGCCGCTCGGCGTAGAGCTCCTCGATCGCCGAGCCGATTCGTGGACGACAACAGGACGAGCGGGAGGCCGAGGATGCAGACACTCAGACGGCTCGCCGCCAATCCGTTCCGCGCTGCCACGCTCGCCCTCGACCGTCCGCACTGCGACACGGGATAGCTCACGAGGGCCCCGCTGTCAGCGACGCGGTTCGCCGAACGGATACGTAAAGACAAGGGTCTAGCCGTCAGGCAGCACTGTCCGCTGGGGTGGACAGGGGGCCGGGACACCGCCCTTCTCCTTGACCGGCGCTTCGCGGTGCGCGTAGAACCCTTACGGACTTGCGGATAGCCGCCTGGAATCGGAAACATGGCTGATCCAGAACATCTCCGACTCGCCCGCGACGGCAAAAGCACCTGGAACAGTTGGCGACTGGCGCATCCGTCTGAACGTGCGGACTTCTCTGGGACTGACTTCACGGTCGGCGACAACCGCGAAATTATCTTATCCGGGTTCGAGTTCGACGGCGATGCTGACTTCAGCGACACGATATTTGGCGACACCCCCATCCCATACCAGACACACGGAACAGGTCCGCGCAGTTCACCGAATGGCGCGGCCTTGTTCGACGGCGTAGTATTCAGAACAGCCGCACATTTCAGGCGCGCTAAGTTCGGCCGACACGCGCGGTTTGACGGAGCCGTCTTTGAAGCGGGCGCCGATTTTACTGACGCCGTATTCCAGGACAAAGCTGATTTCTCTGCCGCGGTCTTCAGTTCTGCCGGGTTCGGCCACGCCTGCTTCGGAGACAATGCGGGATTCGACGGTGTCCTATTCCTAACGGGGGCGGGGTTCGAACGAGCGGTCTTCGGTAACGGGGCCACGTTCGAGGGTGCTTCGTTCGAAAGGGCTTCCTTTCAATCCTCCGTCTTCGGTCACGAACTCAAGTTTGACGATGCCGTCTTCGCCGGACTGGTTCAGTTTAACTATGCGGTGTTCGGAGACAATGCATACTTTAGAGGGACGGCATTCGAAGGTCGAGCGTTTTTCGACACGGCGGCGTTCGGCGATCGCGCCTCCTTCGAGACGCGTGATCACAAAGGTTTCAAAGACGCCGCCGCGGAACGGGTAAATGCGTTACCGGAGCGGTACCGCAAACTCTATTTGAAGCGTGCCAACGCCGGCGATCCAATAGCGTTCCATGAGATCAGCTTTTCTGCGGCGCGATTCGGCGCGGGAGAGTTCCGCCGATTCGGACGTGAGTCAGCGATTGACACGATTCGCCTGTGGTTCCCGCGATTGCTGCATTCGGCGAACACGCGCGGCATGAGGTCGCTAGACCCGGGCCCGGGAGCCAGCTTTAGCGGGCGAGTTCTGAGGGGGGTGTGTGACTTCAGCAGAGTCCGATTCGATCAGCCCCCCGATTTCAGTGGCGTCGAGCAGGCAGACAACCTCGATCTGAGCGGGGCGACCTTCAGTCTTCGAGGCACGGCTTGGCCACGGTGGCGATATTGGACCACCCAGACAGCAAGCGCTACGCGTGTACGGCGCCTCCGGAAGCTAGCCAGCGATATCCGCGCTGAGGACGCGGAGCGTGACTTACTCGCCCTTGCGCGAATGGTAGGGCTGGGCATCGAATGGTCCATGTGGTGGGCCGATGTCGTGCGCCCTTGGGACGCTCATCACCGAATGGTGCGGCCAACCGCAGTTGACGCTGCACGGCCGGAGGGATGGCGGCGAGGACTCTTCTGGTTACGTCGTCTTGCTACTTGTGTATGGCTCGCGTTACGCGGGGTAGGTCGTCCGGCGGTGTGGACGGTGCTGACACTCTTCTACCGCGTGCTTTCAGACTTTGGGCGTAGCGTCGTCTTGCCCACCTTGTGGCTCGTTGTCTCGCTAATAGCGTTCGGCGTCTGGTATGGCACGTATACACCTCTCGCACTGTCACCGAAGACTGCGAAGGCATTGGCTACCTTTACGCTGGCGAACTCGATTCCTTTTGCCGGCTCCTCGCGGAAGGCGTTTGAAGACTCGGTGGCAGTCCTATTCTCCTCCGGAATCCCGAACACCGTGCATATAGTCGGGCTTCTGAACGGCCTCGTGAGCGCAGTACTGCTCTTCCTGATCATTCTCGCGGTGCGGAACCGGTTCCGCATCGGCTAAGCGACGATAATAGACAAGGAGAGTGTGTATTGAACGTCCAGAAACGCGCGCTTGGCCAGGTGAGCCCGCGCACGCTTGGCGATGGGTGGAGGCGTCTTCCTGATCGCGGTCGTACATCCAGGCTGCTGTTCATCCGGTTGCCCGGGCGCTGCGGGAGCATCTCGATGGGGCCGCCGAACATCTCCGCGATGTCGAGAATGGAGTACGACTCCTCGGCACCGAGACCGAACTCGTCACCCTCGCCCTTTTCGCCGACGAGCAGGAGTCCTGCAACGACGTCGTCGACGTGAGTGAAGTTGCGACGCTGGGTGCCCGGTCTTTCAAGCCTTACGTGCAGCGTGGCGAGGATCGGAGTGGCCTGGGGCTCGGGCTCGCCATCGTGAAGCAGGCCATTGCCGGATGCGTGTTCATCGTCGCCGTGCCCTGCGTCGCCCGGTAGGGCGTTTCCCGAACCGCTGACGCGGGGATCACAATGGTGCGGCGTGGTTCCTTCGCCTGCTGCGGCAGCCAAGAAGAAGGCCGCCAAGTAAGCACCGTCCCAGCCCTCCGAGCCGCCAACCGTCGCGGGCTGTGGAGTTGCCATGCCGCCAGAGCGAGTCGCTTCTACGCGGTAGATTTGCCGCCTCGTCGAACGCGATGCCGTCGGGGGCGGTGCCGAGATCGGGACCGTATTGCTCTCGCGCGCCGAGCGAGCCGTCGGCGCGGATCGGGAAGCGCGTCACGCGAAAGGCGCTCGACTCGGCCACGTAGACGAAGCGCTCGTCGACGTCGAGGGCCAGGCCGTCGCAAACCACAGGTCCATCGACCAATGGCGGCGAAACGTGTCGGCGGCGGCGCCGGTCCTCGGTGGACACCCAAAACAGGCCACTGATCGACACCTGAAAACCGGCCAATAGGACGACGGTTCAGACGTTGAGCAGGCGGGGTGGACTGCGGTCCCTTCGCCAGGATGGCCAACGTCTTGAGCGACACGAAACGAGAGCAGGTACTCGTCCTGGGGCGGCTGGGCTGGTCGCTCCGCCGGATCGAGGACACCACGGGCGTTCGGCGGGAGACGGCGAGCGCGTACTTGAAGGCCGCGGGGATCGCGGTGCGCCCGCCGGGCAGCTGGGGCCGTCGGCGGTCTCCAAAACCGGCCAAGCAGGTGTCCACCGACTCGGGCGCGGCGCCGTCGGCAAAACCGGCCAAGCAGGTGTCGACCGACTCCGGCCCGGTCCCGTGGCCACCCCCACCCGGTCGGAGTCCCCAGGCGAGTGCGTGCGAGCCGCACCGCGAGGGGATCGTCGAGGCGCTCGGCCGTGGGCGCAACGCGATGGCGATCTGGCAGGACCTCGTCGACGGCCACGGCTTCACTGCCCGCTACGCCAGTGTCCGGCGCTTCGTCCGCGCGCTGCAGGCGACCCGGCCGCCGGACGCCCACCCCGTCATCCTCACCGCGCCCGGCGAGGAGGCCCAGGTCGACTACGGCGACGGCGCCATGGTCCGCCACCCGCAGAGTGGGAAGTATCGGCGCACGCGGCTCTTCATCTTCACGCTGGGCTACAGCCGCAAGACCGTCCGCCTCCTCACCTGGACGTCGAGCAGCCGGATCTGGGCCGCGCTGCACGAGCAGGCGTTTCGCCGCCTCGGCGGCGCGGTGAAGACGGTCGTGCTCGACAATCTCAAGGAAGGCGTCCTCACCCCTGACGTCTACGACCCGATGCTCAATCCGCTCTACCGCGACGTGCTCGCGCACTACGGCGTCGTCGCGCTCCCGTGCCGCGTCCGCCATCCCGATCGCAAGGGCAAGGCCGAGGCGAGCGTCGGGCACACCCAGCGGACGCCGCTGCGCGGGATGCGCTTCGCGAGCCTGGAGGACGGGCAAGCGGTGATGCTCGACCTGACCGTGCTCGACGTGGAGTGAGCGCCGCGACGGAGGAGCTGCACGGGACCCTCCCCCTGTCGCGCCCAGGACGCAGCGGCGGTGGTTAATCGCCGCGGTGCTTTCCTACGCGTCGTGGTGGTGGTTGCCGAACGCCCAGGCTGCTGTCGCACATGGTCGGGGATTGCGACATTCCGTCTCAATCCGTGAACACGCGCCCGCGGCGCACGAAACCCGCCTCAACCGCTCACGGGCGTAGCATTTCACGCTGAAAAAGCGCTCGGCGTCATCGCCTAAGGCGACACGCTGTCGTCGTCACCAGTGACAACGACATCTAAACTTCCGTTCGCCGTACAAGCGGGATTGCCGTCGTTTAGCATAAATGCGAACTCGATAGTGCTATTGCCCACAGGTAGGCCCTCAGCGCCAGCGCCATTCGTGTAGACATAGGCACCCGTGCTCAGGTTGACATCTAAGGCACCAAGGAGATGAGCAGCGTCCGGAACAGTTCCCGCATAGACGTCAATAATTTCATGACCTGATTGGACCGTGATAACAGCCGTGTTCCCAGCGGAAGACGTCGCGGCATCAAAGGTTACTGAACCCACCTGGAGTGTATCGCCATCACTGTCGACAGCACCGGAGTCCGCGATAAGATTACCTGCCGCGGTACTGGCTAGCTCATCATCGACCGATGCGGTAAGGACGGTATTCGTCAACGTCAACGAGCAGGTCGAGATGGTGGTCGTGGTCATGGCGCTGGTACTGGTCGTCGTAGTGGAACTCGTGGTCGTGGTGGTGGTCGAGGGGCAGGGATAGACGAGGCTGTTGGCCCCGTCGAACTGCGCCTCCACGCCCGTCGTCGGACTGTGCGCCAGCGCGGCCTGGGCCGCCGCATTGAGGCACGCGGGACAGCTGGGCACGAGCCTCGTCGCGGTCGCATCGTACTTGCCGAGCGCCGCCATCTCGCAGGCCTCCTCGTCGAAGTGCTTTTTTCTGAAGGCCGCGTTCGCGGCCTTGTAGTGGCATTTCAGTACGGCGCCGGCCAGTTTCGAGAGGTTCTTGGCCACCTTCTCGGCGCACTTGAGCCCGTCCGCGCTGAGCGGGATCTTCCCGGCGTCCTCGCCCGTCCCATCGATGGCAACCGTGCCGTCGCAGTAGACGTTGCCGTTCTGCGCATCGAGCGACATCGGGGTCGCCGTGGCGGGAGCCAGCAGCACCGCTTCTTCGGCGCCCGCCCCTGCGAGCACCGCGGACGAGCATATGGGCGCCACCATCGTGACCGCCGCGTCGAACCTGCCCTTCGGCTTCCCCGTCTCGCAGCTCTCCTCGTCCGTGGACGAGCCATGGAAGGCCGCGGTGGCCTGCTTGACGTGGCAGAAGGTGACGCCCTTGATAAGTTTCCCGAAGGCTTCGACGATCGACTGGGAGCACCTGCGGTGA
>Ga0137389_10001370_pt1 | contig 14226 bp, 12 predicted proteins | sample 15con2h14BmetaG_FD_104645 | JGI IMG/M metagenome (GOLD analysis project Ga0137389, IMG submission 104645) | Vadose zone soil microbial communities from Angelo Coast Range Reserve, California, USA - 15con2h1.4B metaG | ecosystem: Environmental > Terrestrial > Soil > Vadose zone > Saprolite...
TCCAAAAACAGGGTTCCGTTGAAGAGGAGTTGAAGACCAGGCGAAGTCCAGTTCAAGTCGAATTGAAATTCAGGTGCCCGCGACCCCCAAAATAGGGCCGCTGATACAGTCGGCACTGGAAATGCTGTAGCCGGAGTTGAAGTTCCGCCGAGGTCGCGTTGAAGTCCAGGCGAAGTCCAGGCGAAGTTCAGTTCGACTCGCAGTCCAGAGTGCCGCTGGATTCGTCGCTAATTACGCCTTGTGGGAACCCCGCAAAAAACCGCGCTCGGAGGGCTAGACGTGTTGGAGGGCGAACTGGGTCACGGAAGCGGATAGCTTGTAGGGGGGCAAAAGTCCGTCCAACTCACCGCGCCGACTCCAAACCCACAGCAACCCCGGGTCGGTGGACCTAACTCCCCATCTTCGGTCGGGGTTAAGCGGGCTCGCGCCAGCCCGGAAGGGGGGATCTGCCCGGGCCACACTGCCTCGGCTACGTAATCCTCATCACGTCTTGAGACGCGTGGCGAGAATACGGATGGACTTTTGCCCCCCACAACCGCGATCGGCCGCACCGGAGCTTGGCGCTGGGAACACCCGACCTCAGGAAATGCTCGAGGGCCGGCAGGCTACGGTACCGGCCGATCTTGGGTGAACTGCACCATAGCTACTCATCCATGTAGCGACTCCTTGATGTCTTGGAATTCGCACGCGGCGCGTAGACTGGGCACGTTGGGTTTGTCGGTCTGGCACTGTCCGAAGTGCGGGCGCAACTGGACGGTGCTGCGACGCGCGCCCGGCAGGTACGCGAAGCCCGTCTGGGGGAATCAGGCCTGTGACCGCGCCCTGATCAAGGGAGCCGCCGACCAAGCGTCAGCGACGGAGCAGGCGATCCTCACCTTCCAGCCGGTCGGCCACGTCGCCGAGTCGGTCGATCCGAGCCGCGCCGTCTGGGTCGAGCCGACGGTCGCCGTGATCGAGTTCCTCCCCGAGGCCGGAGCCCTCAGCGACGAGGTCAACGGCCGCTGGCAGAAGTCAGCTGACGACGTCTGGTTCGTGCAGGACGCCAAGCCGTTCAAGTACCTCACCGCCTGGGTGAAGCGCTGGGCCGCGACTCCTCAGAAACTCTGAGCTAGGTCGTTGTCTCTTCCGGCTTCGCCTCGAGCATCCGCCGGCGGAGCATTGGCACGTCCTTCTCCCACGAGGTGTGGGTGAAGCCCTTGTCGTTCGTAGTACAGATCCGGCCAGCCGCCTGGCTGCTCGCATGGTTGGGGGCTGGTGGCATCATCGCTGCGGTTGTAGGGCGGCAAAAGTCCGCGCGACGCATCGATGCTCGCCCCTTTTGAGGTGGCTTACCAACAGGAGTTCGCTGGCCGCAGGTCGCCAGCGCATCCTATATGTAGAGACCTAAAGGGTATGTATGCGCCTACAGGCGCCCTCTTGGACACCTAGACCTGAACTCGGAGAAACGACAAGTTCAGTCGCCCAGGGGCGGGCGTAACAGTTTTGCCCTCCCACGGCTTCTCGGAGCAGCTGCAGAGTTGTGCGATGCCAGACGGCACGAACGGATCAGCCGACGCCGCCTGGCGCCCACGACTGCCCAAACCTGAGGCCCAGTTTTTCCTGGCTAGACGTGCCCTCGCCTCAGACCGCCGGCTCCCGGGCCCGCGGGCTGCGGCTTCTCCAAGCGCACCACCGCGTTGTAGTCGGGGATGCCAGCCTGCGGCGATCGCCGCCTGCGGTCGATCAGCGCCTCCCCCTCCGGCCAGTGGACCTGGAGGTTGCCAGGCTTGACGGGAGCGATGTAGACCACGCCCTGGAACCCGCCCGCATCGGACTTCAGGAGCACCCGGTCCCCGTCCTTGAGCTCCAGCCGGTCGGCGTCTCCCGGGCTGATCAGCACCGCTTCGCGCACCGCTCCGGTGATCGAGTCCTTCTTCTCTTGGACCATGCTGTTGAACTGTTTGCCCCGGCGGGTACTCAAGAGGAAGGTCCCTTCTGGGACCTCCTCCAGCTTGGGTAGTGACACCGCTGAGAAGTGAGCCTTGCCGTCCTTAGTCGGGAAGTTCCACCCCCAGCAGAGGTGCGGCCCCCCGTACTGGAACTGGTCCCCCTCCTTCTTCAGTTGCTGGATACCGTCGTAGAGGGGAATCACCTGGGCGATCTCCTGGCGAATCGCCGGCGTCCCGTCGAAGTGCAGCTTATCCGCTAGATCGGGCCGAACCCGCTTGGCCAGCTCGATGAAGACTTGCCACTCGGGGCGGGCCTCGCCAACGCGCCGCCCCGGGATCTCTGGGCTGAAGATCACGCGCCGCTCGGTCGAGGTCTCGGTGACCCCGCCGGGGGTTTCATACCGGGTGGCCGCGGGCAGGAGGACCACGGTGTCCGCCGGCTCGGTGAGCATCTGGCTCGACAGCACGATGTCCATGTGCACTCGCAGCGGCACCCGTCCCAGGGCCTCCTCCACGTAGGCCGGGTCGGGCAGGACCTCCAGGAAGTTCCCGCCCACGGAGAAGAGCATCTCCAGCTGCCCCGCGTGGGCAGCGTCGACCATCTCCGGGGCCGTCCTGCCCCGCTTGGTGGACACCGGGAAGCCCCACAACTCGCGCAGCCGGTCCGCGTTCTCGGGAGTCAGGGGCAAGCCGCCGGGGAAGACCGTAGAATACGCGCCCATCTCCGCCCCACCCTGGACCCCTGAGTGACCGCGGATGGGCATGAGGCCGCAGCCTTCCCGACCCACAAACCCCTTGCTGAGGCCCAGGTTGATGATGGCGCGAACGTTGTCCTCGCCGAACTCGTGCTGGGTAATCCCCATGCTCCAGACAAAGATCGCCGTCCTGGCCTCGCCCACCATCCGAGCGAAGGCGGACATCTCCTCGCGCGAGGTGCCGGAGAGCCGCTCCAGCTCCTCCCAGGACTGGGCATCGAGAGTGGCTTTCAGTGCCTCAAACCCGGTGGTGTGCTGCTCGATGAACGCCCGGTCCGCCCACCCATTGGCGATCATGTGCTTGAGGGTGCCGTTCAAGAAGGCGATGTCCCCGCCCATGTCAATCAGGAAGAAGCGGTCGGCGATCGTGGTGCCGAAGAGGGCGCTCTCCGCCACCGAGGGCACCCAGTAGCGCTCCATCCCGGGCTCGCGGTAGTTGTTGATCACGGCCACCTTGGTCCCGGCTTTCTTTGCGTAGTAGAGGTATTTCATGCTGACCGGCTGGTTGTTGGCCACGTTGGAGCCGACGAAGACCAGCAGGTCGCTGCCAATCCAGTCCTTGTAGGAGCAGGTGGTGGCCGCAACCCCCAGCGCTTCCTTGAGGCCGAAGGTGCTGGGGGAGTGGCAGACGCGGGCCGCGTTGTCGATCGAATTGGTGCCCAGGGCGCGCACGGCCTTCTGGGCCGCGTAGTAGGCCTCGTTGGGCATGCCCCGGCTGGTCAGGTAGAAGCCGAGCCGGTCCGGGGTGCTGGCCCGGATGCGCTCCACCATCAGGTTCAGGGCTGCGTCCCACGTCACGCGCCGGAAGCCCCGGTCGCCCCGCCGTCGTACCATCGGGTAGCGGAGCCGGCCCAGGTCGCGGAGCTCGGCACTGCGCTTGCCCTTGAGCTGCGACACGTCCTCCAGGAGCCGCGTGTCCAGTCCCGGCATAGTGTTGAGGCGCAGCAGCCGCAGCCGGATGTTGCAGAGGTGGATGCCGTCCATGGTCCAGTCTTTCATCCCGTCCGTTCCCAGGGAGCAGCCGTCGCACACGCCATGATTGAGGATTCGCTAGGTGAAGGGAAGCTGGTCGCGGTTCTGCCAGATGGCCTTCCAGATCTCCAGGTAGTTGTTGGGGCGCTGCTCGCCAATGCCAAAGGGCTTCCAGCTCGCCCACAAGGACGGAGCCCAGCCTTTCTTGACCTGTTTCATCGGTTCCTCCTTCAGCGGCGCCATCTCATATCTGCAGGGGTGGCGTCGCCGTGGCACTCACATCACGTACCGAATCACTGGGCGGTGCCCGGTCGGAATATGGCTGCCGCTTCCGTAACTTTCACATCGACCGGTCGCGGCGGCCGGACCAGCAGGGGCAAAAGGGCCGACATGAGCCTGATCATAGCGATGAATGTCGAGGCAGCCGGCGGGCGGGTCGGCGCGCCATGAGAGGCGACCGCGGTCGGGAGCCGGGGGCAAGCCCGAGTGACGCAGGATGTTGCGGGACCGTCACGTGGGAGTAGCGAAAGCCGAGCTTAACGCAGCTCGCCTTGCAGGCGCCGATAGCCCGAGCGCGGGTTCTCCCTCGCCAGCCTCAGGACGACGCCCGAACTTCCGCCGGCAGCCGCGGCCGTCCGCACGTGTGACGGCACGCAGCGAAGAGTGACCATTTCTGGCGGACGAGATCGCGGTGCCAGCGGAGGAGCGTCTCGGGAGTGACCACGAAGGCGCAGGCTTCCACTCGAACGGGCACTTCCGGGCTCCCGGAGAATGCCAACGTTTGCGATGACTCTCTTGCGGGTACAAACGCCATAGCCATCATTCGGACGGCCCCTCGCGGTGGCTCCCAGTCGGACAGGCCCGTCGCGTTAGGAAGCTTGTTCGAAAAGGAGGAGACACCAAATGACTGCAGGAACCATCAAGAAGCTGGTGCCGGATCGCGGGTTCGGCTTCATCGCAGCCGAGGACGGCAAGGAATACTTCTTCCACCGCTCGGCAGTCCAGGATTTCGACGCCCTCCTGGGTGGCGAAAAGGTTTCGTTCGAGATCGAGCCGAACCCAAAGGGACCTCGGGCGAATCGAGTTCAACTGAGCCGCTAACCGCGCGCGGATTGGAAGACGGAGGGGCCGATCATTCGGCCCTTCACCATTCGATCGCGCGTGGCGGGTGTCGATAACTCCTCTTTTGCACCCCACACGTATCTTCCAGAGCATCCTTTCCTTCCGGCGCTAAGCGCTACCTCTTGCCCTCCTTGACGTTGGACTCCGTGGCACGACGGGGACGTCGTCTCGGAAGTCGACACCTATACTTGGAGACGAGTTCAATGGTGGTCACGCCGCTCTCCGAAGAAGCGATCTTCAAGGCGCTCGGCACGGTGAAGGATCCGGAGCTCCACCGCGGCATGGTGGAGCTCAAGATGATCAAGGATGTCACGGTGATCGACCCGCAGACGATCGCGTTGACCGTAGTCCTGACTACCCCCGCCTGCCCCCTCAAGAACAAGATTCACGACGACCTCGACGCGGCGCTGGCGACCCTCCCGGGGGCGCCGAAAGCCCAGATCAAGTGGGACGCTCAGGTCTCCCGCACCGGCAGCATCCCGAACAAGCAGCAGATCCCTGGCGTCAAGAACACCGTCTCGGTCGGTGCGGGGAAGGGCGGCGTGGGGAAGTCCACCTCTGCCGTGAACATCGCCATCGCTCTCTCCCAGCTGGGTGCGAGGACCGGCGTCCTCGATGCCGACGTCTACGGGCCGAACGTGCCGATCCTGCTGGGAGCCGAGCACGAGAAGCCGTACGCGGAGAACGAGAAGATCATCCCCATCCTGCGTTACGGGATCAAGATGATCTCGATCGCGTTCTTTATCGAACCGGACAAACCGGTGATCTGGCGGGGGCCGATGCTCGGCAAGGCGGTCCAGCAGTTCCTCTTCGACGTCAACTGGGGGGAGCTCGACTACCTCGTCGTGGACCTGCCACCGGGGACCGGTGACGTCCAGCTCACCATGTCCCAGAGCATCCCGATGACGGGCGCCGTCGTCGTCTCGACGCCCCAGGACGTCTCCATCGCCGACGTGGGCAAGGCTATCCAGATGTTCAACACGCTCAAGGTCCCCAACCTCGGCTTGATCGAGAACATGAGCTACCACATCTGCCCGCATTGCGGTCAGCGGACCGAGATCTTCGGCCACGGCGGTGCCAGAGCTCTGGCCGAGCGCATGCAGATTCCCTTCCTGGGCGAGATCCCGCTGGACCACCGGATCCGCGAAGGCGGCGGTCCGGGGGTGCCGATCATGGTCCACGATCCCGACTCGCCGCTGGCGCAGGTCTACCGCGACGTGGCGTCCCACCTGGCGGCCCAGGTCAGCATCCGCAACTTCAACCAGGCCAGCTTCATTCCACTCCGGACGATATAAAGGGTCGCGCCCGGAACTCGCTTGACGTTTCAGTGCGGCCCAATCATGCGGTCGTTCTAGCTGTGATTCCGGTTAGATCTGGCGCACAGTCGCCGCCGTTAGTACGTAGGGTGGGGCGCGGGGGCGGGAGTCTCATGACCTGAGGACGTGGGCAACAGTCGTCGGCGTTAATGTGCGGATGCCAGAGCCCGACAAGACCAATCAAGCCGATCCTCGACGCTGGGTGCAGCTGTAGGGCGGAATAGTCCGTCCAATTTGGGTGATGTTCTACGGCACGAGCGTGGGGGTTGTGACGGCTGGTGTCACGTTCACTGGGTGGTCTCCAGGAGGATGCGGGCGTGCCATGCGAGTCGGCTCGACTTTTGCCCCCTTACAGCGCCCCGCGACTTGGATCGACTTTTCCCTACAGCACCGAAGGCGGGAACTGCCCTGCTTGGATCTGCCACCAGATGGATCCGTCCTGGTAAACGGGCTGACCGACGATCTCGCAGTAGCTGCCAGCGGGCAACCGTCAAACGTCGGCGCGAAAGCGACGAGCGTCGTGCCCAACACCGATGGCAAGCATGGGGCTCGTCTCCCCTGCCGCAGGCGCGAAGAATGCAGTGACCTCCTCGTCGTAAAACGTCGAGCCGGTCGCGCCCACCGCCAGCGCGTAGGCGGCCAGATAAAGCCGGCCGCCGAGGATCCCGGCCTCCAGCTGCGCCGCGCGGTAACCGCGGGCGCCGAGTGCCGAGGTCGCTGCTCCAAGGTCGGCCATCAGGAAGATCACGGCGGCAGCCTGGGCCAGGAGTGCCTGCTCCAGACAGAGGTAGCCGGCATCCCGGCGGAAGGCGCCAGTCTTGATCAGAATCAATTCCCGGGAGCGCGGGTCCAGGCAGTAGGCGCCGGACGATAGACCGTCGACGGCGTTGACGATCAGGAACAGCTGGTTGATGGCAGCCGCCGGGTCATGGAAGTCGCAGGAAAGAGGGTCGAGAGCTGGCGCCAGGATGGTCGACAGCTGTCGAAACGTGATCGGATCGCTAGTGAAGCGGCGGCTCGAGCCCCGACGCAGGATGACGCGCTCGATCCGATCGGGCGGCGACTTCATGGGGTTGAGCTGGATGCGGTCACCGGCCAGGACGCGCATGTCGTGCGCGTAGCGCACCTTTCGAAAGGCCCCAACCTCCGAGGTGGACCGAAAGCGCGAGGCATCGTGCGCTCCCATAGCGTCGGCGTATTCGATCTCACGACTCGAGAGCGGCCGAACCTCGGGGTTGATCTCGGGCGGTTCGGTAGGAGCGGGCTGAACCATTGCACCGTCGCCCAGTGGGACCATGGCCAAACTGACCTCATGGCGGCCGTCGAGCCCTAGCAACCGGTCGACCTCGTCGTCGACGAAACTAAGGAGCAAGCGGGCTGATATCCGCATGGCCTGCGCGACGGCGAACAGGTTGGCGAGCATCATGCCACTATCCCAGTAGAGATGCCGGTAGCCGCGGGCCTCGTACTTCCACATCGTCCGCCAGTAGATTCCGCTCAGGACCACTGTCACGGGAGCGGTGGCGACGGCGGGATCGTTCGCGGTCGCGGCGAGGAGGTGACCGCGGTTGTCGGTCGCCCGCAGCGGACGGAGGGCGTGCTCCTTCGGATGAAAGTGGTAGACGCCGGCCTCCAGTCCGTCGATGTCGCCGGTTACGACGTAGAGCTCGACCGGGTAGAGGGCGCCAGCACAGGCATAGGCCCGAAAGTAAAAGGGCTCGCCGTCGAATTCACGGACCCGGGTGACGCCGGCACAGTAATAGAGGATGTGGCCGAGGGTCTCGAGCGTGAGGCGAGTGGGTTCAGGCGGCGGCGCCTGCCGGGGCGCGGGCAGCTGGATGAAGGGCCGGTCGACGTATTCCTTGAAGGGCCAGGGCTTGATCTGCCAGTCCATACCGCGGCCTGGGCGACGAACGCTGGCATAGGTGTGATTCGTCCGCCGATGGAACTCCAGGACGTCGAGCGGCATGGCATCAGACTAGGATTTGGCGCAGGTAATCGGCACGCAGGAGGGCGAAAGGCGGCAAGCTCCATCTCAGCCGGCTGTGACTCGGAAGACCCGGTCGCCCGCACGCAACTTTTCCGCCAACGTGAAGGCAACGTCGGCGCCCGGTCCGGCTGTAGGGGGGCAAAAGTCGATTCAATTCACATAGCACGCGCGTAGGCTGCTGGAGACCACGAAGAGTCAACGCGACACCACCCGTACTTGAACGGAGCCTTGCCTACAGATCCAAAAGGGGCGGTGTCGGCTATTCTGGCGTCCCGCCGCTCCAGTACGACCCGATGTGGCGTGCCCAGATCGAGAAGGAATTTGCCGAGGTCTGGTGCCGTCCGCCGAAAGCGTCGGGCGTGCCATTCCACCTACGCGGTGCGCACGTTCCTAGTGGGTGGGCCCGTCGACTGAGAACACCCCTTCGCGATTGCGTGGCCGTCGTCTAGCAAAGCAAGCTGGTCTCGGATACTCCAATAACGATGGAGACCGCGTTATCGGTCATTGAGATCATCATCGGGCTGATCCTGACCTGGGCAGGCATCAGCCGGATCGAACTCGAGACGCTGCCCAAGGCCTGAACCGCGACCAGATTGACAAGCAGGCGAAATCCGGCATAGACGATTGAGAAGAGCATCGAGGAGCTGTACGACGTCAGTCTAGATGGCTTCCGGTCATCCGACTCACTAACTGCACCCCACAGCTTGACGCCAAGGCGGAAACTTCAAACAGTCACTATCGGCCAATTCGTAGACTGGCTCTGCCATGCCGTCCGCAGCTTCCGAACCTGCCATCTTGGTCACCGGACTCAAAAAGCACTACGGATCGACGCATGCGGTAAACGGCCTGACGTTCGACGTCGCGCCAGGTGAAGTGTTCGGCCTGCTCGGGCCCAACGGTGCGGGAAAGACCACGACCGTCGAGATACTCGAGGGCTATCGGCAGGCCGATGCGGGGACGGTGCGGGTGCTCGGCCTCGATCCGTGGCGTGACGGTGCCCGATTGCGGCCGCGCATCGGCGTCATGCTCCAAGAAGGTGGGCTCTACCCCGGCCTGCAACCGCTGGAGTTGCTCCGGCTATTCGCCGCATACTACGACGGGCCCGAGGATCCGGCGAAGCTGCTCGACACCGTCGGACTGCGTGACGCCATCCATAACACAGTTCGCCGGCTCTCGGGTGGGCAGCGTCAGCGCCTCTCCCTCGCGTGTGCCCTCATCGGCAATCCCAGCGTGGTATTCCTCGATGAACCAACTGCTGGGATGGACCCGCGCGCACGCGCGACCACGTGGCAGCTTGTTCGTGACCTCGCCCAGCGCGGTGCGACCGTTCTACTCACGACGCACGCGATGGACGAAGCCGAGCAGCTGTGCGATCGGGCCGCGATCGTCAACAGCGGACGGCTCGCTGCACTGGGCTCTCCCGCCGAGCTGACGCGAAGGGGCACGGCTGAAGAGATCCGCATTACGACCTCGTCGCGTGTTGACGTCCCCGCGCTGGCGTCCGCGCTTTGCGTGAACGAAAGTGACGTCCTCAAGCAACGCAGTGGCGAGTACATTGCGCGCGCCGCGGGCACGCCGGCACGCATCGCGGATCTCGCCAGCTTCCTGCGCGACCACAATGTCACACTGATTTCGCTTCAGGTCGGTCATTCCTCGCTTGAGGAGGTCTTCTTGAGGTTGACAGCCGAGGACACGACGTGAGGCGTGAGGCACTCGTCGCGCAGATCAGAGCGGAGACGGTCCTACAACTGCGTCGCGGTGAGAACATGCTCGTCACACTCGCCATTCCGCTCGGCATACTCTTTTTCTTCACAAACGTCGACGCCATCAACACTGGCTACACGCACCCGGTCGACTTCTTGGTTCCTGGGGTGCTCGCGCTGTCGGTCATGGCATCGGCGATGGTGTCGCTTGGCATCGCGACCGGATTCGAGCGCCGCTACGGCGTGCTGAAGCGGCTGGGCTCGACGCCGCTCTCGCGCAGCGGGCTGCTCATCGCGAAGATGGCCACGGTGATAGCGCTGGAGATCGTACAGGTCGTCCTCGTTGTACTCGTCGGCGTCATGATCGGATGGCATGTCCCGACGGGGATGATCGCGGCGGTGGGCCTGCTGTTGCTCGGTAGCATCGCATTTGCCGGCATCGGACTGCTGATGGCAGGCACGCTACGCGCCGAGGCCAACCTTGCGGCGGCGAACGCGCTGTTCCTCGTGCTGCTGTTCCTCGGCGGCATGGCGTATCCGCTGTCGAAGCTGCCCAACGCGATCCAGGACGTGGCGAGGCTGCTACCGGCGGCCGCTTTGTCGGAGACCCTGCGTGCGGTACTGGCAGCCAAGTCCTTCCCCGTGGGCGAATTGCTGGTGCTCCTCGCGTGGGCAGTACTCGCGCCGCTGGCCGCCGCGCGCTGGTTCAGGTGGGAGGAGTAGCTATACCTTCAGGACTGCGTCGGTCGCGCTGCTGGGCGTGACGACATGTCGACTCAACTCCCGCCAGCTCGCCGCTGGGGTTCCAAAGCCTACAGACTGGTCGCCCCGGCTGGACAACGGTACGGTCTGTCAGGTCGTCAGGTCGCGCAGATGCCGGGCATCAATGCCATCCTCTTGGCGTTGTAGGAGGGCAAAAGTCGAGCCAATAGGGGAGGAAGGTGGTATGGTGCGGCGACCCTCTTGTCATATCTGTGGAGGAAAGAGCCCTGTAGGGTGGCAAAAGTCCGTCCGGCCCTGGGCAACTGGCTTTGCCCTCCGCGCTTCAGAGTGTTGCCTTCTTACCAGGGCGCCCTTAGGCACATACATATAGGATGGGCTCGCGCGCCGGCGGGGATGGCGAGCGGCTGTTCGGTCAAGCGGTTCCAGGGAGACGAGGGTCGATGCCCTGGGCAGGCCGTCTGCTGGCGTTGCGACAAGTGGTATCGCTTGACTATGGGTGGTCTTCAGCTATCCGCTGGCTTGCCGTCTGAATTGGATCGACTTTTGCCCTCCTGCAGCGACAAACCCCAGCTCGCGGAGGTAGGTTGCCGGTAAGCTTCTCGGGCTCGGAACCGAAAGGAGTCCAGCCAGAGGCGGCCGTGCCCTCAGGCATTCGGGGTCGTTGGTTAGCTGGAGGCGGCCAGGTCGGACGTGGCCACGAGGAAGCCTCCGATACCCTGGCCGGTCGCCTGGCCCGGCGCGGTGTCTTTGACCCATCGGTACAGCGGGTGCCCGTTGTAAAGGACTTGGCTCCCGTCCGGCCCGGCGAACACGCTCAGCGTGCCGGTGACGGAGGCCGAACCGGTCGGCGTGCCGGTCGCCAACAGGACTGGGGGCCAGTTGACGGCGCAGGTTCCGGTGCAGGTTACTTTGGTCGAGTTGTCCGTGGTCCGATAGTAGAGGGTTAGTCCCTGGCTGTCGGTGAGGACAGTCTTCGAAGTTCCCGCCACCGTTAGCGACGCCGTCTGGATCAGAGCAGGGCTGGGCGATGGGCGGGGGGTTGGGCTTGACGTCGTTCCTGCGGTGGAGGTGCCGCAAGCGGCCAGCGCCAGGGGTACGAACGCCAAGGCCAGTGTTGCTCGAAGAGCTCGCATATTCGTGGTTGCCTCCTCGATCAGCTGGTCTCTTAGAGCTGGGGCGCTTGTTTGTTCCTACGCCGCTAGGTTACATGCCGGCCGGCCCGCGTCCAAATCTGCAAAGCGGCACCAAACGGTGGGGTGAAAAAGCTCAATCATCTTTAGGCAGTTGCACGCTCCTACGGCGTGTGACCTGGTCGATCGCGACTTTCGGCGCTCGGAACCCGACCAGCTGTGGGTCGCCGACATCACCGAACACCCGACCCGCGCAAGGTGTTGTGGGGCGGCAAAAGGCACGCGGTCACGCGGCCCATTCATAGCTGTGATGGAGGTCGCCTAGGATCGGACGGCAAACGAGCTTGCCGGACGGCCGACGGTCCCTGACTTCCGGCGTCATCAAGGCCAAGCTCCGGTGCGGCCGATCTCGGTTGTAGTAAGCGACGAACTCCCTCAGGAGTGATTGCAGCTGCGGCTCATTCAGCACGATCAGGTGGTCGAGACACTCCCGCCGGAAGGTTCCCACCATACTCTCGGCGATGGCATTCGCCCTCGGGGCCATCACCGGCGTCCGGATATCGCGCATGCCGACCCTCCCCATCCGCGCATCGAAGTCCGCGCCATAAACCCCATCCCTGTCATTAATCAGATAGCGCGGCTGCTTGCCGTCCGGCGTGGCATTCAGGAGCTGCAACCAGACCCAGGCCACCGTTGGGTGCTCGGTGACATTCAAGTGGGCCAAGTGGCGGCGTGCATGCTCGATAAAGAACAGCACGTAGAGCGTCTTGAAGGTCAGGGTGTGCACGACGAGCAAGTCGACGGCCCAGATCCCGGCGATCTCGTTGTGCAGGAAGGTGCGCCAGGCCAGGCTTGGCGAACGAGCCGTCTGCAGGCGCCGGCAGCGCCGGATCGATCGGGCACTCACGATGAGGCCGAGCTTGAGCAGCTCGCCTCGAATCCGCTCGGTTCCCCACAGTGGGTTCTCGCTGGCCATCCTCCTGATGAGGAGACGCACTTCAGTCGATAGTCGAGGACGGCCGAGCCGGGTTCGCGATCGCCACTGCCAGTACCAGCGCCAGCCGCGCCGATGCCAGCGAATGACCGTCTCGGGCCGGACGAATAGAAGGTAGCGGCGCCAGTCTGGAAGGAGGCGCCGGACCAGAACCCAAATGAGCCGGTCACGCGGCTGGAGCGAGAGGCGGCGCCTCGGTCGCAAGGCCACCTGGAGCTGCTGGCGAAGCAGCAGATTCTCCAAGATCAGGTCGTTCCGACCGCGGACAGCCGACCGAGTAGTACCGATGATCAACGAAAGGAGCTCAAGCACCGCCGAAGGATAGCCGTTCGGCATTCTCCCCTATTGGGCCTGACTTTTGCCCTCCGACAGGGTCTCGATCCTGCGGCGGTAGTCGTGCCCGGGAATTTCGTAGCTGATCTTGCTACGGCAACCTTCGTCCAGATGAACGCAAACACGAAGGCCCTGGGGGAGGAGCGGAGGTCGCGGCATTTCCTGGCTGGAGGCTACGGCATTTCCAGAAAGAGGGTTCCGTTGCGGAGGAGTTGAAGACGAGGCGAAGTCCCGTTCAAGTCGAATTGAAGTTGAGGAGCCTGGTACCCTCAAAATGACGGTGTTGACGGGGTCCGCACTGGAAATACTGTAGCCGGAGTTGAAGTTCCGTTGAAGTTAAGGCGAAGTTCAGAAGAAGTCGCAGCGAGTCTTAGGAGTTTTGCAGTCGCAATGGCTTCGGCGTCGTGCAAGTAGCGGGTCTTGATCGGCAAGCTCGAAGAGGTCGGCGGCAATACATACATCTATATATGTGCCGGAGGCGTGCTATGGGCCCGTCCGGTTACTGCGGAGAGACAGCTTCAGCGGCATCGTGAGCGCGCTCGGCAAGCGAGCTCCAAATCAGTTAGATGAATAAGCCTAAATTTCGTAGCGCTGAGCGCGTGGATTGGAGGGAAATCCTCGTCGTCGGCTAGGCTGCCAGGGGCAATATGCGCTTGCCTCTCCAAGATGTGTCCTGAGAGGGTTCGAGTCCCGTCGAACCCGCGACAACCTTAAGCAGCCTGATCGAGAATCCGCTTTCCCCTCCAGGTCGCGTCCTTCTCAAGGCCATCGATTCCGGTCGTCCATGACTGGTATCGATCTAAATCCACCGAGCCGTTAATTTCCACATCACCAGCGCGAACCGGTCCAGAGAACCCAGTCCCCATGGCAGGCTCGAGTTAGACAACCGCATCAGTCAGGGTCCGTGCACCGGTGCTGCCAACTCCTGCATCACCGCGGCGGTCATTGTAATGACAGCGACCGCATCCGTCCGCGTCCACTCTATTGCCGCGGCAACCTCGTCGGCATGCCGTGCCGGATGCGTCAGGACCTTGAGCGCTTGGCGAAGCAATCGAAGGCGCTCAGCTTTGTCGAGCTCGCGGGTGTTAGTTACCAGCTTTGCCAGCTGCTCATCCTTATCGCGAAGCGCTCGGGTGAGCGCCTCAATAACGTCGCGGCAGCACCCCACCGCCTCTCGGTACTCGCCTCGCAGCATGGCCGCTTTCGCTTTCCTCAGATGGCCAGAGGCCTCGTCAAAGGCCGGGCCAAGGCCGTCGAGAA
>Ga0137389_10001375_pt1 | contig 14200 bp, 5 predicted proteins | sample 15con2h14BmetaG_FD_104645 | JGI IMG/M metagenome (GOLD analysis project Ga0137389, IMG submission 104645) | Vadose zone soil microbial communities from Angelo Coast Range Reserve, California, USA - 15con2h1.4B metaG | ecosystem: Environmental > Terrestrial > Soil > Vadose zone > Saprolite...
CCGCGAACTGCGTCACTTTGGTTTGCTCATCTTCGACGAATGTCACCACCTGCCCGCGCCAACCTACCGCCTGATTGCGGAGAGCGCCTTTACGCCTCTGCGCCTCGGCTTGAGTGCCACGCCAGAGCGGAGCGATATGGCGCACGCTGACCTGGACGAACTGATCGGGCCGGAGGTCTACCGGCGGTCGCCTGCAGAACTGACGGCGGGACGTTACCTGGCGCAGTATCAAGAGGTGCGCATTGACGTTGCGTTGTCGAGCGAGGATGAGGTGCGCTATGCTGAACAACGCCGTATCTATCGTTCATTTTTACAGCGCCGTCACATCGCCATTCGCTCGCCGGAGGATTTTCAGCAAAAGCTTATCTTCCTCAGCGCACGAGATGCGGAGGCGCGTGCTGCTATGCTGGCATGGCGCGAGGCACGCAACATCGCTATGAACAGCCCGGCCAAATACGTGGAGATTGAGCGCCTCTTGCATCGTCATGCCACCGACCAGGTGATCCTGTTTTCAGAATACAACGTGTTGGTCGATGAAGTCAGCCGCCGTTTCTGCCTGCCCAGTATCACCTATAAGACGCCTGCCGAGGAACGGCGTATCATTCTGGAACGCTTTCGCACAGGCCAATATAGCAAGCTTGTGACGGGGCGCGTGCTGAATGAAGGCGTCGATGTGCCCGACTGTCGTGTGGCGATTATTGTCAGCGGCAACAGCACAAAGCGCGAGTATATCCAGCGCCTGGGCCGCATCCTGCGTCCCAAGACCGGCCAGGCTCTGCTGTACGAACTGGTCACCAGCGGCACGACCGAAGAGGAGATAGCCAGGAGGAGGCGAGAGATGTAGTGGTACCCCTTGCGGGTACCAGGGGGGCTGTCTGGGGGACAGGTAACCAGGGGTGGGGTTGGGGCGCGGCTAAGCGCAGACGTTAGCTGTGCTACTTGATGGGCACGGTGTGACATCGAGGGTCGCCAGGCGCTGGATATCATCGTGGATCTGTTGAGTGCCGGTCTGTACTGATGGGCTCGTCTGACCACTATAGGCATAGGTTGCCTGGGTTGTCAGGTCGTTGAGCAAGGCTTGTGCTGAAGGTTGTAATAATTGAGCGTCACTCAGCTTCACAAGTTGCTGTGCGTCCTGATGTACCTTCTTTAGCAGAAGATTGAGTTCACTCAACTCCGTGGTGATCTGGTTGGCGAGCTTTGTCTGAACGGCTGTTGCGCCAGGGGCGTGAATCACGCCTTTGAGGTGGACCCCAATATGAACGAGGTAGCCGGGTACTGGCAATTGCCCACAGAGCTGCAGGAGGGCAACACTGGCAATATGGGTAATAGCGGCGTTCTCTGGCGCGCTAGTTGTCCCATTAGGCACACCTTGCAAGTCTGGCTGGACACACGCTTGTCCGTCGAGATAGTAGAGGATGTCGACAATGTCCTGCCGTCTCTTTGCTGTGTTCTGGGTTTGCCTGGCATCGCTTGCCCATTGCGAGACCCGTTTCGTGTTTTTCAGCAGCCAGCTATCGAGTCCGCCGTGTAACCCTTGGAGTTTGAGTTTTGGGTCTTCAGACAACAGATGACGCAGGTGATCGAGCAGGCTGAAGCGGTCGGCCGCAGCAGGGGTCTGCGGGATCGTGGCATAGTAGAGCCGTGCGCTGGATGGCACGATTGGTGTGATAGTGCTGTCCTCTGCTGAAATCAGAAAGCTACTAGTGGATGCAAGCAGGTTGTCATGCTGTTGATCACCAGCAAAGACATAGTGGACTGTACCGTGATCGACAGATATTTCCCCGAGTAGCATCGGTTGTGCCTCACTATCGTTGCTCTCTCCCAATAGCCAGGCATAATAGCTTTTGCCAGCAGGCGGTGGGGGAATATTTCTGAGATCGATGGTCAATTCATCGGCAATGCCCTGGGAAGTGTTCTGACTTGTCTTGCCACTGCTGGCAAAGAAAACGTGTCCCACGACTGGACTTGGTGCAATTGGTGTGGTGCTAGTTTTTTGTGCAAGCAGCAAGAACGCACCTAATCCTGAACCGACCACAATTATGACGATGAGGGCAACCAGAGCAATGGATAGCTGTCTGCGTCGTTCTGTTCCTGCCGGCTGCTGTGTGCTTGCCGGTACAGGTGGAGATGAATGCACTGGAAGCACGTTTCCCGTAGGAGTGGGGGTCCTCATGCTTGCCCGCGTTCCCCCTAGTGGAAAATTCGATCCGGTAGCCTGCGTTGCCCCATAACTACCAGTTATGGGGGTAGTTTGTTCTCCGTTTGAAGATGGCGCAAATGGTAAAGGAGACGAGGCAACATGAGAAGATGACGACGGAGATGGTGATTGCTGAAATTCCCGGAGGTTCATCGATGAAAATTCGTGGTATAGCTCTGGAGGAACAGGTACGTTGAATGCTTCGGAAAGAGCGATAGTCATGGCAGAAGCGCTGGGAAAACGTGCATTCGGTTCTTTGGCCAGGCTGCGCAGAATAACGGCGCATACAGCGGACGAGATATTTGGGTTGATGGAAGCAGGTGGTGGCGGTGGAGCACTGTAATGCTGCATCATGATGGAGAACACGTTATCGCCACGAAAAGGCGTGACCCCGGTCAGCATTTCATAGAGGATTACGCCAAGAGAATAGAGATCGCTACCTTCGTCGCCAGGCTGGCCTTGAGCTTGTTCTGGTGAGATGTAGAGGGGCGTGCCAAGGCCCAGGCGGCTGGAAACAACCGTGGATGGCCCCTGCAACCTGGCAATGCCAAAATCGGTGAGGACAGGTTCGCCCATCGGATTTCTCTTGCCAGGGCCGGATGAACGTTTATCGAGCAGAATGTTGGCAGGTTTGATGTCGCGATGGACCATACCTTTCTGGTGAGCGTAGTCAATAGCCTGGCTGATAGAGTTAAAGAGATGGACAATCTCAGTAGCGCTTGGAAATTTCCCTATGCGAGACGTGTTATGGATGTAAGTGGCCAATGTTTGACCTTCGACGTAATCCATCACCATGTAAGCTGTGGGCGGGTTTGACCCTTGAGAATCGGCGAATTGGAAGTCATGAATCTGCACGATATTGGGATGGTGCAGCGAAGCAATGAGCTGTGCTTCGCGCTTGAAGCGGGCCACAAAACCGGGGTCGGCCTGCAGATCAGCAAGGAGGAGCTTAATGGCGACATAGCGCCGCAATTGAGGGTCAAAGGCCTTCCAGACGGCGCCCATACCACCCTGTCCCAAACATTCATACAGTTCATATTTACCAAGAGGTCGTGGTCCTGTGCTCATCATGGCTCCTACCTAATGCTCTGTTCCTACATTATCACGGATGACCTGTTACGTGTCAATGCGGTGCCTCATACCCTCACAGAAGTTGAACGTCGAAGGTGTGTATTTTTTATCAGTGCCGTGAATCTACACAATGTTGGGATGCTCCATGATGTAACATCGTTTGTAACATCACGACGTACAAGGGTTGTTAGAACTGCTCTGTGGGCACTTCATGATATCAAATGATGACTTTGTTGGAGAGATGTTGGCATAGTAGAGACGTCCATTGGGGTTATTCGTCGGAAACGAACCGACACTTCCGGGATCTTCCAGTGTGATTAGAAAAAAGTAAACAAGAGATGGCAAGTTCTCATGCTGTAGAGCGGGATGAGGAGGTGAAGATACGCTGCCATTCTGCACAGTCAATTGCCAGCGAAGGGGCAGGATGCTGTCATTGTAGTACTTCAACCAGGCATAGTAGGTCTTGCCAGAAGGCGTATCGGGAATATCGTGAAGCGTAATTTGTACCTCATCGAGAGTCCCAGGAGGCACATTCGGACTGCTGAGAAAATCAACGTGCCCTACAACCGGGTTCGGAGTGGTTGGTGTCGGCTGTCCCTTTGGTGCAAAGAGAGCATAAAGGACACTTGAGCCGACTACGAGAGTAACGAGCAGAGCTACCAGGCCAATGTACAGGGTCTTCCGTCGACTGGCCGGTTTTTTAGGTAGTGGCAGATGCTGAGATGCTGGTGGTGGAGAGGGCGGTGCTGTGATTAATGGCGACGAGGGTTGCTGTATGGGATTATGGGGGTGTGATATGCCCATCAGATCGGGCGAGGAGGCGGTCTTCCTGAATTCGGCGGGAACGGGTACATTGAGAGCCTCGGCAAGCGCGGTCGTCATAGCTGATGCGCTCTGGAAACGTGCGTCGGGGTCTTTGGCGATGCTTTTCAAAATGACCTCTGAGAGAGCGGGTGGAATAAGGCGGTTGATGAGAGCTGGTGGTGTGGGGTTTTCTTGATAGTGTTGCATGAAGATCGCCATTGGCGAGTCGCCACGAAAGGGGGGGATACCGGTGGTCATTTCATAGAGGATGACGCCGAGCGAATACAGGTCGCTCCTTTTGTCGCCCGACAGGCCTTGCGCCTGTTCAGGGGAGGCATAGAGAGGAGTACCGATTACTCTGGTGGTGTCGGCAAAGGCTCCTTGCAGTTTCGCAATCCCAAAGTCCGTGAGGACCGGTCGACCTGTTGATCGCGCCGTGGGGGAACGCTTGTCAAGCATGATGTTGGCGGGTTTGATGTCGCGGTGGATCATGCCTCTCTCATGGGCATAGTCAATGGCGAGACTGACTGCCGTGAAGATGTAGACGAGATCGGCGGCGTCTGGGTATTGTCCTTTGCGGGACGTGTTGTGGATATAGTAAGCAAGCGTTGGTCCTTCGATATAGTCCATGACCATATAAGCAGAGGTGTCCGAGCCGGTGGTTTGAATGATTTGGAAGTCGTGAATCTGCACGATATTGGGGTGATGCAGCGAAGCGATAAACCGCGCTTCGCGCTCGAAGCGTGAGATGAAATCGGGGTCGGACTGCAAATCGGCGTGCAGTTGCTTGATGGCGACGTAGCGCTGCAGCGAAGGATCGAAAGCCTTCCAGACCTCACCTTGCCCACCTCGTGCCAGGGGTTCGCGCAGTTCGTATTTGCCGAGGCGTCGCGCTTCCGTATCCATGCTTGCTCCTGCCATGTTCTATATACTTGCTTATATGCCTCTTTCTATTATCAGGAACATCGTCAAGGATGTCAATACAAAAGTTCCACGGAAAAGTTCATCACAAGCGCTGTGGTACATTCCTGGTGATGTCGAAGGTTGCCAGCAATTGTGCATCATAGTGCGCTTCTAGCACACCGGGCTTGACGGTGTTTGTATTCGGATCAAGCTGGCCAATATAGGCATAAGTGACCTGTGTGACCAGGTCGTCCAGAAGAGGAACTGCTGTACTCTGAGCCAGTTGAGCGGGCGTCATGTCGAAGAGTTGCTTTGCATCGGTTCGCGCCTGCATCAACCGCCCCTTCGCATTGGTAATCGCGGCAATGATCGCCACCGAGAGTTGATGAATCTCCGGAGTCACGTCAGGTGCCCTGTTCAACTGATCGAGATGCAACAGCAAGTGATCAAGGTCGCCAGGGGGATCAGTTGCGAGATACTGTGGCACTCCCTGATGTGTTGGATCTACTGTCAGAAGGCTAATTCTGGCAATGTTGGGATCCGCTGTAACGGGTGTACCTGGCGGTACGTCCAGGTGCACGTTGGGTATACCGTCCAGGTAGTCCAGAATGCTGGTAAACAGTGCATGCATCTGGCCATAATGTGCTGATGTGCCATCGAAATCATCTCGTGCGCTGGTGGACCACTCCAGAAGCTTGGCCGTATCTCTAAAGACCCAGATATCCAGCCCTCCATACCGGGCTATGACCGGCAGGTTATCTTCGTTATAGTAGATATGGCGAAGATGATCGAGTCCCCGCAAACCAGTAGGGTCTTTCGGGATAAGCTCCTGGGGAAGCTGCGCATAATATACCCATGTAGAGTGGTCAGTAGATGGGCTGGTAGGCGTTCTCCCTGCAGCCTCTAGCGTTATAAGCAGGCGACTGGTCGCTGAGAGCAGGTTATTGTGTTGCGGGTCACCCGGGTACATGTAATGGACGGTGCCATCTGGCCGTACGGGCAGGTTATTCGTCAGCAGGATGGGCGGTTGGATCGGTGGTTGACCCAGGAGATCTTTTTTGTGTGTTGTGTCTATATCGGCCAGGAGCCAGAGATAGTAGCTTTTCCCAGTCGGCGGCGGCTGGACGTTTTGCATATCAACTTGCAGTTGGTCGGCGATACCCTGGGCGCCATCTGCTAATTGCCCGCTGCTCACATAGAAAGCATGCCCCTCGACCGCGTTGGGTGGAAGAATGTTACCCGCCGTATTACTATGGCTGAAGAACAGGAAATATCCGCCCAGGCCTGCGCCGATCAGTACGACGATTATCAGGGCAGCGAAAACAATGTACCACCTTGTAGGGGCGTGAGCTTGCCTCCGCCCTGCCTGCGCGGATGGGGGTTGAGGCACAAACGGTGGGGACGACGGGGCCTGGGGTGGAGGTGATTGGGTTACTACTTGTGGAGGGTAGTTCGTAGCTGATTGTGGGAAAGCAGCGCCTCCAGAATATGATGATTGAAGTGACTGAAATCCTGTCTGAGGGACAGGTGATTGCATTTGCCCCGAAGGAACTTGTCCCCCCGATGCGGCTGCTGGATATGGCTGCGACAGGGCAGGAGTGACAATGGGAAGGTTCTGGCTTGAATCTGCAAATGTGGGGCCCCCAGAAGTGCTGACGGCGGGTATCCTTCCCGAGGATTGCTGGCCAGGTGACGTTGGACTAAAGAATGTTGATATATCTGCAGGATTCAAGCTATCGGTAGGTGAACCTAGACGCTCAGGAACGGGAAGATTAAGCGCGTGAGCAAGTGCTATAGTCATGGCAGTGGCGCTGGGGAAACGTGCATTAGGATCTTTGGCAAGAGACTGCGAGATGACAGATGTCAAAGTGGACGGTATGCGCGGATTAATCAGGTTCGGTGAAATGGGCGTGGCGCTGATATGCTGTGTGATAACGGCGACGGGAGTGTCACCCTGAAAAGGCGTCACGCCTGTGACCATTTCATAGAGGATCACGCCAAGAGAGTAGAGGTCGCTGCGCGCATCACCGAGAAGCCCCCGAGCTTGCTCTGGGGAGATATAGAGTGGCGTACCCATTTGGGTGCCGCTGACGGCGCTGGTGGACATGCCTAGTAACTTGGCAACACCGAAGTCGGTGAGGATAGGTTCACCCATTGAATTGAATCTCGTGTTGTGCTGGTCAAGCAGGATATTAGCAGGTTTGATATCGCGGTGGATCATGCCTTTGTGATGGGCGTAGTCAACGGCCAGGCTGATAGAGGTAAAGAAGTTCACGATGTCAATGGGGGATGGGATCTGCCTACGGGCGGAGGTATTGCGGATGTAGCCAGCCAGCGTCAGGCCTTCAACATAGTCCATTACCATGTAGGCAATAGGCATATCTGTCTCGGGTGGACCGGCTATCTGAAAGTCGTGAATCTGTACGATATTGGGATGGTGCAGGGAAGCAATCAGTTGGGCTTCGCGCTGGAAACGGGCCACAAAACCGGGGTCGGCCTGCAGATTCATGTGAAGCAGCTTAATAGCGACATAGCGCTGCAATTGTGGATCGAAAGCCTTCCAGACCTCGGCCATACCGCCCCATCCCAGGCGTTGCTGGAGTTCGTATTTACCAAGGCTGCGTGGACTTGTACTCATACTGCTGTCTCCTCTTTAAGGTTGCCAACCTGGTATCCGCAAGGGGTACCAGTACATTTGGCAGTGTACTGGTGTCCCTTGCGGGTACCAGGAGAGATTACGCGCAGGAATTCTGCCCATTATTGATCGTGCAAGGCGTAACGTCGAAGGTTGCCAATCTCTGAATGTTGTAGTGAATTTGCACCACACCTTCCTTCACCGTACCGATGTTGGGATCGAATTGCCCAACGAAGGCATAATTGGCCTGCGTAAACATATGATCGAGTGTCTGGAAAGTAGCAGGCTGTGACAACTGGGCATTGTTCATCTGCACGAGCGCCTTCGCGTCGGCATGGACGGCATTTAACCACCCCTGAACGTTGTTAATGTCCTGGTTGATGCGAATAGCGAGCGCACGCTGAGCCGGGGTCACGCCAGGGGAGATCGTGAGTTCTCGTAGATGGTTCCCGATATGCCTGAGATAACCAGGGGGCTGCTGATTGACCGGGTCAAACTCCAGCAGGGCGACGCGAGGAATGATCGGATCAAGTCCTACCCCAGGCGGTACATCTGTCCGAACATACTGGATCCCATCCAGATACTCCAGAATACGCACGATTTCCCGCCGTACGAAGTTACAATCTGGATTATTCGGGTCTGGCATGCAGCGCTTCTGTGAGTCCCTGGCAGCGCCTGCTGCTTCCAGTATCTTCGTCGTATTCCTATAGAGCCCGATGTCTAGCCCTTCTGGTAAACCTACCCGATTGAGCTTGGGGTCCAGAGAAAGCAGATGCTTCAAGTGATCATAGAGACTAAAGTGGTTCGCGGTATCCGTTGGGTTGGGCACCGTTGAGAAGGAGGCAGCAAAGCGCCAAGTGCTCGTGTCAAGAGAAGGATTGACCGGAGGTGGATTCGTATTCTCCTCGGTAATGAGAAAATGATTGTAGATAGAGAGCAGATTGGTATGCTGAGCATCGATATACGTCATGGCGACCTGCCCATGATTAAGCGATAATGGACCGAGGGGGATGGCCGGTATATCGTTTTGATGATTGTTCAACAACCATGCAAAGTAGCTATTGCCAGATTGTGGCTGGGGAAGGTTGCTCAAGTTGATTTGTAACTCATCGGTGATCCCCTGGTTGCTGTTCTGGCTCAATAACCCACTACTGACAAAGAAAGCATGTCCTACTATCGGTTGTGCCGGAGTAAGGGCGGCATGGCGAAAGAGTACGAAGTAGGCACCCAAACCTGAGCCGACCACCACCAGTAGAACGATCAACGAAACAATCAGACTGGTAAAGAGACCTCTGCTGCGTTTTTGCTGTTGTGTAAGGTGCGGATAGGATGGAGAAACCGGCGGCGTCTGTGCTAGAGCCTGCGCTGGAGGGTTCGCAGCCGGGAATACGGTGGCTTGTAGAGGGGCCACTTGCGGAGGTCCTGCCTGGCCGACGGGGAATTGACCAGTTGTCATAGGGAACGTTCGAAGCGATACATCGCCAGGTCCTTGTAGAGGCGATCCCTTGCGGTCGCCCGGTGGGGGTGACTGTCCTGCCAAAGATGCGGAAGGCGTGCTGATAGCGGGCATGGATGCCTCGATACCTGCCCCCCAGGCAGGTTGCCCCATGCCTGGCCACGAAGGTGAAGACGGCGTCATCCCTGGCGGCTGGCTCGCCGGTAGTGGACTGAGATAGGTCGGCATATTCAACTGGTCCGCCAGGGTATCGGCTCCCTTCAGATGCTCTGGAACGGGTACGTCGGCAGCCTTAGCCAGCGCAACGACTAATACTGCGGCGCTGGGGAAACGTTCGGCAGGATTTTTAGCGAGGTTACGCAGGATGACAGCGGTGAGTGTAGGTAGCATATTCGGATTCTTGAGGACCGGCGAATCCGGTGTTGCATAGATGCGCTTGTTTATCGCATCAACCAGATCATTTCCCTGAGAAGGTAGCACGCCGGTAAACATTTCATAGAGGATGACCCCAAGGGAGTACAGATCGCTACGTTCGTTACCAGGATTGCCCTGAACCTGCTCTGGAGCAGTGTAGAATGAGGCGACTGGCGACGAATTGCCCCGGGAACGAGAAGGCGTTTTCAGTATGTGAGCGATACCGAAGTCGCTGAGAATAGGTTGTCCCATCGGGTTGATGGAGGTATTGCTTTTATCGAGTAGGATGTTACTGGGTTTGAGATCGCCGTGGATCATGCCGCGCTGATGGGCATAGTCGATCGCCAGGCTGATGGGTATCAAAAGACGAACGATCGCAGGAACCGACGGAAATTTCCCCTGGTGAGACGTGTTATGGATGTAGTCGGCAAGAGTCTGGCCTTCAACGTAATCCATGATGATATAGGCTTTGGTACCAATTACCTCGGTCGAATGTGCAAAGCCGAAATCGCGGATGGGCACAATATTAGGGTGGCGCAGCGATGAAACGCGCTTTGCCTCGTCCATGAAGCGTACCGGGAAATCGGGATCGGCCTGTATGTCCAGGTGAAGAATCTTGATAGCGACAAAGCGCTTCTGTTGTGGGTCGAAGGCTTGCCAGACCTCAGCACTGTCGCTTTGCCCTAAACGCTGGCGCAATTCGTATTTGTCTAAGGGGTTGGGCTGTGCCATCTGGTGGCTGCTCTCATCCTGTGGTATCGGGATTGTGCTCATTGCAGTTCCTACCTTCTGTATCGTTGCTTCGCTTACAATCCAAGTGCAGGTGATAACCAATCAAACAATATGTGGGCGACGAAATGCTCTGTTTCTACATTATCAGGGATAACCTGGAATGTGTCAATGAGGTGCACCACACTGTCATAGTTTTTGAACGTTCCGGGTGAACATTTTTTGCCTATAGATCAAAACTATTCAGATGCCAGATTCCTCGCCGCCTCTGGCGGCTCACGTCTGTTTTTGCTGTGGGCATGGCAGCCGCAGGCTGCCATGCCCACAGCAAAAAATCCCCTGCGAACCACCGAAGGTGGTGAGGAATCCTGAAGAGTTAGAGGCAGATATAGTAATGTACCATCGACACTTTTTCCGGTATAATACAACAGGTCGTGATCTAGAACTGAGGGAATACGGGTGCGTTTTAGCCTGCAAGATGTCAAAAAACAGGTACAGCGGCGCGGAGACGAGTTGTATGTCTCCCTGCACTTTTTGCGTTCTGGTGAGCTGCGTGATGAAATTGAACGTCTCATAGCCTACTATGAGCGTATGCTCGGCCAGCCACAACGACAATTCTCTCTCGATGAGGCTCGTGCTTGTATAGGCGACTACCGCATCGCAAATTGCCTGATTGCCACGCTCAATGCCTGGTACACCTGGCGGCAGCCAGATTGGGCCACGGTATTACATCGTTTGGAGCGTGAGAACCTGGCGGGTACAGACCCGTATCAGGATCATTTACAGGCCCTTGAGTCGGCTGGGATCACCTCACCGATCCAGCTCCGCCTGGCTCTCTTCAACTACGTGAACGAGCATCATCAAGGCTTTCTGGGTGAGAAGACACGCATACAAGCGTTGCAGACCTTTTCCGATATGTACAAGCTCTGCGTCTCCACGCTGGAATACCTGCTGGCATTGGACAGTGACGAGGAGGCAGTACTTGCGCGTGATGTCCCCCAGGCACCAAAGGCGAATGCGGTTGCGGCGCTCTATAACCAATGCGCCTTTGAAGCCGCTCTTGCCAATGCATCCAATGTGCGTGTTGTGATCGATTGCAACGCCTGGAGCGATACCCAGCAGGGGGACTCCACAGCGAGGGAAACAGTAGGAACGGGTGTGGGTGTGGTGATCAAGCGTTTAAGCTACCTGGCACGTCGGCTTGGCGTATATTATGACCTTGCTTACCGAGTATCCGCAAGGGATACCCCTACATTTCTATTGGAACTCACATTGTATGGGCCACAGGAGATGACCGGTGTACCGCAACAGTATGGCCAGCGCCTGGCTCGCCTCTGTCGTACATTGTTGGGTTACGGCCTTGCTCAACGGCAGAATACGCGCGCTGCCAGGGCCAGGATAACACCAGGAACTATTGTTGAGGCAGAGGCCACGGTCCATTTTTTACAACGCGTATACTATTTCAGGATGGATAGCAACCTGTTACAATTACTGCCATCGGCAGCTACAGATGAACGGGGTGTCAGCGACACAACATCGCTGTTTGATAGTAGTGTTGAGCAAACCTTTGCCGAGGCTTTTGGATCCCTGGAGCGTAGTCAGGGGGTTGATGGTTGGCGACTAGAGCGCGAGCCGGAGCCTCTGTTGTTGGAGCAAGGAATTTTCATTCCCGATTTTGCGCTAACTCGTGCTGGCCGTCGTCTCTATATAGAGATAATTGGTTTCTGGACACCGGCCTATCGTGAGCGAAAAATACAGAAGCTGTACCAATTGCGGGGACGCAAAGACCTGGTATTGGCCATTCCAGAGGAGGCTCGCTCTGTATTCGCGAGTATCATTGCGGACTTTCCTATCGTCTGGTACGATGGTCAATTATCTGTCACCGAACTCCTGCGTATGCTGCGGAGTCGCTATGATGATTTTGCGGAGCGATTAGCCTCGATCGATGTTGAGGCGGTGCGCGAGCGTGTGAGAAACGAAGGAGTGCTGACTATAGGGTATTTGCAAAGCATGCCCCAGCTGTTACACTCTTATCGCCGGTCAGAGTTGCAGCGAGCGGTTGAACAGGTTGTGTGCGCAGACATCGCGTTTGCCGCAGGTGTAGGGCTGTATCACATCGATACATTGGAACAATTGAGAAGCTCATTCGTAGAATGGATAGGTGCTGTGGAGCAATTGCCGCTGGCGGATGTATTGCGTGAGTTGAGAATACGTTGGCGGCCGACGTATTCTCAACTAGCAAATTGCGAAGATGCTACACTGGAAGCGTTGCTGGATCTTTGGCCTGAGGTACATGTGCGTCGCACCTCGATCTTCGATGCCGTGGTGGAGGTTTCGGCATGGACATAAAAGAACTTATAGGGGTCACGCTGGGTACGTGCACACTTGAGAGGGTCATCGGACATGGGGGTATGGGAGCTGTCTTCCTGGCTCAACAATCTCGTCCCATACGAACCGTGGCGGTAAAGGTCCTAATTCCTTCTCTCAACCTTGATCCCGACCAGCAGCGCATCTTCCTTGAACGGTTTCGCCGCGAGGCTGATACAGTAGCGAAGTTAGAGCATAAAAATATCTTACCGGTCTACGAGTATGAGGAGGCTGTGGTAGATCATCAGAAACTGGCCTACCTGGTCATGCCCTTTATTCGAGGAGGTACGCTGCGCGAACGCATTGACGAGATGAAACGTGATGGTGCGCACTTTGATCTGAATGTCGTTGCCAGCTATATAAGCCAGGTGGCAGACGCCCTGGATTACGCTCATGGAATGGGTGTGGTGCATCGTGACATCAAGCCGGGCAACTTGCTCTTTCACCTGGATGGTCGATTGCTGCTGAGTGATTTTGGTATTGTGCGCTTGCATGCCATGCCTTCGCTGACCTTCGTGGGAAGCTTTCTCGGCACTGCCGAATATGCCTCACCGGAGCAGGTGAGTGGAGGTGAAGTTGATGCCCGCTCCGACATTTATTCCCTGGGTATTATCCTCTATGAACTGCTGACGGAGAGCCTGCCATTTACCGGCTCAAGCCCGTTTGCTGTGATGACCAAAGTTCTGAGTGATCCTATTCCTCCAGTGAGGGATATTCGTCCTGATCTTTCGCCTGCAATCGAAGCAGTGGTGATGAAATCTGTAGCAAGGCGACGTGAGGACCGTTATCAAAGTGCAGCTGAAATGGCTGCTGCCTTGCGTTCTGCGGTGGCTGCTGCCTTCATGCCCGCATCTGCAATACGTTTAACCGGTGATGCCAACAATACAGACGTGACAGTAGCAGAAGGCGCCCGGCAGGGAGCCGTAGGGGCCCGATTTATCGCGCCCAGGGGTGAGGGTAATGTGGGTGCGCTGCCACCCACTGATCCTGCTATACCCCTGTCGCCTCAAGGTGTTGCTCCCTGGCAACAGGGAGCAAGGCCATGGCAGTGGCCATCCCAGGCCCAGGGACAAGGACAGGTGGGGCAGGCACAAGGCTCTGTAGGTGTGGGAGTCGGCCAGGGTGTGCCGGTACACGCGAATGTTCCTGCTGCGACGAGCGGGCCAGACGTGAAAACGTATCATCAGGGACGGCGGCTGTTTTATTATAGCGTGGCCTTAATAGCCCTGCTCATGCAATTTCCTGTAGTCATCTTGTTGCTTGATATGAACGGTGGTGAGCTACTAACAGTTCTGGGAATACTGGCAGGAATTGGTGTCAACCTGCTGGCATTGGCTGCAATAGGGTTTGTCGCGGTCACGCGCGGCCCGAGCAGCAGAAAGTTCTTCTACCGCTGCCTTGCTACTGTGCTGATTGCACCTATAGTGAGCGGTGTGTTCATCAACACTGCCCTGGGAACCCGTGGTTTTGTCTTTCACTTCCTGGCGTATGTTGTGCTTCTGCTCAGCAATATCTTTGCCATTCGCCAGCTTGCTTTAGTTGATGTCGCCGGCGAACAAATGGAGGTTGCGCCTGTTTTGTGGCGTCCGGCGATCGTGGGTGCATTAACCGGTCTGCTGCC
>Ga0137389_10001376_pt1 | contig 14196 bp, 8 predicted proteins | sample 15con2h14BmetaG_FD_104645 | JGI IMG/M metagenome (GOLD analysis project Ga0137389, IMG submission 104645) | Vadose zone soil microbial communities from Angelo Coast Range Reserve, California, USA - 15con2h1.4B metaG | ecosystem: Environmental > Terrestrial > Soil > Vadose zone > Saprolite...
ATACTCTTCACTGTAGTTGTGACGGTCGCCTTCAGGAAGCTGTTGTGTTACGCCCAGCGCCATGCCGCGCGGGATGATCGTAACCTTGTGAACCGGATCGGCGTTTGGCACTTTCAGACCAACCAGTGTGTGACCCGCCTCGTGGTAAGCGGTGACGCGTTTCTCCTCGTTGGAGATCACCATGCTCTTGCGTTCAGCGCCCATCAACACTTTGTCTTTAGCCAATTCGAAATCGCCCATCGCGACGAGCTTCTTGTTGTAACGCGCGGCATTGAGTGCGGCCTCGTTAACAAGATTAGCCAGGTCAGCTCCAGTGAATCCCGGAGTGCCCCGCGCAATTACCGAAATATCAACGTCCTCACCGAGCGGAATCTTGCGCGTGTGTACTTTCAAGATGCCTTCGCGACCACGCACGTCGGGACGCGAAACAACCACACGTCGATCAAATCTACCGGGACGCAGCAGCGCCGGATCGAGAACGTCCGGACGATTAGTCGAGGCGATTAGAATCACGCCGTCGTTCGACTCGAAGCCGTCCATCTCGACCAGTAACTGATTTAAAGTCTGTTCGCGTTCATCGTGTCCACCACCGAGACCGGCACCGCGATGACGACCGACCGCATCAATTTCATCGATAAAGATGATGCACGGCGCGTTCTTTTTTCCTTGCTCGAACAAATCACGAACACGCGAAGCACCCACGCCGACAAACATCTCGACGAAGTCAGAACCTGAGATCGAGAAGAAAGGAACATTCGCCTCGCCGGCAATTGCGCGGGCCAGCAATGTTTTGCCTGTTCCCGGAGGGCCCATCATCAGAACGCCCTTGGGAATTCGGCCACCAAGCTTTTGAAACTTCTGCGGCTCCTTGAGAAACTCGATGATCTCCTGGAGCTCTTCTTTTGCTTCTTCAACCCCGGCAACGTCCTTGAACGTAACGCGCTTCTGTTGGTTGTTGAGCAGCTTCGCGCGCGACTTGCCAAACGAAAGCGCCTTATTACCTCCAGACTGCATTTGCCGAAGCATGAAGATCCAAATAGCGATGATAAACAGAAGAGGCGCCCAGGTGATGAGCATGGGCCAGATGTAGCTGCTGCCCGACTCTTCCTCTACCTTCGGCACGCGGGATTTGCCATTTACTACTTCGCGCGCCGCCTTGAGAAGATCGTTCTTCGCCGGTTCATTGGACAGTGCTACGCGATACTCCTGATTGTGTGTGTCGATAGCGACCGTCTCAGTTTGCTTGACCGTCAGCTGTTTCAACTCACCGCTCTGAATCATCTGGTCGATCCTGGTGAGGTCGACGGGTTGATAGCTAGTCCCTCGCGGGTTGACGAGCTTATAGAGCAAAAGAGCTCCCGCTATAATCAGGAGCCAAAATACGATTTGCCTTGCAGTAGAACTCAAATTCATTAACGCCTCCGACCTCCGAATGATACCTTATCCGGGAATCTTTGTCGCTTCCGCGCTCATACGACTCCAGTCGTCACATCCGGAAGCTGTAAATTCCTAATCCTTACAAATTACCCACGTCTTGGATGCGCGTCCGACGACCTTTAGTTTGTCGCTGTCTCTGCTAAAACACTGTGCGAAAGGCGACGACAAGGTCGCAAGGGTTGTCGGGTGAAAAGCGACCGACAACTGAAAACCGCCGTCTCCCAGTCCGGCGGTGCGCGTCAAGATTGAATATAAAGTCTGATAGCCGCTTTTTCAATCGTTTTCGACATCAAGTTCCAACCAACCCTTCCTCCGTCGGACCTTTCCCCCATTTGGCAGTTCCGCTATTCGACCTCCACGGCCGTCCTCCAATAGCGCTTCGACTGCCAAAAGATGCACCATTTCCAGCCTCCTCGTACCACCACGAGCCTCCGAAATCCATTGTCTCAGAGCCCGCCTGCGCAGAGCGGGCGGCGCGCTGGCGAGTAAACTTACGTTCAGCGCCGGAGGTTTGGTTTCACTCTTTTCGGGGGTCAGGTTTTCGCTGGCCAGGCGCAGTAGCTCGCTCGCGCTGCTGAAAAGAACGGCGCTGTCCTCGCGCAGTAAGGTCGCGGTCCGCGAAAGTGCGTCAACAATTCGATTGTTGAAGGATTGCATCAAGGGCAGGAGCTGTTTCCGAACCTTCACACGGGCGAACCGATCGTCGCTATTCATCTCATCCACAAGGAATTCTCTCTTTTGCGCCTTGCAGTAACCCTCGGTATCGCTTCGCCTGGCCCACAGAAGTGGACGTGCCAATTGCATTTTCGACCCCTTCTCAAGGGGACGTAGCGACTCCATGCCGCTTAAACCAATACTCGCACTGCCGCGCATCAGACGAAGCAGGACGGTTTCTGCCTGGTCATCCATTGTGTGTGCGGTCAGGACGAACCGAGCGCCCTTTCTTTTTGCGGTTCTGAGGAAGAATTCGTAACGGGCGCGCCTCGCTGCCTGCTCCAGGTTGTCGCCCTCTTCACGGGCCAGCTCCTTAACCTTCGTGTGACCGATTACGGCCTCAAAACCCAGTTCTCTTGCGAGTTGGGAGACCCACTTGGCATCTTGTCTGCTCGCCGCTCGCAGCCCATGATCCAAATGCACCACCGAAACTCTCAAGGAAAGCTTACCTAGGTCTATTAATTCATGAATGGCCAGCAACAGAGCCGTTGAATCAGCGCCGCCCGATACGGCAACCAAAATGGCCTCCGATGATAGGGGTAGATTGATCGTGCGCCATTCGGCTAGTAATTGCCGACTGAAATTACTACCACGTTGTGTTCTCCTGCTGCGTCGAGGTTTGGTAGTTGTTTGCATGTCAGACAATTTTCAAACGCTACTCTCCTATAGTCAATAGTCAAATCTATCAGCACAATGCCACGAAGCCGGGGACACTTTGTTGAAACAAAAGCCGCGTTTTGTAGCTTTGCCAGGTCAACGTTTTGTCACAAACGACATGGGGGCGGTGTTTACCTCACAGAACCGGCACGTAGCTTTGGCACAGACTTAAGCCTTTCACCAGAGATTAAAGTCAGTCGTCCCGCTCAACTTCCCAGGAGGTCCGCATATGAATCAGATCGTCGCAAAACTAGCTCGTTCCCTCGCTGATAAGCGATTCAGATTCTTGACGCTGATGGCGACTTTGACATTGCTCTGGGCCTGCTATCCAGTCTCTCACATCACTTACTCAGATCCCCAGGATTCGAGTATTAACCAATGGCTAATAGAAGTTAAAACTGGTGACGCCAAAGTCCAGCTAACTATGAGCTACTCGCGGAAACGTGACAGCGGTGGCTTCAGCTATAACAACACGGGATTTGGAATTCCAATCGAACAACTTGCAGGTCTTACGCGGGAACAGGCGATGTCGTCCGGTGCCCATGTTGTATTTCAATTGAAGCGCGACGCTGGCACATTCAACTTCGACGGCTGGTTCAAGGATGGCAACGGCTCTGGGCATTTTACTTTCAGCCCCAGCGTGAGCTTTGCCTCCGAGCTAAGCCGACAGGGATTCGGCAAACCAACTGACGAACAACTACTGTCGCTGGCTCTGAACGATGTTGGCTTTGCTTTGATCAACGAACTAAAAGCTCAGGGCTATGAAACGCCTACGCTGGAGCAGCTTGTGAAGATGGGGAATCATGGGGTGCGCTTGGAATATGTTCAGGGACTGAAGAGCTTAGGCTATTCTTTGAAGTCGATCGATTCACTGGTGAATATGAAGGACCATGGCGTCAGTTTGAGCTTTATCCGCGACCTTGCTGGGCTGGGGTTCAAAGACCTCTCTTCTGAAGAACTCATTCGCACCAGAGACCACGGTGTAAACTCATCATTTATCAATGAGTTCATCGCCGCAGGCTACAGCCGTTCGACCCTCGACGATTGGATCACATTAAGAGACCACGGCGTCACCACACGGTTTGTAGAAGAGCTCGCGCCGCTAGGGTATGTGCGTTTGTCGATCGACGACCTCAGGCGTATGAAGGATCATGGCGTAAACACATCTTTCATTCAGGAGCTGAAGGAGTTGGGATTCGATCGCCTTCCGGTCGATCAGTTGATCCGTCTCAGGGATCATGGTGTGAGTGCAAGTTACATTCGAAAGATGAGGGAGCGAGGCTACAACGATTTGTCGCTGGACGAATATATTCGGATGCGCGATCGAGGGAGCCGCGACTAGGACATCCAGGAAAGTGGACCTTGGTTCCCATCGACTCTGAAGGCCCATATACCAACAAACAAAAGTCTCAAGTCAGGGAGCCTCTCGGGTGCCTTACCTGAGAGATGGTCGGGGTTGAAAGGTGGATTTGACAGTGAGTGGCTCTCAACCTTGAGACCCGGGCCAAACTAAGACGCTACCCTCCCTTCGTCACGGTTGACTCTGCCCGGGTTCCGGTTTAGGGTTCTAGCGCTTCAGGCATCCAATTTGAGGGCAAAACGCTCTAAAGTCTTCTCCCGAAAAACTTGTTTTGAGGATACAGATGAGATTAAGAAAATTTTTGTGTGCGCTGTTACTGGCGCTGTTTAGTTTACAAACTTTCAATTTCGTCGCCCTTGCCGATGAAGGCATGTGGACGTTCAATAACGTGCCCCGGGCGGATATTAAGAAAAAATACGGGTTTGACGTCACCGATGAATGGTTGAAAAAAGTTCAGTTGGCATCAGTGAGATTTAACAACGGTGGTTCCGGTTCCTTTGTTTCACCGACTGGTCTGGTGCTAACCAACTATCACATTGTTGAGGAGATTGTTAATGACGTGAGCACGCCTCAGAAGGATCTGGCGAAAGAAGGCTTCGTCGCCCACACTCGCGCTGAAGAGATCAAAGCGCCAAGTCTGGAACTGAATGTATTGATGAGTATCGAAGACGTGACCAATCGCGTAAATGGCGCGGTCAAGACTGGCATGTCCGATGCCGAAGCTTTTGCAGGACGACGCGCGGAAATCACTGCCATCGAAGGCGAATCAACCAAGGCCACCGGTCTTCGTTCTGATGTCATTACGCTTTACCAGGGAGGACAATACAATCTCTATCGTTATAAGAAATACACGGACGTCCGTCTTGTGTTCGTGCCTGAGTTTCAAGCGGCATTCTTTGGCGGCGATCCGGACAACTTCAACTTCCCTCGTTTCAATATAGACATGGCACTGGTGCGGATCTATGAAAATGATCAGCCAGTGCATCCGGCAAACTATTTCAAATGGTCGACGACGGGCGCTAAAGAGGGCAGCCTCGTTTTTGTGACCGGGAACCCCGGTTCGACGGCACGCCTGGATACTGTCGCTCATCTGCAGGAACTGCGCGACACGAGCATACCGATCGTCCTTCGCCTGCTGGAGCGGCGGGAAACCATGCTGAAGAAATACATGGCAATGGGCGAAGAACAAACGCGTCAGGCGCAGAACGAATTAAACAGCATTCAGAACAGCCTGAAGGTATATCGGGGACAAGTCGCAGGCCTCAAAGATAAGTCGTTGATTGGTCGCAAGACAAAACAGGAAAGCGCATTGCGCAAGTCGATTGCCGCAAATCCTGAGCGACAGAAGATGTATGGTGATGCCTGGGACATGATTGCCAAGGCCCACCAGGGTCTCCCTTCTTACATTCGTGAACGAAGAATTTTTGATCAGGGGGGCGGCTTTAACACCACTCTGTTTGGTTTCGCGCGCACTCTTGTCAGGTTGGCGGTTGAGAACGAGAAGCCTAACGCCGAGCGCTTGCCGGAATATACCGATGCCCGGCGGGCATCTATGGATCTGGCGCTTTACTCACCGGCGCCTATTTACGATGATTTCGAAAAACTGAAGCTGACTGACTCGCTTGAGTTCATGGTGGAGTTATTGGGACCCGAGAACGAATTAGCAAAGCAGGTCCTCAACGGCAAGACGCCCGAGGCACGGGCCCGAGAATTGATCGAAGGCACAAAGCTGAAGGATCCGGCGTACCGCAAGGAGTTGGCTGCGGGAGGCCGCCAGGCAATTGACTCCTCGACCGACCCGATGATCGTCGTGGCTCGCCTCATCGATCCGAAAGCTCGCGAGCTCCGCAAGCGTTATGAAAATGAAGTAACCGGTGTGGAGCGCGCAAACTACAGCAAGATAGCGCGCGCGCGCTTCGAGACTGAGGGTACAAAACTTTATCCTGACGCGACCTTCACTTTGCGTCTTTCTTATGGGGCAGTAAAGGGCTACCAGGAAAACGGCAAGAAGATCACGCCGTTTACGACGCTTGGTGGTCTTTATGATCGTGCCGGTAAGTTCAAGTATGAATTTCCTTACAACCTGCCGCAACGCTGGATGGATAAGAAGTCTGCCTTGGATTTGAACACTCCGTTCAATTTTGTGTCGACCAACGACATCATCGGTGGTAATTCGGGTTCACCGACTATCAACCAGAACGGCGAGTTGGTCGGGCTGATCTTCGACGGCAATATTCAATCGCTGGTTGGTGATTTCATTTACGATGAATCAGTAAACCGCGCGATTTCTGTCGATGCACGGACGATGCTTGAGGTACTGCGCAAGGTGTTCGATGCCAATGACATTGCCGCCGAGCTAACGAACGGCTGAACTGCTGTTGGGTCTTAGGTCTTTGATTGGTTGCCTTTTTAGTAGCCAATCATCTCAAAGGTCAAAGGCCAAAGACCAAAGGCCAAACTAACCCCTTGCCCTTTTCCTATCTGCCCGTGTTAAACTTGACTATCGCGCTTGCCCGATACCTCATTTCGGATCTTCGACCTCCGGACCACTGATTGAGGTTCACTATGACTCCAGCACCAGCTAAAGCCGTTTCCACGATTCTCGTTATTGAGGACTACTCCGATACACGCGAACTGCTTTCGGTTCTGCTGCAGCGCAGAGGGTACAACGTTGTGGAAGCAGAAGACGGCGTTGAGGGCTTGCTAAAAGCGAGTGCTACATCCCCCGATCTCATCATCATGGATCTTACACTGCCTGAGATGGACGGTGTGGAAACCGCGCGGCGCATTCACCAACTTCCGAAGCTTTCTGATGTCCCGATTTTTGTTGTCAGTGGCTACTTGACCGAGGAAGTAAAAGCCGACGCCCGTTCTGCGGGTTGTGTGGAAGTTTTTTCCAAACCGTTTGACGCTGAGACCTTATTGAAAAAAATCAGCGACGCCCTCGCCGTTTGAACAAACGCAGTCTCGCTTTTTTGAATAGTGAATCCGGCTCGGAGCGGATGACCAGACGATTATCTATCACCGGAACTGAAAAGCTATTGACTTTTTTCTTCGTAGCGGCAAATATGCGCGCTACGAAGACTGTGGCAGCGGGATGAACGAACCGCAGGCCTATAGTCCCTTTCATCCGATCCGACAATCCACGCGAGCAACCTCGTCAACAACTCGCACCGGAGAGTAAATCATGGAACGCTTTATCCCTCAGGACAGGCGCAAGTTTCTCAAGCAGATGAGCGTTGCGACACTCGCTGCTGGAACGTCATTGCTGGAATCGGAACATTTGAATGTGCAAGCTGCGCAATCCCAGCAAGGAGAGGATCCAGGTAACGGATCGAATCAGCGTGCCATTGAGGCTGCAAGACTTCGTCGTGACGCAGCTCAGCAAGGGCTGAGAGACACTGCTCCGAATCTCCACCACCCGGCAAATTTGGATGAGCACATTTACCCAAGTAAAATTGGCAGCTATTCGAAAGGATTGCCGCACAACAACGACGGGACAGTGGTGCTAAACGCGTATGCGGCGCTGCTGCGGGCTCTCGATAGTGAACAACCCAGTGACTTCAATGCGATTCCTATGGGCGGCGATCGCAGACTGACGAATCCACAGGCCGGTCTTGCCTTTGATATGGAAGGGCCAGATTCGCATGCGCTGGTGCAACCCCCGGCCCCGGCCTTCGCCAGTCGCGAACAGGCGGCGGAGATAGCTGAGAATTACTGGATGGCTCTGTTGCGGGATGTGCCCTTTAGCCGGTATCAGACCAACCCGATTGCTAACGACGCTGCAGTTGATCTGACGCTCTTCGGTTCGGATTTCAAGGGGGCAAAGTCGGGCGGCTCGGTAACGCCTGAGACTTTATTTCGCGGTGTTAATCCCGAAGACAAAATGGGTCCCTATCTCTCCCAGTATTTCTACCAACCTTGTAACTTCGGAGCAAACAGCATCGACCAGAAGATCAGGACTACCACGCCGGGAATCAACTACATGACTGATTTCAATAGTTGGCTTTCGGTGCAACGCGGGTTCAGTCAGCCTCCCAACGTATTTGATCCCGCACGCCGGTATATGCGAAACGGACGCGACATCGGTCAGTGGGTCCACATTGACGTTCTGTTTCAAGCGTATTTTCACGCCTTCTTGGTATTGGCCGGGCTCGGCACGCCTTTCGACGATGGCAATCCGTATGTTGGCAATCCTTCACAGGATGGCTTTGGAACTTTCGGTGGTCCACATATCGCCACGTTGCTATGCGAAGTCTCTACAAGGGCACTGCACGCGGTGTGGTTTCAAAAATGGTTCGTGCATCGTCGGCTGCGACCCGAAGTCCACGCCGAACGGGTAGACAGGACTCTCTATCACGGTGCCGGATACCCCGTTCACACTGAGATCCTTAACTCAATTTCATCCAGCACTCGACTCGGCGAATACATGCCGGCGGGAAATGCGTTGTTGCCAATGGCGTTTCCGGAAGGATCTCCTACACACCCAGCCTACGGCGCTGGTCATGCAACAGTAGCGGGCGCCTGTGTGACGATTCTCAAATCGTGGTTTAAAGAATCGACCAAACTCGTTGACCTTGGTGTCACGCCCGTGCAACCAGCAGACGATGGTCTCAGCCTCGTACCGTACAACGGCGCGGACGCCGGCGATCTGACGGTCGGTAGCGAACTCAATAAGATGGCCTCAAATGTCGCGATGGGACGCAATATTGCGGGTGTTCACTGGCGCTCAGATGCCACTGAATCACTGAAACTTGGCGAGCAACTGGCCATCGGAATCCTCAAAGATCAGAGACATTGCTATAACGAACCGTTCGCGGGATTTAGTTTGACGAAGTTTGATGGCACAGTGGTTACTGTCTAAACTGTTCTACGGACTAGTTCTGACCGGGGGTTGAGTTAGAATCTTGTTTTCAAGATACGCTAAGCCTGAGATTACAGAAGCCATTCTCACTCTGCGCAGTGCCGAGTCAGCCGCTGATCGGGCCGCGGCAGCACGAACCTTAGGCGCCGTAGGCGGCCAACGCGAGACCACGCCGCTCATAGCTGCGTTGTTCGACGACTCGCCGGAAGTAAGGCACGCAGCCGCAGAAGCCCTGGCTCAAATTGGTGAACCTACAGTCTCTTTTGGACCTCTCAGTCCTCTCATGAACGGCAACGTTGATTGGGGAGCTCCGGAGGTGGTCCAACCATCGATATCTGGTGAAGTACGAGATGGCGAAGAAGCCACGCCGGTAACGTTTACGAATGAACTGCTGATATTAGGGCAACCACCTGTCCTGGATCCTCTTATTGAAGCCAATGAGGAATTGCTGCACCCGGATGAGCATGCCATTACAAACTCCCTCGCAGATCTTCAGCGTCGCCTGGGCGAAACCGTTCACGCGAGAAAGGAAGCCGAAGAAAGAGCTCGGCGCAGTGCTGAATCGGAGTTGAACGCCAGAGCACAGGTAGCAACGCGGCGTCGCGAAGAGGAAGAGCTCCGAAAACAAGCGGAAGAGGAAGCAGCGCGCCACAGACATGAAGAAGAAGCGAAATTGCAGGCAGAAGATGCCACCCGCGTGCAAACTGAAAATGAAGCAAAGAGCCTCGCTGAACAAGAGTCTGTACTGCGACTTGAAGTCTTGAGGCTGCGGCAAACGGCCGACGATCTGGCGCAACGGAGAGCGGAGGTAGAAGACGCCGCAAGAGCTGCACGAGGAGAGGATGCCGAACGTAAACGCCGAGAAGCGGAAGATCGACACGCCGCGGAACTCGAATATTTGCGGAAAGAAGAGGAAGCACACCTTGTTATTGCGGAGCAGGTAGCAAACCGGCGAAGGGAAGTCAAAGATGCTCGTCAGGAAGCTGAGATTCTGCTGCGGAAGTTGGAAGAAGAAAAGGTACAACTAGCAGCGGATGCTGAAGCAGAACAACAACGACTGGCAGCGTTAGACTCGCTGCGGCAACGAATTGCGCTGGAGGCGGAGGAGCGCGCTGAGAAGGAACAACAACTGCGCGCCGATTTAGAACGCCTCCTTATTGCGGACAGAGAAGCGAACAGACGGATCGAGGATGCTGAGATGAGCCGGCGTCGAGGGGAGGAAGCTTATAACCTGACGGCGGAAAAACTGCAGCGTCTCGAAGCAGAAGCGCACGCACGCGCTGCCGAGGAGGAGCGGATCCTGGTTAAGCTCGCTGAGGTGCAGCGGAATGTTGCTATCGAGGCGCAGGAAAGGGAAGAACAGGAAAAACGCGTCAGAGAAGAGATTAAGATCCTGCGACGACTTGAAGAAGAACAGCGCCAGCGACTGGAAGACGAAATTCGGGGCCGCCGCGAAGCAGAGGCACGTTTACAACAAGCAAAGAATCGTTACAGGACCGAGGAAGAAGCTCGAGTCAGAGCAGAAGCAGAACTCGAACAAATACTAGAGCGTGAGCAACCGAGTAAGAAAGAAGAGGCAGAGGAGTGGCGGGATGATCCGATAGAGAACTTGAGGCCGGTTAGACCCGGGAACTTAGAGAGTAGCGATCCGCTTACTCGCGCTGCAGCCCTCTCAGAATTAGCACAGTCCGGGGCAACTGATCCTTTTAGCCTGATCGTCAACTGCTTTGACGACCAGTCAGTGGAGGTTCGCAACGCGGCGGCGTGGGCGCTTCGTGAGCTCGATCCCGCCCGGCCTGTCGAAGCCTTTACTCGCGCACTGGATGAGGCATCCACTGAACGAAGGCAAAATATTGGTACTGCGATCGCGAGCTCCGGGCTGGCAGCGGTGGCTATCGAAGCGCTCTGCGGCGATAACCGCGAAGATACTTACAACGCGCTGTGTCTTCTCTTCGCAATGGCGAAGACCGGGGAACTTGAGCCATTGGTAAAAGCGGTGGAAGGGCACCACGACGTTGAGGTGCGCAGGGCGTCAGTTAAGTTGCTGACGCTTGCCGGTCAAGAGGCAATTGCGGGGGCCGCAGCCAAAAGGCGCCTGGATGTAGGGACGTGATCATCTCTCATTGATCATTTGCCATTTAAAGAAATGATCTAGCCTTTCTCCAAGCCTGCGTATTTCTGGACCAACTTCTTCTGACCGTAACCCGGAAAGCTCACTGTCAATTTGGTGGAATCGCCAGCCCCTTCGCGGCGCAAGACAAGGCCGCGACCATATTTCGAATGACGAACATATGAGCCAGGCAGGAAGTCTGATGTCCCTACCGGGCTGGAGCTTTCTCCTCCAGCGACTGTTTTTTGATCTTTAGTCTTTAATCTTTGGTCTTTGCTCCACTTACCCAGATTGGCTGCTCCACCCGCAGTCGGGCCGAGTTGTTGAGTACGTTGTTTGAAAAATTCTGCAATGGAGTCGACGCTGTCGTAGGTCTTGCCGGGATACTTCGTGCGCTCTTTTCGATACTCGCCATGTTGGTAATCGATCACCGATGAACCTTTGGCAAACGATAGCCAACTCTTCCCGAGCGAAAGATCCTCCAGAAGATCGATCGGCATTTCATTTAGAAACTGCGAGGGCTCCGAAGCCAGTTCCTTACCATAGACCCGGCGCTTCATTGCGTGCGTGACGTACAAGTATCGTTCGGCTCGTGTCATCGCCACGTAACACAGTCGCCTTTCTTCCTCCAACTCGGCCTGATCCGTAGCTGAGCGCGAATGTGGAAACAACCCATCCTCCAACCCGACAATGAAGACCAGCGGAAACTCCAGACCCTTTGCCGAGTGAACCGTCAATAAAGTTACCGGGGCATCTCGTTTGTATTGGTCCTGGTCAGAAACCAACGCCGAATGATCGATGAATTCTCTTAGGCCCTCAATGCCCTGATCGTCATAATCCACGGCGGCATTCACTAATTCCTGCAGGTTCTCCAGACGAGCCTCAGCTTCGTCGGTCTTTTCCTCCCTCAGCGCTATCTCGTAACCCGTGTCGAGTATGGCCGCCTTTACAACATCGGAGACGGGCGAGGACGAAGACGAGGAGACATCGGTGCGAGAAGAAGCAGCGAGAAGGTCCATCTCGTGTGTCTCACCACCTCCGCCTCTTTCCGTCTCCGAGTCTGCGCGTCTCTTTTCGAGGCCGGCCAACTGACTAAGACGAAGTATGATCCTGCGAAAGCTCTTGAGAGAGCTAACCGCTCGCGCGCTTAAGCCTTCCGGCTTCTCAATAATGACTGCAATGGTCTCCCAAAACGATAGGTCGTAATCTTTCGCACGCCGCTCAATCTCTTCTATTGTTTGTTTGCCGATGCCTCGCGGAGGACTGTTGATTACGCGCTGCAAGGCTATCGAATCGTTTGGATTCAGTGAAAGTTTCAAATAAGAAATGATGTCGCGGACTTCCATTCGTTCATAGAACGAAAAGCCTCCGATGATGTTGTATGGCAACCCGGCGCGTCGCATTGCCTCTTCAAATACGCGCGATTGCGAGTTGGTGCGATACAGGACTGCAGCGCGAAGATCGAATTCTTCGTCGCGATGTTCGAGAATCTTGCCCGCCACAAAACGAGCTTCTGATTCCGCATCGAAGGCCTGGTAATAGCGCACTCTTCCACCACGTGGATTGGAAGTCCACAGATTCTTACCCTTGCGCTCGATGTTGTGTTTTACGACCGCTCCAGCCACATCGAGAATCGTTTGCGTCGAGCGATAGTTCTGTTCCAGCCTGATGGTCTTGGTGGCAGGGAAATGCTCTTCAAAGTTGAGAATGTTGATAATATCGGCGCCTCGCCATTTGTAGATGGACTGATCTTCGTCACCTACCACACAAATATTCTGTTGTTTTTGGGTCAGCAAACTTATGAGCGCGAATTGAAGCGAGTTTGTGTCTTGATATTCGTCGACGAGAATGTAACGAAACTTGTTGTTGTACTTCTCCCTCACCTCCGCAACGTCGCGCAACAGTCTGACGGCCTTGATTAGTAAATCGTCGAAGTCAAGGGCGTTGTTCGTATGCAATCGCTCTTCATAGATCTTGTAGACACGCGCCATCGCGGCGCGACGCTCATCGATGTATTCGGCGCGCGAAGCGAAGGCCTCAACGTTTTCGCCTCGATTTTTAGCGGCACTTATCGCTGACTGAGTGGCGCGTTGGCCGATATATTTCTCGTCGTAACCGAGATCTTTAACGCATTGTTTTATAAGGCGGAGTGAGTCGTCCTGATCATAGATGGTGAACGTGCGAGTGTACTTATCGTTCAGTTTTTCGATGTCCTGGCGGAGGATGCGCACGCAAAGACTGTGGAATGTCGATACCAGCGGCGCACTCGAGAGCTCCTTACCACGCAGCAGGCGCTGCACACGCAGGCGCATCTCTTCCGCAGCCTTGTTGGTGAAAGTCACCGCCAGAATGTTCCACGGTTGCACATCTTTCTCGGAGATCAGATAGGCGATACGATGAGCGATAACGCGCGTCTTGCCCGAACCGGCGCCCGCAAGAATCAGCAGCGGACCGTCAGTGTTGATTACAGCCTCGCGTTGTTCTTCGTTGAGCTGTGAAAGAAGTTCCGATTCCGCCATGAGTTCGAGCGTGTTTTTGTGATGCATGAGAACGGCAGGCAACATTTAAGCATACGAATCTATCCTGACAAAATCGGTCCATGAATAGTTGCCCGCTTTGAAGGCAAGAAGCGGATAGATTGTCCTCCTTGGTCGCGCTATATTTCGCCAGTCGAGAGGAAATGTTCACTGAGGGAAGAGGTGTTAAGATGAGTTCTGTGGTGAAACACAAAATAAGCACAGACGAAGAAGATGAGCTGTGGGAAGCCGTATTAGCGCGAAATGCCCGCTTCGATGGTCAGTTTGTATTTGCTGTCAGCTCGACTCGGATATACTGCCGCCCGTCCTGTCCTGCGCGTAGACCGAGTCGGGAACGTGTCACGTTTTTTGATCGACCAGAAGCCGCCGAGCAAGCGGGGTTCAGACCATGTTTGCGCTGCCGCCCACACGACGCGGCCGCGGGTGAGCAGAAAGTTGAAGTTGTACGACGCGCCTGCCGGTTGCTCGAACAAGCGGATGAAATTGTGAATCTATCCAACCTTAGCGAGTGCCTGGG
>Ga0137389_10001380_pt1 | contig 14185 bp, 8 predicted proteins | sample 15con2h14BmetaG_FD_104645 | JGI IMG/M metagenome (GOLD analysis project Ga0137389, IMG submission 104645) | Vadose zone soil microbial communities from Angelo Coast Range Reserve, California, USA - 15con2h1.4B metaG | ecosystem: Environmental > Terrestrial > Soil > Vadose zone > Saprolite...
AGCCGGCAACGGTGATCCAATGGCACCGTCAAGGGTTTCGGCGCTATTGGCGTTGGCGCTCAAGGTCCGGACGACCATCGGTAGATCGAGAGGTTCGCAAACTGATTCGGCAGATGAGCACTGCCAACCCGTTCTGGGGTGCGCCTCGGATCCACGGCGAGTTGCTCAAGCTCGGCATCGAGGTCAGCCAAGCCGCCGTTGCGAAGTACATGGTGCGAAGGCGAGGAACGCCTTCCCCGACCTGGCGTAGCTTCCTGCGCAATCAGGCCCAAGGTATCGCTGCCATCGATATGTTTGTCGTGGCGTGCGCGTCGTTTCGATTGCTTTACGTGATGGTCATTCTGGACCACGATCGCAGGAGGATCATTCACACCGCTGTCACCGATCATCCGATCTCAGCGTGGCTGTCGCGCCAGGTAACCGAAGCGTTCCCGTGGAACACCGCTCCGCGGTATCTGCTTCGCGATCGCGACGCGTCATTTGGCTCGTACTTCTGCAGCGGGGTCGAAGCGATGAACATCACCGAGGTCGTCATGGCGCCACGATCACCTTGGCAGAACGCTTACGTCGAGCGCGTGATCGGTTCGATTCGCCGCGAGTGCCTGGATCACATCGTGATCTTCAGTGAGCGCCATCTGCGCCGCGCCCTGTCCTCCTACGTCGACTATTACCAAGGAAGCTGCACGCATCTTTCGCTCGACAAGGATTGCCCTGACTCCCGCCCGATCATGCCACGCAAGATCGGAAAAGTGGTCGCCATCCCGAAAGTCGGCGGCCTGCATCATCGCTACGAACGTCTCGCCGCCTGATTCGTACCGGATCCCCGCTCACCAATGGCTGCGTCGCGCCCGGTACGCCGTCGGCTGACGATCTCTGTATCGAAGCTCTCTGGTTCTCGATCAGGGGCCGACCGTTTTGACATTCAGATTGCAGCGCGGTTCGCTCCATCGATTCAATTCGATAGTAATTCTCGCAGCCGCTCAAATTCCGGTTCAGATAAGATTTTTAGTAGAGACAATGCGAACGCGCTCGCCCTCCTGCTCGCAAGTAAATCCATGGAAGAGATCGGGGTGGTGGTAGGCGGCCTCCAATATCCAGTCGAGCAGGCTGGCGGCCGAGTGCTGCGGCACATCTGCGGCCAGAGCCAACTCCGAGATCAGGCTCTGCCGGCTGATCTTCCTGTCTGGCAGGTGGATCGTTCCATTCCGGGCAAGGTATGTCGGCTCGCGTGTGCCGCTCTCGTCGCCCGCCTTCCTGGTTTGGTGCAGGATTCGCCGGACGATCATCTCAATGGCCCGAATGCATTGGAAAAGAGCGAGCGGTGTTAAATGTGGACTGAGCTTCATAGGATCGCCGAGCTGCGAACCTAACTTAGCAACCAGGTCTTGCGCATACGCGATCGCCCGTTCCTCTTGGTTGCGGGCCGCCTCGCGCTTTTCGTTCATGCAATTCTTTTCCTCCTGGGTCAGTCTGCGTTCGAGGCCCAGGTATTTGGCGATTAGAGCGGTGTCACGCGAACGGGTGAACTTAATCTGCGTGCAGATGTCACAATCCCTGACATGAGTCAGCAGCCGCGGACGCCATTGCTGAGCTTTTTTGGCGGTCGTTTGATCCGAGGGATCCCTCACGAAGCTCTCCCAGACAGAGCACAATTCCGTGCGAGAAGTATTTCTCATTTTCCGCCTTCCTTGCGTACCGAAGTCCGGCGGCGCCTGTGGTCATGGCGCACCGGCCGCGGCCAAACTACGACGCCGGTCGGCTCCAGCGGCCCTACGCATTTGAACCCTGCCGCGCTGCGACAGTACCACTCCGTATGCCACTCGATTCGTAGGTTTCTCCCGGCGTCCGCAGTCTCACACAACCGATGCACCAGGAAGGTATTCTTCGGAAGCTCGTAGTTCGAGGTCCATTGGCTCTTCCATCCGGGGGGGACTTGATCGCGCACGGTGGTCGTACCGCAACGCGCTTCTAGTTGGTCCCAGTTTGCTCCGTTGAAAGAGATTTGGTTGACCGCGCACTGCGCGAAGTGGGTGTGCCCAGTGAGGATCACGGCAATGTCATATTCCTTGATGAACTGATAAAGCGCGGCCTGGCTTTCTTCGGTGATTTCAAGGGGTTGGAAAAAGTCTGGGCTGCGGTACATCGGTGAATGATGCATCAACAGGACACGAATCTGGTCGGCAGACGGCTGGCCAAGTAGTGGCTCCAGGTCCTTGAGCTGCTTGCGAAATTCTCCGCGGGCTAGGAGCCGGTTCCAGTCCGATGAGTCGGCATCGCTGTCGATACCGGCAAAAATGAGCGAGCAAAGCTTCCCCATCGGAACCGGCTTGCATACAAACGGTGTCTTTTTGAACGACCCGAAAAACCCCACGGAGGGCCCGCCGAAAATGGTGCCAGGCAAGGAGGAAGACAGCGCCTTGCCGCCCCAATGATCGTGGTTTCCGGGAACCCGAAGGTCGACTGCCGCGGCGCCAAGACCGAGACCCACGTGGAGGAACGCGCTAGTCTCCAAGTAATCGGCTAGATAGCGGTTCGCTGTGCCAAACTGATCGTCGCCGGGAATCCGGCTGTATTCAGCGCATGCGGAAACATCGCCGGTCACAATGAGGCGTGCGTCTTCAGTGGCCTGCAGCGTAACAAAAGCATCGACGAAATCTATGAGAGCGCGACGATGATGCCCGAGGAAACCATCGTATAAATGCCACGCATCCCATGTTGGCGGCGCGTCCACCAGCTCGCTGTCGCCATTGGTGGAATCGACCACGCCGAAGTGTAGATCGGAAATATGAACGAAAGTGCCTAAGCAATCTCCCTTGCCCACGTGGGATGCCTCAACTATATCCGCGACGTCGCCCTTTAAGCCTTGTCGCCGCACTCTTCCAGTAAGTCCAGATATTTGGGGTAACACTCCTCGTTCGCCCGCGCACCGGCGAAATTATCCCAGTGACCATACCCTTTTACTATGTCCCTCGAATACATTCCATTGGGATGTTGTTGAAGTAGCCATTTCCAAGTTAGGGAAGTGGAGACCGGGACGAAAAGTTGATTTAGTTCGCCCGAAATTAGCTTAATTCGGATATTTTTGAAGTTGGCCGGTTTTGAGAGGTAACTTGGCGGCTCCTCCGTGCCATACTCTTCAAGATTCTTCTCCAGGCCATAGTCAAAGCTCGCAAGATATCCGCGGTCGATGAGTTGTTCGGCGTGCATCAGGATTCGAATATTGATTGGACCGAACTGCTCATTGAGCCTGTTGTGGGTATCAACGTTGAGCTTCTCATGTCGAAAAGGGTGCCCAAACATAAAGGTCAACCGATGGCAGATCGTGCTAGAGCATTCCTTGTGCACGGCATTGACCCAGAGGCCAAGGGCCGTCGAAAATATCGGGTACATCGGATCCGCCTCGGGCGACACCTCCGTTATTCCCCGCTTGGCCAATTGCGCCGCCAGGCGAATTCTCGCCTTCCACTTCATCACGGACCCGACGTGGGGATGCAAAGCCACCTGTGATGCGGCGATACAGCGCACCTGCCCGGCGGGGATGTGACCCGCAGCCACCGACATGAAGAAGGCGATCGAGCCGATACAGTGAACCACCGCCTGAATCGAACGAGCGCCGGTTTTCTCCAATATGAATTTCACCGCCGCCGGGAAGTCGTATTTAGCCACTTCGTCGAAGGTGAATAATTGCAGGGGAAGGTGTATGCTGGCGCGCCAATCGAGCAGCCAGACGTCATATCCATTGTCACAAAGATAGCGCGCGAAATTTTTTTTGATGGTTGGGATCGCGAACATGGTGCTGGCGGCGCTGCCGCCATGCACTACCATCACCGGGCCCTTTTTGCCTCCGCGGTAATGGGTCAACAGAATCGTGGACTGGTCGTCAGTCGCGCATGAATGAATTTCGGGTGGAGGGAGGTTCATCTCACCAGTTACAAGTGTCCGCTGTATGAGCCTTCATCGCGGTCTCCCGGACCGCGAAAAGCCTCTGGGCGCTCTGTCCCTCACATAGACATCATATAGCGTACCGAAAAACAGGCGCGCGAACCGCGCCAAGTGCCACGTTTGACTAAGCCGCCCTTTCGCGGCGCGAACCTCGAAGGTTTTGAGCTGATCGAGTATACCGCCTGGCGAGATCTGGAGCTCGCCATCCCCCGCATAAGCGCCAGAAGCGTCCCTTAGTTGGAATGTCAGAGTGGTCACCGACCTCCATATATCGAACAAGTATAGAAAATACCCGGGCATATTGGCCGGCGTTTCGTCGAGGCGGTGATCCTTGATATCCTTCACGCCATCGAATGTGTACTCGTTTCTGTTCGAATCAGCAAAGGTGAACTGGTAGATCATCTGGCGCGCGTAAAAGTCGTTATCCGTGCCGGAGACGAACAGCTTGAAAGTGCCGTCCCCGAAGGTGGCGCCGTCGGCCGTGGTAAGCCCGGCGGCTCGAAACACCCCCTCCATTTTGCAGGTGTGCTCCTTATCAAGCATGAACTCGTCGAGAAGAGAGGTGTGGATTTTGACTGACAAATCGGCGGATCCCTGGGTATTGTTTGCTAGCGTCACTTTTCCGGAGAGGGTTTCCTCAAATTCGATGGTAATCGCGTCGGTGACCGGTGGCGCGGTATGGTTGCGGGGCAGTGCGTTCCGCATCGGTTCAGGGACCGGATTTTGCTGAGCCGCCGCCTTTTGCGGCGCCTCCCACGCTTTGCCTGAAATTTTCCGGATCGCGTTTTCGATGTTGCGCTCCGCAACTGCGGCGATGGTATGAGATGGATTGACGCCGGTGGACGCCGGAAGCATCGCACCGTCCAGCACGTACAGGCCCGGATATTCCCACACTTCCCCGTACTGATTGACTACGCCGTCCCCTTCGTGTTCGGACATCCGGCATCCGCCCAGATTGTGGACCGCCACCGGCAACCGGAGGCGTTTCCAAAGCGGACTGAAGGCGGCTGTGCCATGATAGGCGGATTCATCCTCGGCGAAGTCGGCAGTCAGCAGTTGCTCGACGTCATACAGGGGAAGATTGGACCGCACATTCCAATCGACCCACGCACGTGGCGCCTTGGGACCCCAGCGGATTACGCCGTTGGCCCGGTCACGGCCCATCGCGAGGAAGACCGCGATGTTAGCTTCCGGATCGGCAAGGGGTGGCCGGAACTGAGCGGTGAGGGGCGGACCGAACGGACCGGGCGCGACGGCGCGCAGTATCCTGAATAGAGTTGCCGTCTGCGACAGCCCTCGGGTTATCTTGTTCCCTGCCCTGTGAGGATTCAGATGCTGGACCCACGGCGCGATCTGCTGCGGGTAACCCCCATCCTCAAGCAGGAACCAGATCGACTCGTTTCCGACGGGGTTATCGTAAATTACCGCGCTCGTAATGGTGGGACCATTGCTTGGCTCTACGCGCTGCTCCGTGTCGAACGCAAACCCAACGAAGTCAGCGTTGCTCGAGTAGCCGCACCCTAGGTGTGGATTCAATTTCGGCAGGGTGCGGAACTCGTCGCGGCAGCGAAGAAGCAGTTCAGTCGAGTTGAGCGCACCGGCGCACAGGAATACGTGGGGCGACTCAGCGCATTCCAACTTGTTTGTCGCCAGGTTCAGGTAGTTTACAACATAGCTATTCTGCTCGGTTCGGTTGATCGATGTGACTTCGCATTGCAGCCTGACCTCGGTATCTTTGCCCAACTCGGCGATTTTCAGGTAGTTCAAGTCAAGCGTGTTCTTGGCCTGCTCGGTGCATCCGATGACACATTCACCGCAGTAGTTGCACTTATTTGGCGCGCCGATGCCGCGCTGAAAAGGGTTTCCTTGGCCGAAATTCACAGCCAGGTTGGGGAAAAAGAACTGGTCGGCGCGGCCGAGCTTAAACGCGGCCTCTTCCATCCTGACGGTTTTAGGCGGCAATCTCGTGGGGCTCGCCGTAATCGGGGCGAGATTGAGCATGTAAGCGACAAGGTTGAAGTATGGTGCAAGGTTCGGAAGCTTGTAGGAGGAGGGCCATCCGCGGTCGAAGACCGACTCCGGGGGCTGGATATGCACGTTGGCGTAGATCAAAGACCCACCGCCGTAGCCGGCAGCTTGGATCGTGGCAACCCGATCCTGCAGGCGAATGTCCAGCAGTCCGCGGTCCTGCTCCCAAAGCCAACCCGTGGCGGCTAGGCTGAAATCGCGTGGAAACGGTACACCTCCCGTTCCATAACGTCGCCCGCGTTCGAGCACGAGCACTTTGAAACCGGCTTGCGTCAGGCGACACGCGGCCACCGCGCCCCCGAATCCGGTGCCGATTACGATTGCGTCGGGCTGAGGATTATCCGCCAAGACCTCCACAGGAGTCGCGGCCGCGGCGGCACGGGTCAAACGCCGTTTCCCACGTCTCCTTGCGCGCTTTTCGCCCTTAGGCATTCGTGTCCGGCTCTCGCAGCGGTGCGTGCGACCTTGTCCAATTGTTCAACAATGAACGGGTCAGCTCCGCGTGCCGAGACATTCCGAATTTCCGGTAGCGTTCCGTCGCTGAGGTAAGCAAAACGTGCGCCCTCTCAAGGTCGGCCGAGCGACCGCGCTCGAGCAACATCTGGCCGTGGAAGCGCAGGATCTCGGCCTGCTCCAATTGATGCTGGAATTGCTGCGCCTGGCGCGTGGCAATCTGAAAGTGTTCCTCCGCACGGTCCCATTGGCACGCGGCTGCGGCGGAGATTCCCGCAGCCGTTTGCGGAAAGCGCGCAATCTCCGGCACGAATTGAATTCCGGTCTGAGTGGCTTGCAGTGCGAGCGGATACAGTCCGCCGGCCTCGGCACGTTCCCCGAGCACGAAGAGCCCTTCGATTGCCAGCAGCATCAGCGCCCAGGCGCCGTGCCTGTTGGGTGAGGAGTCCGAGCGCGGCATCCGCGGGCGCTTTTGCTCCAGCAGCTCGAGCGCTCCTGAGCGATCGCCGAGATAGGCTCGCTGTCGAAAGAGCATTCCGGCGCCCGGCCCGTCGAAGGCGGTGAGCAATTCGGCGGCACACGCCTGCTCGGCGTAGGCTAGGGCTGCGTCCCATTTGCCACGCACGAAATTTACCGCCGAAAGCCGCGCATAGCAAGTCGCGACCCAAGGCAGCTTCGCCGCTCGTGTTATTTCCAGGTCGCGCTCGAACGATTCCTCGAGCCTCGCCAGGTCGTGGTGGGTAGAGAATTCGCACCACGTTTGGATGCGGACGCTCAGCATCCGGGCAGCACTGTGGCCTAACTTGATTGCGAGCGGCTCGAGCTCGGCGCCGATTGCACGTACACGATCGAGTTGACCGGCTTCAAACGCCGCGGTCTGCAGCCATGCGAGCGTCTGAGCCAGCGACCAGTGTACGCTCCCGGCACGCAGCAGGTCCGCGGCTCGCAGCCCGTCGGCAATCGCGTCGTCCAGGCGCGCGAAGGCGAAGTAATAGAATGATCGATAGGAAATGACCTCGCCCAGAATCTTCCGCTCGCCCAATTCCTCCGCGAGCCGGGCCGCTTCGACAATTGCGTCGCGAGCAAGCTGGTGGTCGCCGGCCACCGTGTGGATCCCGGAGAGCACGCCCAGGAGCCACGCGCGCTCCGCCTTGGCCGAATCCTCGAGCTGGCCCAACGCGCGGTACGCTATCGGCGCCCCGTCGAAATAGCGGCCCGCCCAATTAAACGCCTCGACGATCGCGACCGAGAGCCGACCTGCCGCGCCACGGTCGCCGAGCGCGGTATAAGCGTCGAGTGAGTCTCGCCAATGGGCGAGCGCCTCCTCCCACCGATCGAGACTCCGCTTGGTCATTCCGAGTTCGGACAGCAATTCTGCACGGCCTCTTGAATCAGTCGCCTCGCACCGCGCGAGCGCGGCCTCAAAATGGTGCAGAGCATCTTCGTAGGCTGCCGCCTGCATTGCGCGTTTGCCCGCCACGGTCAGATAGTGCATGATCGTGGCCCGGTCCGCATCTGCGCCAGCCTGGATCAGATGGTGCGCGATCTCGGCGGCGTGACTATCGAGGTCCGAGGCGTAAGTCTTTTCGATCGCATTTGCGACTCGCTGATGAAGCCGCTGGCGCCGCGGTGGCGAAAGCCCGGCCAGCAAGGTCTGCCGCACGAGCTCGTGTGCGAAGTTGAAAGGCGCCTCGGGCCCCTCCGCGCTCGACACGATGAGCCCCATCCCGAGTGCCTCCTCGATTGCCTCTAACAGAGGATCGGAGTCGAACTGGCCGAGCGACTCGAGCAGCTTGAAGCTGAAGCTGCGTCCGATCACGGCTGCGGCGGCTAGTGCCTGCTGGCTCGCCTCAATCAGCCGATCGAGCCTTCTTCCGATGACCAGCCGCACGTTTTCGGGGACGTCGAGTTCGCTGACTCTCAGATCGCCGCGGAACTGACCAGACGCATCAAGGACCTTTCCTTCCTCAACCAGATGCTTGAACAGCTCCTCGATGAAGAACGGATTACCCTCGGTCTCTTGGTAGATCGCGTCGACCAGATGCGGCGGCGGCTCACGTCCGCAGAGAGACTGGAGTATGCGCGCGACCGCATTCGGTGGCAGGCCCTTGAGCCGGATCGGGCGAACCCTGCCGCGGACCAGTTGATCGAGCGCCTTAACCAGCGCACGGTTCAGGTCAGGCCCAGTGTCGCGATAAGTACCGACGATCACGACGGGCATGCCGGAAATTCGAAGCGAGAGATGCACGAGCAAGGACAGCGTCGACTCGTCTGCCCAATGCAGATCGTCCAGCACCAAGAAGATAGGTCGGATGCGAGCGGAACGTGCCAGAAACTCGCAGATGCTGTCGAACAGATAGCGGCGCGCTTGCTGAGGAGGAAGTTCGAGCGGCTGCGGGATGTCACCGAAGGCCTGCCGAAGCCGCGGCGCCAATTGCGCCAGTTCTGCCGCGTTTTCGCCAAGCGCACGGCGGAAACCCTCCTTGCTAGGAGCTTGGCCGAGCGCCATCTCGAGCATCTCGACAAACGGTAAATACGGATGCGGCTCCTCGGTTTCGACGCAACGCCCGAGGAGCACCAACGCCCCCTTCTTCGAAGCCTCGCGCGCACTCTCGATTGCAAGCCTGGTCTTGCCTACGCCCGCACCCCCAGCAAGCATCACGAGCGCTCCGCTGCCGGCAAGCGCTTCCTCTACAGCGGCGCCAATCTGTGCGCGCTCGGCTTCGCGTCCAACGAAGGCGGTCTGCTCCGCGAACGAGAGCGCAAGAAGCGGCGTCTCCTCGTCCCGTCCGGCGCCGCGGACCAGCGACCGCCGATCGATCAACTCACTAGCAGATATGCCGGAACCTACTGCCGCAATCCCGGCAGAGGGTGCGCCGAACTCCCATTCGACAGGGTAACGCGAGCCGGGATTGTAGAAACAAAAGGTTCCGGTCTTGATGGTCCGGGTCAGCATTTCGCCCAGTGTGGCGTCATTCCCGAAGATTTTTTCGAGCGCGCTTTTGATTGCCCGAGTCACGCTCAGTCGCGCCCGTTCCGAGGCCGATGCCGCCCGACGTTCGCGTCCGCCGAGCCCGACCGCTCGGGAGAGCTCACGTTTGAGCGCATCGATCTCATCCTCGGCGGTTTCCGCGCGCTCGATGTCGCCACGCTGTTTCGCATGTTCGAGTTCTTCGCGAAGCTCTACAAGTCGGCGGCGGTACTCGGCCTTGCTCTGAGCGTCGAGCATGGCGCCAGCGTCGCCCAGTCCCCCTGCCTGAAGCTCCAGCGTCTCGCGCCAGGCCCGACCCGGCGCTTTCGACGCCGACTCGGATTCCGAGTCCCCCACCGGGTTGACGATCCCTCCAATCAGGTCGAGCGCATGGAACTCGGTACCTGGGTTGCGGAGCAGATAGACGATGTAGCTGAGGCCTTTGGAGTCTCTGAGATGGACGAGTTTGTCGCCATAGGCGAGCGTCCAGAACTCGCCCTCCTTACGAAATACCCCTTTCGAAATCCCGCGATTGGTACTCCCCACCTTGGAGGTATCACCGAGGTCGTGGCCAGAAATGATGTCATTCCTCTTTGGCATCGAATCCAACCTGCGGGTGAGTCCGAGCTGCGATGTGCTCGTCAAACTGTTATCTGGGCGGAGCATTACCCGTAACACCCGCACCGGCTCAGCGATATTCTTGACCGTCCGTGCGCCCAAGTCCTCATAGCTCAGCGCCAGCTTGTTCTTGATTTGCGCGTGGACGGTATCTGAGATGCAGATACTGCCTGGTTCGGCGAGACTCTCCAGCCGCGCGGCGACATTGACGCCGTCGCCGTAGATCTGCTCGCCATCCACCATCACGTCGCTGAGGTTGATGCCGATGCGAAATTCCATCCGGCGCTCGGCTGGCAACGTAGCGTTCTCGGCCTTGAGCGTGGTCTGGATCTCGACGGCGCATTGGACGGCATTCACGACGCTCGCGAACTCCGCCAGAACGCTATCGCCAGCGGAGTTGACGAAGCGTCCGCGATGCTGCTCGATAAGCGAATCGACAATCTTGCGGTAGGAAGACAGAGTGCGAAGGGTCGCCTCTTCGTCCTCCCCCATGAGGCGGCTATAGCCGTAGACGTCGGCGCAGAGTATGGCGGTGAGCTTACGCTCCACACTCACCTCACCAGGCGATTATTACTTCAGGCCCCCTTGGCCATGTCACCAGATGCTCCCCAAAAATGGTCCCCCATCGGCCCTTTTATAACGAACATTTGCCTTGCCCATTCGCGAGAAAATCCGGGGTTAATTCGCATAACTTCAGCGGCCTCCCCCCGCGCGTCATCCACGCGACCCACCTCGATATAGCAGGCGGCCGGCCACGCGTGGGCAATTATGAAGTTGGGATGGCGGGCAAGGTATTCCTTAAAAACCGGAATCGCCTCTTCATACCGCCCCATGAGGGAGTAGGCCGGACCCTCATACAGTAAGTAAGAAAAATTGGCGTAGATTCGGATCGAGCCGCATCGCCTTCTTCAATACTGCTATAGTCTCCGCGGGACACCCTCCGGGCACGCGATTATCCTGCCGCGTGCTAATGATTGTCAAAGCCTTGTACTCGTTCGGTACATAGGTGACACTTTTTGGATTCGAGGGGTTATGGCGCGCGCGGTGCGCCGGCGTCAAGGGCAAGCTCGCTGCGCTCGTCGCCGGTGGCGACCCTTGACCCCGGCGCACGCGCGCGCAGAGAGCGGTTAGGCCGCGAAGCCTTAGCTTCGCGGCGTGCGCCACGCAGGAACTCGAGCGGAGTGAGATAGCCGAGCGCCTGATGCGGGCGGACGGTGTTGTAGATGCGCTCCCAGGCGCGGGCCTCGCGGTTGAGACCCTCAACCGCAAAGCTGTCGCAGGGGCGCAGTTCGTAGAACTCCTCGGTATGCGTGCGCTGAGGGCGCTCGACCGCGCCGTTGAGCTTGGGCGAGCGCGGCGGCAGCACGAACAGGCGCAGGCCGCGGCGCTGGCACTCGGCTTCGAAGGCGGCGTGGAACTCCGAACCGCCGTCGAGGGCATTTTGCCGATTTTCCCAGAGAATCGCGAACATCGCTGACTGCTCGCTGGAGCGAGATGGATTCGAACCGGGAGTATGTACTTAACGCAACCTAGGTCCAAGATGTTCGCCCTTTGTTTCCTTCCGCTTGCGTGACCTACCGTTCCGTATTATACCGAAATATCAGCGTCGGTGATGTTGTTGTGGGGCGGCGGGACGCCGTCTTCCGAGATTTCCCCTAAAACGGAATTTCCTAAGACAGCCTCATTACCGCGTGCTCCGCCGCGACATGCGTGGTCACGGCCAGTCGGCCGACCCCGGCCCCAACTACGTCTGGTCGGTCGACGATCTGCTCAACGACATGAAGGGCTTTCTCGACGCGCTCGGCCTCGACCGGGTCCATTACGTGGGCGAGTCACTCGGCGGCATCCTTGGGGTCGCTTTCGCCGCCCGCTGTCCCGAACGCTTCAAGACTATGACGTTATGCTCGACGCCGCCTGCGATCTTTCCTCCGATCCAAAAAATGTTCGCGGTTGGCTACGAGAACTGGGAAATGGCACTCCAATAAAGTTGCGCGTTGGATTGTCTCTCTGCCCTCCATGGACTGTGCGCGCTCGGTGAATCTCGCCGCCCGAACAAAGTCCTCAACCTGGCGCGGGCTCGGCCAGGATCGGCGTGCGACCTCGACGCGAATATTCGCGCCAAATGCGCGGTTTCGCCCAGTTTTAGATCGCGAACATCAAGGACTTCCTGCTGGAGCGGGACGAATTCGAACTCTCAGGCGACTTAGTAAACGGTCAGTATTTCCAACAAGCACGAGGCCGTGTGCTTTGGGGGGAGTTGTATCCCGCGCTTCGGATGCAGGAGCAGACGAAGCGCTACCGGACAAGGTTTCAGTGGGAAGGCAGGCGCCATGGCGTGCGAATCAGAGCACGAGTACACCTCGGCGCCCTCATCATAATATCTCTACACTTGGGGCGGGTTGGTAGAGCCGCTCTTCACACGCCACTTGCTCATGGTCGATCTTGAGTAGGTCTCCCGTCACCTCGCCGGCCTCACGTTGCGAGACCTTGAATTTTTCGAGCGGGGGACCGAAGTGCCGTTTGAAGGCCGCGTGCAGTATTCCAACCTGTCCCTCAACAGACGGAGTTTGGGGACGCCGACTGCAAATAATTGTGGATAATTGAATCCGGTCAACTTTCTTCGGCCTTGGAGCCGCGATAGATCACTGGAAGCGGAGGTGTGCGGTGTGGCGAGGATTGGCCGCAATGATCCGTGCCCGTGCAGAAGCGGGCGCAAATTCAAGCACTGCTGTCTGGACACGAACCGAAACAACAAAAGTCTACTTCCCTCTGGTGTGGAGGAAGTACATGAGGCGCCCGATCTGCTCGGCGGCAAGACGCCTAGAGAGGCCGCGCATTGCGAGGCCGATCGCGACCAGCACACACGGCACTGCTCAAAGGTCTTGAGAACGCCCAGCGGCGTTACGCGCTGGAGGCGGAGCTCCCGCCCTATGATCTGCAACGGGTAGGAGACGAACTCTTGCTAGCGGGCCCCGGCGGCGGGCGCGAGACCCCAGCCGGGTTTGCTCAAGAGCTTGCCAAACAAATCGCTGGCAGGGCAGCGTCACTGACGCCACGGTTGAGTCGGTTTCTAGCCGATCACATCGATTCGCTTCTTGATTTTTTGATGGTTTTGTTAAAGCTGCGGACGCTCACTCCATTGCCGCCGAAGACCTTGCGAACGCCTACCTGCTTCTGCTCCAACAACAGCTCACTAACCTCCGCTATCTCATAGAGCGCGATTACGAGTGGGCAAAGCGGATGCTCGACAGTTTTCAGGATCGTCTCATTGGCGCCATCCGCAGCGGCGAGGTCTCAGGGCCTCAAATTGCGGCCATCGCCAGCGCGATGTCCGAGGCGAAGCTTCAACCGAGCGACAACCTGGTCGCGGCTTGCGACGAGCGGCTCGGCTTGGAGACGGACGCGTGTGCGGCGGGCATCGATCAGGCCTCCGTGGTCGACCAGATAGTGCGCGAGCACGGTTCGGATCCCTTCGACATTTATGAGGCCCTGTTTGCGGTTTCACACATCGGCTCAATCGAGTTTCGTGCCGCGGGTCTGCAGCTCATGATTAGCGCTCCCGCGGCGCCAATGCGGGAAGCAGCTGCGCTGGCCGTGTTGAATTCCAATCCGGCCGTGCGTCGCGAGGCGGCGCTCGCGCTCCTGCAACACTGCCACGACCTCACGCCGGCTGTGCTGCGCCGCCTGATCGTGATTCGCAACTGGCTACCGGAGGACGAGCGCCACCTGATCGACCAGGTCATAAAAGCCGCACGCCTGGCCGGCGTGGAGTGCGCGACATGGATGCCGGGCAGTGCAAATGGCGAGATCCAGGCGTCGGTGATCGACGGAGCCGGAGCCCAGGCGACGATGATTGTCACCCATGCGAGGCGGAAACACCGGCTTTCGGGGGTGTTGTTCAAGCAGGGGGTGGGAGTAGCCGACGCGTGGACTTTGGAGCCCGAATCGAGGAGACACATTGGGCGGACGCTTAAGGTGTAAAAGGCAGAACTTAATCTGACAACGATGATAGGGTCCTCGGGTCTTGAAAAGGAGACGAGGACGATGAATCAGGAACAAAAAGTAATCCGGGTGAAGGTGGGCGTGCTGGAGCTGGCAAAGCAGCTCGGCAACGTGTCGGCGGCGTGCCGGGTGATGGGCTACAGCCGCGACAGCTTCTACCGCTTCAAGGAA